>WNFU01001411.1_pt1 | contig 64567 bp, 54 predicted proteins | sample 5400121 | NCBI WGS metagenome assembly WNFU01 (sample SAMN13153360, study PRJNA577476) | soil metagenome | isolation source: 100 cm soil or saprolite under grassland replicate 1 | place: USA:California | collected 2016-06-15 | reverse complement strand
TGACATACGACAGAGTCGTATATTGGGTGAACAAGAGTAATGATCGGCCTTACAAGGCGGAACTCTACGCGCTGTCCGGTCGACTTCTAAAAACCTGCCGGTATCAGAATTATAAAGAAGGCGCGGGCGGACTCAGGCCGACCCGTTTGATCATGGAGGATGCGTTGATTGAGGGAGCAAGGTCCACGTTGGAATATTCGGAGCTCAAGATCAAAGACTTGCCGGACAGGATGTTCGCCAAAGATTACATGAGAAAATTGCAGTAGTCGGCTTAAATCGCGTGACAGGCCGAGTTGTGGGTATCGCGGGTTTTTCTAAACTCATTCCGGGCAAGCTGGCGGTACCGCGACCCGGAAACCAGGTAATGGAAGTCTGAATTCCCATCTCCGCCGACATCCTGCGAAGATCCGATTGATTTATCTGACGACCAATTTAAAAATGAGCTAGTTGGCGCGTAAGGCGTCTACGACCTCTAATTTCGATGCTCGTCGCGCAGGGAGCAGCGCGGCGCCTAGAGTGGCGCAAAATCCGATCGAAAACGCCTTCGCGAGTTCCCATGGGAGAATCCGGATTACAGCAGTGTACCCTGAGTTAGTATTTGGCATAGGCGGCATAGGGATCCCCACCGCCGAGATGACGAGGGCAAGAACGACGCCGAGTAATACACCGGTTACGCTGCCGATCATTCCGAGGATGAGCGTTTCGCTTAGTATTAGTTTGAACACGTCCTTGCCGCGATTGCCGACCGCCATCAGGGTGCCAAACTCTCCCGTACGTTCGTATAGGGTCATGTTTACGCTGTTGGCCACGCTAAGCGCAACCAGACCCAGAATGATTAGATGTAGGACTAAAAAGTACCGCTCATAAAGGTCCACAGCCTTTTGATAGAAGTCGGCCAATTCGTACCAAGTTTTAATCTCATATTCCTTCTTCGGTAAAACATTTCTAACCTGCCGCGCCACCGCATCAGTATGCTCCGTGTCTCTGAGAGCGAATACCAGACTGTGCACCGCTTTGGTCGCGAGCAACTCCTGCGCTGCGGCGAGAGGGATGCGGACCGCTCGATCGTCGTATTCTTTGGAGAAGGTATGAAACACCCCGGCGACCTTGAAATCGAATGTATTTATCGCCCCGTCGCGCGTACTGATAAGTAGAATTACGTTACTCCCGACCTTTAGATTGAGTGCATTGGCAACACCTTGACCGACGATGATGTTGTAAACATCGTTTTTTGGAAGATTAGTTCCAGACGTAATCGTGATATAAGTGGAGAGCTGCAATTCCCTTTCCGGATCGATCCCCTCGCCAACAATCGGGAAAGTTGTGCGCCCATTGCTCAGGAGGCCGGAAAAATTGACGCGCGGTGTAATATCGACGACTTGATCCAGTTGACTGAGATCGGCGATGATTCTATCCGGAGCGTCGATCATATACTGATACGGCGACCGGCGTCCCAACTGATAGTAGCCGGCTCTGTACACTTGCAGGTGGCCAAATTGTGAGTGAATGGTAGCCTCGCGAAGCTGAATAAAAAAATCCTGTACGAACCCGCCACTCATGATCAATGAAACCACGCCGAAAACGATCGCCGCAAGGGTCAGGGCCGTACGCGATCTATGGCGAAAAACGTTACGGAGAGCGAGCTTCCACATCGATGTTAACGGTTGTGGCGCAAAGCGTCGACGATATTTAACCGTGATGCCTTCCAGGCAGGGTAGAGGCTGGCAAGAAGCGACGTCGAGATGGCGATGAGGAAGGCATTGGTGGACAGAACCCACGTGAGCCGGATCTCGCCTGAAAACCCTCGACTCATGCCGGGAGCTGGGGGCATGGGGATACCATAAGAAGAAATAATAAGGGCGAGCAGAACTCCCACAAGAAGACCGATCAGCCCACCGATCAAACCAAGGATGAACCCTTCGGTTATGAAAAGGCGCATAATCCCTTTTCCCTTGGTTCCCAAGGCCAGTAGGGTTCCGATTTCGCCGGTTCGCTCAAGTACGTTCATCGTCATCGTGTTCGCAATACTGAGAACAATAATTAACCCAATGATAATTTTCAAAACGAACATTTGCCGAGAGTACAGCGCAACCGTTTTATTATAGAAGTCAGCGAGATCGCTCCACGGTCGAAATTCAATCGCGCTTGTGCCCTCGGGGAATTCCTTCTTCAGTCGTGCCAAGACTTTTTCTGTAATCTCAGTCTGGTCGAGAAGCACAATCCATAGGTTAGCTCCCGCAGTGCGGAGTAGTTCTCTTGCAAGGCCGATGGGGAGACGGATCGCGGCGTCATCAAATTGCTTACTAAGGGTATAAAAAAGACCGCGCACTCGAGCTTCCACAGCATTGATGCTTCCGGCGGGCGTAGTGATGAGCAAGACAATGGGGTCCCCTACCTTTACCCCAAGATTGGCCGCTAAGCCCTCGCCTAGAATCGTGCCCTTGGGGTCAGTGGACGAAAGGCCCTGGCCTTCAACTATGAATAGAAAACGGCTAACTTTTTCCTCTTTTTCGGGATCGACTCCTTCGCCGATGAACGAAACGGTTGTTTCGCCGTGGGTGCTCAGACCGCCGAAGGTAAGCCGCGGCGTTATGACACGTACTTCCGGATTGGAGGCGATGACGGAGAGTTCTGGAGCTTGATCGGCCAGCACAAATGAAGAAAGGTCAGCTTGACCTTGGGCAAAGTAGCCGGATTTGGCGACTTGGATATGCCCTAAACGGGATTGGACCGTAGACTCGCGCATAGCAAAAAAAATCCACTCAATAAAACCGCCGCTCAGCAATAGGGATATGACACCGAAGATTATGGCGGAAAGAGATATGGCTGATCTGACTGGCTGACGCACGATATTTCGCGCGGCGAGGGGGAGTGTGGACATGGCAATAAAAAATACTAGAGCAGCGCGGTTATTTTGCGCAACCTGATTATCTTATTTCCGAAAATTCAAGCGAGAATTTGATCCAATCTGTCGGGTCAAAAGAAATAGTGAGAATCTCAACATGCAACAGAAGATTACTTTGCCGAAACAGTGGCCTTCTGTAAAGCAAATTTATATTTCTGCAAAACCGAATAAATTGTAAATAAGGCATACACTTTCTGAATCAGTGCTAAGCATTTTATCGTCTTTTTTGATTAATGAACGCACTCATTAGAAGATTACTTTGCCGAAACAGGCGGGCCTTATTTAATATTTTCTGTAAAACCGAATAAACTGTAAATAAGGGATACACTTTCTGAGTCATGCTAAGCACCTAATTTTATGATCTTTTCTGTACTAATGAACGCAATCATTTTTGGGCTGTTATTTTTCTTTACAGATTTAATCGCTGCTGCGAACTTTTTTTGCCGCAACAAGTTGGCTTTTACCTGTTAATAAGAATTACAAAACGCCGAAAAACCAATGATATGTAGTTGTCCTACAATTTAGGCACTTGATTTTATAGAAAAATGGCCTGCTAATTGCTCTAAACCGAGTCGTGGGAACTGTTACACGCCAAAAGTTTAGAGGAGGTAAGTTCATGAAAATTTTTAGTCAAGTGAATATGGGGAAAGGCGGGCTAGGCGCCTGTCTGCTCGCGATCGTCTTTACGCTCGTCGTAACGGCTACGGTCCAAGCGGATCCTTTCCTGTTTGACCCCGACGGCCCGGGTGCGCTCGCGGTGCAGTCCACGAACACATTCGACCAGTTACCGGGAAATGCGCTTTCCTTAGGCGGAATAACGTCGTTAGTAGGCTGTAATCCTGGAGCCGGCGGAGCTTGCACGACGACAATACCGTTCAGTACCCTTTATCAAGCGAGGCTGGGGGCCATAACTAGCCCTACGGGCGCGGATATAACTCCCGCCGCCCTAAACACTGGGTTTGAGATCACGTTTGTTGCACGATTTCCAGAGGTTACTACTGCAGTATTCGGCACCCCCGGGTTGGTCGGCAACACTACCTTTATTAGTTGTGGCCCGGGTTGCGGCACGGCGTCGGCTACGAACTTTTTTGAGATCTATTTCGATCCGAGTGTGGATGCCAGCGACCTGGCCGGCGTCGGCTTCAATGACGTGGCCGCGTCTGCGACTACGCCCCTTCCAGCGCCTTACGGAGGTCCCGCACCCGGACCGTTGCCCGGTCCTGGGCCGATACCGGCGGCCGTAGCGGGTGGCAGCACTCTGATCATGAGTGGGTTCATAACTACCGCGAATACGAACTTCTCGCTAACGAATTGTCCCGCTGGTGGCTCGACCGCGAACCTCGATGGGTTCGGCGGAGTGGATAACTATGGTCCCGGGGCTTTTCCTCCCAACGGTATCGACTCAGTTTGCGGAACTGGCTCGACAAGCCTGACGGGTGGTATAACCTTTGTCAATCCTCTGTGGTTCCCTCAAGGATTGAATGCGTTTGCGCTAACAATTTTCACGACGACTAATGTCTTGCCGTTCTCGACGGTCGATCCATCCGCAAGATTTGTCCTGGCACCAGGAGGCGCCATTCCCGTACCCGATGGGGCCGGCACTCCTGCCACTTCGATAGGCTTTGTTAATGGAGCCCCTGGCTCACCCGACGTCCAATTCCAGGCGGATGCCAGCCAAACCTTTACCCTTCGAGTTCCTGAGCCGAGCAGCTTGTTACTCCTTGGTTCCGGCTTGATTGGGGTCGCTGTTTTACTGAGACGCAGGACAAAGAAGTAAAAATCGTTGAGCCGATAGAGGAATTCTGTCACGCTCTAAAAAAGGCACCCTTCGTGGGTGCCTTTTTTATTTGTGCATCAGCATGTGAAACAACTGGCGCAAACAGTCATTGCACGGTCGAACCTATCTTTTGCGACATCCACTTGTGGTTCGAGATCCCTGCAACACGATGCCGTGCGCTCCTCGCGTCTACATCAAACCGTGCCTATAGGTAATGCAACTCACTTTGTAGGGGAGCCCTACGCAAGTGATGTGGATCGAGACTCGGGTCACGCCGACCTATTTCAATGTTGTGGTTTAACGAGCACTACGGCTGGTTCATACGCCGAGGGCCAGAAATAACCGAAGAGCGCATAGAAGAATAATTGTGGCTTGCGCAGCACTACTTTTGAAGCGGACGGATCCAAGGCCAAATCCATGTTGTGTCCAAGGGCTTTGTTGAACTCGTCGAGAAAACGATAATTAGCGAACGGCATTAATGTGTCCATATAAGAACGGCGGTAAGAGCCGACAATTTCCAGCCCGGCATCGACAGCTAATCTGTGAAGGCTCTGTTCAGTAAGGATCACACGATGAAAAGGAAGATGGAGACGCATTATATGGGGCTCTAGAGCGTCCATTTCTACCCCTTCAGCGTCTGCGGTGCCGATATAGAGTAGCCCACCAGGCTTTAGCCTACTGGCGCAATCCATGATCATATCGCGAGGAGACGGGCAGTGTTCGATGACGTCATTGGCGATGACGCAATCGAAAGGGGACTTAGGCGGATTTGAAAATTCCATCACGTAGGGATCATATCCGCTCATTTGCGAATAACCTCGATTTGTAAGGAATCGGATGAGTATTCCGTTCCCGCAGCCGTAATCCAGAATGGAGTGATCCCTTTTGAGGCCTGCTTTCTCCAGTCGGCGCAGAAGGTTTCGCAAAGTTCCTTTAGCGAAAACGTCCAATCGTCGCTGATTCAATGGGTAATCGCTGTAGATGTCGCTAAAGTCCACCGGGTCGACCGCATGAATGGTTTGGCACTTAGGGCATTGCCAGAGACGAAACAGAGAACAGAGAAATCGCTTCGTGTTTCCGCGAGCACTGCCTAACTCGCGCGGATTGGGATCGGCGGTTTCATAAGTGCAAAAGCGACACCGGTATCTAGATTCGATCAATTCGCCGGGAGAATCGACTGTAGCTCGAACTCGGTCTCGCAATGATTCGCTCATATCAGCACTCGTATTAGGGATGACTTAGAGCCGCGATCAGCTGTTATTATAGCGCATGAGTCAAATAATCTCCCACACGCAACGCGTTGGCGGCGATCGTCAACGCCGGGTTTATTCCGCCACTTGAGGGAAAAAAAGAACCGTCGACGATATAGAGGTTCGTTACGCCATGAGCCCGGTTCATCGGATCGAGAACGCTCGTGGCGGGGTCCGAGCCAAAACGACAAGTGCCACATGCATGGGCGATCCGTTCATTGTTTTCCGCTTGTTTGATAGGCAAGACCCGGTAGGATTTCAGGGCGGCACGGACGCGTTTGCGAAACCGGTCAATGCGCCGCCGATCGTACTCGGTGATGCGATACTTGAGTATTAAGCGGGGGCGACCCATCTCCCGCGATTTCACTATGTTCACCTGGTTATCGTCATAGGGCAGGTCTTCAAGGATTGTTGCGAGAATTGTCTTGCCGGCAAAAAGGCGGCTCAAAGCCGAGTCGGCGAGGGGACGGAGGCAACGGAAAATCGATGCGGCAAACGGCACCGAGCTCTCTGCTAACTGTTGCTCAAGAGCCGCCGTGATGATCTCGGCCGGCGGCATGGCGCCAAAGGTTTGGACCGATCCGAATTTTTCTCCATCGATTCGGTAAAAATCGTTAAAGGCTAGTTCTTTCATCGGAGAGTATTGTCTCGCGGTCTTGGGAAAGACCACGTAAAGGTCAATCAAGTGTCGCATCAAGTTCTTGCCGACCAATCCTGAGTCATTAGCCAGTCCGTTGGGCCATATCGGCGAAGCCGAATTCAGTAAAATAGCCGGGCTTCTCAGGGCGCCCGCGGCGAGGACGACCAGCGCTCCCCGGAGCGTTACTGCCTGGCCACGCCAAGAGCAAACTACCCCCGTCACGCTCTTTTTATCGGCTTCAAGTTTTAACACTTCGCATTCGTCCAGCAATTGCGCTCCAAACTGTTCGAGCGCGGGCGCAAGGCAGATTCGAGAACTGTCGTTCTTGCAATCTCTGGCGCACAAATATCCCTGGCAACACTCGCAGCCGGGCACAAACTCGCAAGCAAGTGGTAAGCGGTATGGATGAAGCCCTCGATCCGTGAGAAATTGGTAAAGCTCGTCGCCCGATGGGCTGAGCGCTGGGGGTTGCGGGTATGAAGCAGACTCACCGTCACTCCGCATTGGGTCGACCGTGCCCCTAACTCTAAATAATTTTTCCACCTTGGCGTAATAGGGTTCGAGCTGCTCGTAAGTGATCGGCCAACTTTCGGGTAAGGTCGATTCGGTGTCGTCTTGGTAGTTGACCTTGGGCGTAAAGTCACACGGGAAAAAACGCTCGAGGGCCATGCCATATAATGCGCTGGACCCGCCGCCACCGCCGCCTATAAACGGGATAAAACAACGGTGTCGAGGAAGGGACGCATCCTCGATAGTTTCCATCGATCGACCGCTTCTTAGCAAAACACCGCGATGTTTCGATTGAGCGACTTCTGGGAGGTCGAAAGCGCTTTCTGCATAGCGCCCCCGAATCGTAGAAGGTCCCATAGTCGCCATCCCTTGCTCACAAAACAGAACCTTTTTGCTAGCTCGAGCTAAGGCATAGCCCAGAGTAGCGCCGCCCATGCCTGTCCCAATAATGATTGCGTCCCAATACTGCTTGTCGGGATCAACGGGGGGCACCGATTGGCTCCTGTGACGGACCTAGCGTTAAGTTCACGACGAGAGCAGCGAATGTTTTTGCAGCGCAGTGACGTGTTATTTCCTTTTGCAGTCTCTGGGCATGTTCGAAATAGGTCTCGCCTTTTAATATTTCCGCGATGGCCTTTTGCAGGTTTCTCTTGCTCGCATGCTCGGATCTAACGAGCAATCCCGCGCCTTCACGAACGATCGCTTCCATCATCAAATGTTGATCCATATTCGATGGAATTCCGATTACAGGAATTCCTTCTTTTAGCGCTTGATACACGCTTGGACTACCACCGTTACATATGACCAATCTGGCTCGCTTCGCGACCTGATCGCCAGGCAGAAAATCAGCCGCCCACACGTTTGAGGGGTGATTGCTCGTTTTCCAACGACCGGCGGTGGCAAGCACTACGTTAACGGGTAAGCGAGCTAGAGTTTCGATCACCGTTGGCAAAACATAAACCGGTCCGGACGAACCAAGGCTTACAAATACTAGCGGTTTCTCAGCATTGAGATCGCACCACCAGTCGGGCAAGCCAATATTAGGAGCCCAACTTACTGGGCCTAGGTAATGATGATTATTTGGACGTCCAGTGGTGGGAAACAATCCAGGTATATCCGCGTAAAGAACATAGTCGCCATCCGTATAGGTCTCCAATAAGTTCGCCAACGGCGGCATTCGGTAGTCTCGTCTCACTTCATTCAAAGGCCGCGCATGGTAAGCAAATACCATTGGTTGAATGCGCTTAAATATCGTCGAGGTCAACGAAACTCCAAAAATTCTTGTAACAGGGAGATCCGGGACAGGATAATGGTCAGTTGTGAAATATTTACTCCAATACGCATTGGTAATGGCCACGTACGGCACCCGACAGTGAGCGGCACTAACCGAAAGAGAGAGTCTAAAATCACCGATGACCAAATCGGGGTGAATTTTTTCTAACAGCTGCAAGTCTTCATCAACATAAGAGTGAAGTGTGGCACGGTTATATACGGGACGACCCGTGGACAAAGATCTAAGAAATTGCTCGCTGCTAATACTATTGATCGGCCAAAAATGGGCCGATAAATTCGTCAGGATCTCGTCGTAACCGGCAGCGCAGGCGAAGTGTATTTCGAAGAGAGTTGAATCGAGAGACCGAGCAAGCACCAGGGGCCTGGTGACATGGGCTAAGGTTACCCCTTCGGCGACAAACAAGACACGTTTTCGCGGACCGTCACTCATGACTGATTGAGAGCAATTTCGGAAACAATTGTCTTGTCCACTCGTTGTCGGTTCTGTTTTGCCTTCCATCTCTCGCAACTCAGTGCAGGCGCCGTATAGTTCTTCCGGATGGCGGCGCGCCCAAACCTACTCTAAAAAGCATCGCCGGAACTCGATCTTGTGGAATTGCAAAGAATGATTCGAGGTCACGGCGCAAACCATCGATAACTCGAATCTGATTCGGCGTTAGACCTTCCTTCTCGGATAGACGAGAACGCAGCTGAAGAAAAATCACTGCTGTCATGGGCTGGAGAGCGAGATTTTCTTTGGTTGCCTGGAGCCAAACGCGCTGGAATACGCGTCCGGCCTGCAAAAACGCGCTCGGCGATGATTCCGGAACGGTGAGTAGGCCGGCTGCGCTGCAGCGCCGCATGAGCGCCACGCTGTGATTGGCGGCGGTCCTGCTGAAGCCGAAGCGGTTAAGAAACTTCACAACCGACCAGCGTTTCAAGCAGCGAAATGCCAGTGATCCTGCTTGCCCCAGTTCCAGAGTGTCAATGGGCAGACCATCCCTTGTGCTTTCCACTTCGGCTTGGTTCCATCGGAGCGTCGAAAAGAAATGATCGTGGATGTGCTTATTTTCGAATAACAATCGGTCTGCGCGGGCAATGAGGCGCCCCAATTCACCAAGGCTGGTTTTCTCATGAACCCAGGAAAGCTCAACATTGGTAAAGTTTTCAAATACCGACTGCATGTTTTTTGATGCTTGGGGATCGAGGGGAGTGGTAGCGTAAAGCCTGCGGTTTGTGCAGCGTCTCTCTATGAAATCGACCAGAGGATCTCTTTCAGCTCCCGAATCGAAAGAGATTCGAGCTATCAATTGAACGTCCCTCGAATCGGGAAAATAATCGATGTTTGCGTGGCGTCGCATCTCGGTCGCGCCAATAAGAATGTTCTCGATGGCGCTCCCCAACGCAATGAATGAGGCAAGGTGGCGAACATTGAACAGGGAAAGATCTCGATGTGGATCATGACGAACAAGAAGCGTTTCGCCATCGATAATAAACGACCAAGGTTGCAGATTATCGCCGGAAGGCGCCTGCGCGCCGGCACGGCATAGCCTGTGAAAAAAGTCGGCCGGTAGGCTCACAACACTTCGAATGGCAAAATAAAGTCGCTGTGACGGCGGATGATCAAATTTTTTCGACTGACTTGTTCCAATGGGAGATGCTGTGCCGTATCGAGGCGCGTCATTTTAGATAGATTAGAGATTCGCAATTGACGCTCCTAGCCGCCATAGGCTCGATCGAATCCCAAGGCACGCAGCTTTCGCGCCAGTATCTTTCGCTTAAATTGCTGCAACCAATTTCGATTGCCGCGGCGCAGTCGCCGTTTGCGCAGCAGCTGGCGGTAACAATCGAACTGGAGATACTCGGGCGCGAACATGGGGGGGCGACGCTGTAACAAAATTTTCAACGTCTCTCCTCCTGCCAAGGATGCTGCCAACTGACAGCCTAAAATGCTTGACGGCCCTCTACCGGTTTGAGTATCGACTGAGCTGAGATCCATGTAGGGTAGATGAAGGCCGCCCGGTGCTAATCCGACTATGAATCTCATCAACTGTTCAAAGGGCTCTTGATCATCCGTCAAATCGAAATAATCGTCAAAGCTCATGCCGCCAGTCGCGAACACGTGCAAGGTTGCCGAAAAACCCAATGGCGCAGCGGTTAAAGCTGGAATACCTGCTTGCCATGCGGCAGCGAAGAGTTGCCGACGCGCAGATAACGCGAAGAAATCGACGCCGTCAAAAACCAAATCGGCGTCCCTTACAAAGGCTCCGACGTTATCTGCACAGATATTTCGATCGACGACTTCCACTCTACATTCGGGATTGATGGAACGGATCATGTCAGCGGTGACTTCCGCTTTGTTCTTGCCGACGCTTTGAACCGTAGCCCCAATTTGTCGGTTTATGTTGGCGATTGAAAACGTGTCGGTGTCAGCGATTCGGAACCGTCCGATGCCGAGGCGGGCACATGTGTGCGCGTGCAATCCCCCAACGCCGCCGCAGCCGGCAATCACGACCAAAGACGAGGCCAGTATCTGTTGTTCTTCGAGGGAAATGAGACCAGCATTTCGTTCGAAGGCTTCGGCCTGCGAAAAGACAGCAACTTCGCTCGATCTATGTTTCCGCAAAGCGTCCACAAGTCTAACACCGACTTACATCGCTGTGGGAATTTTATAATCTTCTTTTTTTAACTCGGAGAAACGCTTGTATCGAATTCCCGTGGGGATCGATTGGGCGAGCCTGGGATATTTCAATTCGAAATTGTCAAAACCGCTCGGGATTTTGATTACATGAGGAAATCTAATACCGCGATGCTCACACCCAGGCCCTGTTTGTTCGAGTTGCATGCCCAAACCTTTAAAAATTCTTGCCAACGACCGCACGGCAAGAAAGAACCAATGATTAATGCCATTTTGTACGCTGTAGTCGCGAGCGGCGTACAGCAACGCCAACATCAGCCAGGGAGCCTTTCTTCGCTCGTCGGCCACAGTAATGTCACTGTCGCTGGCTTCGTCATCCGCGTTCCAGGGAATTTGATACGGCGTGTGTCGCTCTAGCGGGCGGCGGCGATATTGTGCAACTACGCACATTCGCGAAATCTCGGCGGATGTTGTAAAGTCTGCCATTGATTCTGCTCGCTCCAGCCGCAGGAGTAAGTCTTTATCTATGGTGGCAAACCTGCTTATCGGCAACTTCTCCAAGGGGCCAAGCACCAATCTTAGTGCGGCGATCCAGTCGCCAGTTGCGCGTGCTCTGACGATAAAATGCGCGGAATCTGCGTCGAACTCGTCAGTTTCTCTTTTGTCTGGGAAGCGCAAGGGTTCCTCGTAACCGGTCTCGAGACAATAGACCTGATAACGGATGCGTTGGTTAATTTCCTTGCCTTCTGCATCGTCGGCAAGAAAGGCTTCAAAGTATTGATCAAACATAACCCTTTTAGCCGTTTCTGTCTATTTGGGTGAAAACAGAAAGAAGAACTTTTGTGTCAATTTCCTGGATCGGGATTAAGCAACTTTATAAATTCTCCCTGTTCATGTTCCATTTTTTGATCTGGGACCGTACTGACATTCCGTAGATGCGGATAGGCGAGTCATGATTTTCTTTGGAGCAAAACTTGGGCTGACCCACGCTCATGCTAATCTCAATGCCCGACAGCTTGCAGTAGTATTATGATATCATGTTCAAGGCGCCAGGGGCCAATAAATATATCGGCTCATTCCCAAAAAACAAAAACAAGTCTTATTCCCGGCAAAGGCAATTACCTGGTAGGCGCAAAACTCATACAGAATTGCCTCCGAAGGATTGAAGATACCTTTGAATGGGTGCACTACCCATGTTCCCATCTGTCAGAGTCTTCTTCTACCATCTTCCTGCGACCGGCAAATCTCCTTCCTGTCCGAATCCACTTAGGCATTTATCAACATTGCATCCATCCCATTGCCCATTGCCGTTTAAATCCAGAAACCAGTCTCCGGTTTTCGGTCTAAACACACCGATTTTGGTCGAACCCGTAGCGTCCCAGTCGCCCGCTACGGGTAGATCGCCTGGTTGACCGAACGCCGTGACGCATTGATCAACGTTGCAGCCATCCCAGATGCCATTTCCGTTCCGATCCAGGAACCATTCACCAGTGCTGGGTCTGAACAGACCAATCTTGCTGGTTCCGGCTGCGTCCCAGTCACCGGCCACGGCTAGGTCACCTTGCTGACCAAAGGAAGCGATACACCGATCAATGCTGCAACCATCCAATCTTCCGTCGCCATCGAGGTCAAGAAACCACTCGCCGGTAGCCGGTCGGAACACACCGATCTTACTTCTGCCCGCTCCGTTCCAGTCTCCGGCAACGGGGATGTCTCCCTGCTTTCCAAAGGACCGAATGCAGCGATCGCCGTCACAGCCATTCCATTTTTCGTTGCCGTTGCGGTCCAAATACCAGCGGCTTCCTTTGTTACCGGTAGCGGAAGACGAATACAGGCCGAGATCATCGACGCCGGATCCGTCCCAGTCTCCAACGATCGGAACCAAAACCGAGCCAAGAGTTGGAATACTTTTCTTTTTCCACGGGTTGATACACGAGTCTGTATTACATCCATTGTTTGTGGCCGTAATATTGCGCTTCAATTGCCACTCGTGCGTGGTGGTTTTGAATACGCCGATGCTCGAGGGTCGTTGCTCGAACGTGGCGACGCACGACGTGTTGCCATTTGCGACGACGACACCGCCAGCGCAATTGCGATCGCCGCTCCATCCAGTGAAGGCCGAGCCAAGGGCAGGGGCAGCCCGCAGAACAACTCGAGTTGCAGCGGCGAAGTTCGCCGAGCAATCTGTTACACAATCAATAGATCCTGGGCTACCGGTTATGCGTCCCTTTCCGTTACCCTTGAGGCTAACGTTCAGTGTATTGCCCTTAACAGCAAACATGGCGGTACAAGTCTTATTGCGATTCATGATCACGACGCCATCAAAACAATCCGGGTCGCCGCTCCATCCGGAAAAGACAGAGCCCGAGGCGGGAGTCGGTGTGAGGGCTACGGTAGCTCCCTTCGAGAAATCAGCAGCACAAGTTGATCCACAATTGATCCCCACAGGACTACTGGTTACGATTCCTGTGCCCGTGCCTGCTGTGGTTACTTCGCCAACAACGTTGACGATTAGCTTCGGGTTCTGACTGGTATTGATGGTGAAGATCGCAACGCACGACTTGTTACTGTCCATGGTTACGGCGCCATCGGAACAATCAGGGTCGCCACTCCAGCCGGAAAAAACGGAGCCGGGATTAGGAGTCGCGATGAGAGTGACCGAAGTTCCACTGGCGAAATTTGCCGAACAATTTGTCTTGCAGTTAATCCCTGCCGGGCTACTCGTTACAACTCCCTTACCGGTCCCGGCGGCGGTTGCGGTGGCTAAAATGTTGACTGTTACCTTGGGGGTCTGGACCGTGATCGGTGTGAAAGTAGCGGTGCAAGTCTTATTCGTGTTCATCGTAACCGAGCCGTCTACACAGTCAGCATGGCCGCTCCATCCGGAAAATGTATAGCCGCTGGCGGCAACAGCCTGTAAAGTGACGCTTGCGCCGTTAGTAAAACTAGCGGTACACGTCGTGCCGCAATTAATTCCCGCAGGAGTGCTGGTGATCGTGCCGCTGCCTTGAGACGAAACGGTTAAATTGAGCGTGGCGATCGGCGCTGCCAGTGTCGTACCGCAAAGTTCGGGCGAGTAAGCGGAGTTGCCGGCGCTATTGAACGCATTTACGCGATAACAGTAAGTCGTGTTGTCCGCCAAGCCCGAGTCATCATACGAAGTCACATTGGCGCTAGTCGTTGCGATGACGCTATACTCGCCAGCGACGCCAAGTTTTCGTTCGACATGGAAGCCGGTTTCATCGGAAGAATTGTCGGCCCATGAGAGTTGCAGAGTTGCCGCTGTTGCCTGATCGTCGGAGAATAGTGATAGGGTCGCAGCTGAAAGAATTACTAATAAGACAAAAAGTAACGATTTAGATAAGCGGTAATGCACATTCCCCCCTGCTATGAGAAATCTGGAAAAAAGGAAGTGCACAACTGAGCGGGCAGTGTGTGTCCTTCCGGCGGCCCTGCTACCTTGTCCTGAAGTTCGTGGCTGGAGCCAACAGTTCAGGAGTTAGGCCAGAAACTTTGCGTCCCAACCTTTCGGTTGGTTTGCCTTTATCGGAGACCAATTCAAAAAATCAGTTACAGCTTTTGACAGCAAGGCATATGCCAGTCGATGATGGTCAAGATTCGTAATCCAACAGACTTTTGATCCACGATCCGTGAGCTTTTGCTATGGTGCGAACATTCTTGTTGCTTCGATTTTGTCCTTGTTCACACGCGGTGAACTCCCGGTCTGCCAATGTGGCGGAGTTTGGACTGCACGCTCGGACGCACGAGTTCGAACCTATCACCTCGACACCAATGAATGTCAGTTAATTCGGTTAAGTCAGAGTCAGGAAGCGGACTTGGAGCAAAAGGCTGTGGCGAGACGCTTGTTAACGTCCTCAAACATGCTTTCTTTGAACGTGTGGCACCGGCTTTGGCTTAGCGGTGATGATCCATTCCGCCATTACATTTCTTCGAAGGATAACATCACTGATGTTTTCCGGGCATCGAATTAACGGAACTCCTTGGCGATCGTGAACTCATACAGATTCGCCTCCCAAGGCTTGAATGTATCTTTGAATGATGTGTTATCACCAAAGCTTTTGCCGGTTCGAACATTTCGCAGATTTTTTGGGCGGAAAGTCAGCCGGATCGTGATCTCTTTCGGGTCTTGATCGATCACGCTGAGGGACTCCGGCGCGTCGGCCGACTCGGGAAGATTCTTCAAAACCGCGAGGCAGTAGCGATCGCCATTGCGCCAGAGCAAAGACTCGATCCAAGGTTCTTTGCCATTCGGACCATAGATCTCGACGCGCGGTCGCAGTCCGGCACCAGGCAATGCTTGGCCGACCACTTCACGCCAGGATTGCCCCGTGGTACCGGTTCTAAACGGAAAGTACGCATAAGCCAGTGGACTTAGATTCAGATAAAAAGTCTGTCCTCCTTTTACCTTTCTGCGGATGAGCAGATCTGCGATTTCAGATGTTTCACGGCTGGACGGCGGCACTCCACGAGTACCGCGCTCGACTATAATCATTGAACGATAGCGCAGAGCTCCATCATAGGCGAGCAGCCGTAGCGGAAAGGGCTTTTCGTAGTATTCAGCGTCAACTTCGGTAATGCCTTTGCCGTTGAAATAACCTTTGGACTCATCTCTAACAATACCGAAAAGATCGTCTAATGCTCCCGCCCTGCGGCCGCGGCCGGTTTCGGTCAACAGACCACATAGGGCGTCCGCTATGAGCATGCCACCTGCATGGACAAAGTTACGCAACGCCTCAGCTTCGCGGTCGGAGAGGCAAATGGTCTGGTTGAGGATGATTACTTTGAACCGGCTTACCAAATCAATCCGTCCTTCACGCACATCCAGATAGCTGATGAAATCGTATTGGTAGCCGAGATCTTCGAGAAGCTTGCACCATGATAGCCGCAAACGGGCGGAGGAAAGATTATCGTCATCAACACCAGTCAGACGCTTGGGCCAGGTAGCTCCGTGGGTCACGCTATCCATCGCCCAGCTCGCACGAATGCTGGGATGGGAGTAATACAGCGCAAGGCGATCGGTGTCGAGATAAGAGTCGGGACTGATGATGAATTCGCCTGCACGATCTTGAATCTCCCGCAACGTCGGCGCCAGCTGCTCAATCGCGGCAGACAGCTCGCGCTTTCCGGAAGCGGACTCTCGTATCCATCCGTTGGGCCAGGCAATGGCGGCCTGCTGACCATGAGCCAGACGGTTCCATAGCGTCCAAACATTCTTTTTGTAGGATCCACCGGTATGATATGTTTGAACCTGAACCCGGCGCGGTCGGTTCCAGAAGGAGCGAAGAATCTCGCTAATGCCTCCCATCTCGAGAGCCTCCATCCACTGGACAGCCCTGGATATTAGAGCATAGTCATAACCGCCGTACGCTGATGGCTGTTGTCCACCAACGAATCCCGCCGGAATCGTGGGATCGAGATTATTTGTATAGCGTGTGAGATCGGCCAAAACCTGGGCAAACTGATAATCCATAAAATGGCGCCACTCCATCCAGGACGAAAGATTCCATGAACTAAATGGAGGGGTGGAATTTAACCTGCGCGCCTGTTCAAACCCAATAGGCTGGATAGCATCGAAAGAGGGATGTGCCGTGCCCCACCTAGAGTTGAGACTACCGATCGTGCCATAACGTCTTTCCAACCATCTGCGATACCAGGCCACCGATAGAGGATGAGTGTCGACTTCTACAGGATTGTTCAATGCCCCCAGTGAGATCTCATCATCAAATGCGTAGGCATAAACAAAGCCTTTTTTTGTCGTGGCGATATTTTCGCGCAGCAATGACTTCAGCGCCTCGATAGTTTTGGGATCAGCGAGACTATGCGGCCGAACAGAAAGGGACGCTTTGCCCGAGAGATTCTTTTGGAGATCGGAACTTAGATACAGAATCCCCTTGCCTGCGGCATGATCGACGTAGTATGGGAAGCGGCGTTCGAGTGACAACCGCACTTTCTCGTCCTCGCCCGCTCCCCGGTCTATGTGAAAACCATGCAGCCCCGCTTGATCGTACAGAGCCACATCGCGGAGGACGTCATTTTGGAACTGCCAGACCAAAATAATGAATTGCTTCCATTCCGGGCGTTGCCGGATTACCGGCACTGACTGAAGCTCGCCGACGGGATAGTCTTGGACTACGGAGGCACCATCGGCTGTCTCCGTGAATACATTGGTTAGAGCCAATGCCGCAACCGCACGAACAAATTGGCGGCGGGTTAATTCCGTGTCATCTTCCATAACGATCAATCAACAAAGAGCGACCATGGCTAAATCATCGATTCGCCGGGGTAATTTTGTTCCTGAAGCACTACGCAAACACCTCGTACAAAAAATGCTCTGGAAATTCCCATTGCCGTTAGCGTTGAAGAAAAAGATTACTGATACCATCGTTTATTTATCTCCGAAACTGCAAGAGATATTTTTCGACAACTTTCATGGTGTCTTTACTCGTGAAATGCAACAACATCTATTTGATAGCGGACCGTACCGTGGCTTATCATCGGTCGATCCTTATGCCAACGCGAACGCACTATTTGAGCGCTCGAACACGCAGAACTTTCTTCATCAGATGCTCTTATACCGATGTAAATATGGATTTAGTAGAACTCCTGATGAAGCAGGATCAAATGAGCATGGCCGCGTCTATCGAGAGTCGGGTGCCATTTCTAGATCATTTGTTGGTAGAGTTTGCCGGGACTATTCCACCCCATTTGCGCTTGCAAGGACGAGCGGGAAAGCAGCTGGTCAAAAAAGCCACAGAAAAATTCCTACCTCACAACATCGTGCATCGACAAAAAATGGGATTTCCAGTTCCTTTCGGCAGTTGGCTCAAAGAAGATTCGGCGGGAATGGTCAGCGAGATCTTGTTAGATAAGAGAACAATGGACCGAGGATATTTCAACGTGTCGTATATCGAAAAACTTCTGAAGTCGCATCAGAGTGGGCAACGTGACTATCAAAATCAAATTTGGCTGCTACTAAACTTTGAGCTTTGGCATCTAGTCTTCATAGATGATGGGGCAAGATGTTAATCCGTCGAATTAATTGGTGGCTGTTGACCGCAGCAGTTTCGTCACAGGTCGACGCAATGATGACCAACCAGAAATAGCAGTCCGTTGTCTAATTTATATTTCTGCAATACTCTCCCCGTCTTTTCACTTGGCTAATCCTTTTTCCGTAATATCCGCATAACGGCACTTTTGCTCGCTTGGTAAACTCCAGAGGTGAAAGGTTGCTACCCGGCGGGCAAAAATGACGCCAGTGCTGCGATTCGCAAACAGGCATTTCATTCTTTACCGATGACCACCATAGGTCCGCAAATCTCGCAAGGCAATGTGGAAGCCCCTACAGGTTGAGTTCTAACTACCAGCGCAGCCTTTGAGGGGACATGAGGTCGGGGCCAGATCTTAGCGTGATTACGCCCGACGACTTTCTTGGATCTCGATTCGGATCCGAGATTATCGACTCTGTATCGACTCTGCTGCGCACTTGCGTAACTATATTGACGGCTTTCGCATAGACCTGGTCTCATTAACACCCCCGAGAAGTCCATGAGGTGCCAACCATGCCCTTAGCGGAGAAGGACATCCAATGGGCGACCCGTAAATGCTCCCATCATGTAGGACTCGCGACGAGCGTTGGACTCACGCAAAGTTTGGAGCCTTCGGGTGAACTTATGAATTCAACCGGAATATATGTAAGATTCAGCTAGGCAAATGAGTAAGAAATATGATTTTTGTCAGTCAGTAATAAAAATTTACAATTCGTATGTTTGAAAATCTTTGTAGAAATCAATAGTTATCTGTTGACTTCAAACTTCCCGGATTTTTGTAAACTTGATTTATAAAATACGCCCCCTCGGTTTTTTAAAATATCGCTAAAAATCAACTACTTACCGGGTGGCATCTATGTTGCTGTCTCTTTAGGGCAACGCAGCTTCCTGCGATATATAAAGGAGTTACAATATGAAGAAATTTCTCCGGTTATCTTTGGTTGTGTCATTGGCTATGGTGCTCTTCGCACCGACCTTTGTTAACGCGACTACACTGTTTGACGGGTCGGTTAATACCGACGCTGCTTGCGGAAGTGGTGGTTGCTTTGGTTTGACTTACGAGCTGATCATTACTGACGCTAACGATGCCAACGGTATAACCTACACGGGCGAAATCAAAATTACGGGGACGTATACGGGAAGTGAGACGTTCATTGCTTCGCTAGATTTCAAGCCAGATGGAAATACTATCACCTCGGCCACTTTAACCGCGGCTCCGGGAGGCACGGGAGGTTGGACAACGACCATCAACTTGGGTCAAGCGGCCGGTGATTGCGCGAGTTCTGGAGATGGATTCATTTGTAGCAACGACACTGGTACGAATAGTTTAGCTCCGGTAACAAACGGGGGCGTCGTGAACTATGACTGGCAGTGGAATTTCATTATGAGTGGAGCTGTCGATCCAGGCCATCTCGGCGCGCGGTTTAACAATGCCGGTGATACAGATAACGGACAAATAGTGTCTATCAGCACTTTTAGCGGTGGCCGTGGTCCTGGTCAGGAAGTACCAGAGCCTTCTAGTCTTATTCTGCTCGGATCCGGATTAATTATGGTAGCTACAGCGCTCCGAAGGCGCTTTTCACAGAAGCAACAAATCTTAAGAACCGCAACGAAAACGGGTGCCCAAGAGAGTTTTCTTGGCGCCCGTTTTGTTTTTGGACCAATTTGAAAACAGCAAGGCACCGAAAACTAAAAGTTTCACCAGTTGGAGCCCTTGATTTTAAACCGCGTGACAATCCTCAATTGCGATCCGACGTAATTATCAAAGGACGAATACATGCAGCATCGGTTTATATGCGCTGCTCGTCTTTTTAATCTCTTCCCCCCCATACGCATTCCCTTCAAGTGAACCCTTTTAGTCTGTTCTAAGCCTATAAGGGGGTCAAAATAGGCACCCTGGAGCTCATCATCCACTCGCCGCAAATGCAAGTATTTCATTTATTATCTGTGTTTAAAAGAAAGCTAGGAGAAGTTCTGGGTGCCGATCTGCGGTCGCTGGCCGCGCTTAGAGTCACGATGGCGGTCCTGATCATCTTTGATTTGCTTCTACGCTCACGAGACCTGGTCGCCCACTACACAGATGCCGGTGCATTACCGCGCGTAGCCGTGCTGGATCAGACTAGAAGTCGTTGGCTGATTTCGCTTCACCTGATCAACGGTACGTGGGAGATCCAAGCCATGTTGTTTGTCATAGCGGGGGCTTTCGCTGTTGCGTTGCTTGTGGGCTATAAAACGCGGCTTGCGACAATTGTGTCATGGATTTTGCTCGCCTCTTTGGACTCACGTAATCTCGTCGTTTTGGATGGTGGAGACACGATGCTGCGGGTGTTACTTTTTTGGGCCATTTTTTTGCCGTGGGGAACTCGTTGGTCGGTTGATAGTGCTCTAAGTCCTCCTGCGGAAGGTGCTCCGAATCAGATAATCTCTTGCAGCACCTTTGCTTACATTATGCAGGTCGTTTTCGTCTACTGGTTTACCGTACTGTATAAAACCGGTCCGGAATGGCGTGCCGACGGGACCGCAGTCTATTACGCCCTCAATGTCGATAAGATGGTGACACCGATTGGTCAATACCTGCTTGAGTTTCCAGGCTTGCTGAAGCCCCTCACGCACGCGGTGTTCTGGTATGAAGTAATCGGGCCGTTATTGCTTTTTTCGCCGGTATTCACAGGGCCCATTCGCACACTGACAATTGTTGGATTCGCGCTGTTTCATCTCGGGATTGCCTCATGCATGAAAATAGGAATTTTCCCGTATATTGGCACTCTTTCTATGCTGGGATTATTGCCTCCATGGTTTTGGGAAAAAATTGGCGATGCATCAAAAACAAAGGACCGATTAGGGCTGCGCATTTATTATAATCAAGATTGCGGTTTTTGCGCGAGATCGGTGGGTTTAATCAAAACTTTCTTCTTGCTGCCGAAAGTTGAGCTTTTTCCCTCGACCATCGACCCTTCAATTGAACGAGACATGACGCTGCACAATTCGTGGGTCCTCTTAGATGCGAAGGAAAATCGCTATTTCGGGTTTCGTGGCGTAATCGCCGCGTTAAAAAGATCTCCGCTTTTCTGGCCTCTAGCTTCAATGCTAAAGCTCGGCTGGATGGCCGCGATAGGGGAGCATCTCTATTCCTGGGTAGCGATTCACCGGCGAGTGACATGCGCTTTACCTATGTCTTCGGACCAAACCGCTCTGAAAATGTCTCCCATTCAGAATTTTTTTGTATTGTTTCTCTTAGTCTATGTATTTTTTTGGAATCTCGCGACGCTGCCAAATACCGGAATCAAATTTTCGGAGCGCACTAGGTCGATCGGATACGTGCTTCGGCTAGACCAAACGTGGAATATGTTTGCCCTTTATCCGCTCAAGGATGACGGGTGGTATGTGATTCCTGGACGCCTTAAGGATGGAGAAGTTGTGGACTTAGATTTAGATAACGATGGAGCACGTGTGACGTTGGACAGGCCCTCGTCCATCTCGCAGACCTACAAAAATTATCGCTGGAGGAAATACCTTGACAACTTGTTGAGCGAGAGCATCAGAAGCTACAGGGTTTACTATGCGGAGTACCTCTGCCGAGCCTGGAATGTTCGCCATAATGGGAGTGAAATCAGAAGAATTAGACATCATCTATATGCTTGAATGGACCCTGCCAAATTACCAGCATCCGGTTCCGCGACCCGTGCGGCTTCTGAGGCACCGATGTGAAGAATCGGCCAAATGAAATAATGTAATTTTCCAGTGCTGCTGTCGTTTCTTCCGTCCTAGGCCAGGGTATTGCAAATACGACTGAGTCGTCCGGTCTGTCGCATAGCAGCAATAGTAGGAGCGACTGGATTCGATGTCGGGAGGAAGTTTAAGTGCTTCTAGAACCTTCTTAGTCAGCAAAAACGCGAAGATGTGTTTGACTCCGACACTATGCAGGACGCTTCAACTGGATTAATGGGGGAAGGACGTATTTCCTGTGGGGAAAAGGAGAGGCCCGCCAGGTTGATCCGGCGGGCCGTCGGCCGCTTTTTAGTTTATCGTCAGCGTGAGAGGGGCAGATATTCCAGAATTACCTGCTCCGTCATATGCTTTTGCGTTAATGCCATGGGTGCCCTTGCCCCAGGGCTTGGTGTTCATTTTGAAATTATAAGGATTAGAAGTATCCGTCGCTTGCAACTTCCCGTCGACGTAAATTTCCACCTTGGCAACGCCAGTCTGATCATCTGATGCCAACACGCTCAAGTTGACCCATTTACCATCATACTGCATTGTGACGAGCTGCACCGTCGGCGAAGTCGTGTCTACTGAGGGCGGAGGCGGGGGCGGAGGAGAAGATGGTGGTGGCGCTGCAGTCGATGCCGCTAAAAGGGAGGCAAAGACATTTATCCTGCCCGATCCATAATACTGATCATAGCCGGGTGATCCACGATCATCAGCATTGTTTTTTATAAGGTCGACGACTTGGGAATTAGTTAAAGAAGGATTGAGTGAAAAGATCAACCCCGCGAGTCCAGCAGTGATCGGCGATGAAAAAGAGGTCCCGCTAGCGTATCTATAGCCGCCGCCATTTGCTGTTGTATAAATTGAAACGCCAGGCGCGGAAATGTCCACGGAGCTGCCGTAACTCGACCACCCTGCCAAATTATCATATTGATCCGTGGCTGATACACCAACAACGTTGTTCAACGCGGCGGGATAAATTGGATCGCTACTAGCGTAATTGCCGGCAGAGGCTACGATCACTAGGCCTTTGTTCCAGGCATAGTTAACAGCGTTTTGCATTGTAGATGTGTAGCCGGTCCAGCCAAGGCTTATATTAATGACACGAGCGCCATGGTCGGCCGCATAAATGATGGCTGCAGAAGTATCTGATACCGTGCCTGTGTTACTAGATGTCACCGTTACCAGTGGCATTACGGGGTTGTTCCAAGTCACACCGGAGACCCCGATGCCGGAGTTGCCCATCGCGGAAGCGGCGCCAGCGACGGCTGTTCCGTGGCCAAGAACGTCCTGGGTGTCGGCGGGATCACCACCAAGAAAGTTATAGCCGGGAACTTGCATCCGGTCCGGATGATATGGATCAACTCCTGAGTCGATCACTGCAATAACTATCGAACTTGAGCCAGTGATTATGTCCCAACCCTGTGGCGCAGATATTTGCGGAAGATGTCATTGATATAGAAAATCTGGATCGTTCGGTTGCAGTTGGCCTTGTCCGATTAAATTTCTCTCGACGTACTCAATCTTTGGGTTCTTTCGAAGTGCTCCTTCAATGGCTTCCAACGCTTGAGCCGGGACCTTAATATGATGGACCTTGATCTGCGAAAGAGTTTCGATTTTCTGTCCGCCATGGGCTTTGTACTGATTCTCAAGATCCGCCTCCGAAACACCCGCCTTCGGGGCAATTAGTAACTCACCCGGAACGTGAGGAGAATTCTGCGCCGAGCCGAATTGGGGAGAGCTCATGAGAACTCCAACGATCAACGTTAATCTGCATAGCATAGATTTGAACACTCGTACCTCCTTGCTTTTGTGAGCCAGTCTTTTCAACTGCAAGTAGGTGGATCGGTAGTTTCTGCAAAACGCTAAAACTTCGGAATCCTTCCTTCGGTGACCCGGCTATCAGGAATCACCTGACCGGTGGCTTTGCGTCCCAGCCTCGCGAATAGTTTGCCTTTGTCGAGAAGTAGGCTTGTGATTAATCGCCAATTTCCTTCAGCAAGGGGTGTTCCAAGCGGAGAGATTCGGTGCCGCATGAATTTTTTCGTCAGCATGGAGGCGCTTTGGCAGCCAAATGTGTAATGAAAGGCGTTTTACAGAATGACTTACTGAACTCCGGACGCCACATGCGCCTCGGTGAGTGCACGCTAATGTTCGCTGTCTGCGCAAGAATTGTATTTTGGCAGGGATTAACCCCGTAGACGGTGCGCATAATCAACTAACTAATAACTTTGCGCGCCAACGAATACTCGAAGGCGGCAAAAACTATAGTGAATTAGAAAAAAAGACTGGGCTAGAGAAGGAAGGGGAGAGTCCCTTCACATTGTCCTGTTTCACGACAAAAAAAGGCCTCATTGATCTGACATCAATGAGGCCAAGCAAAAAACTTGTATCAGATGGAGAAGAGAGGTCAGCTTCCGTAATCGCTTTTGACTTGCGATGGCGTTATAAACCACGATCCCGTGCAACTGCGACGCGCAGTTTCACCGATATCTTTCCCGTTCGTTCCGCCGTCGTAGTTTCCCGGTACGCCAAAGGTTGCCGTATAGGCCACAGCCGCAGTGGCTTGCGTTCCGACACAGGTGGCCAGTTTAAGAGGCACGTGCAAAATCGAAAACAAAATACTCCCGAGGACGAATATCCCATTATCCTCCTGGTCGGCGGATTGGGCCCTGCCAGTGACGGGTACTGCCAAAATAGCAACGGTCAGGATTAACGCCGAGAGTGCGCTAATTAATCGCTTCTTCATGATCGTGGTCCCTTTCGTCATATTCTTTTGTCGAGCTGCGTTATTTTGCTTGGGAACCGCTTGTAAGTCAAGCCGGAATATTGGGGCGTGCGTCGATCTAACTATCGCGTCTACGGCTCGTAGCTATGGGCGAGCGGCACAGGATCTTTCTCTCTCGTTTTGGCGATGAGTGGCTCCCCGATCAATGTAGTGGGGGGCGACAGCAAAAACTGCGTCATTGCATCAGCGGGCACGGGGCGGCAAAAATAGTATCCTTGTCCTTCGTCGCATTGAAAAACCCTGAGCATTCTCTTTGACTGAATCGTTTCAACTCCCTCTGCAACGATCTTAAGTCCCAGGTTGTGACCCAAGTCAATAATTGATTTGACGATCACAGAGCTATCACGGTCGGTTTCGATGTTTTGGATAAATGACTTGTCAATTTTAATGCATGAGACGGGCAACTTCGTGAGATATGCGAAGGAGGAATAACCCGTACCAAAATCGTCAATTGCGAATCGAACGCCCAAATGGCGAATTTGGTCCAACGTGTGAATCACTCGTTGCGGATCACTCATGATGCTGGTCTCGGTGATTTCTAGTTCCAGACTCTCTGGCGGCACGCCCGTGTCGCGCAACAGCGCCTCGATCTGTTCCGGGAGTTCTTGTGCTTCGAGATTCCACATCGTGAGGTTGACCGCGATGTTAATATCCAAGCCGATTTCCTTCCATTGGCGGCACTGCAAGAGCGACTGCTGAAGTACCCACAGAGTCAATGGAATAATTAACCCCGTCCGCTCTGCGACGGGTATGAATTGATCGGGTACGATGATTCCATGCTGAGGGTGTTGCCAGCGAAGTAACACCTCGACGCCCGTCACACGTTCTTGTAAGAGACTCACTTTGGGTTGGAACGTAAGGAATAATTGATCCGAGACGATCGCCTGCCGAAGCTCGCTCATCCATTGCCGAGCGCTGATTAGGCCGCCGGGATGCGATGCATAAATCGTGAAAGGTTTCCTGGCAGTGGTGGCCAACGCGAGGTCGTTTTCCGCGTGTTCAATTAAACTCCTGACGCTATCACCGTGCTCGGGAAATAGAGATACTCCTATTCGCGGCTTGAGGACGAATGTTTGGTTGCCAATCTTTACCGGTTCCTCCAGCCGGTTCAAAAGACGGTTCGTTACTAGTTCGAGGTCCTGGGGTCCCTGGACGGATTGTAAGAGAACTCCGATATGGCCGCCGCTCAGTAATGAAACCGTATCGGAAGCGCGAAGTCTGCCCCTTAATCTCATCGAAATCGAATTAAAAAAGGCTGTAAGGTTGGCGTCCCCGGCATGTATTCCGTTCTTAGGAGTATCAAACGCAAATAGAAGAACTGCCATCTGGGGAATGCTGTGCTTGGCCGACAGGATCGCTTGCCGAGCCCGCAGTTCAAACTCGGAGTTGCTGGCGGCGGATGCAGGGTTGTTATCCATCGTATGGTTCTTTTCGAAACATCAAGAAAAAATCGTCCCCGCGCTTGCGCGCGAGACGTTGCTCGTCCGAAGACAGTCGATAAGTATGTGCATCCATCCTCTAAGCGATCCGAATACGTGTGCGAGCAATGGCCATGCCAGCAACCGATCCGCTTTATGCGAGACACTGAGTATCCGCTACTTAGCTCACCGAAAGGCAGTCCGCTCGTTTGACCAGACGGCGGCGAATGGCAAAAACGGCAAGTGCCACAGACAAAAATGTCATGATTCGTAGAGTGACACCCGGGACCCTTGTCGCATCGTTAGCATCCGAGAGACCTGTTGACGTTTATCGTCGTGAATTTCACTGAAGGACTAACAGGTGGGATAAAAAATGCTTAACCGTTGCACGACAACGTGACCACGCGACCGAGTCGCAGCGCAGTTTCGAAGCGAGTCAAGTGGGTCATGCCATTGATCTGAAATATCAGCGCTCGTATGGCAGAGTTATGGCGGGATACCTTGCAAGCAATGGTTCGTGGGCCGCGTCTTTCTTAACAAAAATTGTGGCGACTCGATCGGAATAGATCGGCTGCCAGTCTCTTTGATCGCGGAGAGCTGCGGTGAGCGCTGAGTAAGTATCGAAAATGATCCAGCTGATATCGTATTTGCCAAGAATCTCTTTCCATCCGGGTTGGACATTGGCGATCGTTAGATATGCGCTACCGAGCTTTTCTCCGTACATATCAGACCGTCCGTCCATAAAGACGCGATACGTCGGCCAGGCGGCAAATATCATGTAGTCGCCGAATTCGTCGTTATTGAACATATTTCCAGTGACGGTTTCTTTCTTGAGGAATTCAACCGCCGCGACGGGGAACTTTTTATCGTCGAAGTGATATTTGACGGTTCCTGTCAAGATTAGGCCAGAGACGAAAAGCACGGCGATGACAGGCCAAAAATAGCCCTGTAAGCTGGTATCGATCGCGTTTAGATTTAGGTTGCGGTTTCGGTAATATCGCAAAAAAGGTTGGGGCATTCTATCGATAATACTCGCTGCCGTTCTGAGCAGAAGGGGCGCAGCAACGATGGCAAAAAGGGAAACATGTCGCCCTGAATAAAGAGCCATATACGATAGCAAGGTTATAAGCGCGACTTCGATCAGATTCAGCGGCGATCGCGATAGAGCAAGCAGACCGATCGCTGCCAATAACATGTACTTGAAGGGCAGGACGTCATGGAAGTTCGGTGACATGAACTCCGTAACGCGGTCCATCACGAATCGGTCGGATGTAACTCGAATAGGAAACCATAGGATTTCGAATCCATAAGGGTTAATTGCGCAGATAACTGCAGTCGCGATAAGAACTAGGAACAGCGTCTTCGCTTTAACGCGATATCGTTGTATTTGGTCGGGACGTCCACTGATTGAGTAGACAACGTTGCCGATCAAATAGATCGCGAGCAAAACGAGCCCGATGAAATAGCCGCCGTGGAGATTGACCCAAAACAACATGAGCAAGGGCAAGTACATCAACGTGCGATCGTTGTTATATTGAAATCGGTCCAGGCAGTGGCACCAAATAACTGCCAGCAGGAGCGAAAAGGAGTGTGGACGGGCGAGCCAATGAGTCGAAGAGGTCGCCGTCGCGAGCATGGTAATGCAGGTGCATAGCAGAATGTCTTGTGATTTGCTTCGCAACGTTTGATATAGCAGCCAGTGCGTCATTGCGAGCAGAAAGGCAAAGAACACAACGATGCCAGTTAGACCGACGAACCTGAAGATCATAGCCATTATGACTTCCGCCAGCCATTCATGAGCCGTCCATTTGAGCGGAGGAACATGTAGTGAGTAGATGTCCTGTTTTGGCACGTCCCAGGTCTGTAAAATCACTTCACCCGTACGGATGTGATAGCCTGTGTCGCCGTCCCCGAGTAGTCCCTGGCCGGAATTGAAGACCAAAACAAAAAGCACGGCGACGAAAACCATGTTTCCAATGGATGGTAACAGGATCGCGGAAATCGCCTTCGTCCTAGACGATGCCATTGGTCCGTCGCTCACCGTTGCGTGATTCAGGTGTGAGTTGCGCGAAAAATGTGGAATATGCGTGTGCTCGTTTATAGCGGCGCAACTAACCGATGGCGTGGCTAGTGTTTGCGGACTTCTGTTCTCTTGTTTCCGCATTTGACTTCAGGATTGGGTGATCAGCACGAGAGGGCGAAGGGTGCCGCCTTAATAGCCCAAGCAACTGGCTTGTTCGTGATTTCTGCTTCTCATAATTTCTCGGAAGAACGACTCTGAAGGTGGACCCTTTGCCAAGTTCGCTCTCGACTGTGATGGTTCCCTTCACTTGCTCGAGATGCTTTTTTACTATACTCAGACCCAATCCGATGCCCCCGCGCGAGTTTTCAGAAGATGTTTTGTGGGCCTGCATGAATGGTTCAAAGATGCTTGCCAAATGATGCTCAGAAATTCCCATCCCGGTATCTTTGACTTCGACGACGCCGGAATCGGTAGATGGAAGCGACGTCACACGCACGGTGATCGATCCGTGATCGGTATATTTGACCGCGTTCTGCAAAAGATTACTTACGACCTCTTTTACGCGGACCGCATCACTACGGATCGGCGTGGGATCTCTTGGCAGATCCCAATGAAGATCGATGCCTTTCTGCCGGCAAAGAAATTCAAAAGTTTCTCTCAATTCACTGACAATTTTGACCAGATGTAGATCTTCAATTCGGACCGGCTGCTTACCCGCTTCTAAGCGCGAGTAAATCAGGATCTGGTCGATCATATTCTTGAGATGAGTCGACTGTTTGGCGACCACCTGGAGAATCTCCTGGTGTTTTGTTTCTATTTCTCCATAGAGACCGTCCGTAATACATTCGATATAACCAATGATGACCGCCAATGGCGTACGGAGCTCGTGGGATACCTGATTTAAAAATTCGGATTTTAGCTTGGCAAGATTTTCCGCCTTCTCTTTTTCCTGCTTAAGCAGTTCGAGCTGTTCGGCTGTTTTGCTTTTGGAATTTGATGAGACGTTGCTGATGGCCAGCCCCATCATGAGAATCCCGAATGACGCGATGCTCCCGTAAACGATTAACTCTCTATTGCTCGTCAACAATGCTGTTAGAGAATCTAACCGACTCGAGATCAGATCCTCTCGCGACGGTTTCGTTCCTTGGCGTGAATGAGTCGTTGCTTCGCGAGGCTGAGCGGCCTGGATAACGGATTTTAAACTGCTGTAGCTCTCGTCGGCCAGTAGGGTAGTTCCCACGGCTAACCCGGCAAACACAATAGCCGCAAGGATTACGTTCCGTGATGACATTTCAATCACGGATGTACAGAAGTCTGAATGGGGCTAGTTTTTTTTTCGGATTCCCATAATTCAATACGATCCTTACCCGAATTCTTTGCAACATACAGCGCCCGGTCCGCGTCGTCCAGAAGTTCTCGCCAGTCTGAATAAAATTTCACCGAACTTGAACTGACCCCGATGCTGACTGTGAGCGTAAAAGGTCGAGCGGTGGTGCCAAAAGAGCATGAACGAATCGCCTCGTGAATTTTGCTCGCGACTTGGAACGCACTTTCTTGATCGGTTTCAGGTAAAACGAGAACGAATTCTTCGCCGCCGTATCTCGAAGGAAAATCGCTTTGCCGAGTCTTGTCGCGAAAAGTCTCGGAGATCTTGACCAGGGCGGCGTCGCCGCCATGATGACCGTAAGTATCGTTGATCATTTTGAAGTTATCGATATCCAAGATTAAAAGGGACAAAGGGTTGTGGTAGCGCTTAGAGCGCTCAAACTCCTCGTGAATTTTCTTTTCGAAAGCGCGCCGATTGAAAAGGCCAGTAAGCGAGTCGACCTGAGTCTGATATTCGAGATGTTGCTGGTATTGGACGACTCGGGACCCAACTCTTATCCGTGCGAGCAATTCTGAAAACGAAAACGGTTTAGTAATGTAGTCGTCCGCGCCGAGGTCCAGTCCCCGGATGCGATCGCCCTCTTGTATTCTCGCGGTGATGAGGATGAGGTATATGCTCTTCAAGGCGGCGTTGCTACGGATGCGCTTGATTAGTTCGAAACCGTCCATCTTTGGCATCATAATATCAGAAAGAGCAATTTGTACATTTTCAGTCTCAAGCTTTTCCAGCGCTTCTACACCATTTGCTGCCGTGATCACCCGATATCCTTCGCGCTGAAGCACGATGGCTAAAAGGTCCCGTTGGTCCGGGTGATCTTCAATTACTAGAACGGTTAACGGGGCGTTATCCTTTTGGTCATTGTTCATCTTCGAATATCCTTCAACCCATCGCTGTCATAGTTCAGATTTCTTTTAAATTTTGGCTGGCGCTGTCTGAAATCGCGCAAATCAACCAAATCGATGCCCTTATATTATTTATGATGACGCCATTATGCAATGCAAAATGCGTACCTTCGTGCTGTCATTACGGCAGATGCTGGTTTGACTCACGTACGACACAATTCCTTGGGTTGCGTATCGACAAAACTTAATTAGAACCGGCCGGTTCTTTGTCTTCGTCTAGAACTTTCATGGGCACCTAACTGTTTACGAATGCCAAAAACTTTGACGCAGTGACCTGTGCATTTTGTGACAGTAGCTTCATCCCGGGTGTCAGATTTGTCAAGCCGGAGACTTCACCTGGGATAGGAAGTAGGGTAATTACGTGAAATTCTGGGCTTCTTTATACTGGCATGCATTCTGCGTTCTCAATCGCGCATGTTAGTTGACTCTGATCGTAGAAACTAAAGTCAGTTCGAACCAGGAAAGGGGGTGAACGAATCATGGAGCTTTTAAAACGTCTGTTAGTTGAGGAGGATGGTCAAGGGTTGGTTGAATACACCTTGATCGTCGTTTTGGTGGCCTTGGTCTTCTGGGTCGCGATTAAAAATACCAACATCGGCAGCCAGTTGGCCAGTGGCTGGAGTAAGGTCACTGCTTGCGTTACTACACCGTCGGCGTGTACTTCGTCTACTTAAGCCCCTTGGCTTTTTGATTTGTCGAGCAGCGCGTGGCTCGAGCGTGAGGTTTTCTTCACGACAAGCCACGCGCCTGCTTGCGGTCAGTAAAGGCGAGAAAATTTATTGACAAGATTTTGGATGAAGTGTACGCTTTAACTGTTAATAATGGCGTTTTAAACATTTGACGTTTTTAGATCCTGTTATTTTTTTTGTGAGCGGTCTTTCAGTTTTCTTCGATTTAAGAATCCGAAGAATTCCGAACTGGCTTATCATCGTAGGATTATTTTGCGGTGTAGTCTTGAACGCATTCCAAGGCGCCAGTCATTTGTTTCAAAGCATTGCAGGATTCGCTGTGGGAATCGGTGTGCTGATCCTTCCATTTGGTTTTGGTTGGGTGGGAGCTGGTGACGTTAAGTACTTCGGCGTCGTTGGCGCACTTTTGGGTGTTTCGTTGCTACCGCGAGTCTTCTTCTATTCTGCGCTCGTTGCGGGGTTAATTGCCGTTGGCTACCTATGTTTTGGACTAGCTCGGATCTCCCGATTTAAACAAACATGGTTGGACCTCAAAGTCGCCGTTTTGAGCATGGGGCATGTGTTACCGGACCCGGTGCAAAAGCGGACTCGCGAACATGGCGATTCCGTTCCGTGGGGAGTCGCGTTCGCAGCTGGAACAATAATCGCATACTATATCGACCCAAATGGCCGGTGGGCTGGCTTTTAGCCCGTGGACGAATGTGGCCAACGGAAATCTCAAGTATGTACCGTAATTTCTTGGCAAATAATTTGATTGGATGAGGAGCTGCTATGCAGAATAGGCTAAAGATTGCCCTGGTCGTCGCGGTCTTTTTTGGTTTGATCGCGGCATATGGAATATACAATTTTCTCAGTTATCAACAAAAAGAGGCTGATGTGTTGCGAGCGGCAAACCAAGAGATTGTCGTTGCGGCGCAAGACATCGCGCCCGGTACGACATTGAATGACGAAGCTATCAAAAAAGGGGTCATTAAAACGACACCCTGGCCAAAGAGTTCCATACCCGCTGGTGCGTTTTCTTCGCCGCAACAGGTTGTGGGCAAAGTCAATCGGGTTAAGATTCTAGCGAATGAACCCATATTAGAGTCGCGGCTTGCGGGTGAAGGCGCGGGGCTCACTGTTCGGCTTGAGGCTGGGAAGCGTGCCTTGGCCGTACGAGTTGACGAGATTATCGGTGTGAGCGGTTTTATTGTTCCCGATGACCGAGTTGACATAATTCTCACCACGATTCCGCTGGGCGCTGCCGCAGACATGAAGATTTCAAAGATCGTGTTACAAAATAAGCGGGTTCTATCAGTCGCGCAAAACACCGAACAAAAGGACGGCAAACCTCAACTCGCACGTTCAATCACCCTAGAGGTTACTCCAGAAGAAGCGGAGAAGATGTCTCTTGCCTCTTCAGAAGGGCAAATCGTGCTGGCTTTGCGCGGCCTTGGAGATGATAAAGAAACAACGACGATTGGCAGCAATAAGCGAGATCTTCTGTCGCTTGCAGCGGCAACCCGTAAAGTTTCTGGTGGCCCGGCCACGCAGCCTCCGCCCGATAAATATCGCGTCGAGGTTATCCACGGTAGTAATCGAAATGTGGTGGAATTCTAACTGGGAAGGGGAGCGTACATGATCAATAGTTGTTTAGTCCGGGGGCGGCTAAATAAAATCACTATGACGGTTGTTTTTTTATTGGCACTGGTGGCGCATGAAGCGGCGGGACAGCCACAGACGGTGCCAACGATCACGGTCACCGTTAACAAGTCCATGGTGTTTCGGCTCGCCCAAAGAGCCAAGCGTGTATCGGTTTCGCAGCCGGAAGTAGCAGACGTTCTCGTGGTTGCGCCGAGTCAGCTCTTGATCAACGGTAAGAACGTGGGCACTACGTCTCTCATCATCTTCGATGAAAAAGGCGAGGTGACGAATTACGATTTGGTAGTCGCGCCCGATATTGCCGCCTTACGCGCGCAATTGAGATCAGTTTTCCCGAATGAAAAAGTCGATATTTCGACTTCGGGTGCATCTTTAGTTCTACGAGGAGAGGTATCAAACGAAGTCGTTTATGATCGAGTTTTGGAAATTGTGGCAACATACTTGCCTCCCAAGCCACCAGCGCAGGTCAGTCCGTCAACATCGCAGTCAATCCAGGTCGGAGCGACTCCGCAGGCGCAAATCAAGTCCTCTGGCGTGGGATTCGCTGGAGGCGGTAGCTTGTCCTTCGAGGAAGAGTCTTCAATAACAGATCCCTACAGATGGGCGGACAAAAAGAAGATCGACGGATTGATCGATCTTCTGGTGATCCGAGAGATCCGGCAGATTGAGCTCGACGTAGTGGTGGCCGATGTTTCAATGACCAAACTCAGGGATATCGGCTTTGATTTCGCCCAGGCTTTCAAAGACCAAGTTCGTAGTCAGACCACCATCGGAAGCTCAGCTTTTGGTTCGCTTGGAACGCAGACAATTACTGGGAACGCCATTAGCAGCATTGGCACCTTTCCTCCCGCGACTGGAATCTTCCAGTGGGTCAACGGCGCTTATTCCTTTGCGACGCTGTACCGCATGCTGCAAAACAAGGACATCGCACAAATCTTAGCTCAGCCGCGGCTTGTGGTGAAAAACGGCAGGAGTGGCGGCTTTTTATCTGGCGGAGAAGTCGGTGTTCGGCTTGATTTTATTCCCACAATTACTTTGTCGGATAGAATTGATCTCCGGGTGTTTCCTGAGGTCAGCGATATAGCTGCCGGTGCAGGGACAGGTACCCCTAGTTTTGTGGTCCGTCGAACCGTGAGCCGAGTGGAATTGAAAGAGGGTGAGAGTCTAATTATCGGGGGTTTGTTAGATCAAAGGGTTGTTAAGGATCTGACAAAATTTCCTTTCTTGGGCGATGTCCCAATTTTGGGCGCGCTGTTTAGAAGTACTAAGTTTAACAACAAGGAATCGGAGCTAGTCTTCGTTATCACGCCACGCATCGTCCGCACTATGAAGCCGGGTGAAAAACCGCAGCTCCCATCTCTTGAAAAATATGATGACCCGGATATCCGTCAGGTTCCATTACCGGGGGGGTTCGAAAAGAAGCCAGCGGCTCCGGGCGCATCGATTCCTTAGAGCAATAATCACGAGATTGGGGAAATGGATTAGGGAAAGCAACCAGGTAACGCGGAATCATGAAGTTAGCAATTTGTTTAATCGGCGAGGATAGTCTTGCCCTAGCTTCACTCAAGCAGCAGCTTGAGAAAGAAGCATCGGTCGCGGTGGAACCGAGGGTTTATGGCTACGGGGACGCGTATGACGGGCTAAAAACCCGAAATGGGGCCGTTGTCGCTGTAGTCGATATCAACCGCGATCCCGAACGGGCCTTTGCCGTAGCTGAACAAATCAAACTACGACTCACGAACGTCCGGCTGGTGATGACCTCACCAACCGGCGCGCCGGACACGATTCTGCGTGCGATGCGTTCCGGAGCCGAGGAATTTCTTCCCCAACCGTTCAATTGGAACGAGGTTCTTAAATCCTTTGACACGATTCGCAAGAAGATCGATGTTCACACCACAAAAGGTGCGGAGCGGGGGCACATCATTGCGATTTCATCCAACAAAGGAGGAGTGGGGTCAACCACTGCAGCGACCAATCTAGCCGCGTGTCTAGTAGCTCAGAAAAAATCAGTTTGTTTAGTCGATCTCGTGCTGCAGTTTGGTTCCGTGACGAGTTTTCTCAACATTGACGCGTCCTATACAATTCTTGATTTAGTCAAAAACTTGAAACGTATCGACCCACTTTTTCTCGACGGCTCTCTTGTGAAGCACGCCTCCGGAATCAGGGTTCTTGCAGAGCCTTTTTATGCCGAGGATGCCAGGCGTATTACGCCGGCGGATATCGACGAAATCTTAGACGTTTTGGCGCAATCCTTCGATTATGTAGTCGTCGACACTCCAAAGGAATTCGACGACATGCTCGCATTGGTTCTCGATAAGTCCAACTTAATTCTATTCATAACCGAAATGGATGTGCCTTCCCTCAAAAGCGCCCACCGGGCGCTCGAGCTTTTCGAGCGAATGGGTATCTATGACAAAAAAATTCGCTTGATTCTCAATCGGTATGTAAAGAGCAAGTTGATGACTCTTGAGTCTGTCGAAAAAGCACTCGGCGTGAAAGTTTTTTGGACATTGCCAAATAACTACCCCGTCGCGATCGCCGCAGTCAATCAAGGGTTGTCGATTCAGGAGTGTGACCCAAGATCCGATATCGCCAAGAGTTACGTGGGCCTAACCGATGCGGTATCGCATACTTTCATATACTCGGGATCGTCTCGGGCGGAGGTCGAAGATGACAAGAGGTCGGGCCTCTTCGGCCGGCTGCTTCCGCCAGTTCGTGGACTAATTAAGTAAGGGGCAATTGTAATGAAGAATCCATCGTTTGATGCCGACAAAGATCGCTGGGAATCTGAACGAAGCGGCGGGGATGGGCAGCGCATGCCAATCAGATCACTGCAGACTACCAGCCCGGACATAATCCTTCAGGATCTGCGGCTACGCATCCATCGAAGGCTTATCGACACATTAGATCTTTCGAAATTGTCCAATTTGGAGATGGAGCGGGTAAGGGTAGAGATTCGCCGTATTCTCGAAGACTTAGTTATGGCGGAAGCGATTCCGCTGAGTCGCGTTGATCGAGATCGCCTCGTGATGGAAGTTCAGCACGAGGTATTCGGTTTGGGCCCGCTGGAAACTCTAATGAAGGATCCGGAGATTTCCGATATCCTAGTGAATTCGTCGAGCCAAATCTACGTCGAGCGGTACGGCAAGCTCGAAAAAACTGATGTGCGTTTCCGCGACGACGCGCACTTGATGCAAATCATCGAAAGAATTGTGACTCGGGTCGGGCGGCGCGTCGATGAGAGCTCGCCGATGGTGGATGCCCGTTTAGCCGACGGCTCGCGTGTCAACGCGATCATTCCCCCATTGGCATTGGACGGTCCCATCCTGTCCATCCGGCGGTTCGGCGCCGAACGTCTTACCATCAACGATTTGATCCAATTTAACTCCATACCCCCGCAGATGGCGGAAGTCGCCGCGGCCTGCGTCAAATCGCGACTCAACATGATCGTTTCCGGTGGCACCGGCGCGGGCAAAACCACGTTGCTTAATTGTTTGTCGAATTACATCCCGGAAAACGAACGCATTGTAACCATCGAAGACTCCGCTGAATTAAAGCTGCAACAGGAACACGTGGTGCGCCTTGAAACTCGTCCGCCGAACATTGAGGGCCAAGGCAGTGTGACAGCTAGGGACTTGGTCCGCAACGCGCTGCGAATGAGACCGGACCGGATCGTCGTCGGCGAGGTTCGTGGCGGCGAGGCGCTCGACATGATGCAGGCGATGAACACCGGTCACGACGGTTCGATCAGCACGGTCCACGCAAATAGCGCGCGTGATGCGCTTTCCCGTCTCGAGACGATGATGCTTATGGCGGGAATTGCATTACCGGAGAGAGCGTTGCGCGAGCAGGCCGCCTCAGCCATCGATGTCATCGTCCAGCTTACTCGGTTGAGCGACGGCAGCAGAAAGGTGATCGAGTTCGCTGAGGTTACCGGAATGGAGGGGAGCACGATCACCACTCAGACGATCTTTAAGTTTGAGCAGCGCGGCGTCGAAAACGGCAAAGTTGTCGGTGAGTTTGTCGCTACCGGCGTCATGCCGTCCTTCATGGACCGTTTGGAGAGATACGGATTTCGGATTCCGAATACTCATTTTCTGCCCGTTTCAATGGGAGTGAAGAGAAGAGCGTTATGAGCTTATTCCTTATCGCGATATTTTCCTTTCTATCGGCGGTTTCGCTGATTGTTATTCTGTTCATGCTGCCGATGGCAGTACAGGACACGCCACAGGCAAGGATCAAGCGCCGGCTTACGGCGATTGGAAGGCTCGATTACGCCTCCAAGGCTGAAGTTCAGACTCTTCTCAAAACTTCGGTTTACAGCCAGGTCCCTTGGGTTAACGATTTCCTGTCACGTATCAAGCTCGTGCACAGCATTGATCTGATGTTGGAGCGAGCCAATGTGGACATGACACCCGGGTTATTTCTACTCTGTTCGGTCGGGGCAGCGGGCGTGACCTTTTTTCTCGCGTCGATGTTGGCGCAGCCAGCGCTGGTCGCCTTGATTTTTGCTTTGATCGCTATGTTCTGTCCGTTTGGATATCTTAAGTTCATTATTTGGAAGCGCTTGAGAAAGTTTCTCGAACAGTTCCCGGATGGGCTCGATATGATCAGCCAGAGTCTTCAAGCCGGTCTGGGTCTCACCCAAGCGATGGTGTTTGTCGCCAAGGAGATGCCCGACCCAATGGGGACCGAGTTTTCCGTGTTTATTGAAGAGGTAAATCTCGGTCTGCCGCTCGGCGATGCGTTGAAAAAGTTCGAAGAGCGTATGCATTTATCCGAGGTTCGTCTGTTTAACACCGCGCTTATGGTGCAGCGGGAAGTCGGCGGTAGCTTGGCTGAATTGCTCATCAAGCTGGCTAACATCATTCGTGACCGTTTCCGCATCGAGCGGTTGATCAAAAGTTTAACCGCACAGAACCGAATTAGCGCCTGGACGGTGTGCTCCGTGGCGCCGTTCCTCGCAGTGTTCATGTTCATGCGTGAGCCGGAAATGATGAACCAAATGCTTATCAATCCTACCGGTCGTGGGATGCTAGCAGCGGCTTTGGTATTGGAAATCTGCGGAATACTCACATTCCGAAAGTTAATCAAGGTTCATATCTAGGGTAATTATATGGAACTGCTAATTGCCGTCGGATTTTTTGGCCTGGTATCGGCCGTTGTCTATTTCTTGGTGGCTTCTAAAGCTCCAGTATCGGAAGAAGCCATTCAACGGCGCCTCGAGAATATCGGTATCCAAGCCGAAGCGAGAAACCAGATTCGGCTTTATGACACTGAAGAAACGACTCTGTGGGAACGGGTCGCCGATTTCTTTTTTGGCGATAAGGAGATGCCGGATCGTTTCAATAAGATCAGCCGTCGCTTACATCAAGCCGGTTACCGGGGCAATCGCGCGGTGCGGATTTTTTGGGGTCTGCGCATATTTCTCTGTATCGCCTTCGCGTTTGGCGGGATGGCGATGGCCCTTATGTCTCAAGCGGCAATGACTGATTTCTTGATGCTGGCCGGTTTTGGCGCGTTGGTCGGTTACATGTTGCCGTTTCTGACGGTTTTTCGGAAGGCCCGTGCCCGCGTGCGGGAGATGCGCGAAACTTTGCCGGACACGCTTGACTTGATCGTCGTCTGTGTCGAAGCCGGCATGGGAGTCGATGCAGCTCTGAATCGAGTCGGCAAGGAGCAGAACGCGCAGAATCTCGCGCTGGGCGAGGAAGTCGTGTTGGCTACCCAGGAGATGCAAGCCGGCGCGGCGCGCAAAGACGCTTTGATCCGCTTGGCCGATCGAGTCGGGATCGAGGAATTCAAGGCTCTCGTTACGTTTCTTACGCAAACCGAAGAAATGGGCGGTAGCATCGCCCGTTCTTTGCGAGTTTACGCCGAGACCATGCGCGACAAGCGTAGCCAGGCCGCCGAAGAAGCCGCCCGGAAAACCGTTATCAAACTGATTTTTCCGCTGGTGTTTTTTATTTTGCCGGCGATTTTCATAATTCTTTTAGGACCTCCGGGATTGGGAATCGTACAGATGCTTTCCGATCCGCTGCGTTAGGAATCGTAATTGTGCCGGTTATCAACTTAACGAAACAAACTTGGCTCGCCACCAAGGTGCGCAAGGCCGACAACTTCCTCACCCGGCTGATCGGGTTATTGAAGAGAAAACATCTCGGGCCCGAAGAAGCTTTGTGGCTCATGCCGAGCAAAGGAATTCATACGATCGGGATGAAATTTCCCATTGATGTGGTTTTTCTAAATAGGGGCCATCACGTAGTTGGGCTGATGTCCGGTCTTTCGCCGTATAGAATAAGCGCAGTCCACTTGAGCGGCTATAGCGTGCTGGAATTGCCCAATGGCACGATTAAGAAATCATGCACGGAGATCGGCGATCAATTCGAGATCTCCCTAGCAGAGACTTCCGAGATCGACGATTTGAGAGACACGCGCTTGAGCCAAATAGGTTAGTTGGGGTATCTGCGTTCTTAGCAAACGCCTGGAAGTGGGCACTATTGCCCATATTAAGCGTGAGATCATACCTTGGATGAGGAGTGCCTTACGCAAATAGTAGCCAAATCAAGACAAAGCAGCGTGGATCAGGACAAATAGATTGAATAATGTCTGGCACAATTCGTGAACCACGTGAAGACGATGGTAACAAAAGCACTACTATGGAACAGGATTCTCGATCGGCTGTGCTTTCCACGGCAGCCGGGCTCTCGCTCGACAGCGAAGGGCCAAGCTCTGGTCGAGTTTACACTCATATTTATCTTGCTTCTTATCGTTGCTTGGATTCCGGCTGATTTCGGACTTGCTTTTATGACAGGTCAACTCGCTTCAAATGCAGCTCGGGAAGGCGCCAGAATCGGGTCGGCTACCACGCCATTCAACGCAAGCGACATTACAACAGAAACTTGTAGAAGACTGCCGTCGGCACTTTTGAGCGCACCGAGCGGCGGAAGCGGTATGAGTTGCTCGCCGCTTTCTAATGCCAAAGTTGATGTGCAATTGCTACCCGGTGTTGGCTCATGCAATCAGATGGTGCAGGTTACGGTGTCGGGAAACTACAATTTCTTTTTCTACCAACTATTGCACCTCATGGGTGGAACCGGAGATTTGAATAGTACGCCCATTACTCGTCAGACCTCCATGCGTTGGGAACATCAATGTTAGTTTAGGTTTCCTTGCCGAGGTTAATATGCGCTCGTTATTGAATTGTAAAGGGCAGAGCATAGTCGAAATTTCGCTCATGACACCCCTAATATTGGTTGCGTTATACGTTCCGTTTGATTTCGGGATGACGATCTTTACTGGTCATCTCACTCAAAACGCGGTACGTGACGGTGGACGAATCACTTCCAACACTGATTCCTTGGATGATACCGCAGCCGCTAATTTGGCAACCCAGGTTTACAATAACTTGCCTCAAATGTTAGTAACCGGAACCGCGTCGCCGAAGAGAGTTACAGTAACGTATTACGCGGGCGGGGCGGCCAATTGTGCACAAAACGTTGAGGTGAGAGCGCAGGGTACTTATAATTTTTTCCTCTATCGGCTGATTGCACTCCTGGGCTTTACACCTCCGAGTCCAGTTCAAATTACTCGGACAACGAGAATGCGGTATGAACATCAACCCGATAAGAATGGTGGAACTGGAGCTGCAACCGATTTTTGCACAACATCAACAGCCAGCGGTACACATGAGTAACTTGGCAACTTCCGGAGGCTTTATGCGCCCTGTAAGGAATGAACGAGGATCAGTTATCATATTTGTCACATTAATGATTGTCATTCTAATGATAATGGTTGGACTCGGTCTGGACACCGGTCAGCTGACATATGCCCGAAACCAGGGACAAGCCGCGGTGGACGCTGCGGCGTTATCGGCCGTGTCGGCATTGCCATCTAGGGATGATAGCCAGGTTAAAAGTCGGGCCGCCGGATTTAATTCCACCAATGACTACGTCGAAAGCGCTACGAATAAGATCGGGAGCAGGCCCAGCGACGTCAGCTACGTTCAATATGATTTCACCACTAATACGATCATCAATTATGCCGCAAATGTGAACACAGCCAATGGTGTACGAGTCGCGCTGGAGCAAGCAAACGGCGGTGGAATAACAACCCCCGTGTTTTTGACACCGTTGCTGAATTTATTAGGTGTCTCTACTGGAGCGACTAAGGATGTCAACGTCAGCGCGGTATCGGTGATAAGATCGAAGCCGGCAATTCCTATCGCGTTGTGGACGGGCGTCTGCAATGGGACCAATGTCGTAACCGACGTAAAGATTGAGATGCAGCACCCGGATCAGAATGACGCTGGCGAAAATGCCTGCTGGTCGACTTTTTTTGATTGTTCCTCGGGCGCACCGGACATCAAGGCTGGGTTTCAGGTCGCCGGAACCTGCTCGGGTAGCTCAATAGACGGAGCAATCCAGCTTGGTAGTCTCATTTGCCAGAATAGAGGCCAAGTGAACACCGTTATGCAGGCTGCTGAGGACTTCTTTTTAACCGATCATCCTGGGCAGTGGTGGATCGTCCCGGTTATAGCGGGTGGAGGCAATTGTGATCCGAGTAATCCGACGAAAATCACGGACTTCGCCAAAATCAGGCCCACACAGATTGTCAAGGGCGGGAATCCCAAATACATATTGGCCGACGTACAGTGTGGCCAAACCCTCGATGCCCTTGATACTAGTCTGTGTTTTTCCCATAGGCTCGTGCGGGAGCCCGCCAAGGGATATTGACCAGTTAGCTACCTCATATTTATCTATCGATTTTCTGATCGCATAAACTAAACCGGAATGGCTGCCAAGTTTCTGCGGCGGCCGTTCTCGGGCACTTCCTATAAGTTAATTCATGCGTAAATCTCTCCCTTTTTTTCTACTTGGCTTATCTCTTTGGCCCGGGTGGAGTTGTCGTCCCGCAAATGTTTCGGAAAAGCTCGCGGAAATTGATGGAACTGTTATCACTCGGGCTGAAGTCGATAAGTCGGCCGGGAAGCAGCTCCAGGGCCTGCGTCAACAACTTTATCAGTTGGAGAGGCAGAAGCTCGACGAATTTATTGGAGCGACGCTCGTAACGCGGGAGGCGAAGGAGCGAGGCCTTTCTGTGTCCACTCTTCTGGAGCAGGAGGTCAACAATACAGTTCAGCCGGTTTCAGAAGAGGAGATTCGCAATTTGTACGAGAAGAACAAAGACCGAATCCGGGTCGAGCTCGACAAGGTGCATGATCAGATTCGCGACTATTTGCGCGAGCAGAAAATCGCGGAACGGAAAAATGAATATTTCAAAGCTCTCCGTGCCAGGGCAAAGGTGACAACGTATCTGAAGCCTCCACCGGTGCAGCGGGCGGACGTGTTGGTCAACGGAGCGCCGTTCAAGGGTCCGGAGAAGGCGAAAGTCACCATCGTGAAATTCGAAGATTTTCAGTGTCCGTACTGTAAGACTGTTCAACCAACTTATCAGGAGCTACTCAAGCGGTATGACGGTAAAGTGAGACTGGTCCACAAGGATCTGCCGCTCGACGCGATTCATCCGCAGGCGCGGCAGGCGGCGGAGGCAGCGCGGTGTGCCGGGGAGCAGGGAAAGTTTTGGGAGTATCACGATAAGCTTTACGCTAATTCACCCAAGGCGGGCGTTGAGGAACTTAAGAGCTACGCCAAAGAAGTGGGGCTGAACGCTGCGTCATTCGATCAATGTTTTACCAGCGGCAAATTTAAGGGTCTCGTGCAAAAAGATCTGTCGGAAGGGGCGCAGCTTGGTCTGACGGGCACACCGACATTTTTCATTAATGGTCGCGAGATCTCCGGAGCCCAGCCGGTGGAGGCGTTTGCGGCGATTATCGACGAGGAGTTGGGTCAGGCGAAATAGGCTCCAATCTCCATGGGCTGACGTCGTGTTGGAAGAATCGCTAAACCTTTTATTGCTCGGCCAAAATCCTGATGGAGGTTGGGGCGCGGTGGCCGGCAAACGTAGCAATACGGAGGCGACTGCGCTGGCTTTGCTGGCGTTGCAGGCGGTCTTTAAGAAGACGACTGAACCAGCGGTGCAGAAGGCTAAGACATGGCTTGCAGAACGGCAGAGTGTCGATGGCAGTTGGCCGCTTAACGACAGCTTAAAGGAATCCTCATGGAGTACCGCGCTCGCCATTATCGCGCTAAGTGCGTCGGCCGACTTTAATGAGCGCGTCATCAAGGCTGGTCGCTGGACCCTCGAGCAGGAAGGGAGCAAGCCGGGAATATTGGCCAACTTGATTTTGGCGGTCACGTTCCAAAAGAAGGCCGTTCAATTGAACGAGGATTTGATCGGTTGGCCGTGGACGCCGAACAGCTTCAGTTGGGTCGAGCCAACCAGTTATTTTCTTCTCGCGTTAAAAAAGATAAGGCGCAATCTTTCGAGCAAAACCGTAGAAGAGCGTATCCAGCAGGGTGAACTAATGATCTACGACCGCATGTGCGACAACGGCGGCTGGAATTATGGAAATTCATCCGTCTACGGCGATCGACTTTGGCCGTATCCTGATACCACGGCAGTTGCTTTGATCGCGCTGCAGGATCATCAGGAACGAAAAGAGAATCAGGTGAGCCTAAGGGCTCTGGACGAGATGGCAAAAAAGACCGATTCAGGGCTGGCTCTGAGTTGGGGTGCAATTTGCTTGTCGCTCTATGGCCAGGAGGGTGCAGAACTGAAACAGCGACTCGTTGAGCGATTCGCCAAAACCAAATTTCTCGGCGAAACCAAGGCGATCGCACTGGGAATCTTGGCGATGGGCAATGGTGCGCGATTCTTTCGAGTGTGAAGTGAAGATGAATAGACGCGAATTCATCAAAGCATCCGCCGGCGCCTCTTTATATCCATTCCTAAACTCATGCGAGCAGCAGGTTCGCTGGGAAAAAGCAGCTTTCATCAAAACCAAGCGTTCTCAGGTGGCGATCCTAGCAGCGGAACAGTACGGCAGTTCGTTACGCGACACGATTCGTCGAGGTATCGAAATGTTTCGTTTGGAGCTTAACGGCAGGCGGGTGCTGCTCAAGCCCAATCTCGTCGAGTTTGATCTGAAGGGTGCAATAAATACCCATCCCGCGGTAATCGAGGCGGCGGTCGATGCGTTCAAGACTCTGGGCGCTCGCGAAGTGATTGTGGCCGAAGGGCCGGGACACCGGCGTGACAATGAGTATTTGTTGACCGCGTCCGGTCTTTATGACGTGTTCAAAGAGCACCGTATCCGTTACGTCGATCTCAATACGGACGATGTTCGCCTGTCAAAGTTAAAGAGCAGTTTCACCCATTTTCATCAGTTATATCTGCCGGAGACGCTGTACAACGCCGACTTGCTAGTATCAATGCCGAAGCTCAAGACCCATCACTGGGCCGGGGTCACACTGTCGCTGAAAAACATGTTTGGTGTGGTGCCCGGCTCGGTTTATGGTTGGCCGAAGAATGCTCTTCATTGGGCCGGCATCGTCGGCAGTATTCTCGATATCAATAGCTCGCTGCCGCTGCCGCGCTTCGCCATCGTTGATGGCATCGTTGGCATGGAAGGCAATGGTCCGCTGCAAGGCCAGGAGAAGAAAAGCGGTGTGTTGATCTTCGGCAATGATTTAGTAGCCGTCGACGCGACGGCGGCCAGGCTTATGAAGATCGAACCGCGCAAGGTGAAATACCTCGACTTGGCGGGCGAATTCCTAGGAAATATCGGCTATGAGCAAATCGACCAGATCGGCGAAAATCTACATCCTTACCAACAGGATTTCCGCGTGATCGATAATTTTGCTTACCTGAAAAAACTCGTCTGACGAATTTCCACGGGCTCACATCGCGGACGGGTCGGTGCGCCCAATGCATTGAGCGTTAAGTATCGCGTTGGAAAGAGAACCAAAAAAAAAGAGCCGAGCGCATAGAGCGACCGGCTCTTTCGGCTAACTATTCCTGTTTTCTAGCTCGATTTGCCATCCGCAGGGATCATCAGCTTCATGCCGACATAGATATAGTTCGGATTCTTGAGTAGGTCTCTGTTGGCTTCGTATATTTTTTCCCACTTGTTGGGAGCATTGTAGAATTGGTCTGCGAGTCTGCTGAGCGTATCGCCGGCTTTCACCGTATATTCCTGAGAACCGGGTTTACCGACCGCTACAGATGGCTGGGCTTTATCACCCGCTGCCGGTACCTGCTTGGCAACGGGCTTGGCTTTTTCCTCGACGCCAACCGGCTTGGTCCTGGCTTCGCTGACCGGCACCTTGGCTAGCGCGGGCGTAGCCGCGGGCTCGCTTTTGGGCTGCGCCTTGGCCACCATCGGGGCGGATTTATAAACTCGATCGATGAATCCCGAGCTGTCGAGTTCTTTGATCACGCTGGCGTCGACAAACTGTTCAGGCTTGGCCGAACGAGCCACCGGATCTTTCGCGCCCAATTCGCGCAAAATAGTCTGCACGCCTTTCAGCGTCGGATACGGTTTTTCGGGCATGAGCGTTAAAACGATCGACTCATAAGTGTCGTCCAACACCTCCTTCTCATCCGTTCGCAGATACTTGACTAAGACATCGATGGTTTCCTTGCGGTGGGTCTTGGCGTATTGAATCCCTTCAATGTAAGCGCGCATGAAGTCCCGCGCTAAATCAGGCTTCGATTTGAGCAAGGCTCGGGTCGTTGCGATGCTGGTATGTTGGTATTCCAATCCGAGCATCTGAAGATCGGCGAGCATGGGAAATCCCATCTTTTTGGCTCTGATCGAAGTCGGCGCGGACAGCATGGCCCCTTGGATTTTGCCGGCCTCCAATGCCGCAAGCTGAGCAGGCTGGTTGCCCATCTGAAGGATGGTCACCTCTTTGTTGGCATCCACGCCGTACTTATCCAGCGCGTAGCGCATCGCGAAATCCGTCGCCGACCCGTAGCGAGTGACCGCCACGGCTTTGCCCTTAAATTGATCCGGTCGGGTGATGCCCTTTTCTGTGTAAAGCTGGAACGTGAGCGTGTTAATCACTCCCGCGATAATGACCGTGTCCGCGCCACGCAGATTACTTTGAATAACCGCCGGCCCGGCGACGTTAGCGAAGCTGATGTCGCTGGCAACCAAAGCTTGAGCCGTTGTCGTGCCCGACTCGATGAGCACGGCTTGCACTTCGAGACCATACTTCCGGAAAAAACCTTTGTCCTGTGAGACCCAGAGCGCCGCCTGGTTGCCAGATATAGAGCTGTAGGCGACATTGATTTTTTGTAACGGTCGATCGGCTGCCAATGATACCGACGGCAGCATCATGACGACTGCGCTGAACATAGTGACTGTCCTTAGAGCAAATCGCCCTGGCATGGTCTTGAAATGTTTTCCCATCGATTTTCTCCTTGTTAAGCCCTTGATGGCTGCTTATTCGCGATTTAGACGAGTCATCGCCGCTTTCAAGCTCGCTCTCATTCTCTCCAGAGACCGACCCAATTCACCGACCTCGTCATTGCTCTGGATGGAAACCGTTGTGTCAAGACGGCCGCGGCTGATCTCATCAGCGATGGCCTTCAAGTCCAAAATCGGCCGGATCGTTTTGCTAGCGAGCATGATCGATAAGCCAACCCCGAGGGCAAGGCAGGCGATGATCAGCCCGATAATTGGTAACAACGTGGCACGCATATCGTTTTGCACGGTTTCTTCCCACAGTCCGACGCGCACGGTTCCGAGCTGCCCGTCGAGCAGCGGCGAACGGGTTTCGTAAACGCTCTTGCCACGCACTCTGGTCACTCGCGATGCGGTGGTGGACGATCCAGTCGCGTCTTTTAATTCGATGGGGAAGGGCTGCATGCTGCTCGCCAGCATCTCGCCTTTGGGATCCTGGATCAAAGCGTAGGCGACGCCGTCCAGGCGGCCATACTTGCCTACGAGCGCATCAAGTTCCAGCATACCCTTGCGTGTCACCAAAGGAGCGGCGGCGTCCGCGAGGTTGGAGGCTAGCGCGGTGGAGCGGAGATCGACCTGCCTTTGCAATGCATTGTCGGTAAAATAGTAGACAATACCGATGACGAGCAGTCCCAAAACTAGTATGAGCCCGCTAAACGTCGTGCTGATTTTCCATTTGAGACCGCCGCGCTGCCAGCCGATGTTGAGCTGCTTGATAAATTTTGAACTTTGCATAGACGCGATTTCCTGCGGCATCGTCATTCCTCCAGAGAGTTGGCGATTGGTGGCGTTAAAAACGTTTGAAGTTCGAGATTTCCTGGAACATCGATTCCTCGAACTTGCTCTTTAGCTTACCGTCGGAGATCTCGCGACCCACGAGGCTGATCAGCTCGTCAAGCTTCGCCTCCGGCAGGTTGTCCGGCGACTCGCCCAACGCTTCAATCTGATCGCGCAATACTAGTGGGGCCATCGGGCCGATCACTTCGGTCAAAATGCTCGCTACACGGTTCAGTAACGCAGGCGGCACGATATCGGCAACTGGTTTTGTGATTGATCCAGCCGGTTCGGCGAGACCGGCTTGGTACAAGCTAAAAACCACCTTGGCGATGTAGGCGAAGGGAATGCGTAGGATCTCGGCGATTTCCTGCACAGTACGTACGCCGTCGAGTTTGCTCAGTACACGCCAGCCTACGTTCGGTATGGTGATCGGGCCTGTGTTATCTTCGGGTAAATTGGCGATTCGAAAGACCGCTTTGCCGGAGGGGATTACATCGAGGATGGTTTCCCACTCGCGCGTCATCGCTTTGACTTCATCGAGAATCTCGTCAGACGTTTTGTTGATCGTCGCTGCAGGCGCTTTGCCGTTGGGATGTAGATTAAATGTTCCCTCACCCCAAGTCACGGGATATAGCAATGCTTTATCGCCTTCCCCAATGGGGCAGGTAGCGTGAACGATTTTTCCGTCGGTCAAATAAACTTCAACCGTTTCTTTGCCGCGGGCAAGCTTCAGCACTCCTGATTTCTTGCCACTGGTGACAAGCAGTAGGAGGTCGGTTAAGCTGATATGTGAAAGATTTCCTTGCATGACGTCCGTCCGTTAGTGAATCGGATTCGTTAACGGTCCTCCATGGAGCGTTTCCCATCCTTCACGCCCGAAACTTTCTTGGCCAAGTCAGCCAGCTCGTCGTGGCCGTTCAAGGTAACCTTCAAAGTCTTGATGACCGCGAGGCTCTTGCTGATTCCCACCATTTGCTCGAGAGTCGATTTTATTTGACTCTGGAGCAGATCCACTTCCTCGGTGGAGATTCCTTGTAGTTGCGACTGCAGTTCGTCGTACAGACGCGTGATGCTGTCGATCTGTCCGAGCGACTCGGTCTTTTGCGTGATGTCCTCATAGAGCCGGGAAATATCTTCGGTGAGATTTTGCAAATCGTTCTTCATATCCAACTTTCTCCTATTTCTTTTGCTTCGTATTTGTAACTGCGCTCGACGGCGGCTCGCCTGTGCCGGCATTGCCGGTTACTTCGTGGCCGCTCGCGCGTCCGGTAGCCGAATTCGCGCTAGAGTTACTTCCCGACAGAACGGAAGACGATTTTACCTCCGATTGCACGGCTGAATTGGCTGGAACCGATGTTTCCGGGGCTGGAGATTTGAGAAAATAAAAACCACCCAAAACCAAAGCTAAGAGGGCAAACGCTACGATACCTGCTACTTTTAGGTTTAGCGGGTTGTGACGCTGGTATAGGTCGTATTCGCCATAATCTTTGATAATACTTTTTAGCTGGCGATCGATCTCGCCTTGTTTTGTCAAGTTTGTGACGTTTTTCTCAGCCGGTTTATGCTGTTGCGCTTCGAGGGAGGAAATGATTTCGGTTTGCGTAACTTTGGCCGATACTTCCTCAGGCATCGCGAAGTCGATCCGCGCCACTTCACGCAACGTGGGTGTCAGCGCCGGAGAAACTGTTGCAACTTTATGTTCGGAGGCTTTCTGCGTTGCAGGCTTCGGCGCTTTTCGCGGCGCGGACAAATTCGGCGAGCCGGCAAAATCGCCGTAGTTATGAATCAGATCGTCGAGTAGACGCTGATTGAAATTTGAGTTTGCTGCAGGGGTGGTTTTCTTTCCACGGGTCGCATCTTGGGGATGCTCAGCCAAGGTTGCAGTTGTGGCGCCTTGATCACTTGTTTTTGCTACGACGTTTCGCGTTGATGGCGGTAGTAGATCTGCTTTCTCAACGATTTGAGGTACTTCAGCCGTGGCAGCAGGGGCGAGCTCCTCATTCGTCTCGGTCAGTGCCGTGGATCGGACCACGGCGGCGTTTGCTTTGGCGGCCGGACTTGCTTCCAGTTGTACTAATGGGCTTGGGAGCGCTTTCGTACTCTCCTGGTCGGAACCGACTGTAATTGCTGCTGCGCGTTCACGCGCGGCATTCAATTGGTCGATATAAATGGCGAAGCGATGTGCACGGACTCTGATAAGTTGGACCAGCTTGTCCGCTGCGGCCAACGTATGGAGCGTTGGGTACTTTTCCAAGCTGTCGGCATGAGCCAGGTCGAAGTTTTCATCCGGAATTGCCTCGATCGTCCGACTCACATCAGTTAGCGCCTGGCCCATGACCGCCAGGCCAGTCAACTTCAACTGCAAGAGGGAAAGCTCTCGAATCAAGTTCTCTGCCTTGGCTTGCGCACGACTCACGTCTTCGACGGAAAAATCGTCGAGCCGCTGCTGTAGTCCTTGGATAGAGTTAAGCACCTTGCCAAACCCGCCAAGTTGTGGCGCGGCAAGATTCGCGGGCACGGTTTCTTCTTTCTGAGCTGGGAGCATGGGGCTAATTGTCCCTACTACGAACGTTACCGTAGGGGCTGGAACACTTGTTATCAACTAAGCAAAACAGTTGCCACGAATGCCCTGTCGAAAACATCTGTGTTTTCAGTGTCCTATAGGCAGCTTTGTCCAGAAAATGCTAGATAATTCCACCAATTCTGTTCAGCGCGAACAAAATTGTACGAGCGAAAATTGCTCTATGTTTTTGGTTTTCCTGCGGAATTCGATGGGCGGCTAACGCGGCGCGAGTACTAAAACCTGTCTTTGTGAATCTAGTCCAACCTGGTAGCGGCTAAGAAAATCCATCCCCAGTAAGCCTTCCAATCTTGGGTTGGGAGAAAAGTCATGAACCGCCACGATCAAATTGTTAACTTCGGCGTCACCGACCTTGAGTGATTGAAGGGGGGCTAGCATCACTGAGATCAAGCCGCCCGCGGTATGGAAAACTTGCTTACCGGTCGCACGGAGGGATAAGAGATTCGCCAGGCGCCGGGAAATCACTGTGTTCGATGCCCCCGTATCAAGCATCAAGTTGCCGCTGATCTTTTGGTTAAATGTCACTGACACGATCGCCGAACCCCCTGCCATAAGTATTGGAACCATGATCGCGCCACGTGGGGCTGCAGCGGAAGACACGCTGGGAAGGGAAACCGCGGTTGCGGAGGTTTCTCGCGGCAATGACTTGAAAAAGCTGTCGACTTTCTTGGACTGCTCGCTGTCGCCTTGTTTAATCCATCCGACCACGCCGCTTTTGGTTTTGATTAGATACCACTTGATACCGCCTGTTCCTTGAGATTCCCCGAGCGGCGTCGTGCTCTCGCCGGCCAAGAGTGCTGCGATTGGCGGCGTGCTATCGTCGGGTGTGGCATAGATGTGAATGCCGGCAGATTTTTCGGCGGTTTCTCGTGCAGGATCAGATTGCGGATGTACGTAAGAGATCGGCGACAGAGAAACCAAGAGCAGGGCAGTGGCGAATGTTGCGCGAGCCAAGTTTGCCTCGGCGAGAATTTTCAAAAACTTGCCAAAGCAAATTTCTCAAGCTTGCGATACAGCGTGCGGGTCGAAATACCGAGCGCCTCCGCTGCCTTGGCCTTGTTTCCATTGGTCTGGCGCAGCGCCTCCTCGATGACGCTTCGTTCGCCCTCTTCTATGTTGCGGATCGCCTTCGTGCCGATCTCTTCACGGCGTCCAGTTGCATAATGCTGCAAGTTCATCGGCAGGTCGCTGATCGTGATGTAGTCACCGTCGGAAACCATGACGGCGCTTTCGATCACGCTCTTGAGCTCCCTGACGTTACCCGGCCAGGGGTAGTCGAGAAACAGCGCTTTGGCGGAGCTGGTCAATTTTTTCAACGGCTTTTGAAATTGGTTGCAGGCTTGGTAAACGAAATTGGCGATGAGCAGAATCATATCCTCTCTTCGTTCGCGTAGCGGTGGCAGAATAATGCGTGCGCTGTTAAGCCGAAAGTAGAGGTCCTTGCGAAAACCGTTACCCTGAATGGCTTCTTCGAGCTCCTTGTTGGTTGCCGCAATGATCCGAACGTCGCTCGCTTTGGGCATCGATTCGCCGACCCGATAATATTGTCGGGTTTCGAGAAAGCGCAACAGTTTGAGCTGGATTGCCGGCGCGAGATCACCGATCTCGTCTAAAAACAACGTGCCGCCTTCGGCGGCCTCGATGAACCCTTTTTTATTGCGGTCGGCTCCGGTAAATGCGCCCTTGACGTAACCGAAGAGTTCGCTTTCGACCAGTGTTTCAGGGATTGCCGTCATGTTGCAGCCCACGAAGGGCCTGTCGGCGCGCGGTCCACGGGCATGGATATATTGGGCCATAACTTCTTTGCCCGTGCCGGTCTCCCCGGTAATCAAGACGGTAATATCATGCATGCCGTATCGGTTGGCCAAATTTAAAACCTCATGGAACTGCGGCGTATCACCGATCATCATCGGTGCTTTAATGGTGTGGAGGTTGTTGCTGTCACTGGGTGGTAGGTTGGCGTGACCGAATAAACCGTAGAGTGCTTGAGGATGATGCGGATCGTAGCAAATCAGCGCGAGACTGCTGGAGTTGCCACGCAATCGTTGCGCGAAACTGTGCCAACTCGTGTCTTGGCAGACGGCCAGATCGGCGAAGATGAATTTTTGCTGTTCGATGGGAAAAGCCATGAGCACGCGTTCGGCCTCTTCAATCGATCGGCTGATGTGCACCGAGCAATCGCGCGTTTCGACGAATTTGGAGATGCCCGTGAGGGGCGAATCGGTCGAGTTAATGATGAGCGCGAGAGGTTTGGCCATGAGCGATTAATCTGGAGTCGGTGCGGTCGGCAGAATAACCATGTTCTCGAGCGAATCCGCGAGAAGCTGTCGGCTGATCCGCGGCGGTGTACCAAGATAGTTGCAAGCCGCGATGACATGTTCGGCAATAAACTTTGGGTGAAAACCTGCAAACGGGATTTTGTTCTTGATGTAAAACGAGTTGAGGAGGTAGGCGATCGTGTCTTCGGAAAATTCCAAGCCGTAGGAATCGCAAATGCGCTGGAAAATTTCTTTGAATTCATCTACCGTAGGCGGATTGATCTTCATCTTGTAATGCACACGGCGCAACTGCGCCGGATCCATCAGCTCCTCCGGCGGAAAGTTCGTTGCAAATATTACCAGTTGATCGAATAGCAACGCAAACTTCTTGCCGGTGTGAAGCGTCAAATAATCGACTTTCCGCTCCAGCGGAAAAATCCAGCGGTTCAGCAGTTCGTGCGGCCGTACCCTCTGGCGTCCAAAGTCGTCGATAACAAAGATGCCGCCGATCGCTTTCATCTGCAGTGGCGCCTCATAGTATTTCGAATGCGGATCAAAATCTAGATCGAGCATCTCGAGAGTCAATTCGCCGCCCGATATGATATAGGGCCGCTTGCAGCGCACCCAGCGCGGGTCGTGTTCGAGATGGGGCAGAAACATCGGGTGAGCGTCGCTGTTGTTGCTGTCGCTGGCCGGAAACATTACGTGGACCGAAGGATCGTAAATCTTGATAATCTGGCCGTCCGCTTCGATTGCGTAGGGAACATACACCGGCTGTTCGAATGCATTGACCAGGGCTTCGGCGATGGAGGTTTTACCGTTACCCGCCGATCCGTAAACTAATATCGCGCGACCGGAATTGGACGCCGGCCCCAAGCGGCGAACGACGTCCTCTGAAAGCACCAGATGGGATAGCGCTTTTTTGAGCTTATCGATGCTGATGACTTCGTTGGTGATCGTCTGCTTTTGAACTTGCGTCTGGTACGTTTCCAGAGGTATGGGGACCGGGCCGATATACTCGCACCGGCGCAGCGCCTCGCTCGCTCTTTCTTTGCCCGCGTTGGTGAGCGCGTAGCGCATGATGTTGTAGTTTTTTTCCGAGGGGCCGCGGATCTCGACGAGCGTCTCTTTTTTGGCGAAGGTTAAAAGTTCTTCAACGACCCAACGGGTAAGCTTGATCTGTTCGGAGAGTTCGGGAATGGTTTGCAGTGCGGAGATATACATGGTCCGGAGCAGACAGTTGAGCAAAAAGTTCCCCTCCAGACCGGTTTGGTCGATGCTTTTTGCTACAGCGGGAGGTTCTTGAAGTATCGCTTCTAAGTCAGCGCGACTAATGTATCCGAGGGCAACCAAGTTGTCGCCCAAACGGCCTCCAGCAATTTTTTGCTGCTGGACCACCTTGTTGAGTTGCTCGGCGTTTATGACACCTTTTGCTAATAACAGCTCGCCTATCGCCATATAATTCGTTCTCTTTTTTAAAAAAATGTTGTCTTTAGATCCGGCAACAATTATATTGCGGTATAACGTGCAAAAAGACGTTTCATTATAAGTGATTGCGGTACTGTGTCAAGAAAAGTTTGGTTCCCGGGCGTCAGAGGGTCTAGAGGTGTTATTTTGATCGGACGAAAAATTAGAGTATTACTGCTGGGTTTCCCCTTGCTGGCCATCGGCTGTGTGCTGTTGGACGATAGTGCGCCAAAGAAACCTGCCACTACAGGATTAATCGCCACTCCGCCGTCTTATTACAGTACCGCAAAGGCTAGGTATCTCGGTGGCAAATATAAGGAAAACTTGGACCGGATGGTCGAGCGGATCGTGCGCAATCCGAAGACGTCCACGCTCCAGTTTGCCAACAATATTTCATCGGTCGGTGGCATAGGCTTCTTTACTCATTCCGCCGCCAAGACCGCTGATGAGCGCTACCTTGAAGTCGTTCTGGCAACTCCGGAGACCTTCGAATCCCAGGGAGAGCTGAGTGACAAGGTACAGCGTCTCTTTGCTCAATATGGGGTGGAGGTATTAGGGATTCTGAGCGGCGATAGCGATATCTATCAAGATAAGGAGCTCAGCGGATACGGCTTGAATCTCGCGTGGCGCAATATCCTCCCAGAACCGGCAGGCAGTCGTGTCACGATTGCGCGGGCGATTATCTACTTGCCAAAGGATCGCGTTCGCAATTTTATTCGGCATGAGCTTAACCAAAACGATTTGCTCGGAAATGCCGTAATTTTTTCCGTTGAAGAAGATGGGCCACTGACACTGGTTTCCTATCAGCCGCGGGAAACGCGGCCGGATCTGCGCCCGGCGATCCGTGAAGATAATTTAACCTCTGTGCCCGCCCCCTCCGCCGCAAACGCAACTCCAGCCCCATCGTCGCCGGCAGCAGCGAAGGAGTCCAGTCAAAAACGTGAACCAACAGCTGAACCCGGCAAGAAGGAAGCGACCGGCATTAGTCAACCAACAAACTTAACGATTGCAGAGGTGAAACGCTCAGAAGCTAAAGTAGAATCTACGAGGGGGATCGCGCCGACGAAGAACACTATTCCATCCGCGACCAAGTCAGATGTTAAGGCGGTTGACGCGCAGGAAAAGTTGGCGCCCGTGGCGGCGGCACGCGCCGAGCCGGCTGTAGTAAGCAAACGCACGGAAAACACAGTTCCAGGAGCGCCGGTAGTAAATGAATCAAAGCCTGAACCAATTGCGCTCGCGCCAATACCGCCAGTACCATCCTCGCCACGAGTAGAGGAGATAATATCACCCCCAGCCGAGGCCACGCCTGCAGCCCCGCTGGCCGAGAAAAAAGCTCCTGCGGTTTCGCCAACACCAGCGGCAAGAGTAGATAGAGATGCGCCGAGCAAGAAAAGTGAAGAGACGCGCGAAGTAACAGCCGCAGCACCAACGCAAACGCCGGTTGTTGCCGTGAAAAAGAATGAAGCGGACGGGCAACGAGTTATCGAAGCGCGCAAGCCGGCATCTGCCGCGACACCGGGAAAAACCGCGACCGAGGCAAAAAAACCCGAGAGTGCGTCAAATGAGAAGCAGCGGGAAGCCGCCGTGGCGAAAATACCGGCCGAAACATCTTCAGTCGCTCAGCAGAAGGAAGTGAAAAAGAGCTCTGAACCGCCAACAATTGTGGCAAAGGCTGAATCGCCGGTGCCATTGACTGCGCCCCGCCGAGAGATCACGTCGCCGACGTTGACACAGAAATTTCCCGAAGCAAAGACACGCGAGGCGACCAAGACCGAGGTGCCAGTGGTGAAATCCACCGAACCGCTGCGTCCGGTCGAAACAAAGGCAGCGACTCCCGCAGTGCCAATCGCAAAGTCGGAAGCGCAGCCGCAAGAGGTAAAATCATCGACACCGGCAACGAAAGGACCGAAGGAAAATATTCCTGGTGTGAAAGCTCGAGAATCGGAACCGGCCCAGACAGCAAAAGTACTAATCGACAATAAAACCTCAGCTTGGGAAACTCCCCAAAAAATTACACCTCCGGCCCCGGTTCCAGTCAAAACCGCGGTGGCGGAAAAAGTGAAGCCGATCCCTGAGACTGGCGCCGCGAAAGTTGACACGCCGGTACTTGAAGCGAAGTCAGCACCCGCGGCTGTCTCAGAGCCCCAGCAACGGGACACCACGGCTGAAAAATCAGGGGGCGAACAGATCGCGTTGCTCAGAAAGCCGGCTGAAATAATTCCGGATAAAAAGCCGCCGGCCCGGCCTGCGGCGAAAACGTTGGAGGGTTTTATCATTCAGCTTGGCTTCAACGACAAGGAGAAAGCCCGGCGCTGGGCAGAAACGATGGAGCAACGTGGCTATGCAGTTTCAGTCACGGAAGCGGGCGCAGAGGGAGCTCTTCGAGTGAGACTCGGAAACTTTGCTGTACGGGACGACGCGGAACGGCAACTGCGGACATTCAAACAAGAAGGACTGAGCGGTATCATTATCAACCTGCCGCAGGGTTTTCGGCCGGAAGCCCGGTCATCGATTCCGTGACACAGGAATTACCTCTTCGTGACGGATCAATTCTGAAGTGAAGGGGTAGGGCAATTTAGATAGATTTTCAGGCCAGCTGCGACGATCACGCGCCACCTTTTAATTTTTCACGTAGAATTTCGTTCACTTTCTGAGGATTGGCCTTGCCATGAGTCGCCTTCATAATCTGGCCGACAAAAAAGCCAAAGACTTTTTCATTGCCTGACTTGTATTGCTCAACTTGTTGGGCGTTTGCCGCTAGGACCTTGTCGATGGCGGACTCGATACTGCCGCTATCCGAGACTTGATCAAGCTCCTTTTCACTGACAATTTGCTGTGGCGAGTGGCCTGAATCCAACAGCGCTTCAAAAACTGTCTTGGCAATTTTGCCGCTGATTTTACCCTGATCGATCAGTTGCACCATCTCGGCCAATTGCTGCGCCGCTATCGGCCAGCTAGTGATATACAGTTGCTCGTCGAGCTTGCGTTCCTTTACGACCCGAAACAGGTCGCCAACGATCCAGTTGCTGACTGCCTTCGGATTCGCATGGGTTTTCACTGCTGATTCAAAATAATCAGCGATGTCCCTCCGGTTTGTGAGCAATTCGGCGTCGTACGCGGGAAGACTGTAATCGGACATGAATCGGGCTTTGCGCACGGGGGGAAGTTCGGGCAGAGTAGCGCGTATTTCAGCAATCCAGCCGTCGTCGATCAATAGTGGCAGCAAGTCTGGATCGGGAAAATAACGGTAATCATGCGCCGATTCTTTCGACCGCATGGAGCGGGTCTCTTGGCGGTTGTCATCCCACAGCCGGGTTTCCTGGATCAGCTTGCCGCCGTCCGATAGCACGTCGGTCTGTCGTTCGATTTCGTAGTCGAGCGCTTTCTCGACGGCCTTAAATGAGTTGAGATTCTTGATTTCGATCTTGGTTCCGAGGGTCTCGCTCGCGGCCCGACGGACCGAAACATTGGCGTCGCAGCGAAAGCTACCTTCCTCCATATTGCCATCGCAGATGCCGAGATATTGGAGAATGTGTCTCAGCGTCCGAAGATAAGCGCCGGCTTCTTCGCGCGTGCGGATATCGGGTTCACTAACGATTTCCAGAAGTGGCACCCCGGCGCGATTGAGATCGACGAGACTCGAGTCGCCGTGGGCATCGTGAATATTCTTTCCCGCGTCTTCTTCCATGTGAATACGAGTCAGGCGAACGCGCTTTGGCGCGTCATTTACGTCGACTTCTATGTAACCGTTCGTGCAAATCGGGCGCTCATACTGGCTAATCTGATAGCCTTTGGGCAGATCCGGATAAAAATAGTTCTTGCGTGCAAGTATGCTCACGCGGGCGATGTCGCAGTAAGTGGCCAGTCCCGCCTTGATGGCAAACTCGACAACTTTCTTGTTTAAAACCGGCAACACACCGGGAAAACCGGCACAAACCGGACAGGTGTTTTGGTTCGGCGCTTGGCCGAACTTTGTCGAGCAGCCGCAGAAGATTTTTGATGCGGTGAGCAGCTGTGCGTGGACTTCTAGACCTATGACCGGCTCGTACTTCATCGCGTGACAAATTGAAAATCGCTGCTCAAAGAGAGCAAATCTCGATCGTTCGTCATTGATTCCCAATCCTCGGTCTTTTTTTGTGCCATTCCGTGGCCTGCTCATAGTTGTAAGCGACGCGGAATATCGTCGATTCGTCGAAAGGCTTGCCAATAATTTGCAAGCCGATGGGTATGCCTTCCGAATCGAAACCGCAGGGCAACGAAAGCGCCGGCAGTCCCGCGAGATTAATCGAAATCGTGTAGATGTCAGATAGATACATCTGCAGCGGATCCTGAGTTTTCTCACCGAGCTTGAACGCAGTGGTTGGCGCTGTTGGCGTCACGATCACATCGCAGCGTTTGAAAGCCTCGTCGAAGTCTCGCTTGATAAGCGTACGAACCTTTTGAGCTTTGAGATAGTAGGCATCGTAATAGCCCGCCGACAAGGCGTAGGTCCCGAGCATGATGCGGCGCTTGACCTCGGCGCCAAAACCTTCGTCGCGGCTGATCCTATAGGCTTCGATGAGATCCTTGGCGTCGGCGCGATGGCCGTAGCGCATGCCATCGTAGCGCGCCAGGTTCGAGCTCGCTTCCGCAGTGGCGACGATATAGTAAACCGCAACGGCATATTCCGTGTGCGGCAGGGAAATCTCTTCGATCACCGCGCCGCTTTTTTCCAGCTCCAGGATTGCCGTGCGTACGGCTCTTTCAACTTCCGCCTGCATCCCTGCGACGAAGTATTCTTTAGGAATGCCCAAACGAAGACCTTTGACCCCTTCTGTGAGCGTTCTGGCGTATCGAGGCACGGATCGATTCACCGAAGTGGAATCGGCCGGATCAGGTCCCGCGATCGCTTCGAGCAACAGCGCGCTGTCGCGTACGTCTTTGGTCATCGGGCCGACCTGATCCATGGACGACGCAAAGGCAACGATGCCGTAGCGGCTCACGCGACCATATGTTGGCTTGAGGCCAACGACACCACAAAAGGCCGCCGGCTGGCGAATTGACCCGCCAGTGTCAGTACCTAATGCGGCGATGCACTGGTCTGAGGCCACAGCGGCCGCCGAGCCGCCGGAAGAGCCGCCGGGTATGCGCTCCAGATTCCAGGGGTTGCGCGTTGGAAAGAACGCCGAATTCTCCACCGACGAGCCCATGGCGAATTCATCGAGATTGGTCTTTCCCGTAATGACCGCGCCTGCGGCGCGAAGCTTCTGGACGGTTGCCGCGTCGTAGGGTGGAATGAACTCGCCAAGAATTTTCGATGCGCAGGTGGTGCGCAGGGCGCAGGTAAGAAAATTGTCCTTTACCGCGATGGGGATTCCCAGAAGCGGCGATATGCCGCTATCCCGCTTGAGACGTTCGTCTGCTTGTCGGGCCTGCTCCAACGCGGCGTCGCGCGCGACGGTCAAGTAGGCGTGAATTTTATCGTCTGTAGCGGCGATGCGTTGAAACACGGCTTCGGTGAGCTCTAGGGAGGAAAACTCACGTTTGCGTAATCTTTTGCCGGCATCGTCGAGCGTGAGTGCAGCGAGGCTCATTCGATGATCTTGGGAACTTTGAAGAAAGTGTTGTCCCGGTCGGGCGCGTTGGCTAGCAGAGCGTCTGCATTGGGACGATTTGTCACTCTGTCTTCGCGGAAAGCGTTGACAGCATCGGATTCATGGCTGAACGGCTCAATGTTTGACGTATCTAATTCAGCGAGCTTCTCCATGTATGCCAAAATATGTTTAAGCTGATCGGTGAGCTGCGTTTCTTCCTGTGGGGTTAGCCGGAGTCGCGCTAAAACCGCGACGCGCTGCACCTCATCACGAGTCAATTTCATGCAAATTTTTTAACATAAGCTCGCCTCCATTGCCAATATGTTGGGCATCCGCGCTGTCGCGGCAACGATTTTTATTGCAGTTAGAGAACCTTTTCGTTAAAAATGAGGGCCAATGAAGAGCGGGCAGATGTTGTTGGGGATCGGATCGAAGCCCATCCGGTTTCGTCCTTTCGAGGAGCAAGGCTATGCCCGTGGCTTCAAATGCGTCGCCGGAGCGGATGAAGTGGGCAGGGGACCACTCGCCGGTCCAGTAGTTGCCGCGGTGGTGATCTTGCCGCGGGGCTTTTCCAATCCTGAGATTAAAGACTCAAAACTGCTTACACCCAAGCAACGGGAAAAATTGTCGCCGCTCATTTGTGAAATTGCGGAGGGCTGGGGGGTTGGCGTAGTCGAGGTGGAAGAAATTGATCGCATCAATATTCTCCAAGCCAGCCTTTTAGCCATGGTCAAGGCCCTCGATTGCTTGAAGGCTCCACCCGATTGTTTGTTGATCGATGGGAATCAGATCATCCCGAGAGAGCTGATTCTTAATTCCAAATCCTATGCGGGAGGATGGCTGTACCAAAAAACCATCATCAAAGGAGACCTGATATGTCGTTCGATCGCGGCGGCCTCGATCATTGCCAAAGTCGTGCGCGATGAGATGATGGTCGAGCTCGATAAGCACTATCCGAAGTACGGCTTCGCCGCCCATAAAGGTTATGCCTGCGCGGCTCATCTGGAGGCGCTGCGCCGTCACGGACCGTCACCGATTCACCGGCAGAGCTTCCAGCCGGTGCGCGTTTGGTCGGTGACGGCGGATATAAGCGCTGCGGTGGTGGATGATGAGTGTGAATGACTCCAAGCAGTTGCTGGGAAAAGAAGGCGAGCGTCTCGCGGAACAATATCTCAAAAAGAAGGGCTACAAGATTGTCGAGCGTAACTATCGCTGCAGGGGCGCTGAGTTGGACCTTATTGTTTTGGATCGGCGTGTTATTGTATTTGTCGAAGTGAAGACTCGAACCGGGCGCGGTTTCGGTTCACCGTTCGAGGCAGTGGAATTTCGTAAGCAACAGAAAATGATTCAGGCGGCCCAGTACTTCCTGAATGAAAAGAAGCTCCATCAGCGTGATGCCAGATTCGACGTTGTGGGAATTTCCTGGCCGGGGGGTGAGCCAGTGGTCGAACATATCGAGAACGCTTTCGAGCTGTCATAAGGAAATAGAATGCTGGATGTAAAGCTTATGCGGGAAAACTTGGACGAGGTAAAGACCCGCATGGCGACGCGCGGCGCGGAGATTGATTGGAATGAGTTTGGCGCCGTCGACCGCGAACGCCGTGAGGCGCTGGCGAACATCGAGCGCCTCAAGGAAAAGAAAAATCGTCTGTCCGGCGAGATTGGTAAGATCAAAAAAAACGGCGGCGACGCGACGGCGCTCATGCGCGATGTCGAAGAAGTGAGCGAAGACATTCGAACCGCCGAAGGGCCGCTGGCAGAGATCGAGGCGAGGTTCGAGCAATTCATGTTGACGCTGCCGAACCTTCCCAATCCCGGCGTGCCAGTCGGAAAAAACGCGGATGACAATAAGGAGATTCGCCGGTGGGGTGACCTTCCTAAGTTCGACTTCGAGCCCAAGAATCACTGGGATATCGGCGAGGAGCTCGGTATTCTTGATTTCGAGCGCGCCGCTAAGATCGCCGGCGCTCGCTTCGCTGTTTATCGCGATGCTGGGGCGAGGCTGGAGCGAGCGCTCATTAATTTCATGCTGGATTTGCACACCCAAGAGCACGGTTACAAGGAAATGATCCCGCCCGCCCTGGTGAATCGTACCGCCTTGGTCGGTACGGGTCAGCTGCCGAAATTCGAAGAAGATTTGTTTCGTTTGGCTCAAGGAGAGTACTTTCTTATTCCGACCGCTGAAGTTCCGCTTACCAATCTCCATCGTGACGAGATGATCGAGCGCGAGGATCTGCCGATCAAATATGTTGCCTACACACCATGTTTTCGCAGCGAAGCGGGCTCCTACGGCAAAGACGTGCGCGGCCTGATACGCCTGCACCAATTCAACAAAGTCGAGATGGTGAAATTCACGGAGCCGGAAACTTCTTATGACGAGTTGGAGAGCATGGTTCGGAACGCCGAGGAAGTTCTAAAACGCCTAAAGATTCCATATCGTGTTGTCGAACTCTGTACTGGAGACCTCGGGTTCGGATCGGCAAAAACCTATGATCTCGAAGTCTGGGTGCCGGGACAAAATACTTACCGGGAAATAAGTTCCTGTTCCAACTGCGAAGATTTCCAAGCCCGTCGCGCCAATATCCGCTACCGCAAAGAAAACAAGGGGAGACCGATCTTCGTCCATACCCTCAACGGTTCCGGTTTAGCCGTCGGTCGCACGCTCGTCGCCGTACTGGAAAATTACCAGCAGAAAGACGGTAGCGTCGTCATCCCTGATGCGCTTCGATCATATATGGGTGGGTTGGAGCGGATCGGGTAGACACGGCCCAGGGCGCGGAGCTTGAACCGCGACCCACGACGCGGCGGTATAGCTCGGATTGACGAGAATAGCTAAATCGTCCCGCTATGTTGGGGATGAAGAATGCAGCGGATGTTATCGTTGCTGACGACCCCGTTCGGAGTCACGTAGCAAACCCAGGTGCGAGTCGATGGCACGGGCGAAAACTTAGATTTGTCCACGGAAGCTTGCGATCCCGCAATATCCACCGTCAGTGTCTTCTCTTCCTTTCGAAGAATGCTCACCGGTTGCGGGATGCAATCGTGTTGATTGCAACAGCGGCTCCAGATCGGTAGCTGCTCCAGAAGCGGTTCGCCAACCTCGTGGGCCCAGATCCGCGAATGCACGAAAGCGAGCAATGATGTGGTAGCAAAAATGGCAACCAGGAAACGAAAGGCACGTTCGCGTTCGCGTCTGATACGCTTCCATGAATCGGTCCCGATAGGCGATTGACGGGTGATTTTCGAAGCTTGCTTCATTGTGGCTCGCTCACTTTCTCGCCCTGTTCGATTTTACGATTGCCCAAAACAAAAAGGCGCATGCCGAAAAAACGGCCAAGCGTCTTTGCCCGGTTCGAAGGCAACGCTGCCTTCAGAATATTTTTATTGTTGTTTTGAGCAATCATTATGCCACCTTGTTGGGTCGTGATTGCAGCAATAATTTTCTCTCGATGGCTATTTCAGCGGCTATCTGCCCGCATTGTATTCAACTCTCTGCCCAAAGAATGGTCATTCGTGAAAATCGCAAGGGCCCGGCGTTCTGCGTCCCGCACCGTGGCTCGGGGCAAGGCTCACCCTCTATCTTGTAACCCGATCTGTGAGCCGTTATTGTAAGGTTCATTAATTCGCCGTACATGTTCAGCGTCACATTCTGAGTAATCCTGCCAAATTTTCGGAGGGGTGGGTGAGCGGTTGAAACCACCGGTCTTGAAAACCGGCGTCCACTTCGTGGACCGCGAGTTCGAATCTCGCCCCCTCCGCCATCAAGAAGCGCGACCTTCGAAGTCTTCTGAAGTGTCTTTGGAGTATTGGAGTGCTGGAGTCAGGAAGTCGTGCGGGATGAGCGAACCGGATCCATGGCAGATCTCGCTCGGGTTTGATTACTTGGGTTAGCCACTTCGGCGAAAGGATATTCTACATACCAAGGTCGGCGAATCGGTCGAGGTGATAAAGGGGGTGCTTTTGGAATTTGGCCGAGTCGGTCATATTCTCGGAGCCGGCTCGGCGCGATTGTCGTTTGAAGTGAACGGGCAGAAAAGAACCTTGGTGGATTCTGGTGATCTCGGCCGCTACGACAGGCCGATTCTGAAAGATCCTGAGCCCGCGGGAATGGCCGATTGGCTGCTGATCGAGTCGACTTACGGCAATCGCTTGCATGCCAAGGATTCGGAAATAGAGTTGCGTGACTTGATTAAAGAAACCGCTCAACGGCGCGGCTGTTTAGTCATTCCCGCATTCGCCATCGGTCGAACCCAAGATCTGCTGTACACCATTCGCAAGATGGAAGACGACGGCGAGATTCCGCTAATCCCCGTGCATGTCGATAGTCCGATGGGATTGGAAGCGACGGAGATTTACGGCCGTCATACCGATGAGCACAATTTTGAAATGGCGAAATTGCGCGATCAAGAGCGCTGCCCGATCAGCTCGCGGCATATGGTCATAGATAAAACACCGGAGCAGTCGAAGGCGATCACTAGTCTCAAAGGGCCGCTGATTATTATCTCAGCAAGCGGCATGGCGACCGGCGGGCGAGTGTTGCACCATTTGAGGCACAGACTACCCAACCCGGAAACGACGGTGCTCCTGGCCGGCTACCAGGCCGAGGGGACTCGCGGCCGGCTGCTGCAGGACGGTGCCAAGGAAGTCAAACTCCTCGGCGAAGTCGTGCCGGTGCGCGCCCAGATCAAAGTCCTCGATGGGTTTTCCGCCCATGCGGATCAAGGAGAGATTTTGCGTTGGCTCGGCACATTCAAAAAAGCGCCGCGCATGACGTACATCGTGCACGGCGAGCCGCCGGCGGCCACTGCGCCGGCGGACGTGATCCGCGAGCGCCTCAAATGGAAGGTTGAAGTTGCCAAGTATCAGCAGAAGGTGGCGTTGGCATAGTGGGGTGATTTTCACCGCGAATTCATTGTCTCGCGCAAATGGGCGAACAGTGCAAAGTTTAGAAATTGGGAAAACGACCGGCGCATGATGACCGAAAAGATGAAGATCTTGGCTCTGCTCAGAGTGACATCGTTGCGGCGAACGTGGTCAACCACGGCAGGCTAAGGGCGGCCCAATTTTGCGGCACCGAACTGCTTAAGAAATGGCTTGGTCGTCCCAGTTTGGCAAGCGTGGCCAGCTTCCGACGCGCTATCCTTGACGCCCGTCATCTAACTACTTACTCGTTAAATGTTTCCATTTTTCCAGTGATTAGAGTAAGTACACTGCCAGGCAGTGATACGGAAAGGTCGTGGCGTGTTTTTTGCGCGTGACTTTTCGGACATAAATCATGGCGATACTAAAAGTAGAAGGCCTGTCAAAATTTTACAAAGACGTCAAGGCGCTAGATAACGTCAGCTTCGAATTCGATCAGGGTATTCTCTCCTTTTTAGGTCCATCGGGTTGCGGCAAGACCACGTTGCTGCGGTCAATCGCCGGCCTCGAAGTCCCAGATACCGGGTCGATTTCGATCGCCGATAAAATTCAGACTTCCATCGAGCGGGGCATTCTCGTACCGCCATATTCTCGCGCCATTGGTTTTGTTTTCCAGAGCTACGCGCTCTGGCCCCACATGACGGTTTTCAGCAACGTTGCCTTCGGGCTCAAGTTGCGCAAGAAGTCCGAAGAGGAGATCAAGCGCAAGGTGATGTCGACCCTGGATCTCGTCGGGTTGCAAGGTCGTGAACAGCGCTACCCGTCGCAATTGAGCGGCGGGCAGCAGCAGCGCGTCGCCCTGGCACGGAGCTTGGCGCTTGAGCCGCGGCTCATTCTTCTCGACGAACCGCTCAGCAACCTCGATGCTAAGTTGCGCGAAGAAATGCGCGTCGAGCTGAAAAAATTAATTAAAAAAGTCGGCATCAGCGCGCTCTACGTGACTCATGATCAAGACGAGGCTTTTACGATCTCCGATGCGGTCGTGGTGATGGACGGCGGGA
>WNFU01003587.1_pt1 | contig 64575 bp, 65 predicted proteins | sample 5400121 | NCBI WGS metagenome assembly WNFU01 (sample SAMN13153360, study PRJNA577476) | soil metagenome | isolation source: 100 cm soil or saprolite under grassland replicate 1 | place: USA:California | collected 2016-06-15 | reverse complement strand
ACGAGGCGCGAGCCCCAGACGATGACCTCGGGCGAGCTGACGCCGAGCACAGCCGCCACGTCCCCCAGCGCACCCGCGCCCGAGCCTTCGCCGCGCGCCGCGGCGGCGAGGTCGCTCAGGAAGCTCGGGGCGGCGCCGGGCGCGAATCGCGCGACGGCGTCCGCGCCACCATCGAGCGTCGTCGGGCGTTCGGAGGCGACGGCGAGCGTGACGCCGAGTCGCCGCACCGCCTTGCGGATCCTCAGGTCGAGGATCGGCATCTCGTGCAGCGGGTCGGTCGCGATCACGAGCACCGTCCCGGCGCCGTCGAGATCGGGGAGGCCGGCGGCGAGCTTGGGGTCGGCGAGCCCGCGAAGGGTTGCGACGTCGGGGCCGCCGCGCGAGGAGCAGTTGACGTCGGACGCGCCGAGCGCCCCGCGCAGGAGGCGTTGGACGAGATACCCCTCCTCGTTCGAGGCGCCCCCGCCGACCAGCGCGGCGCTGTGCTCTCGAGCGGCGTTCAGCCCGGCGGCCGCGGCCGCGATCGCGTCGTCCCAGCTCGCCGGCTTGAGCGCGCCTCCCGCGCGGACCAGGGGCTCGGTGACCCGCTCGTTCGAGTTGAGCATCTGATAGCCGAAGCGGCCCTTGTCGCACAGCCAGCCGTCGTCGACCGCGTGGTTGTCGCGTGCCAGCACCCGGACCACGTGCTCGTCGCGGACCGTGAACTTGACGTTGCACTGGCTCGGGCACAGGGTGCAGATCGAGCCCGCGTCCTCGATGTCCCAGGGGCGGGCGCGGAAGCGGTAGGTCTGGGAGGTCAGCGCCCCCACGGGACACAGCTCGATGATGTTGCCGTGGAAGGGGGCGACGTAGGGGCGGTCGTCGAACGTGCCGACGAAGGTCCGGTCGCCGCGCTCGAGCAGCTGCAGCTGCTCGTCCTCCGCGACCTCCTGGCTGAAGCGGACGCAGCGGTAGCACAGGATGCACCGCTCGCGATCGATCTTGATCAGCGGCGACAGCGGAAGCGGCTTCTGGAAGTGGCGCTTGGGGTCGGTGACGCGGCTGCGCCCCGGGCCCCAGCCGAGCGCGATGTCCTGGAGCGGGCACTCGCCGCCCTTGTCGCAGACCGGGCAGTCGAGCGGGTGGTTGACGAGCAGGAACTCGACGACCGCGCTCTGCGCCTCCTTGACGCGCTCGGTCTGCGTGTAGACGACCATCCCGTCGCGCACCGGAGTCGAGCACGCCGTCTGGAGCTTCGGGATGCCCTCGACCTCGACCAGGCACATCCGGCACGCGCCGACCGGCTCGCCGAGCTTGGGCTCGTAGCAGAACACCGGGACCTCGACGTCGCCCTGCTTGGCGGCGTCGACGAGCATCGTTCCCTCGGGCGCCGTGACCTCGATGCCGTCGACCACGAGGGTCACCGGGTTGCGCTCGCGCTTCAAACGCCCACCTCGAGTGGCGGCGGGACGCGCTCGGCCTCCTCGTCGAGCGGCCCTGGCGCGGTCTGGCGCGCCGCCTCGATCGCGGCCTCGAACTCGCCCCGGAACTTCTCGACCATGCTCCCGACAGGCATCGCCATCGAGTCGCCGAGCACGCACAGGCAGTGCCCGATGATGTTCTCCTGGACCGACGAGATGATGTCGAGGTCCATCGGCGTGGCCTCGCCGCGGACCACCCGCTCGAGCATCTTCACGGTCCAGTTGGTGCCCTCGCGGCACGGGGTGCACTTGCCGCACGACTCGTGGTGGTAAAAGCGCGCGGTTCGAAGCGCGAGCTGGGGGATCGAGACCGTCTCGTCGGCGACGATGATCGCCCCCGAGCCGAGCATCGAGCCCGCCTGCTGCATGTCCTCGAACGTGTACGGGAGGTCGAGCTCGGCCTCGGTCAGCACCGGCGCCGACGAGCCGCCCGGGAACCACGCCTTGACGGCGTGGCCACCGGGAGGGCCGCCCGCCAGCCCGTGGACGATCTCGCGCGCCGGGATCCCAAGCTCGACCTCGTAGTTGCCGGGCCGCTGCACGCAGCCCGAGATCGAGACCACCTTGGTGCCGGGCGACTGCTCGGTCCCGAAGCCCTTGAACCAGTCGGCGCCGCGCTCGACGATGTGGGGGACGTTGCACAGCGTCTCGACGTTGTTGATCAAGGTCGGACCGCCGTAGAGGCCCTGGATCGCCGGGAAGGGGGGCTTGAGGCGGGGGTTGCCGCGCTTGCCCTCCAGCGAGTCGAGCAGCGCCGTCTCCTCGCCGCAGATGTAGGCGCCGGCGCCGCGGTGGACGACCAGCTCGACGCGGTGGTGGGTGCCGAGGATGCCGTCGCCGAGATAGCCCGCCTCGTAGGCCTCTTCGACGGCGCGGTCGAGGACGTCGGCGACCTCCGCGTACTCCCCGCGGATGAAGATGAAGGCGCGACCCGCGTTGGCGGCCAGCGCCGCGATCGCGATCCCCTCGATCAGCTGATGCGGGTTCTTGTGCATCAGCTCGCGGTCCTTGAAGGTCCCGGGCTCGGACTCGTCGGCGTTGCAGCACAGATACTTCTCCATGTCGCCGCGAGGCAGGAACGAGGCCTTCTTGCCCATCGAGAAGCCGGCGCCTCCACGACCGCGCAGGCCGGAGTCCTCGAGCTCGCGCAGCACGTCGTCCGGCTCCATGCGCTCGAACGCCTTCGCGAGCGCGCGGTAGCCGCCCAGCCGCCGGTACGTGTCGATGCTCGCGAGCCCGGGCTCGTCGACGTTGCGAAACAGCAGCCGCGTCTCAGCCATCGCCTAGCACCCGTGGATCAGGCTCGGGCTCGGGGCCGCCCGCTGCTCCGCGCCGCGCGAGCTGCTTGTCGGGCAGCGGCTCGGCGCCGGCGCGCAGCTCACCGGCGATCGTCTCCGCGTCGTCTGCGTCGAGCGGGCCGTAGTAGCGCTCGTCGATCGAGGCCATCGGGGCCATTTCGCACGCGCCGAGGCACTCGAAGGCCGACACGAACAGCTCCCCGTCCTCCGAGCTCGAGCCCCCGTGCGCGGCCTCGTGCGGATCGCAGCCGGCGGCCTCGCAGACGGCGTCGAGCAGCCCGTCGGCGCCGCGCATCCAGCACGAGATGTTGGTGCACACCAGCACCCGATGGCGGCCGACCGGCTCGAGCCGCAGCAGGTCGTAGAAGCTCGCCACCGACTCGAGGAATGCTGGGGTGACCCCCATCACCGCGGCGGCCTGACGGATCCCCGGGGGCGAGCACCAGCCATAGTGGCGCTGGACCGCCCACAGGGCGGGGATCGAGGCCGAGCGGATCTCGGGGTACTTCGACATCGCGCTCTCGATCCGCTCGCGCAGCTCGTCGGGGCACTCGACCTCGTGCAGCTCGGGCACGCCCGCGGCGTCGCGCTCGACCGCGTCGGGCGGGAACGCCTCCTCGCGCCCCGGGATGGCGGGGTGGGGAACGGAGCTCACCGGTCGATTCCGCCGAGGATCGGATCGAGCATCGCGAGGTTCTGGATCAAGTCGGCTAGGTAGCCGTCGCGGCACATGTCGCGCAGCGACTGGAGGTTCACGAACGAGGGGTCGCGGAAGTGCACCCGGACCGGCTTCGCCGACCCGTCGGCGACGACGAAGCAGCCGAGTTCGCCGCGCGGCGACTCGATCGCGTAGTAGATCTCCCCGGGCGGGACGCGAAACCCCTCGGTGACGAGCTTGAAGTGGTGGATCAGAGCCTCCATAGAGGTCGAGAGCTCGTGACGCGGCGGCAGCACGATCTTGCGATCGTCGGCGAGGTGCGGCCCCTCGGGCAGCCCGTCGAGCGCCTGCTGGATGATCCGCACGGATTCGCGCAGCTCCTGCATGCGCACGCGGTAGCGGTCGTAGCCGTCGCCGACCGTCCCCACGGGGACCTTGAAGTCGAAGTCGTCGTAGGCCAGGTAGTGCCCGACCTTGCGCAGGTCCCAAGGCTCGCCCGCGGCGCGCAGCAGCGGGCCCGTCACCCCGAGGGCCAGCAGGCGCTCCCGGGAAACGACGCCGACTCCCCTGGTGCGGTTGAGAAAGATCTCGTTGCGGTCGAGGATCGCCTCGTACTGGTCGATCCGCGACGGCATCTCGGCGCAAAAGGAGCGAACCTCGCGCTCGAATCCGAGCGGGATGTCCTCGAAGACGCCCCCCACCTGGAAGTAGCGCGTGTGCATGCGCTGACCCGATGACATCTCGAACAGGTCGAGGATCTTGTCGCGATCGCGGAAGCAGTAGAAGAACATCGACATCGCGCCGAGATCGAGCGCCGAGGTCCCCAGCCAGACCAGATGGGAGTGGATCCGGTTGAGCTCCATGTGGATGATCCGCAGGTACTTGGCGCGCGGCGGGATTTCCATGTCCAGCAGGCGCTCGACCGCCCCGCAGAACGCCTCCATCTGGAAGAAGTAGGAGAGGTAGTCCATCCGCTCGACGAACGGGATGACCTTCCAGTAGGACTTCTCCTCGCACGACTTCTCGATCCCGGTGTGGACGTAGCCCATCACCGGCCGCAGGTCCTTGACGACCTCTCCCTGGAGGTTGACCACGAGCCGCAGCACCCCGTGCGTGGCCGGGTGGTGCGGGCCCATGTTGATCGTCAAGAGCTCCTGCTCGGGCTCGAGGTCCTCGGCCTCGGTGCGCTCGACCGCCGCGGTGCCGACGAGCCGCTCGGCCTCGGTGCGCTCCAGCGTCTCGCGCTCCCCGATCGTGCTCACTCGTACCACCGCGGGGTCTCGACCTCGTTGTGCGTGAACAGCACCGGCTCGCCGCCGACAGGAAAGTCGCGGCGCTGCGGCCAGCCGACGTACTCCTCGGGCATCAGGATGCGACGCAGGTCGGGATGGCCGCGAAACACGATCCCGAAGAAGTCATAGGCCTCGCGCTCCTGGAACTCGGCGGTCGGGAACAGCTCGACGCAGGAGTCGATCTCGGGAAGCGCGTCGCCGCCGGGGTCGGGTAGGGCGGCCTTGACGCGCAGGCGCTCGACCCGCGCCGTGCTGAGCAGCTCGTAGTGGACGCCGAATCGCGGCTCGCCCGGCAGGTAGTCGGCGGCGTGGAGGCTGGACATGAAGCGATACTCGTGCCCGGGCGTGTCCCGCAGCCAGCCGAGCACGTCGAGGATGCGATCCGGGTTGACGACCAGCGCCGCCTGCTCGTGCTCGTAGTAGGTGACGAGCACCGCGCCCTCGACCGCCCCGTTGAGCTCTTGGGCGATGAGCTCGAGGCCGGGGGCGTCGGGCATCAGGCAGGCTCCCCGTTCGACGCCGGGAACGCCGCCGCGCTGCGCGCCGCCTCGTAGGCGGCGCGCTCGCCGGCGGAGGCCTCGTCGCGCGCTGAGCGCGCCCACTCCTCGGTCCCGACGGCGTTGTAGCGCTGGCGCCAGCCAGGGTCGGGGTTTCCGCGGATCATGCGCTGCAGCTTGTTGAAGCCGTTCAGCAGGGCCTCCGGCCGTGGCGGGCAGCCCGGCACGTGGATGTCGACCGGCATGAACTTGTCGGCGCCCTGGACCACCGCGTAGTTGGCGAACATCCCCCCCGATGACGAGCATGCGCCCATCGCGATCACCCACTTCGGCTCGAGCATCTGGTCGTAGATCCGTCGCACGACGGGCGCCATCTTGATCGACACGCGGCCCGACAGGATCAGCATGTCGGCCTGACGAGGCGAGGCACGCATGTTCTCGGCCCCGAAGCGTGCCGCGTCGTAGCGCGGCGCGACGATCGACATCATCTCGATCGCGCAGCAAGCGAGCCCAAACGTGAGCGGGAAGACCGAGTTCGCCCGCGCCCAGCCCTGCGCCTTCTCGAACCTCGTCGTGAGCACCGACTCCTCGACGTGACGGTCGAGCTCGGGGCCTTCCAGGTCGCCCCTCAGCAGGTCGCGGGCGCGCAGCTGGCGGACGCGGAGCTCCTGTGGCGTGCGGGGCTGATCGAGCGGCGCCGCGGCGCGGAGCTTCTCGCGTCTTACCTCCAATCGAGCGCTCCCCTCCGCCACACGTAAGCGAGTGCGACCAGCAGCAGGACGACGAAGACGAGGATCTCGACCAGCACGAAGACGCTGTCGGCGGCGTTGAGGATCACCCCGACCGGATACAGGAAGACGACCTCGATGTCGAACAGGATGAACAGCATCGCGACCATGTAGAAGCCGATGCCGAAGCGGAAGGTTCGGGAGACCTCGGTCGGGAGGCCGCACTCGTAGGGCTCGCTCTTCGCCTTGTTCGGACGGCGCGGACCGACGAACAAGTTGACGATCCCCAGCACCCCGCCCACGACCAGCCCGAGTCCGGCGAAGACGATCACGGGGAGATAGCTCTGCAGCAAGTCGGTGGCCTCGTCGGTCTCGCTCGCCCCCCAGCGGGCCGCCGGTCTCGCCCTCCGGATAGGCGTGCTCGACGCCTGTTATACACCAACTTTGTGTCAGGTTGTTACATAGTGATCTTCCGCATCAGGGCGACGATTTCGGGCGCTGCATGGACACTCTGCACCTCGTCGTCGGGGTAGCGGTCGTCGCGCTCAATCTGGTCGCCGGCGCATGGGGCGGGATCGCCTGGCTCGGCGAACGACCATCGGTCGGCTTCTGGTACCTGCTGCGCGCCGCGCAGCTCGCGGTCATCCTCCAGGTGCTGCTCGGCGGAATCCTCGTGCTGCTCGGCCACGAGGCCGCCGACGGCCTGCACTACGTCTACGGTCTGGCGCCGCTGGCGGTCTCGCTGCTCGCCGAAGGGGCGCGGGCCGGAGTCGCCGACCACGAGGTCGGGGACCTCGCCTTCGAGGCGCTGCCGCGCGAGCGACAGCGTCGCATCGCGCTCGCGATCGTCAGGCGCGAGATGGGGATCATGGCGGTCTCGGCGCTGGTGATATTCCTGCTCGCCCTGCGCGCCGCGGGTACGAGCAGCGCGTTCTGAGCCCTCCTCGGGCCGCCGCTCAAAGCGGCCGGTAGTCGCCTCCGTGGAAGACGAGCGGCACGCCGCCCGAGCTTTCGACCTCGAGCACGGCCCCGGTGACGATCACGTGGTCGCCGCCGGCGAGCACGTTCTCGAGCTCGCACGCCACCCACACGATCGCGTCGTCGAGGGCGGGGATGCCGTGGCGCTCGCTCCACGCGATTCCGGTCCACTTGTCGGCCTGCGGCGCCTTGGTTGCGAACGCCCGCGCGATATCGGCGTCGTCGGAGCCGAGAACGCTGATTCCGAAATGGCCCGCATGCTCTACAGCTCGCAGGGTGCGCGAGCCGCGGTCGACGCAGGCGAGCATCAGCGGCGGGTCGAGCGACAGCGAGACGACCGCGTTGGCGGTCAGGCCGGCCGGCCCCTCGGGACCACTGGCGGTGACCACCGTGACCGCGGTCGGCAGCTGCGACATCGCGCGGCGAAACTCGACGGGGTCGATGCTCGCAGCGCTGCCGGATTCCGTCCCCATCTGCGGTGAGCGATACCACACTCGCGCGGGATCGATCATCCGCGGCGGAAGTATGATGCCGCGCGCGTGCGGCCCCTTATGTCCATGCTCCCGGTAGCGGCGGCTCTCGCGCTGGCCGCCTGCGGCACCGAGGGAGTCGACGTGCCCTCCGACGATCCCGCGCACGAGGGCGCGGTGCTGTTCGCGGAGCGTTGCTCCGGGTGCCACACCCTTTCGGTCGCCGGGACCGAGGGATCGGGCAACCACAGCCTCCGCAGCCAGGGCCCCAACTTCGATCAGCGGCAGGTGAGCTTCGACGACGCGCTGTACGCGATCCGCAACGGCGGGTTCTCGGGCGCGATCATGCCTCAGAACATCGTCGTCGGCGATGACGCCGAGGCGATCGCCAAGTTCCTCGACGAGTACTCCGGCCAGGAAGCACAGGCCGCGTTGAACCCGCGCGAGGGCGAGACCGGGGGCGAGCAGCCGACCGGCTCCCAAGGCGAGCAGTAGCGGCCGGAGGCCGGCCTCGCTCGACCTCAAGCGCATCCGCGAGGACCCCGAGGCGGCGAGGGCCGCGCTGGCGCGGCGCGGCGCGGCGGATGCTCTCGACGAGCTGCTGCGACTCGACGAGCGCCGCCGCGAGCTGCTGCCCGAGGTCGAGGGGGGCCGGGCGCGCCAGAACAAGGCCTCCGACGCGATCGCGGCGGCGAAGCGCGAGGGTCGCGACGCAGATGCCGAGATCGCCGAGATGCGCGAGCTCTCGACCGAGATAAAGCGCCTCGAATCGGAGCTGGCCGAGGTCGAGCGGGCACGCGACGAGCTCGCGCTGACGCTCCCCAACCCGCCCGACCCCGATGCCCCCGAGGGCGAGACCGACGAGGACGCGGTCGTTCTGAGAGAGGTCGGGGAGCGCCCCAGCTTCGACTTCGAGATCCGCGACCATGTCGAGCTCGGCGCCGCGCACGGGCTGATCGACATCGAGCGCGCGGCAAGGGCCTCGGGCTCGCGGTTCGCCTACCTGCTGGGCGACCTCGTGCTGGTCGAGCTTGCGCTGGTCCGCTACGCGATCGGCCTGCTGGCCGACGAGGGCTTCGTTCCCGTCGTGCCTCCGGTTCTCGTTCGCGAGGGCCCGCTCGAGGGCACGGGGTTCTTTCCCGGGGAGCGCGAGATGATCTACGAGGTCCCGCGAGACGAGCTGTTCCTGGTCGGAACTTCGGAAGTCTCGCTCGCCGCCCTGCACATGGACGAGATTCTCGACCCGGGCGAGGTTCCGCGCCGCTACGCCGGGTTTTCGACCTGCTTTCGCCGCGAGGCGGGCGCGGCGGGGAAGGACACGCGGGGGATCTTCCGCGTTCACCAGTTCGACAAGGTCGAGATGTTCTCGTTCGTCGAGCCGCCGGACTCGCCGCCCGAGCACGAGCGCCTGCTCTCGCTCCAGGAGCGGATCCTCCAGTCGCTCGAGATCCCCTACCGGGTGGTCGACATCCCGGTGGGCGAGCTCGGCGCGGCGGCGGCGCGCAAGTTCGACTGCGAGGCGTGGATACCGAGCCAGGAGCGCTACCGCGAGCTGACCTCGACCTCGAACACCACCGACTTCCAGGCGCGGCGCCTGAACGCGCGCTACCGGCCCGCGGACGGCGCAGCGCCCGTCCACCTGCACACGCTCAACGGGACGGCGGTCGCGGTCGGCCGCACCCTGATCGCGATCGTCGAGAATCGCCAGGACGCCGACGGCGGGATCTCGATCCCGGAGCCGCTGCGCGCCCACGGCGCGCCGGCGACGATTCCGGCGAGCTGAGCGGAATTAGCCCGAGTCTTCGCCGCCGCCCTCTTCGAGATCGAGGGCGCAGGAGTTGATGCAGTAGCGCTGCCCGGTGGGATTGGGTCCGTCTTCGAATACGTGCCCGAGATGGCCGCCGCAGCGACTGCACACGACCTCGGTGCGGCGCATCATGAAGCTGTTGTCCTCCCTGGTCTCGACCTTGTCGGAGTCCGTCGGGTCGAAGAAGCTCGGCCACCCCGTGCCGGAGTCGAACTTGGTGTCGGAGCTGAACAGCTCCTGGCCGCAGCCCGCGCAGCGGTAGACCCCGTCCTCCTTGGTGTCCCAGTACTCGCCCGTGAACGCGGGCTCGGTCCCCTTCTTGCGCAGCACCTCGTACTGCTCGGGCGTGAGCTCGGCGCGCCACTCCTGCTCGGACTTCTCCATCTTCTCCATGTCTCTCCAGTCTCGCGATCGGCCGATCCGTTACAGAATAGGTAGCGGCGCCCGCTTGGTTTCCCACGTTGCCCAGGGGGTACGCGCAAGTTAGCCCCATGGGGGCAAGTCTTATTAGAGAGCCAGCCCTCTCTAAGGCGGCGGGAGAAGGAGCCGGTTTCGGCCGGCCCCGCCGCCCTGTCCGGAGGCGCCCACGGCCCGGCCCGCCTGGGCGCGGGTAGTCAGCGGTGGTCAGCCAGGGTGGCCTGCCTGGCCTGCCGGTCATCCGCCCCGTGGCGGCGCCCCGTCATCCGCCGTCTGGGCAGGCCTAGTATCCGCGCGGCGTGACCGATGCCTTCTTCGAGCTCGCCGGCGACCGCTACGAGCCCAGCGAGCTGACCCGCGGGCCGTGGGATCCCGACTCCCAGCACGCCGGCCCGCCTGCCGCCCTGATCGGGCGTCAAATCGAGCGCCTGCCCTCGGATGCTCCGCGCCAGGTGGGAAGGATCACGTTCGAGATCATGCGCGCCGTGCCGATCGCGCCGCTGCGCGTCGAGGCCCGCATCGCGCGGCCCGGTCGCAGCGTCGAGCTGGTCGAGGCGACGCTGTCCGACGACGAGGGCGAGGTGATGCGGGCGACGGCGTGGCGGCTGCGCGCCGACGCGGTCGAGGTTCCCGGCGAGGTGACCAGCGAAGGAGGCGCCGGCGCGGCCGACCCGACGGCCTCGACCCTGCGCCCGGGCTACTCGCCACTGGGACCGCACGAGGCGGCGGAGCGTGACTTCTTCGACACCGGCCAGACGGTCGGCTACCACACGGCGATGAACTACCGCTTCGCCGTGGGGGCCTTCCTCGAGCCCGGGCCGGCGACGGTCTGGATGCGGATGCGCCAGCCGCTCGTCGCAGGGGAGGAGCCGACGCCGCTGCAGCGTGTGCTCGTCGCCGCCGACTCCGGAAACGGCGTCAGCGCAACGCTCGACTGGTCGCGCTTCGTCTTCATCAACGTCGATCTGACGGTCCACCTCAACCGCATGCCGACCGGCGAGTGGGTGTGCCTCGACGCGATCACGATCCCCGAGCCGACCGGAATCGGGATCTCCGATACGGCGCTCTACGACGAGCGCGGCCCGATCGGACGCGCCGCCCAGACGCTGCTGGTCGCCGAGCGTGGAAAGTAGTTAAATGGGAACGTCGTCCACAGTGGGGAGGTCGTCCGATGATCGAAGGGGTGCTTCACACGACCCGCGGCCGGATCCTGATCGGCGTGGTTGGCGTCGTTCTCGTGGTCGCGGTCCTGTTCTTGACGGGAGTGATCGGAGGAAACGACTACTGGGACGGCGGGGGCTACTCAGGGCCCGTCGTCAACCTGGCCGGAGAGGTGACCGAGGAGGCGCACAACGAGCTCGCGGACTGCGGCTACAGCGACGACGACGCCAAGGCCTTGACGCAGGGGACCAGCACGAGAACGGCGAGGTTCAGTCGACTGGAACGATCAACACGGAGCAGGTCGCCCCCGGAATCGTCGAGGTCAGCTGCGAAGCTCCCTGAGCAGGCAGTCGGCGCGGACCCAGGAGTCGCGCGCCGGCGGCATCTAGTTGACTAGCCGCAGCCCGTGTTGTTGCCGCAGCTCGAGCACGTGTAGCACGAGCCCGTGCGCTGCATCATGCCGCCGCACTGCCCGCACGCCGGGCCGAGGTCGAGGCCGGCGAGCTTGGCCGGGATGACGGGCGGAGTGTCGGTCATCGCCTTCGCCGCCGGCACGGGCTCGGATGCCGCGGGTTCCGCGGAACCGCCGCCGTTGGCGGGCTTTGCCGCGCCGTTGCCGGGCTTCGAGTCGTGGCCGTTGCCGCCGGCCGGCTCGCCCCCGGAGGGAAACAGCGCCTGCTGGGCCTCCTTGCGGGCCCGCACCTCGGGCGTCAGGATCCCGAGGTCCTCGAGCTGGTCGAGGTCGTCGATGAAGCGGCTCGCCAGCCAGCGCGCGATGTAGTCGGGCATCGACTTGGCGAACGGGATCTCGGGGTTGTTCGTGATCCCCTCGGGGTCGAAGCGCATGTAGCTGAACTTGCGCACGAAGACCTCGAGCGGGACGCCGTACTGGAGCCCGATCGAGATCGCGGTCGCGAACGCGTTCATCATCCCGCGCAGGGTCGAGCCCTCCTTGCCGATGTCGGTGAGGAAGATCTCGCCGACCGAGCCGTCCGGGTACTTGCCGGCCGTGATGTAGCCCTCGTGGCCGGCGATCGAGAACTTGTGCGTGATCGATTCGCGCTCCTGTGGCATCCGGCGCCGGACGGGCGTCGGCGAGGTCGGTTCCGCGGAACCCTCCTCCGGCTCGTCCGCCTCCTGGCCGGCATCGGTACGCAGCGCCTGCGCGGTCTTCGACCCGTCGCGGTAGATCGCCAGCGCCTTGAGGCCGAGCTTCCAGCCCTCCTCGTAGGCGTTCGCGATGTCGGCGACCGTCGCCGACTCCGGCAGGTTGACGGTCTTCGAGATCGCGCCCGAGATGAACGGCTGCGCCGCGGCCATCATCCGGATGTGGCCCATGTGCGAGATCGCGCGCTCGCCGACGGCCACGTCGAACACGGGCAGATGCTCGTCCTTCAGCTCCGGCGCGCCGATGATCGTGCCCTTGTCGTTGATGTAGGCCTCGATCTGGTCGACCTGGTGGTCGGTGTAGCCGAGCGTGCGCAGCGCCATCGGCACGGTGCGGTTGACGATCGTCATCTGCCCGCCGCCGACGAGCTCCTTGAACTTGACGAGCGAGAAGTCGGGCTCGATTCCGGTCGTGTCGCAGTCCATCAGGAAGCTGATCGTCCCGGTCGGGGCCAGGACGGTTGCCTGGGCGTTGCGATACCCGTGCCGGTCGCCCAGCTCGACGGCCTCGTCCCAGCTACGACGCGCCGCGGCGAGCAGCGCCTCGTCGCCGAACCCGCCCTCGATCTCATGGGCGGCGTCGCGGTGCATGCGCATCACGCCGTTGTGCGCCTCGCGGTTCTTGGCGTACTCGTCGTACGGGCCGATCGCCGCCGCGACCTCGGCCGACTTGCGATAGCCGCGTCCCGTCATCAGCGCCGTGATCGCCGCCGCGGTCGCCCTGCCCTCGTGCGAGTCGTACGGCAGGCCGTTCGACATCAGCAGCGCGCCGAGGTTGGCGTATCCCAGCCCGAGCTGACGGAAGGCGCGAGCGTTGCGGCCGATGTCCTCGGTCGGATAGCTCGACGGCCCGACGATGATCTCCTGCGCGAGGAAGACGACGTCGACGGCGTGCTCGAAGTCCTCGACGTCGAACGTCCCGTCCTCGTTTCGGAACTTCATCAGGTTGAGCGAGGCGAGGTTGCAGGCCGAGTCGTCGACGTGCATGTACTCGCTGCAGGGATTGGAAGCGTTGATCCGCCCCGACTCGGGGCAGGTGTGCCAGCGGTTGATCGTCGTGTCGTACTGGACGCCCGGATCGGCGCAGCGCCACGCCGCGTCGGAGATCTGGTCCATCAGCTCGCGGGCGGGGACGGTCTTGATCACGCGGCCGTCGACGCGGCCGATCAGGTCCCAGTCCTCACCCCGCTCGACGGCCTGCATGAACTCGTCCGCGACCCGGACGGAGTTGTTGGCGTTCTGGTACTGGACCGACGCGAACGCCTCGGAGTCGAGCCGCATGTCGAAGTTCGCGGCCTTGAGCGCCGCCGCCTTCTCCTCCTCGCGCGCCTTGCACCAGATGAAGTCCTCGATGTCGGGATGGTCGACGTCGAGCACGACCATCTTCGCGGCGCGGCGGGTGCCGCCGCCGGACTTGATCGCGCCGGCCCACGAGTCGGCGCCGCGCATGAAGCTCACCGGGCCCGAGGCGATGCCGCCCTTGGACAGCGGCTCCATCGAGCCCCTGATCTTCGACAGGTTGATGCCCGATCCCGAGCCGCCCCTGAAGATGTTTCCCTCCTTGGTGTTCCAAGCCAGGATCGAGTCCATGTCGTCCTCGACGCTGAGGATGAAGCACGCACTAGCCTGCGGGTCCTCGCGCCACCCGATGTTGAACCACACCGGGCTGTTGAAGGCGGCCTTCTGATGCAGCAGGATGTGGGTCAGCTCGGCCTCGAACGCGTCGGCGTCCTCGTCGGTTGCGAAGTAGCCGCCGTCGCGTCCCCACGTCGCGATCGTCCCGGCGACCCGGGCGATCATCTGCTTTACCGAGCGCTCGCGCTCCGGCGTGCCGGGCGAGCCGCGGAAGTACTTCTGGGCGACGATGTTGGTCGCGTTCTGAGACCAGGCGGCGGGGAACTCGACCTCGCGTTGCTCGAACGCCGGGTCGTCGGGATCCCCGATCACGGCATCGCGCAGCTCCCATTCGACCTCGTCGAATGGATCGACGCCGGGGGTCGTGAAGCGGCGCTCCACAATCAGCCCGTCCTGCCCGGTGTTTGCGCGATTTGCAGCCGTTTTACCCATTGGTCCCTCTCCTCGAAGCAGCTTATGCGGGTAACTCCGCATCCTCTCGCTGGCCCCGGACGGAACGGGACGGGCCGGGGCGGCCCGAAACCCCGGAAACTGCGGGATCGAAGACGCCGAGAAACTGCAGGTAGGCGCCGCGGTCGAGCTCCCCGAGACCTGCGAGGGCCAATTCGCCAATCCGCCGCGACGCCAGCTCGCCGCCGGCGTCGCGGATCGCGCTCTCGATCCGATCGACCAGCGCCTCGATCTGGTCGGCTCGCACGGGCCGCTTGTGGGCCGCGGCGAGCAGGGCCCCGCGGAGCTTCAATGGGTCGAAACGCTCGCGCCTGCCGCCGCGCTTGCGCACGTGCAGGGCATCGGGCTCGCAGCGCTCGTAGGTCGTGAACCGGTGCCCGCACTCGGGGCATTCGCGGCGCCTGCGCAGCGCCGCGCCAGCGTCCGCCCCGCGCGTCTCGATGACCCGCGTTCCCGCCTTGCAATCCGGACAGTTCATTCCCGGATATTCTACTACCCGTAGAGGTGGATCTGAGTAAAGACGCTACATCTAGGGTTGCGGGCGTCGCCAGCCGGTTGGCCCGACTGGCCCGCCGCATCCCGCCCGCGCTGGCGGCGCTCGTCGCTATCGCGGTTGGTCTGCGAGTCGTCGTGGCGCTCGCCTACCGGCCCGCGGTGCTGACCGTCGGAGATACGGGCGCCTACGTCACGGCGGCGGCGGGCGAGCTGTTCAGCGATCCGGTGCACACGGCGGGCTATCCGATGTTCCTGCGAGCGGTTCACGCGCTGTCGGCGAGCATCGACCTCACCGTCGCCGTCCAGCACCTGCTCGGCATCGCCTCCGGCCTGGTCCTCTACGCGACGGTGAGGCGGATCGGCGCCCCGCTCTGGGTCGCCCTGCTGGCCGCGATCACGATCCTGCTGTCGCTCGACCAGATCGTGCTCGAGCACACCCTGATGGCGGAGACCCTGTTCACCTTCGGGCTCTGCGTCGTGGTCTACGTGGCGGTGCGTTCCCTGGAGCCCGCCCGGCCGCTGGTCGGGCCCGTGACGAGCCGTCACGCCTGGCTCGCCGCCGCGGGCCTCGCCCTCGCCCTCGACAGCTGGGTCCGCGCCGTCGGAGCACCCCTGATCCCATTCCTGTGCCTCTGGATCGCGGTGGCGATTCCGGGCGCCGCCTGGACGCGACTCGCGCGCGGCGCGCTGACGGGCGGGGTGGCGGCAGTCGTCGTCCTCGCATACATGGGCCTCAACGAAGGCGCCTCGGGCCACTTCGTCCTCACCTACGCGCCGGGATGGGCCCTGTACAGCCGCACGGCCCCATTTGCACAGTGCTCGTCGTTCGAGCCGCCCAAGGGCACCGAGGGGCTGTGCGAGCAGACCCCGACCGGGCAGCGGCCCGGACCCGAGTTCTACGGCTACGACCCGGCCTCCCCGGCGCGGCACGTGTTCCACCACCCCGCGCGGGGAGACCACAAGCTGCTGGCATTCGGGCGCACGGTGATCCTCCATCAACCGCTCGACTATGCCCTCAACGTCTCCCGGGACGTCGCGCGCTACTACGCGCCGTCCCTGGGCCCGGAGCGTCCGTTCTGGGGATCGGGCCACGAGGTCCTAGACATACGGGTGCGAGCTCCGGAGGTCGAACAGCAGGTGCAGACGGTCGTCGACGGCTACTACGACAGCCGGCCGCTGGAGGTCGGCGGGGCGGCGGACCGCCTGGGACAGCTGCAGTCGCTGCTACGCGCGCCGCCGCTGCTGTTGCTCATCGCCACCCTGCTGGGGGGCGTCGCCGCGTGGCTGGCGTCGGGGCGCCGCCGGGCGGAGGTCTGCCTGCTGCTCGGGGCAGGGCTCCTGCTGCTGGTCGTTCCGTCCGCGACGGCTACCTACAACGCCCGCTACGCGATCCCAGCGGCGCCGCTGCTCGCAGCGGCGGGAGCGATCGGGGTGTGGCTCGCCTTCGAGCGCTGGATATCGCGCTCACCAAGGGGTATCGCAAGGGGTGTCGCGGGTTCGGATCGCGCTGCCGGTTCGGTGTAGGGTCTCCGCTCCTCGTATCCCAGCAAAGGGGAATTTCGAATGCGAATGCGACTCAAGTTTGTGATCCCGATCGTGGGCGCCGCCGCGCTGGCGGCGTCGGTGATACCGGCGCTCGCGGCACCGAGCGACGTCGAGCTGACCGCGAAGATGAACGGAAAGCAGGAGGTGCCCGAGCAGGGCGACCCGAACGGAAAGGGCGAGGCCGAGCTCACCCTGAAGACCGCCAAGGAGAAGGTCTGCTTCACGTTCACGTTCGAGGACATCGAGGACGTGACCCAGGGCCATATCCACAAGGGCGAGAAGGGCGACGACGGCCCGATCAAGCTCGAGCTGTTCGACCTCGATCCACAGTCGAGCCCGGTTGAGGACTGCGTCAAGGCCGACGAGAAGCTGATCAACAAGGTGGCCAAGAACCCGGACCGGTACTACGTCAACCTGCACAACAGCGAGTTCCCCGACGGCGCGATCCGCGGGCAGCTCAAGCTGTCAGGACCGGCGCAGTAGGAGCAGTCGTTCGTGGGGGCCGGGCGCGGAACGCCCGGCCCCCACACCGGACGCCGGTCACACCGCCCACTGCCGCGGCAGGCATACTGGGTGGAGCCATGACCGAGCGCGTACGCCAGGCGATCGACGGCGGCGCCAGCGCCGCCGGCAAAGCAGCCAGTACCTTCGGCGACGCCGCCAGGGACGCCGCGACCGCTGTCGGCGAGGCCGCGGCGCGCGTCAAGCCGCGGCTGCGCGGCGTATCCCACTTCTGGGCATTCTTCGTCGCCCTGGTCGCAGGCGCCGTGCTCGTCGTGACGGCTCCCGACGGCCGCGCCACTCTCGCCGCCGCGATCTACGCGGGATCGCTGGCGGCTCTCTTCGGGATCAGCGCTCTATATCACCGCGTCGATTGGCGCCCGTCCGCGCGCCGCTGGATGCGGCGCCTCGACCACTCGGCGATCTTCCTGCTGATCGCCGGCACGGTCACCCCGTTTGCGCTGCTCGTACTCGACGGGCCGTTCGCCACCGGGCTGCTGCTCGCGGTGTGGACAGCGGCGCTCGCCGGGATCGTCGTCGAGCTGTTCTGGGTCGACGCGCCGAAGTGGGCGACCGCGATCGTCTATCTCAGCGTGGGCTGGATCGGCGCGCTCGGCTTCCCCGCGATCGTGGCCCGGGCCGGGATCGCGGCCGGGGCCCTGATCGCGCTCGGGGGAGCGCTCTACACGGCGGGCGCGATCGTGTACGCGCGCCAGCGCCCGGATCCCAACCCCGCGGTCTTCGGCTATCACGAGATCTTCCACGCGCTCGTGATCGCGGCCGCGGCGGCGCACTTCGCCGCCGTCGCGCTCTACGCGCTGCCCGCGGCCTGACCAGCGCGCGGCGCCGCCCCGACCTCAGGGCGCGGCGACTTGCGCGGTCGCCCGGCGGCCATGCGAGCGCTGCGCGGCGGCAATCAGCTCCCGCACGGCCTCCTCGTCGCCGCTCCGCAGCAGCTCCACCGGGTCGGGCTCGCCGTTGACGATCGACTCGAAGAACTCCTTGCGGTCCTGATAGGTGGGGAGCGTGTCCTTTGCCCAGCCCCGGACCTCGTTGAGGATCAACGCCAGCCGGGCGTATGGCTCCCCGAACGATTCGGCGATCTCGCGCTTGAGGCGCTTTGCCAGCGCCGGCGAGGCGCCCGCGGTCGAGATCGCGATCGCAAGCGGCCCGGTGCGCACGATCGCGGGCAGGATGAAGTTGCACAGCGGCGGCACGTCCACCACGTTGACGAGCATCTGGCGCCGCTCGGCGTCCTCGTAGACGGCGATGTTGACGTCCGTGCTCCCCGTCGCGGCGACGGCCAGGAACGCGCCGTCCAGATCCGCGGCGCGGTACTCGCGCCGCTCCCAGCGGATCGACCCCTCGTCGGCGAGCTCTGCCAGCACGGGGACCGCATCGGGCGAGACCAGCGTCACGTCGGCGCCGCAAGCGAGCAGCCCCTCGACCTTTTCGAGCCCGATCTCGCCTCCGCCGACGACCAGGCAGGGACGGCCCTTGAGAATCAGGCACGCTATGTAGAGCGGCGTCTCGAGCATGCCGCGCACGCACGACTGGTCGCAGATCCCCTTGCGAAGCTGGCACACGCACTCCTTGCCGCGATAGGCCTGGGCCGGCATGCCTGAAAGGGTAGTGCGGCGGCGAGCTAGCGCTGCGCCCGCAGGCGGATGTCGCTCGGAGCCGCGGACTCGCTCGATGTGGTGTCACCCTCGCCGTTGGGCGACCACGCCCAGCCATCGAGCGTCCGCTCGAGGCCCTGATCGAGCGACATGCTGGACTCCCACCCGAGCTCCTCGCGCGCCAGCGCGCTGCTCAGCGCCATGCGCCGAATCTCGCCGGGAGGGCAGGGAGCGAACTCGGGCTCGAATTCTTCCCTGCCGCCGATCCGGCGCACCTTCTCGGCGACCTCGAGGACGCTCGTCTCGACGCCGGTGCCGATGTTGAACTCGCCGCCGGCATCCGAGTCGGCGGCGGCGAGCAGCGCGGAGACCGCGTCGTCCACGTACAGGTAGTCGCGCGTCTGACCCCCGTCTCCGTATACCGTCGGCCGCCCCCCGCTGACCAGCCGCCCGCAGAAGATCGCGACGACACCGGACTCGCCAAGCGGGTTCTGGCGCGGCCCGTAGACGTTTGCGAACCGCAGCGAGACGGTGCGCAGTCGGTGCAGGTTGCGGTACAGGGCGACGTATCCCTCGGCGCCGAGCTTCCCCTGTCCGTATGGCGCGTCCGGGCGGACCGTCGCGTCCTCGTCGATCGGCAGCAGGTGCTGGTGGTCGATCGGGGCCGCGCCCGGCGGATGGTGGCGCCCGTTCCCGGGGTCGCCGTACACGGCGCAGCTCGACGCGAAGACGAAGCTCTCCGCTCCGGCGCGGCGCGCCGCGTCGAGCATGTTGACCGTCCCCTCGACGTTGACGCGCACGTCGCGACCGGGGTCCGAGACCGAGATCCGGACGTCGACCTGCGCCGCGAGGTGGAAGACGGTCTGTGGCCGGTGCACCCCGAGGATGCTCTGCATCGAGCGCGAGTCCCGGACGTCGGCCGGGATCAGCTTGGCGTTGCTCGCCATCGCCGCCGTGAGGTTGGTCCCGCGTCCGGTCGATAGATCGTCGACCACGACGACCTCGTCGCCGCGATCGACCAGTGCGTCGACCAGGGTCGAGCCGATGAACCCGGCCCCGCCGCTGACCAGGGCCCTCATATGCGTCTGAGATTGTCGGTCACGGAGCGCATCTCCCAGGTGTATTGCTCGGCCGAAGGCGCCGGCTCCTTTAGGCGCGGGTCCCGCCGGGATGCCCATTCAGGACGGTACGGCGCTCTGCTTCGCATCGGGGTTGAACGCGAATGAAGCCTCTCAAAAAGAGGGTAGAAGGACGCTGACAAGAGGGTAGACGGCGGCCGCCCGGCCCGCCTCGCCACGCGGGAGGGGTCGAAGGCGGTTGCTACCCTCGCCGTCCGTTGCGGCCGTCATCGGTCGCGGAGAGGCACCCTGATGCGACTGATCGTTACCGAGAAGAACAACTCGGCGAAGAAGATCGCCGAGATCCTGAGTGGCGGCGCGGCGAAGACCGACGCCACCTACAAGGTGCCCTACTACACGTGGTCGGGCCCCGACGGCGAGCAGATGGCAATCGGGCTGAAGGGCCACGTGATGAGCCCCGCGTTCCCCGACGGCTACTCGAACTGGCAGGAGACCGACCTCCACGACCTGATCGACGCCGAGCTGATCAAGGAGCCGACCGACAAGAACGTCGTCAAGGCGGTCCGCAAGGTGGCCAAGGACGCAGACTCGCTGGTGATCGCGACCGACTACGACCGCGAGGGCGAGCTGATCGGGCTCGAGGCGCTGGAGCAGATCCTCGAGGTCAATCCGTCGCTCGAGCAGAACCTCAGGCGGGCCCATTACTCGGCCCTGACCAAGGACGAGATCGAGCGCGCCTTCGGCGATCTCGACGACCTCTCCTACGACCTCGCGTTCGCGGGCGCCGCGCGCCAGGACATCGACCTTATCTGGGGCGCGACCCTGACCCGGGCGGTGTCGCTTGCGACGCGCCGCTTCGGCTCGAACTTCCTCTCGGTAGGCCGGGTGCAGAGCCCGACCCTGGCGCTGATAGTCGAGCGCGAGCTCGAGCGCCGCGCCCACGTGCCGAAGCCCTACTGGGAGCTGTTCACGCGCTTCGCGCATCCCGATGGGGCCTTCGAGGCCCACCACGTCACCGACAAGTTCTGGGACCGCGCCGAGGCCGACGCGGCGCTCGCCGGGACCGAGAGCCCCGGCACGGTCAAGGAGGTCAGCTCGAAGCGCTCGCAGCGCAAGCCCCCGACCCCCTACAACACGACGGCGTTCACGACCGACGCCTCGAGCCGGCTCGGGATCACGCCCGCGAACGCGATGCGGATCGCCGAGGACCTCTACATGGACGGGTTCATCTCCTACCCGCGCACCGACAACACGGTCTACCCGCGGTCGCTCAACGCGCGCGAGCTGGTCTCCTCGCTGGTCCGGATCCCCGACTTCTCCGCCGCCGCACAGCTGCTCGACCGCGATCTCAAGGCCACCCGGGGCCGCAAGGAGACGACCGATCATCCCCCGATCCATCCCACTCAGGGCGTTTATCCCGAGTCGCTCGGCGGCCCCAAGCGCCGCGTCTACGAGCTGATCGCGCGGCGCTTCCTCGCCACCTTCGCGGAGCCGATGATCACCGAGTCGACGCGTGCCGACATCGAGGCGGGCTCGGAGACCTACTTCGTGCGCGGATCGGTCGTCCTCGATCCGGGCTTCGCGGCGATCTACACCTACGCGCGATCGCCCGACGACGAGATCCCGAAGCTCGCCCGTGGCCAGTCGCTGGAGCTCGACGGCGACCCGTGGATCGTCGACAAGGAGACCCAGCCGCCGCCCCGGATCAGCCAGGGCAAGCTGATCGAGCTGATGGAGGAGCGCGGTCTGGGAACGAAGGCGACGCGGGCGGACATCATCCAGAAGCTCTACGACCGCGGCTACGTGTTCAGCAACCCGCCCGAGCCGTCCGAGACCGGGATCGCGATGTACAAGGCGTTCCACGAGTACGTGCCGCGGATGGCGACGCCGGAGATGACCGCGGAGCTCGAGCAGGACATGGACCAGATCGCCGCAGGCAAGACCTCGAAGGACGACGTGCTGAGCATCAGCCGCGAGATGCTGCACTCGACCACCGCCGCCCTCCAGGACCGCAGCGAAGACCTCGCGAAGCAGATCTGGGCGGGAATGGACGAGGACAGGTTCCTCGGGCCCTGCAAGGTCTGCGAGGAAGCGGGCCGCAAGCGCGACGACGGGTCGCCGAACAGGCTTCGGATCATCGACCTGCGCGGCGGCAAGCGCTTCGTGGGCTGCGAGGGCTATGACCGCGAGAACCCCGACTCACCCGACTCATGCGACTTCACGCGGCCGCTGCCGGGGCGCGGCTACGAGCTGTGGCGGCTCGAGGAGCGCTGCTCGATCTGCGGCGAGGCGCCGCGGCTCATGGTCAAGGGCTTCCGCGGGCGCCCCTGGAAGCTGTGCCTGAACGACGACTGCCCGTCGATGGTCGAGATGCGCGAGAAGCGCGCCGAGCGCGAGGCCGCCAAGGCGGCCCGCGAAGCCGCGAAGGGGGACGGCGCCGGAGACGACGCGACCGCCGCCGATCGGGCCGGTGGCGCGGCGACCAAGTCGCGAAGCCCCGGCAACGGTTCGCGGCGCCGGCGGCGCAAGCCCTCGCCGGGCACGGCGCGCACCAAGCGGGCCGGGTCGCGAAAGTCGTAGATGAGCGGCCCGGCGACGCTGCTCGGCTGATCGGCGCGTGTTCGTCACCCTGGAGGGGATCGACCGCTCGGGGAAGACGACCCAGGCGCGCCTGCTCGCCGAGGCGCTCGGTCCCGAGACGCTGCTCGTGCGCGAGCCCGGCGGAACGGAGGCCGGTGAGCGGATCCGCCGCCTGCTCGCCGACCCCGAGGTGGAGCTCGGAGCGATGAGCGAGCTGATGCTGTTCGCCGCCGCCCGTGCCGAGCTCGTGCGGCGCGCCATCCGGCCGGCGATCGAGGCCGGCCGCGACGTGGTCTGCGACCGGTTCACCGACTCGACCGTGGCCTACCAGGGCGCGGCCCGAGGACTGGGCACCGGCGCCGTCGAGGAAGTCTGCCGGCTCGCGACGGATGGGCTCGAGCCCGACCTGACGGTGGTCCTGCGCATCGAGCCCGAGCCCGCCGCCACGCGGGAGAGCGACGACGATCGCTTCGAGCGCGAGGGGATCGAGCTCCAGCGTGCCGTGGCGCGCGCCTACGACGAGATCGCCCGCCGCGACCCCGCCCGGGTGGTCGTCGTCGACGCCGCACGCGACGTCGAGGCCGTGCACGCCGACGTCATGGCGGCGGTGAGCGAGCGCAGGGAGCGGCGCTGATGCCCGGCACCGTGGCCAACGAGCTCCCGCCGGCGCTCCGCGACGCGACCGAGGACCAGCCGGCGGCGCGGCTCGCCCTCGCCGGCGCGCTCGCGTCCGGCCCGCTGCACGCGTACCTGTTCGCCGGCCCGGCGGGCACCGGCAAGCGCGCCACCGCCCGCGCCTTCGCCGCCGAGATCCTCGCGATCGGCGCGCCCGACCCCGACGACGCGCGGCGGCGAGCCGCTCAGCACCCCTCGCCCCATCCCGACCTCGTCTGGGTGTCGCCGCCCGGCACCCAGCACCTCGTCGGCGAGGTTCGCGACCGGGTGATCCGCGCCGCGGCCTACCGCCCCTTCGAGGGAGAGCGCCGCGTGTTCGTGATCGAGGCCGCCGAGGCGATGGCGGACGAGAGCCAGAACGCGTTGCTCAAGACGCTCGAGGAGCCGCCGCCGTACGTTCACCTCATCCTGCTCAGCGCCGAGCCCGCGGCGCTGCTCGAGACCGTGATCTCGCGCTGCCAGGAGGTCCGCTTCGCACCGCTGCCCGCCGAGGTGGTCGAGCGGCGGATCGCCGCCGAGGGAGGGTGGGACGGTCCCGAGCTGGCCGCCGCGGCGCGGCTGTGCGGCGGCGACGCCGACATGGCGCGCTTCCTGCTCTCGGACGCCGGGAACGAGCTTCGCGAGGGAGCCGAGGCATGCGCTCGAGCCGCTCGCGCCGGCGATGCGGGAACGCGCCCCTGGACGGCGGTGCTCGAGACGGCCGACTCCGCCGGCACGGAGGCCGGCGAGCAGGTCGCCGCGCGACTCACCGCGGCGGCGGAGGGGCTCGACGCGAAGGAGGCCCGCCGGCGCCATCGCGAGGGCGAGGAGGCCGCCAAGCGGGCGGCGCGGGCGCGGCGCACGGAGCTGCTCGACTTCTCGCTGGCGCTGTGCGGCGCGTGGTTCCGCGATCTCGCGGCGGTAGCCGAGGGCGCCGCGGACCTCGTCCTGAACGTCGACCGCACCGGAGAGCTGCGGGCCGACGCCGAGGGACTCGACCCGACGGCGGCGAGGCGAGCCGCCGAGCTCGTCCTCGAGACGCGTCGCAACCTCCAGGTCAACGTCTCCGAGGAGCTCGCGCTCGAGACGCTCTTCTACCGTGCTGAAGCGCTGCTGCACTAGTACACCGCGGGCGGCCGGTGCCGCCGCGCACAGGTGGAGTGCAACGTTTGTGTTAATAGGCGCTTAGATACCGGGTCGTGGCCGCAACTCGCACCGAGCCGATCCCGCGCCGGCGTCGCTTCGGGGTGCGGCTGTGGCTCAGCCTCGCGTTCGCGGCGGTCGGGATCGTCACCGGGATATCGGTCTACGCCTTCGTCAGCGGGTCGAGCGAGGAATCCGCTCAGGAGCGCTCGACCGAGATCGCGACGGGGGAGACGGTGAGGCTCGCAGGGCGGGTGCGGGGAGGCTCGCTCAAGAGCGTGCGCAAGGCCGTGGCGCAGGCGCGAAGCGAGAGCTTCGCCCCCTGGGTATTCAGCCGCAGGCGCGAGCTGCGGACGCCCCACATGGTGCTGGGCGTCGGTCTCGGGCATGTGGAGCGTCGCGCCGAAGCGCTTCACCAGGCGCTCCGCGGCCAGGGATTCGTCGACGATCAGGGCGGTGGCGTGACAGTTGTGGCGGTCCCGGTCGTCCGCGGGGGTCTGCCGCGCGGTGCCGTGCTCGCCCGCGCCACCCGTCCCTCCGAGGTGCGAGGCGCGCTCCAGGCGGTGCGCGAGGACCGACTCAAGGCGCTCGGCATCGCGGTCGGCTTGGCGGTGCTGATCGGGGCCATCGTCGGCACCCTGATCACGGTGCGGCTGAAGCGGCTCGCCACGGGCGCCGCGGAGCTCGCCGAGGGCCGCCTCGATGTGCCAGTCGAGGCACGAGGGGGGGACGAGATCGGCGACGTGGGAAGGTCGCTCGACTCGATGCGCGCCAGGCTGCGCGAGAGCTTCGAGATGCTGTCGACCGAGCGCGACACCCTGTCCGCGATCCTCGCCGGGCTCAGCGAGGCGGTGATAGTCGTCTCCAGGAACGGCGAGGTCCGGTTTTCGAATCCCGCAGCAGCAAGCCTGATCGGCGCGGACGGGAAGCCGGTGGAGGCACTCGAGCCATGGCTGCGCCGCGCCGGCGAACGGGGAGAGGCGCGCGATGACGCTCTGCGCGTGGGACAGCGGGTCTACGCGCTCAACGTTCGTGAGCTTGCCGCGGAAAAGGCGGTGCTGGTAGTGGTCCGCGACCGCACGGAGGAGCTTCGCCGCGCGCTCGCCGAGCGCGATTTCGTGTCCAACGCCGCGCACGAGCTGCGAAACCCGATCGCGGGGATCTCGGGCTCGATCGAAGTCCTGCTGGCCGGGGCCAAGAACGACCCCGAGGCGCGGGAGCACTTCCTGTCGCGCTTGGCCGAGGACGCCGAGCGGATCAGCCGCCTCACCCATTCGCTGCTGACGTTGGCCCGGATCGAAGCGGTGGGAGGGAGTGAGAGCGATGTTGTGGACGTCGAGATCGCCGCAGAGGAGGCCACTGCGGCGGTACTGCTGCCGGAGGAGCTGCAGCTCGCCGTCGACGTCCAGGCGGGGCTTACCGTCGAGGGGGACGCGGCGCTGGTTCGCCAGGTGATGATCAGCCTCCTGACCAACGCCTACAACCACACGTCTCGCGGCGGCACGGTTACCCTTCGCGCCCGCGGCGGGAGCGCGGGCGAAGCCGTGATCGAGGTCAGCGACACCGGAACGGGCATCCCTGCCGAGGAGCAGGCCCGGATCTTCGAGCGCTTCTACAGGGGCAGCAACTCGCGCGAGAAGGAGGGATTCGGCCTCGGGCTGTCGATCGCGCGACGCATGGTCGAGGTCATGGGGGGCAGGATCGGGGTGCGATCCGAGGTCGGGGTCGGCAGCGTCTTCTGGATTGAGCTGCCGACGGCCAAGCCCGCTCCGACTCCGGTGGCATGATGAGCAGCGGCAGGATCCTGATCGCCGACGACGAGCCTTCGGTGCGCGACTCGGTCGGCTACGCGCTGCGCCAGGAGGGCTTCGACGTGACGCTGGCGATCGACGGCGACGACGCCGACGTCAAGCTCGAGGGAGAGCAGGGCGGGTTCGACCTGCTGATCCTCGACATCATGATGCCGGGGCGCAGCGGCCTCGACCTGTGCCGCGAGGTTCGGGGCCGCAGCCCGGTCCCGATCATCCTGCTGACCGCCAAGGACGCCGAAGTCGACAAGGTCGTCGGGCTCGAGGTCGGGGCGGACGACTACGTCACCAAGCCTTTCTCGGTCCGCGAGCTGCTGGGCCGGGTACGGGCCCAGCTGCGCCGTCGCGAGCTCGACCGCACGAGCGGCCCGGAGGGCAGCCGGGTGGACGCCGGCCCGGTGAGCATCGACCTCGCGCGCCACCTCGTCACGGTCCGCGGCGAGCCGGTCAACCTCACGCGCTCGGAGTTCCAGGTCCTGCGACTGCTCGCCGGCAACCCCGGCCAGGTCTTCAGCCGCAAGGAGATCATGGAGGAGCTGTGGCAGAGCGAGTTCAGCGGTGACGTGCGCGCCTGCGACGTGCACATCTCAAATCTGCGCCAGAAGATCGAGACCGATCCCCAGGACCCCGAGCTGGTGCTGACGGTGCGCGGGGTCGGCTACAAGCTCGCCGAGGGGGAGGGCGTTTGACAGCTTTGAATCGACGATCTAACGGGCGATCCGCTCCCTGATCACGCGCCACGGGTTGGCGACCAGCGCGCCATGTGCCGCGGCGCGCAGCGCGCGGCCGAGCAGGGTGCCGGGCACCGCCGCTCCGGCCTCGGGCAGCTCGATCACAAGCTCGAGGTTGCCGGACGCGCTCGTTCGCGACTCACGGTCCGGGGCGAGGCTCTGGAAGAGGTCGACCACCTCGCGGTTGTCGCTGAGGACGAGGGCCACGAAGCGCTCGATGCTCTCCTGGCGAGCGCGCTCGACGAGCCTCTCGAGCAGAGCGGTCCCCACGCCGCGGCGCTGCCAGTGGTCGACTACGACGACCGCGACCTCCGCCTCGGCGGGCTCGTCGGCGCGGATGAACCGCGCCACCCCGACCGGCTCGCGGCTCTCGGCGTCGAAGCCGATCAGTGCCTCGTGATCGTGGTGGTCGACCTCCGTGAGGTAGGCGAGGTCGCGCTGGGTGAGCTTCTGCAGCGGCGAGAAGAATCGCCTGTAGCGCGACTCGGGGCTGAGGCTTTCGAAACCGGCGACGATCGCGTCCTTGTCGTCGGGGCGGATCGGCCGCACGACGATCTCGGCTCCGTCGCGCAGCCGCACGACGTCGGGGAAGGGGTTTCGGGGCTCGCTCACATATCCTGCTGCGTCCGTGCGCGGGTGGACCCCCGCGCGGGCGCACAAAATAGACTCAGAGTGGCGCCGGCGTAGCTCAGCTGGTAGAGCACTTCACTCGTAATGAAGGGGTCCCCGGTTCGAGTCCGGGCGCCGGCTTGAAGAGGGAGACCGAGGAGGCCGAATGGCGCAGGACAACGTCGACGTAATCCAGACGGCATGGGACGCCTTCGGGCGCGGCGACATCGACAAGGCGACGTCGGTCGCGGACCCCTCGGCCGAGTTCTTCGCGCCGCAGTCCCTGCCCTGGGGCGGCACCTACCACGGTCCCGAGGGCTTCAAGGAGCTGCTCGGCAAGATCGTCGGCAACTTCGACAAGTTCGATGCCAAGCCCGAGAAGGTGCTGGGCGCCGATGACGACCACGTGGTCGTGGTGGTCAGGTTCACGGCGCGGACGAAGGGCGGAGAGGACATCGACGGCCAGGCCGTGTGGCTCTACAAGATGCGCAACGGGCAGGTCGTGCGCGGCGACGCCTTCATCGACACCGCCCGGATTCTCGAAGCCCTCGGCTGAGCACCACCAGGGCATTCGCCTCTCGGTCGTAACGGTCACCTTCAACAGCGCCGCGGCGGTGCGGCGCTCTCTGCCGCAGCTCGTCGGGCAGCTTGGCCCCGACGACGAGCTGATCGTCGTCGACAACGGGTCGTCCGACGGCACGGCGGCGATCGTCGCCGAGCTGGCGCCCGATGCGACCGTGATCGAGGCGGGCGCCAACCTGGGGTTTGCTGCGGGCTGCAACAGGGGCGCCGAGGCGGCCTCGGGCGAGCTCCTGGTTCTGCTCAACCCCGACGCCATCGCGCGTCCCGGCTTTTGCGAGGCGATCCGGCGCCCGGCCGCCGAGGGGCACTGGGCGGCCTGGATGGGACTCGTCACCGCCGAGGGGGGCCGGGTCGTCAACACGCGGGGCGGCGTGGTGCATTTCACCGGGATCGCGTGGGCGGGCGGGGCCGGACGGCCGCTGGAGTCGAGTCCCCCGATCGAGCCGGGCGAGGTCGGCTTCGCCTCCGGAGCGTGCCTCGCTGTTCCGCTCGAGTCGTGGCGCGACGTGGGGGGCTTTGCGGAGAGCTTCTTCCTCTACCAGGAGGACGTCGACCTGTCGCTGCGCCTGCGGCTCGGCGGAGGGCGGATCGGGATCGAGCCCGCCGCGGTCGTCGACCACGACTACGAGTTCGCCAAGGACGCCGCGAAATGGCGTTACCTCGAGCGCAACCGCTGGGCGATGGTGGTGCGCACCTATCCGGCGCCGCTGTTGGCGCTGCTCGCCCCGGCGCTGCTGGCGACCGAGCTGGCGCTGCTTTTCGCCTCCGTCGCCGGGGGCTGGGCGCCTCAGAAGCTTCGCGCCGTCGCCGAGGCGCTGCTCGCCCTTCCGCGGCTGCTGCGCGAGCGGCGCGCGATCCAGGCCCGCAGGACTGTCTCGTCGGCGGAGTTCGCCGCCGCGCTTACGCCCGAGCTCTCGTCGCCGTATCTCGGCCGGGCGGCGCGGGTCGCCCCGCTGCGGTGGGCGCTGCGCGTCTACTGGTCGCTGGTCCGCGCGCTGCTCGCCGTCGGCTCGCCCTCGGGCTGAGACCCGTTGAGCTGGGCGCGCAGCCTGCGCAGCTGCTCGTCGAGGCGGGCGACCTCCTGGGCGAGAATCTTGCTCTCGTCGCCGAGTCGCGACGTCGCGACCGAGAAGTGCAGGAGCAGCACGAAGATGACTCCGAACGCGACCAGGAACAGGGCGTTTGCGGGAACGGCGATCCCGAGGAAGTCGGAGCCGATGCTCAGCAGGTCGCGCCAGATCGCCAGCACTAGCAGCGCCAGCGCGGCCGACATCCACAGCAGCGCGTAGCGCTCGACCAGCCTGCGGCGCCGAACCAGCTCGAGCACGAGCCCGAACAGCAGCAGTGTGACGACGATCGCGACGATCTGGACGCGGGTGTCGATCCCGCCCTCGGCAGCCAGGAGCGTCACGTCACGAGCCTCCGCCCTCGGGCGCCGGGTCAGCGCTTGCGCCGCTGAGTCCGGTCCCCGGCGCGACCGCTTGCCCGCCGGGGTGGTCGGGTGGGTCGTCGATCGGCACCGGACGGCGGCGGAACAGGCCGACGAAGATCGCCAGCAGCACCTTGGCCATGTAGTAGGCGCTGCGGGGATAGTCAATCGACGAGCGGCCGAAGCCGCGCGCGTTCATTCGCACGGGGACCTCGTGCAGGCGCAGCCGGTGGGCGTGCAGCATCAGGATCGCCTCGACCTCGGGATAGTCGTGGGGATAGTCGTGAGCGAACAGCTCGATCCCGCGCCGGTTGGTCATCCGGAAACCCGACGTTGGATCGGTTATCCGGCGCCTGACGATCAGGGTCAGCACGACCGAGAAGATCAGGTTGCCCAGCCGGCGCCCCAGCGGCACCTTGTAGCCGGGATCCTCGAGGAAGCGGCTGCCGCACACCATGTCCGCGTGGCCCTCGGTGTGCAGCGCCGCGAGCAACTCGTCGAGGTACTCGGTCTTGTGCTGGCCGTCCCCGTCCACCTGGACCGCAACGTCGTAGCCGTTGGCGAGCGCGTACTTGAAGCCCGTCTGCATCGCCCCGCCGATCCCGAGGTTGAAGGGATGGCGGAGCACGGTCGCCCCGGCGGCCTCGGCCTCCGCCACCGTGCGGTCGATGGATCCGTCGTCGACTACGACGACGTCGAAGTCGGGCGCCGAGCGGCGTATGTCGCGCACGACCCTGGCGACCATCCCCTGCTCGTTATATGCGGGGACGATCGCCAGCTTGTGCAGCTGATCGGCAGAGGCGGTGCTCATCGGCGGTAGCGGGCGGCCCGTATCGGGCGCTCGGACGTCGGCCGGAGGTTAGCGCGACTCGGCCGCCGCGCTCGCAAGCCCGCCGTCGCGCGCCCGCTCGGGGGCGGGACGCAGGGCCAGGTACATGAGCGTGGCGAAGACGATCGCGCCGAACACGTTGAGGGCGAGCTTGTAGTCGAGCGCGATCGACCCGAACACGTCCTCGGTCGAGGGGCGATCGGTCGGGACCAATCCCGCGAGCCCGAACAGGCCGTCGACGACCAGTGCCGCGAGCACCATGGTCACGAACATCAACGCCGTGATCCGCAGCGCGAACGCGGTCCCGTAGTACTTGCGGTAGGCCGCGACGATCGGGAGGACGATCAGGTCGGCGAAGATGAACCCCATCACGCCGCCGAACGAGATCCCCCCCGACCACAGCACGGCGGCGAGCGGCACGTTTCCCACCGAGCACACGAAGCTCAGCACCGCGATCAGCGGACCGGCGATCACGTTCTCGATCGTCCGCGGCGCCGCCGGGGCATCCTCGACGAACAGGAAGTTGAAGAAGTCGTCGCCGAGCAGGGCGATGAACCCGGCGAGCAGGAAGCCGACGGTGATCTCCTTCCACAGCATCTTCCAGTCGCTGCGGAAGTAGCCCGCCACCTCGGTCCAGGCGTCCACCGATCGCAGTCGACGGCGCCAGCTTGCGCCGCCTGTACCGCCCGCGGCGTGGCCATGCTCGTGTGCGTGGCCGGATGCCGCCTCGCCGGCGTGGCGGCGCGCCTGCTGTTCGAGCGCCGGCGAGACGAAAAGCCGCAGGAACGCTGCCATCAGCGCGATGAGGATCAATCCGCCGACGAACTCGGCGAGCGTGAACTGCCAGCCGATCAACACCCAGAGGACGAGTCCGAGCTCCCAGACGAGGTTGGTGGACGCGAACTGGAAGGCGAGCGCGGTGGCGACCGAGGCGCCCTTCGCGAACAGCGATCGCGCGATCGCGATCGCGGCGTAGGAGCACGACGACGAGGCCGCGCCGAAGCCGGTGGCGCGCAGCAGGGCCCCGGGCCCGGAACCGGACAGGCTGCGCTCGATCCGTTCGCGGGGGACCCAGGCCTGGACGATCGCCGAGATCGCGAATCCGAGCACGAGCGCCCACCAGACCTCGTAGGCCATCAGCACCGCGTTCCACAGGCCGTCGCCGATCTTCGCGAGCACGTCGCTCATGACCATACCCTAGGGGGGTATGCGCCCGGAATCAAGCGCGGGCGCCCGGCGGGAGGTTTTGCGTGCCCGCGGCCGTAACTCAGATGCGAGATGGCGCCCGAGAGCAGATCGGCACCGGCCGTGACCGAGGCCCGCCATCGCGACGAGTGGGGGGTCGAGTTCTCCCGAATCGTCGCGTTCAGCGACGGGGTGTTCGCGATCGCCATCACCCTGCTCGTGCTGGCGATCGAGATCCCGGAGAACTCGGCCGATCTGACGCGGGTGCTCGAACACCAGCGCGGCGACTTCTTCGCCTACGCGCTGAGCTTTGGCGTGCTGGGGAACATGTTCGGCGTCAGCCTCACGTTCGCGCTCCAGATCGCCTACTCGTACCGCGCGAACCTCGTCAAGCCCGAGATGCGCGATGTCGAGCGGCGCGTGTCGGCCCCGTCGAACTTCATCGTCGCGGGGATCTTCCTGGCCTCGATCCCGGTCGCCGTGTTCGCGCCGACCGCCGCCCTGCTGATGTGGTTGCTGATCTTCCTCACCGGGCGCCGCGTCTCCGACCGGCTCGCAGCGCTGCGCGCATAGCGAGGGGCGATCAGCCGCGCTCGGTGAGGATCTCCTCGCGCTCGGCCAGGCGGTGGCGGCGCCGCGTCTCCGCCTCCCGCTCGCGGCGTCTTTCGGCCTCGCTCTCCGCGAGCAGGGACGGCGCCGGAGTGGGCTTGCCGTTCTCATCGAGCGCCACCATCGTCAGGTATGCGGTGCTGGTGTGCCGGCGCTCGCGACTGAACGGGTTCTCGGCCTCGACCCGCACGCCGACCTCCATCGAGGTGTGCCACACGGCGTTGACGCACGCGCTGCAGGTCAGCAGCTCGCCGACGTAGACCGGATGCAGGAAGGTCATGCGGTCCATGGCCGCGGTCACGGCGCGCCTCCCCGAATGCTTGATCGCCGCGAGCCCGGCGGCCTCGTCGCAGATCTTCATCACGGTGCCGCCGTGCACGAAGCCGGCCGAGTTGGCGTCCGGGATGCCCATCCACCTGACGAGGACGGACGCGGAGGCGGAGACCGGCCGGGGTTCCATCGCCGGCGATGCTAATTGACGCCGGGTTGACGGTTCGAGCCGTGCACGGCCGCTCGTTACGCTCAGTCCGCGATGCCCGGCGCCGATCGTGAGGTCGAGACGAGCTCGTCGCTGGACGAGCTGGCGCGGCGGATCGAGGCGTGCCGGCGCTGCCCGCGGCTCGTCGCATGGCGCGAGGCCGCCGCCGCGGATCCTCCGCGCCGCTACCGCGGCGAGCGCTACTGGGCGCGGCCGCTCTCGGGGTTCGGCGACCCGGCTGCCCGCATCCTCGTCCTGGGACTGGCACCCGCGGCACATGGCGGAAACCGCACCGGCCGGATCTTCACCGGCGACCGATCGGGCGATTGGCTGTTCGCGGCCCTGCACCGGGCCGGGTTCGCGAACCAGCCGGGTTCCGAGCACCGTGACGACGGCCTGCGGCTCGACCGGGTCTGGGTCGCCGCCGTCAACCGCTGCCCGCCCCCGGCCAACAGGCCGACTCCGGCCGAGCGCGACAACTGCCTGCCCTATCTGGTCCGAGAGCTCGAGCTGCTCGACGCCGTAGGGGCGATCGTGGCGCTCGGAAGCTTCGCGTGGGACGGGGCGTTGCGGGCGCTGCGGGAGCTGGGTCATCCCGCGCCGAGGCCCAAGCCGCGCTTCGCGCACGGCGCCGAGGTCGAGGTCGGGCCGTACGCGCTGCTGGGCTGCTTTCACCCCAGCCAGCAGAACACCTTCACGGGTCGGCTCAGCGAGGGGATGATGGAGGCGATCTTCGTCCGCGCGCGCGAGCTTTCGGAGTAGCGGCAGCCGTACGAACTGCGGGCGCACGGGCGCGGCTGTGGGAGGATCGGGGCGACCGAACGGGGGAGAGTTGCGCCACCGACGCCACGGACGAGGAGCACGGCGCCGCCGAAGGGCGCGGATTGCCGCCGCGGCCGGCGCCGCCGCGGCTCTCGCCGTCGCGCTCCCCGCGGCCGCGCTCGGCCAGGGCACGGGCGCCATCCCGAACTTCCCCGAGCTCCTTCCGCCGAACCCCAACAACTCCGCGGCGACGGTCTCGCCGGGATTCGACGTCTGCCCCGGCGGCGAGCAGCCGACATGCCCGGAGAAGGTCATCCTCGAGATGTACGAGCGCTGGCGGCCGCTGAGCCAGGACTGCGACCACCGCGCGGTGTTCGCGCTCACGTACCTGCGCACGACCGAGGAGTACTTCCGCACAGTCACCGAGAACCCGACGTTCTTCGACGACGGGCCGTGGGTAACCCACGAGGACGCCGTATTCGCCCAGTTCTACTTCAACGCCGAGGACGCACACCGCGCCGGCGAGCAGATCCCCGAGGCGTGGCGGATCGCATTCGAAGCGGCCCGGTCGCCCGACGTGACCGGTGCCGGCGACCTGTTCCTGGGCATGAACGCGCACATCAACCGCGACCTCGCGTACACGCTCGCCGCCGTCGGGCTGGTGCCGCCGGGTGGCGGGACGCGCAAGACCGACCACGACCGGGTCAACTTCTTCCTAAACAACATCGCCGACCCGCTTCAGGACGAGCTAGGCGCGCGATACGACCCCTTCTTCACCACGACCGACGCCGGGCCCTCCCCGTTCGACGAGATCGCGATCCTGCAGGTGGTACGCGGCTTCCGCCAGGGCGCGTGGCAGAACGCCGAGAACCTCGTCAACGCGACCAGCGAGCAGCAGCGCCAGCAGGCCGCCGCCGGGATCGAGTCCAACTCGGCGACGGCCGCGAACACCATCCTCGCCGGCAACACGATCCCCGGCTACGGGCCGACGCGCGACGCGTGGTGTGCCGAGCACAATCCGCCCTCGGCGCGGCTCGAGATCAAGGGAAAGCTGCGCGGTGTCGTGAAGCGCAAGCGGCTGCCGGTGATGGTGTGGGCGGACGGGCCGGCCCGGTTCGATCTCGAGGCTTTGCTCAACAAGCCGCAGAAGGGGCCCAAGTCGAGCGGCCCGACGCTGAAGCTCACGCGGCACACCGAGGCCGACTTCGATGCCGCGGGCTGGCAACGGGCGACGCTGCGCCTGACGCGGGCCGGCCGGCGCAAGCTGTCCCGGCTGCGGACGGCCGACATCACGGTGTCGCTCGATGCGCCCTACGGGTTCGGGATCAAGGAGCGGGCCACGCTCCAGCGCCACCGCCGCCACGGGTAGGGCGGCTCGAGCGCTAAAGGCCGGCGGGGATGCGCTCGGGCCGCGCGATTCCCTCGTCACGGGCCGCGTCGGCGACCGCCGCCGCGACCTCGGCGTGGACGGCGGGGTCGAGCGCGTCGGGGACGAGCTCGGACTCCTCGGTGAGCCCCGCGATCGCGCGCGCCGCGGCGAGCTTCATCCCGGTCGAGATCCGGTCTGCGCCGGCGGCCAGCGCTCCCCGGAAGATCCCCGGGAAGCCGAGCACGTTGTTGACCATCGAGCCGTCGGCGGCGAACGCGGCGCCTGCCTGCTCGGCAACCAGCGGCCGAATCTCCGGATCGGGGTTGGTCAGCGCCAGGATCACCTGGCCCTCGCGGATCTGCTCGGGCTGGATCAGGCCCGGCCTGCCCGTCGTCGCGACGACGATCCGGGCGTGCTTCATCACGTCCTCGAAGGACGCGACCTCGATGCCGCGTTCGCGGGCGCGGTCGTGGGAGCGCTCGTCGGGGTCGGAGGCGATCACGCGCCGGGCTCCCGCCTCGACCATCAGCGTCGCGATGCCGAGCCCCGCGGCGCCGAGGCCGATCTGGCCGACGACGGCGCTTTCAAGCGCGAGCTCGGTCTGATCGCAGGCGACAAGCGCCGCCGCGAGCGTCGCGACGGCCGTGCCGTGGACGTCGTCGTGCATCACCGGGACGTCGAGTGCCTCGATCAGGCGCGGCTCGATCTCGAAGCACTCGGGGACGCGGATGTCCTCGAGGTGGATCGCGCCGAAGCCGGGAGCGATCCGCAGCACGGTGTCGACGAACTCGTCGGCGTCCTCGGTCCCGATCAGGATCGGCACAGCCGAGAGCCCGACCATCTGACGGTAGAACAGCGCCTTTCCCTCCATCACGGGCGCGGAGGCGACGGGGCCGATGTTGCCGAGGCCGAGGACGCGGGTTCCGTTGGTGCAGATCGCGATCGTGCGGCCGATCATCGTGAAGCGGTTGGCGAGCGCGGGCTCCTCGGCGATCGCGGTGCAGACGCGTGCGACGCCGGGCGTGTAGACGTCGCGCATGTCCTGGAGCGTCTCGACCTTGGCGATGACCTCGATCGCGAGCTTGCCGCCCTCGTGGGCACTCAGGGCGCGATCCCAGTAGGAGATCACGCGCACGCCGTCGAGCTGGCCGAGCATGCCCGCAACGTGCTCGGCCTGGCCGCCGTCGTCGACCTCCACGGAGACCTCGCGGATCGAGCGGTCGCGTCCGATCGTCACGGTGACGATGTCGCCGATCAGCCCGCCGCCCTCGGCGATCCGAGCGCACAGGGTGGCGAGCTGGCCCGGCACGTGAGGCTGCTCGATCCGGTACACGTAGTCGACCGCCACGGTGCGCCCTAACCTAAACCCGCCGGTGTTCCCGCTCAACGTCCCAAACCTGCTGACCGTCGCGCGGATCCTCGCCGTGCCGGTGATCGTGGTCGCGCTTCTCGACGAGACGCCGAACGGGGATGCGCTGGCGGCGGCGGTGTTCGCGCTCGCGGCGCTCACCGACGGGCTGGATGGCTACATCGCGCGGTCGCGCGACGCGGTGACGACGTTCGGCAAGCTGATGGACCCTCTCGCCGACAAGCTGTTGATCGTGGCGGCGCTGATCTCGCTCGTCTCCCTGGGGCGGCTCGCGGCGTGGGTGGCGATGGTGATCATCGCGCGAGAGATCGCGGTCACCGGCCTGCGCGCTGTCGCCGCCGAGCAGGGGATGGTGATCTCGGCGAGCTGGCTGGGCAAGCTGAAGACGATCCTCCAGGTAGCCGCGGTTTTCGCCCTGATCATGGCCGACCCAGCGCCGCTCGGCGTGGACCTGCTCGTCTATGCGGCCGTCGCGATGACGGTGATCAGCGGGGCCGATTACTTCTTCGGGCTGCGCAGGAGGATCGAGGAGGAGCGCGCCCGCCGGCTCCGCCGCCCCGCCCGCGCCACCCGCGCGTCCTAGTCCGTGGATCGCGCCGCCGGGGCCTCGAGCCACTCGCGCATCGTAAGGTGGTGGGGCGAGTGCTCGCCGCTCGCGATCTCGGCTCTGATCTCCGCGAGCAGGCCGGAGCGCTCGGCGACGACGCTGTGGCGGTGGATCGTCTCGAGGTTCTCCTGGCGAGCGAGAACGAAGGCGTCGGCGGCGAGCTCGGGATAGGTCTCCGAGACGCCGCGGATCATCTCGCGTACGCAATCCTCGACGAAGCGCGGGCGCGAGTGTGCCTTCTCGACGACCTCGATCTCGTCGGAGCGCTTCATCAGGCCGTAGATCTCGGAGCTCATCGAGTGCTCGACGATGTGGAGCAGGTCGCGGGCGTCGAGGTCGGTTGAGGAGCCCTCGGGCCGCCCGACGTAGAGGGTCCCGATCCCACGCTGGTTGTGGGTGGCGACCGGGATCGCCTCGAGCGCGCGCTCGGCTTCGTCCGCGTCGAAGCCCTGTTCCGCGAGCCGCTCTCGGGCGCGGCCTTGCACGAGCTCCTGGGCGCAGGGACAGGCGGTCATGCCCTGGGCCTGGACACCGGTGAGGGTGCGTGTTCCGCGGTCCGAGGCGACGGCGGTCCCGAACAGGGTGTAGATCTCCTGGGTTTCGAGGTCGGTTGCGGGCGTGCGCACGGTCTCGGGATAGCGCGCTGCGATCGTGACCTCGGCGCGCAGGCCCTCCTGGCGCTCGCGGACGCGCTCGGCGATGTGCGCGGCCAGCGTCTCGGCCTTGAACGCCTCGCCGAGCACCACCTCGTCGATGACCTCGCCTACGACCTCCTCGAAGCGGGACATGTGCACGCCGGCCTGATGAGGGTTGAGGTCGACGAGGCACTCGAGCTCGGCGTAGAAGAGCTGGGCGTCCTGGTCGGAGTCGGGCCCGGTGCCGCCGCGTACGCGCAGCACCTTCTCGATCCCGGTGACGCCGACCCGCGAGAGACTGAGGAAGGTGCGCGGGGCCGCCGCCTGGACATCGGGGGTTGCGGGGGAAAGCACGTCGGTGATCTTGCTCATCGTGCGGGGATGTTACGGGCAGAGCGGGGTTATACTTTTTGGTCGCCTTGGGAGGTAGATGAGCCATGGAGCGGCGTAGGCATGCCTGACAAGGGGGAGGCGCTTCTGGGCGAGCGAGAGGCGCAGACGACTTCGACGGGTGAGTCGGCCGACGAGCGGGCGGGTGAGTCGCCGGCGGAGCTGAACGGCGAAAGGCCGTTCGCGGACCTCGACGAGCTCCAGCAGCTGATCGGCCAGGGGCAGGAGCGGGGGTATCTGACCTTCGAGGAGATCGCGGGGACACTCGAGGAGGTCGAGGTCACCAAGGAGCAGATCCAGACGCTGCACGGATATCTGGTGGAGCACGGGGTTGACGTGATCGCCGCCGACGGCCTGACCGCGTACAAGGAGGCCAAGGGGTCCCAGCCGGACGCGCCGAAGAAGCCGGAGCTCGACCTGACGATCGAGCCGAGCCTCGATTCGCTGCGGCTGTACCTGCGCTCGATCGGCAAGGTCGAGCTGCTGACCGCGGACCAGGAGATCGAGCTCGCGAAGCGGATAGAGCGCGGCGACATGGCCGCGAAGCGGCACATGGTGGAGGCGAACCTGCGGCTCGTGGTCTCGATCGCGAAGGGGTACCTGGGGCGCGGGCTGGGGTTCCTGGATTTGATCCAGGAGGGGTCGCTGGGGCTGATCCGGGCGGTGGAGAAGTTCGACTACCGCCGGGGGTACAAGTTCTCGACCTATGCGACGTGGTGGATCCGCCAGGCGGTCACCCGGGCGATCGCCGACAAGGCGCGGACGATTCGCATTCCCGTGCACATGGTGGAGAAGCTGAATCGGGTGGCGCACGTGGAGCGCCAGCTCGTGCAGCGGCTGGGGCGCGAGCCCGAGCCGGCGGAGATCGCGGAGGAGCTCAAGGTCACGGTGCGCGAGGTGCGGGACATCCTGCGCGTCGCGCAGGTGCCGGTATCGCTGGAGAAGCCGGTCGGCGACGAGGAGGAGTCCGAGCTGGGCGACTTCGTCGCCGACGAGAGCGTCGAGTCGCCCTACGAGTCGGCTCAGGAGAACCTTCAGCGCGAGGACGTCCAGCGCGCCCTCGACGCTCTGCCGGAGCGCGAGCGCCAGGTGATCGAGCTGCGCTTCGGGCTGCGCGGCCACGAGCCGCTGACGCTCGAGGAGGTCGGCCGGGCGTTCGGGGTGACGCGCGAGCGGATCCGCCAGATCGAGACCAACACGCTGAAGAAGCTCAAGCAGCTCCCCGAGGCGCAGAAGCTGCGCGACGCGAGCTAGGCGCGCTTCTCCGGATTCCTTGGCCGGGCCGTTCCCGGCGGAGGCTCGACGCGCTCGAGCACGATTCGGCCGTCGCCCATGCTGCGCACCCTCACGCGGTCGCCGTCCTCAAAGCCGGCCTCGATGCATGCCTGGCGCGGGAGCGTTAGCCGCCGCTTCTGGTTCAGGACCGCGTAGCCGCTGCGGCTGAGCTTCCGGTCGTACTTCGACGGCCGGAAGCCGGTTTCGCTTGGAGTGGGGGAGGCAGGATTCGAACCTGCGAAGGCGTAAGCCCAGGGTTTTACAGACCCCGTCCGTTGGCCGCTTGGATACTCCCCCGGCGGGGAATCCGATTCTAGAAGTGGCTGCCCATCTCCGTAGACGATGGGGTCGATCGGGTCCCCTGGCTCAATCTCGAACTCCGAGTATTTCGGCCCACCGAGGTGGGCCGCGTGCGTGGATTCGATTGCGTCCGCGGGGATCAGCCACCGGCGCCCCGCGCCAGTGAGCACGAACAGAGCATCGAACCGGGCCGGGTCGAAGACTTTCGCGACCCCGCTCCAGCTCTGGTTGCCACCGTTGGTCGAGATTGACACCTCCCATCGTTCGTGGCCGTTTGGCGTCCGCGACCGAAGGGTGCACGTCTTGACTTGAATCCTCAGCAGCCTCCTTGCGATCTCGGCGATGAGGTCCGCGTCGGGGCTGTGGCCCAGTGGGAACCAGACCCTTGCGCCATGCCGAGTCAGCCATTCGATAGCGGATGCTTCTCCGAGGTCGCCCTGCTGTCGGCGGTTGATGAGGCGTTGCGCCTCGCGTCGGTGCCGTACGGGTCGATCCATGGATCGACCCTACGCCGCCGCGGATCGCGCGTGGCGCGGGGAATGTGTCGAGTTACGCGCGAAGCCGAGTGGAATTGTGCGCGAGCCGGAGCCGCCGCCCGCCCGTCGCGCTCAGTCCTCGCGCGCATAGGGGTTGTAGTCCGGGTCCCGCGACGCGTCGCCCGGCGCGAGCTCTTCGGCGATCTCGGCGCCCGGAGCCGGCGCGCCCAGCCGTCCCGACGCGAACCCCCGCGCCAGCGCCAGGTCGATCACCCCGATAAGCGCGACGAGCGCCAGCAGCGGCTCGACCGCGACGGCGAGCACCGCCGCGATGACGATCGTCACGATCCCCGAGATCGTCAGGAAGCGGGCGATGATCGGCTGGCCCGAGCGCGGGCTCATGTCCACACTCTCGCACCCCAACGAGCTTCGCGGCGGCCGCTAGAGTGAGCCGACCACGCCCGGATAGCTCAGTTGGTAGAGCACCTCCATGGTAAGGAGGGGGTCGCCGGTTCGAGTCCGGCTCCGGGCTCTGCCGCGACCCCGCGATCCGTTCCCGCGCGCCCAAACCGCATCTCTACACTGGCCTCGTGCCCGACGTGTGGCTCGTTGTCCAGGAGGGCCCCGGCACCGGAGCCCAGCACCCCGTCGAGGGCGCGGTGACGATCGGCCGCGACGAGAACGCGGACCTCCAGCTCCGCGACAAGGCCGTCTCGCGCCGCCACGCCGCCCTGCGCGTCGAGGGCGAGACAGCGGTCATCGAGGACCTCGGCTCGCGCAACGGGACTTTCGTCAACGGCGAGCGCGTCGACGACGCCCGCCGCCTTCGCGAGGGAGACGCTCTCCAGCTCGGCGCCACCGTCCTGGAGGTCCGCTCCTCGCGCGGCGAGACCGCACCGTTCCCCCCGCCGATCACCCCGACCGAGGTCCATCCGGCGCCGGACGAGCGGGCGCAATCGGACGAGTCCTAGACTCACCAGCCGCCCCATGGACTTCCAGCTCACCGACGAGCAGCGGGACTTCGTCGCCGCGATCCGCGACTTCTGCGAGCGCGAGTGCGGAACCCAGGAGCAGCGCGAGCGGCTCACCAACGGCTACACGGAGCAGCACTCCTCCGAGATCTATTCCAAGATGGCCGAGCTCGGCTGGCTCGGCGTCACGATCCCGGAGCGCTACGGAGGCTCCGGCGGCGGGATGCTCGACGCCTGCCTGTTCATGGAGCAGACCTCTCGCGGCCTCGCCCCGATCGGCGGCTACGGGACCACTCTGATCGTCGCGGGCGCGACGCAGCGCTTCGGAACCGACGACCAGAAGCAGCAGATCCTCGGCGGGATCGCACGCGGCTCGGTCGAGGCGATCGCGATGACCGAGCCCGAGGCCGGCTCCGACGTCGGCTCGCTCACGACCTTCGCCGAGCGCGTCAACGGCGGCTTCGTCCTGAACGGCCAGAAGGTCTTCTGCTCCAACGCCCACATCTCCGACCACGTCCTGGTCGTCGCCCGGACCACCAAGGGGCAGTCCAAGCACGAGGGCCTGTCGATGATCTGGGTCCGCACCGACAACCCGGCGATGGAGATCAAGCCGATCGACACCCTCGGCGGGCGCGAGACCAACCACCTCTATCTCTCCGACTGCGAGGCCCCCGAGGACGCCGTGCTCGGCGAGGTCGACCAGGGCTGGATGCAGCTCATGGCCGGCCTCAACGTCGAGCGCCTGATCCTCGCCGCGATCATGCTCGGGATCGGGGAGCGCGCCTTCGACGACACCCTCGCCTACGTCAAGGAGCGCAAGCAGTTCGGCCGCCCGATCGGCTCCTTCCAGGCGCTCCAGCATCGCCTCGCCGACCTCGCCACCGAGCTCGAGGCGGCGCGCCTGATGACCTACTGGGTCGCCTCGAAGGTCGACGACGACCCCGACCGGATGCTCCCCCGCGAGGCCTCGATGGTCAAGCTCTTCGTCACCGAGACCGCCCGCAAGGCGGCCCTCGAGGGCATGCAGATGATGGGCGGCTACGGCTACTCGTCCGAGTACGACATGGAGCGGCTCGTGCGCTCCACCCTCGTCTCGACGATCTACGGCGGAACCTCCGAGATCCAGCGCAACATCATCGCCAAGACGCTCGGGCTGTAGACGAGAAGGGAGGGGGCCGGGTAGATACCTGTCCACCTCGATCCACCATCGTGGCGGGGAACTCCGTTTAGGGATAGGATCAGCGCATAACCAGGGGAGCGATGAAGAGGGCGATCGGTCGCGCGGCGGGAAGGTCTCGGCTTCGCTGGTCGCTGCTCGCGCTGACCCTGTCGCTCGCGCTTCCCGCCGCGGCGTCCGCGGACCGCTTCGTCTACGTCAGCAACGGCGGCTTCGCCGGCAGCAACGACGTGTCGCGTCTGCACATCAACGCCGATGGCTCGCTCGGCACCGCATCGGTGACCGACGTCCCCACCCTCACGATCACCGAGGGCCTGGCGATGACCCCCGATGCCGCGCACCTCTATGTCGCCAGCTACGGGTCAAACGTCGTATCGGGGTTCAACGTCAACGCGACGACCGGCGCGCTGAGCGCCGCGTCCGGATCCCCTTACGGAACCGGCATCGCGACCCCGCTCGGCGTCGCACCCGATCCGCTCGGCCGCTGGCTGTTCGCCTGGAACCACAACAACGACACGATCAATGTCTCAACGATCAACGCAAACGGATCGCTGAGCAACATCACCGGCTCGCCCTTCGACGTCCCGGACCTGCCGGTGGATCGCATCGACCCGTTCGCCGGCTCGGTCGCGCCCAGCGGAGACTTTCTCTACGTGCCGAACGAGAACAACAGCCCCCCCTCCGCCCCCGAGACCGTCACGGCGTACTCGGTCGCGGCGAACGGCGCACTCAACGACATTCAGACGATCGGAACGGGCACCCTCGTCAACCAGACGAATCCGTTCGGCTCGGGGATCACGCCCGACGGCAGGTTCCTGTACGTCTCGAACCCCGATGACGGCGCCCAGGGCAGCTTGTCGAGTTTCGCGGTCAACGCGAACGGCACCCTGACCCCGATCCAGCAGGCGCTCACGCTCGGCGCCACGGATGGCAGCCATCCGCTGAACATCGCGATCTCGCCCGACGGCCAGCATCTCTACGTGGCCACGCGGGCCACGAACACCGTCAATGCCTACGACATCGGCGCCAACGGGGCGCTGTCCGAGATCAGCGGGTCGCCGTTCGCGACAGACGGCACGAACGGCAAGGCGATCGCGATCACCCCGGACGGCCAGCACCTCTACGTCGCCAACAACGTGACCAACACGGTCTCGGGATTCAACGTCGCGGCGGACGGCTCGTTGACCCTGATCCCGAGCTCGCCGTACCCGACGGGCGGCGTGGAGGCGGACCTCGAGTCGATCGCGATCACGCCCAACCAGCCGCCGGTCGCGGCGTTCAGCCCGACCACCCTGGCAGCGGCCGGCCAGCCGTCGACCTTCAACGCCGCGGCGTCGACCGACGACGACGCTGTCGCGCGCTACGACTGGAACTTCGGCGACGGGTCCACCCTCGCCAACGGAGGCCCGACGCCCCAGCACACCTACGCCCAACCGGGCACCTACACGGTCACCCTGACCGTCACCGACGACGAGGGCTGCTCGACGCAGCGGATCTTCACCGGCAAGGCGACGTTGTGCAACGGCTCGTCGGTGGCGAGCATCAGCCAGCAGATCTCGATCCAGGCGGCGCCGGCGGCCGCCCAGTGCATCGTCCCCAACGTCGTCAAGAAGAAGAAGAAGAAGGCGAAGAAGAAGATCCTCGCCGCCAACTGCTCGGTCGGAAAGATCAAGAAGAAGCACTCCGAGCGCGTCCCGAAGAAGAAGGTCATCAAGCAGAAGCCCAAGCCCGGGACCGTCCTTCCGGCGGGATCCCCAGTCAAGCTCAAGATCAGCTCCGGGCCGGACTGATCCGCGTCGCGGCGGGAGCGGGAGGGCCGTAAAGGCATGAGGGTCCGCGACCGCGGCGGACTTGCGACCGCCGCGCTCGTCGCGGGGCTCGCCGGCGCCCTGGCGCTCTGTCCCTCCGCGGGGGCGCAGCTCTACTGGGCCAACGAGGGCACGAACACAATCAGCCGCGCCAGCCTCGATGGCCTGACCGTCGATGCCAGCTACGTCACGGGGGCCACCGCCCCCACCGGGGTGGCGATCGACGGGCTCCACGTCTACTGGTCCCACGCCGGCGGCGTCTCGGGGAGCATTGGCCGCGCCGACCTCGACGGCACGACGAACAAGACCCAGACGCTCATTTCGACCTCGAGCGCCCCCCAGGGCGTCGCCCTCGATAGCGCCCGCGTCTACTGGACCCACGTCGTGTCCAGTGCCGGCGAGGTCGGCCGCGCCACCCTTGCGGGCTTTGGTGTGAACCCGAGCTTCGTGGCAACCGCGAACACCTCGCCGTGCGGCGTCGCCTCGGACGCTGATGACGAGTACTGGGCGAACGGCGGAAGCCCCGGAAGCATTGGCAGCGCGCATGGCAACACGCTGACGAGCCAGAACCTCATCCCAGGCACATTCACCAGCGATCCGTGCGGCGTCGCCCGCGCCGGTCCCTACCTGTACTGGGCCAATCAGGGCGGCGAGAGCATCGGCCGCGCGGACCTAGATGGGTCGAACCCGATTCCGAGCTTCGTCGACACCGATCCGGCCGGCGACATCGCAAGCGTTCCGTGTGGCCTCGCTATCGACGGGAGCCATATCTACTGGGCTGACCAGGGCACCGACAAGATCGGCCGCGCCGATATCGACGGCTCCGATCCCGACCCGGACTTCATCAGCGCGGGCATCGGAAGCGACCCCTGCGGCATGGCGGTGAGCCCGACCCAGGAGCCGTCGCCCTCGAGCTACGCGTTCTCGGACACGGCAGCGGGGAGCCACAGCGCCATTCAGGCATTCGCGGTGGCGAACACCGCGAGCTCCGTCCTCGACGTCACCGGCGTAAGCCTCGTCGGCCCCAATCCGGCCGAGTTCGAGAAGGCCGGCGACGGCTGCACCCCCAATTCCACGGCGGCTGGAAATGCGTGCTTTATCAACGTCCGCTTCGCCCCCACCGCGGAAGCCGCCAGCAGCGCCATCCTGCGGATCACCAGCAACGCGAGTAACTCCCCGACCGACGTCGTGTTGAGCGGCACCGGGATCGCGCCGGCGTCCTCATCCCAGCCGGCGCCATCGGCCGAAACGGAGGCGCCTGACACCACGATCTCCACCGGCCCGCCCGCCAAGACCCGAAAGAAGACCGCCGACTTCGAGTTCAGCTCCAGCGAGCCGGGGTCGAGCTTCGAGTGCAGGCTCGACGCCGCCGCCTTCGAGCCCTGCAGCTCGCCGAAGCACTACCGCGTCGGCAAGGGCAAGCACAGCTTCGAAGTCCGAGCCACGGACGCCGCCGGGAATACCGACCCGACGCCGGCGACGCGCTCGTGGAAGGTCAAGAAGAAGAAGCGGCGGAAGTAGCCGGCTACTCCGGCGGCGGAGCCGCCGCGTAGCGCTGCGGCTCGGCTGCGAACTGGGCCGCGCAGGCGAGCGAGCAGAAGTAATAATCGGTCCCCTCGTGGCCGAGTTGGCCGGCGCTGTGGGCCGGATCGACGGCCATGCGGCAGACCGGATCGATCGGCAGTCCCTCACCGCTTCGCTCACCGGAGGGGACGGCGATGTAGAGCGCGACCGGCTCGGCGACGTTTCGCAGGGCCCGGCGACCGCGCTCGCGCAATTCGACCCCATCGACCTCCCCGGCGGCGTCTCGCGTCGCCTCGGTCAGCAGGACCTCGCTGCCCGAGGCTTCGCCGGAGACCCTGGCGGCGAGGTTGACCGCGTTGCCGAACCAATCGCCGTTGCGCTCGATCGCGGGGCCGGTGTGCATGCCGACGCGGACGGTGGGCAGAAAATGACTGTCGCCGACCTCGTGGGCAATGTGGAGGCCGAACCGGATCGCCGCCCCGGCGTCGTCGGCCCGCAGCATGACCGCGTCCCCGATCCGCTTGATCGCCGCGGCGCCGAACTCCGGGGCCAGAGCCTCCAGGCGATCGCAGAACTCCGACGCCACCTCGACCGCGGGCTCGTCTCCCATCGCCTCAGTCATGGCGGTGAAGCCGGCCAGATCGGCGAAGAGGAAGGTATTGTCCGTCGCGGCTTCTTCCACGATTGAAACCTAGACGTACGACATCCTCTGGGGATACAGGCCCTCCGGACCAGGAGTGAACCTACACTGAGACCGAGCGTGGAAACGCCGCCCCAAGCGTCAAGGCTCTGGGCGCTCGCGCCGCGGAGAGCCCGAGTTCTCCTAGCGGGAACGCTGGTCGCCGCGATCACGGTGGTCGCCGCGTCGCAGGTCAGTGCCCGGGTCCCCGAGGAGCGCGGTTCGGATCTGCTCTCGGCGGTTGAGAACGGGCAGACCCATTGCGCCGATCTCGACCCGCAGGATTTCGAGGCCATCGGCGAGTTCCTCATGGGACGGATGCTCGGGACTCCCGAGGCGCACGAAACGGCCGATGGGTTGATGGCGCAGATGATGGGCGAGGCGGGCCTCGCACGCATGCACCAGGCGATGGGACAACGCCTGTCCGGCTGCGGGCAGGCGGGTTCCCCGGCCGGCCTCGGGATCATGGGGATCATGGGGATGATGGGCGGCGGCCCGCGCGGCTACGGCCCAGGCCGAAACCTCGGCCCCCGCGGCGGCGCGGCGCCCGGCGGCGCCTACGGGCCCGGCGGGATGATGGGCTTCGACCGCAGCCGCGACGATGACGATGACGACGGCCCGGGCGCCTGGATGGCCGTGGCGATGCTGGCCCTCCTGCTGGTTGCCGGCGGCGGCGTGTTCCTGCTCGTTCGCTCGGGTCGCACCGCGCGCGCCGCCGCACCTCGTGATCTCCTGGCGCAGCGCTTCGCCCGCGGCGAGATCGACGCCGAGGACTACGATCGCCGGCGCCGAATGCTGGAAGGAGGCATCTGATGAGCCTGTCGACCGCGCTTCTGCTCGCCGATGGCGGGCACATGGACTGGAACGGGGGGTGGTGGATCGTGATGGCCCTCGGCATGCTGGTGTTCTGGGGACTGGTGATCGTCGGCATCGTGTGGCTGGTCCGCGAGGTGGGCGGCTCGCACCGGCACGTGCAGCACGAACCCGACGCCCTGGCTCTCCTGGACCGTCGCCTGGCCGACGGCTCGATCTCGCCCGACGAGTACCGCGAGCGACGGGCCATTCTGACCGGTACCCCGCGCAGTCCCGATAGCAGTTAGGAGTTGCCCGAGCATGGAATCCGCCACCGCCTCGAAGACCGGCTCGCGTGCGTGGGAGTGGCTGGACGAGCGCCTCGGCATCGGCGGCCTGCGCTACCCCGTCCCCGATCACGCCAACTCGCTCGCCTTCACGCTCGGCGGGATAACCCTGGTCAGCTTCGTGCTGCTGGTGATCACGGGGATCTACCTGGCCCAGTTCTACGACCCGACCCCGGCCAGGGCCCACGCCAGCATCACCTACATCACTGACACGGCCTTCGCCGGCGCGCTCGTCCGCAGCCTCCACTACTGGCTCTCAACCGCCTTCGTGATCACTCTGGTTCTGCACATGGTGCGGACGTTTGTCACCGGCTCGTTCAAGGCGCCGCGCGAGTTCATCTGGATCACGGGGGTGGCGCTCTTCCTGCTCGCCGCGGGGCTCTTGTTCAGCGGCACGGTGCTCAAGCAGGACCAGGAGGCGATCGAGGCGCTCGAGCACAACAACGAGATCGCCGACCTGTTCGGCTTCCTCGGCTTCTGGTTCTCGGCCGACTTCACCGGCAACGTCTCGGTCGTCACCCGCCTCTACATCGCCCACGTTTCGATCCTGCCGATCATGGCCGGCGTGGTGATCGCGATCCACATGCTGCTGATCAAGCGCCAGCGCCTCGCGCCGCTGCCCTGGGGGACACCGGCGGAGATCGCCGCCCGCGAGGCCGAGGAGCACAGCGAGCCCTTCACGGGCCATCTCAGGCACATCGGCAAGTGGGCACTGGTCCTGCTGGGCGTGACCCTCCTGCTCGCGGGGCTCGCGCCAACTGGCCTCGGCCCGGCCGGCATCGAGGGAATCGAGATCACCAAGCCCCCCTGGTACTTCCTCTGGCTTTACCCGTGGGAGGACTGGATCGGCTTGAAGGCCCTCTACATCCTTCCGGCGATCCTCACCGTCGGGCTGCTGGCGATCCCGTTCGTGGATCGCTCCAGCGAGCGCGACCCCTGGCGGCGCAAGCTGTGGATGGCCTTGGCCATCGGCGTCCTGATCGCGTGGCTCGGCCTGACGATCTATGGCGCGATCACCGTTCCGGTGTCCCACACCGGCATGGGTGAGTGATCGAGATGAACGGACGCTTCGCGGGACTTGTCGTCGTCGTCAGCGGCCTCGCGGCCCTGGCGGGCGCACTGCTCTCCCGGGGGATCGGGGAGGGCGGGATTGTGGCGCTTGCAGCGGGCCTGGTGGCTGCGCTCCTGAGCGCGTTCGGGATCGTGGCCTTGGCCCGCTTCGTCATCGTCAGCGAGCGGGAAGCGCGGCGCCGATGACCAGGCGACTTGGGCCGATCGTGGTCGTCGTCACGGCGATTGGCCTCGGCGCCTGGCCGCAGATCGCGGCCGCGCACGGGGGCGACGAAGCCGAGGTCGCGGAGCTGTCCATGGAGCCGGCGCGGGTGCTCGCCCAGCAGGCGCTGGCGCGGCGGCGATCCGGAGGGCGCCGTGCCGCTGCTCGACGAGGCGCTCTCGCGACCGCTTGGAGCCGCCAGCGGCAAGGCGCTGCACGAGTCCGGACGCGAGTTCCACCCCGCAAACGGGGCTCAGGAGATCGTCGCAATCATCTCCGGCGGGGTTCTGCTGCTGCTCGGCGCCGCCCTCCTGCTCCGGACTCACGTGCGCTCGCCCGCCTGAGAGACACGCTCCGACCATGAGCGGGAACGGCAGTGGCGACGGAGGCTGACGGGATAGACCGACTGTCTGGGGTCTCGCGGCCCGAGCCCGCTCGCCGAGCCGCGCTGCGCGTCGAGGGCGTGCGCAAGAGCTTTCATCGCGGCTTATGGCGTCGGGGAGAACGGCTCGGGCAAGAGCACCCTGATGCAGATCGTCGTGGGGTTGCTGGGGCGCGACGGTGGTGAGGTCGAGCGACCGGGCAAGCTCGGCTACTGCCCCCAGATCCCGATGGTCTGGGACAAGCTCACCGTCGGCGAGCACTTCCAGCTCTTCGGCCGCGCCTACGGACTCGACGAGGACGCAACCGACCAGGCTCGCAACGCTCTCCTCGAGGAGCTTCAGTTCGGCCGCTACCGCGACTTCCGGGTCGAGGAGCTATCGGGCGGCACGCGCCAGAAGCTCAACCTCGCCCTCGCCCTGATGCACGACCCCGAGCTGCTCCTGCTCGACGAGCCCTATGCCGGCTTCGACTGGGAGACCTACGTCAAGTTCTGGGAGATGAGCGCGCGCCGCCGCGACGCGGGGATGGGGATCCTGATCGTGTCGCATCTGCTCGCCGAGCGCGAGCGGCTAGACCGTATCTACTCGCTGATCGACGGCCGGGCGGTAATCGCATGAATGGGTTCGCCGAGGTGGGCGGAAGCTTCCTGCGCGAGCAGATCCGCGCCCCGCTCAACCTGGTCCTGCTCGTGGTGATCCCGGTGTTCTTCGTTCTCATCTTCGCCAACGTCCTGGGGGAATTCGCGGCGGCGCTTGGCGGTGATCTGGCCGAGGAGGCGGCCACCTCGATCAGCGCAGGCTGGGCGGCGGCTTTCCTTTGCGGTGCCCTCGCCTTCTTTCAGCTCAACTCCTCGCGTGAGGCCGACCGTCGTCTGGCCGGGGCTGGCCTCGGCGCCTGGCGCGTCGCGATCGCCCGGATTGCCTCGGCACTCGCCCTCGGGGTGATCGTAAGCGCCGTCGCCTACCTAACCCTCTGGTTGCGGACGGGAATCGAGCACCCGGTCCACGCCGCAATCGCAATCTTCGTGTTCGCCGCGATCTACATCGGCATCGGGGCTCTGATCGGCGCGTTCGTCCGCGGGCCGCTCGAGGGTTCCCTCCTGGTGGTTCTGGTCTTCTCGCTCGACGTCTTCTCGGGTCCCGCGATGAGCAGCGGCGGGGGTCTCTCCAACTTCACACCGACCCGCGATGCCGCCGAGCTCCTGATCGCCGCCGGTGGTGGGCAGGGCTCGCCGGCGAGCGATTGGGTGGGGGCGGCGGCGGTCGCAATCGGCGCCTTGGCGGTTGCGCTCGCGGCCTTCTGGGCGTCTGCGCGGAGCCGCGCCTGACATGGCCGAAAGAGTCCTCACAGCGACCGCGATGGCCTTCCGCGATCAGGGTCGCCGTCCGCTGCTCGTGATCCTGCTCGTGTTCCTGCCCGCGTACGTGATCGCGCGCAGCATCGCGATCACCGAGGCGACGCCGCAGCAGGTGGGTCTTCCCGGCGGAGATGTGATCACCTCGACGATGAAGGACATCCACGGTGCCGTGATGGCGGGGAACGTGATCGCCTTCGTCTGCGGTCTTGTCGGGGTCTTCGTCATGCAGTCGGCCCTCCAGGGAGACCGCCGCCTCGTAGTCGCCGGCTTTCGTCCCGGCGAGGCGATCACCGCCCGGCTGATCGTGGTGAGCGCGGCCACGGCGCTGGTCGTGACCGTCTCGGCAATCGTCACCGCCTTCTACTTCGACCCCGGCTCCTGGACGCCATTCGTCGGCGGGCTGATCCTGATCGGGCTTATCTATGCGGCGCTTGGAGCGCTCGCGGGCGCTGTCCTCGACAGGCTCGCCGCCACCTACCTGATGCTGTTCCTGGCGATGACCGACCTCGGCATCGTCCAGAACCCGATGTTCGGCGACGGCAACCCGGACGGCTGGGCCGTTCTACTGCCCGGCTACGGCGCCAACCAGATCATGGTCGAGGGAGCCTTCTCGACCAGTTTCCACGCCTCGGGAGAGCTGCTCCTCTCGCTCGGCTGGGTTGTGGCGCTCCTCGCGGCGGTGCTGATAGTGCTTCGGCGGGCCGTCGGCCGGGCCTATGGCTAGTGCCGAACCATCATCCATACCATCATGATCATCATCGCCGCGCATCCGAGAGCGGGCAGGAACGCCAGCGCTCCCGCTCCCGCGACCACCAGGACGATCGCGAGTGCGACGAACGCCCCGCAGAGCCACATGTGCCAGTGCTTCATGATCGATCCTCCGAGGTCGTCTGCTGCGGCTCACACTAACGACGGGCGAGCCGCAGCGGCATCCGCAATTCACCGGCCCTCGCGGGCGCAGCGGCCGGCCACTTACCAGGCGCTATTCTTCCCATCACCTCGCGCCCAGCGCCCGAGGTCTTTTTCTGCCGGCCGGCGTTCGGCCGGCGGCTCGCCACACCTAGACTCGAGGAGCAGATGGCCCGCGGAGACGTCCGTATCGCAGTGACGCTCGCCTGCGAGGAGTGCAGGCGGCGCAACTACCAGAGCAACAAGTCGCGGCGCAACACGCCGGATCGGATCGAGCTGCGCAAGTTCTGTCGCTGGTGCGGGCGCCACACTCCGCACAAGGAGACGCGTTAGCCTCGCTCCAGAAGCCCCGTGGCGAAGACCAGAGCACAGAGAAAGGCGGAGCGCCGCGCGCGCGAGGCCCGCGCCGCCCGCGAGGGCCAGGGCTCCGGCGCCGAGCAGGCGCGGGCCCAGCAGGCGACCCAGGTCCCCGAGTCTGGCGACGTCGCCGAGGTCGAGGCGGTGCTCGAGACCGGGGCGCCGCCCGAGGAGCTCGGCGAAGCCGTGCGCCCGTCCACCGATGGCGAGCCCCAGCCCGAACCCGAGGCCCCGGCCCCCTCCCGGGCGGATGTCGGCGCCCCCGCCGCCGAGCCCGGCGAGTCGCGCCGCGAGCGGCGCCGGCGAGAGCGCGAGGAGCGCCGCGTCAAGGAGGAGCGTCGCCGCGCGCGCGAGCGCCAGCCCGAGGCCAAGGAGCGCCAGCGCGGTGCCGTCATCGGCTTCTTCATCTCCTGCTGGGCCGAGCTCAAGCGGGTCCAGTGGCCCGACCGCGAGACCCTCGTCCAGGCGTCCGCGATCACGCTCGTGTTCATCGCGATCGCCGCGGCCTACCTCGGGGCCCTGGACGCCGTCTTCAACTTCCTGGTCCAGCGGATCCTCTAGCCGGAGCGCCTGAAAGCGAGAAGCAATGTTTCGTTGGTACGTGATCAACACCTATTCCGGGCACGAGAACAAGGTCAAGCAGAACCTCGAGCACCGCGTCCAGACGATGGCCCAGCAGGGGCGCGTTCGCCACGTCGTCGTGCCCACGGAGCAGGTCTCGGAGCTCAAGGACGGTCAGAAGGTCCAGGTCGAGAAGCGCACGATGCCCGGCTACGTCCTCGTCAACATGGAGATGACCGACGACGCCTGGAGCCTCGTCAAGAACACCCCCGGGGTGACCGGCTTCGTCGGCTCGCGCAACAAGCCGTTGCCGCTCTCCAAGCCCGAGGTCGACCGCATGCTGCACCGCGAGACGGCGGAGCGCCCGCGCAGCCGCGCCCAGTTCGACATCGGCGAGTCCGTCAAGGTCATCTCCGGCCCGCTGTCGGACTTCTCGGGCGAGATCGCCGAGATCAACGAGGACGCCGCCAAGCTCAAGGTGCTGGTCTCCATCTTCGGGCGCGAGACTCCCGTCGAGGTCGGCTACGAGCAGGTCAAGAAGGTCTAGATGGCCAAAGAGGTAATGACAAAGATCAAGCTTCAGATCCCGGCCGGGGCGGCAAACCCCGCGCCGCCCGTCGGTCCCGCCCTCGGTCAGCACGGGGTCAACATCATGGAGTTCTGCAAGGCGTTCAACGCCCAGACCCAGCAGGACGCGGGCACGATCATCCCGGTCGAGGTCACGGTCTACGAGGACCGCTCGTTCGAGTTCATCACCAAGACCCCGCCCGCCGCCGTGCTGATCCGCGAGGCGGCCGGGATCGAGAAGGGCTCGGGGGAGCCCAACCGCGAGAAGGTGGGGCGAATCAGCGCCGCCCAGGTGCGCCAGATCGCCGAGCGCAAGATGCCTGACCTCAACGCCAACGACCTCGACGCGGCGTCGCGGATCGTCGCCGGCACCGCACGCTCGATGGGCGTCGAGGTCGAGGGGATGGAGGTCTCGTGAAGCGCGGCAAGCGCTACCGCGCGGCGCACGAGAAGGTCGACCGGGCGCGCCAGTACGCCCCTGCCGAGGCCGTGGAGCTGATCAAGGAGACGGCGGGCACGAAGTTCGACGAGACCGTCGAGCTCCACGTGCGGCTCGGAGTCAACGTGCGCCACGCCGAAGAGCAGCTGCGAGGCACGCTGGCGCTACCCAACGGGCTCGGAAAGGACGTCTCGGTGATCGCATTCGCGCAGGGTGACAAGGCGCGAGCGGCAAGCGATGCCGGCGCGGACTTCGTCGGCGGCGAGGACCTCGCGGCGCGGATCGAGGGCGGCTGGACCGACTTCGACCTCGCCGTCGCCACCCCGGACATGATGCCGGTGGTCGGAAAGCTCGGTCGCATCCTCGGGCCCCAGGGCAAGATGCCCAACCCCAAGGTCGGGACCGTCACCGACGACGTCGCCAAGGCCGTCGAGGAGGCCAAGGCCGGCAAGGTCGAGTACCGCACCGACCGCCAGGGCGTCATCCACCTGGTGATCGGCAAGGCGAGCTTCGACGCCCCCCGGCTGCTCGAGAACTACGCCGCCGTCATCGAGGAGATCGTGCGCGCCAAGCCCGCCGCCGCCAAGGGCCGCTACCTGCTCTCGATCACCCTGGCGACGACGATGGGCCCCGGGGTCCGCGTCGACACCTCACGGACCCGGGAGGCCGAGATCGTGGTCGGGGCGGCGGGCGACGGGGCGGGCGCCGAGCAAACGGACGCTGCGGCGGAGGAAGAGCCGGCGCCCGCGTAGATGCTGGGCCGGCGGCCGCTCGCCGGGCCGGCGTTGACGGCATCCCGCAAGCTTGTGTAGCTTCCCCGAGAAGATTCCAGCCACCAGGGGGGAGAATGAAGCTCGGGACGGTCACCGCAGTCGCGCAAATCCGGCATCGACGCTCGCAGCTACTGCGCGCGGCCGGCCTGCTGGCGATCGGCGCAGCGCTTGCCATGCCCAGCGCCGCCGCTGCCGCGCAGTTCCAGCCCCCCTCGACGAACGGCGAGATCGCGTTCACGAGGACGGACGGCGGCGATGACGATGTCTTCGTCATGAACCAGGACGGCTCGAACCCGACGAACCTGACAGCCAACAGCGTCGTCAACGACGCCCAGCCGACCTTCTCGCCCGACGGCCAGAGGATCGCCTTCGACAGGCCCGACGGCGGCGACGGCGACATCTTCGTGATGGGTGCCGACGGCTCGAACCCGAACAACCTGACGGCCGCCAACACCACGAGCGACTTCCAGCCCACCTTCACCCCGAACGGACAGAGCATCGTCTTCACGCGGCTAGACGGCGGCGACAGCGACGTCTTCCTCATGAACGCCGACGGCTCCAACCCCGTGAACCTGACGGGCGGGAGCCCGTTCAGCGACAGCAACGCGAACGTCTCGCCCGACGGCACCAAAATCGCGTTTGGCAGCGACCGGGATGGCGGCGACTTCGACATCTTCGTGATGAACATCGACGGCTCCAACCCGGTCAACCTCACGCCTGGGAATGCGACCACCGACAACAACGCGAGCTTCTCGCCCGATGGGCAGCGGATCGCCTTCCAGCGCGTGCTCGGCGGCGGAGACACGGACATCTTCGTGATGAACGCTGACGGCTCAGGCGAGACGAACCTGACCACGGCCGACCCGGGGTCCGAGGCTCATCCCGCCTTCTCCCCCGACGGCACGAAGATCAGCTTCACGCGCGTGGATCCAGCTGCCGCCGACCAGGACGTGTTCACGATGAACGCGGACGGCTCCAACCCGGTCAACCTCACGGACGCGAACACCACGTCCGACCGCGAGGCCGAGTGGCAGCCGATCCCCCAGTCGGCGGCGCAGTGCGTGGTCCCCGACCTCGTAAAGAAGAAGAAGAAGAAGGCGGCGAAGAAGCTCGCGGGGGCCAACTGCACGCTCGGCAAGGTCAAGAAGAAGCACTCCTCGAAGGTCCCGAAGGGGAAGATCATCAAGCAGAAGCCGCCGGCGGGGACGGTGCTGCCGGCCGGGTCCCCGGTCAACCTGAAGGTCAGCTCCGGACCGGGCTGACCGGCGAGTCGTCTGAGTCTCTAGACTTCCCGCTCCAACTCGAGCCGAAGACCACCGGCTGGGCACAACGCCCGTAAGCCCTGTGCAGGTGCAGCGAGGATCTCGATCCGAGCCCGCCTGCGCGCGGGCTCTTTACTTGGGCTGAGACCGCTAGAGAGCAAATGGATCGAGAGCAGAAGGCAGCACTGGTCGAGGAGATGACCTCGTCGCTGAGCGACGCGGAGGCGATCTTCGCGGTCGACTACCGCGGGATCAGCGTGCCCCAGGCCGCCGAGCTGCGCACCCGGCTCGCCGAGGCCGACGCCAGCTTCCGGGTCGTCAAGAACCGGCTCGCCAAGCTCGCCGCCGAGAGCGCCGGCACCGAGGGCCTCGCCGAGCTGCTCGAGGGGCCGACCGCGCTGACTTTCGTCAAGGGCGACCCGGTTACGGCCGCCAAGGCGCTCGCGACGTTCGGGCGCGAGCACAAGCTGCTCGACTTCAAGGGCGGGCTCATGGAGGGCTCCCCGCTCGACCCCGATCAGTTCAAGGCGATCGCGCGGCTCCCCGGCCTCGACGTGCTGCACGGCCAGCTCGTCGGCGTCGCCGCGAGCCCGATCACGGGCCTCGCCCGGGGGCTCGGCGCGATGCTCTCCGGCCTCGCCATCGGGCTCGGCCAGATCCACGAGAAGGGGCTTGTGGAGGGCGAGGCGGAGCCCGAGCCGCCCGCGGAGGAGACGCCTCCCTCCGACCAGGCGGCCGAGCAGGAGGAGGAGGAGGCACCCGAAGCCGAGGAGACGGCCGATGCCGAGTCCGAGGCATCGGCTGAGACGTCCGAAACCGATGACGAAAGCCCTTCCGAGGAATCCGCAGCGCAAGCGGAGGATTCCGAGGATTCAGATTCCGAGGATCCAAATAAGGAGGAATAGTTGGCTACCAAGAAGGCGATGAGCACAGAGGAGTGGATCGATGAGCTGAAGGGCATCTCGGTGCTCGAGCTGGCCGAGCGGATCAAGGCGCTCGAGGAGGAGTTCGGAGTCTCGGCGACGGCGGTCGCCGCCGCCGCTCCGGCCGGCGCCGCCGCGGCGGAAGGCGACGGCGCGGGGGCCGAGGAGTCGAGCACGGTCAACGTCGTGCTGACGGGCCCCGGCGACAAGAAGATCCAGGTCATCAAGGCGGTCCGCGCCGCCACAGGGCTCGGCCTCAAGGAGGCCAAGGCGCTCGTCGACGATGCCCCGAAGCCAGTCAAGGAGGGCCTGGAGCGCGACGAGGCCGAGAAGCTCAAGGGCGACCTCGAGGAGGCGGGCGCCGAGGTCGAGCTCCAGTAGCTTCGGGGCGGCTCAGCGATCGGCCGATTGCTGCGCTAGCATTGGCGTTACTGCAACCGCGAGCCCCAATCCGCGGCTCGTTGCCGCTGCTTGGAGCGGCGGGCGGCGGTGTGATACTCTGTACCGTCGCGCGCCGTTGCGCCCTCCTGCTCGAACATCTTCGCGCAGTTCCTGTTCCCATCCGACCAACTGAGGAGTCGCCGAGTTGGCCCGAGTCGACGCTGCCCCTGTAACCCGTAGGAGCTTTTCACGCCTAGAGAACCCGCTTGAAGTCCCGCATCTGATCGACATTCAGCGCCGCTCGTTCGAGGAGCTGACCGATCCCAAGACGGGTCACCTGCGGGAGACGATCGACGACATCTCGCCGATCGAGGACTACACCGGCAACCTCGCGATCGTCTTCGGCGACTTTCGCTTCGAGGAGCCTCCGCACTCGGTGGCGGAGTGCCGGGAGAAGGACATGACCTATGCGCGGCCGTTGTCGGTCACGGTCGCGTTCCAGAACCGCGAGACGGGCGAGATCCGCGAGCAGTCGGTGTTCATGGGCGACTTCCCGTGGATGACCGGTCGCGGCACGTTCATCATCAACGGGACCGAGCGCGTGGTCGTCACCCAGCTCGTGCGCTCCCCCGGCGCCTACGTGATGCAGCCGAAGGACCGCGAGAAGCAGGTCTTCATCGCCAACCTGATGCCTGCCCGCGGCTCGTGGCTGGAGCTCGAGATCGACAAGAAGGGCCGGGTCTACGCGCGCATCGACCGCAAGCGCAAGCTTCCCGTCACGGTCCTGCTGCGCGCGATGGGCTACGTCACCGACGAGCAGCTGCTCAAGCTGTTCGACAACTCGGTCTACATCCGCCACACGATCGAGGCCGACACGGAGCAGACGAAGTCCGAGGAGGGAGCCCTCGTCGAGCTGTTCAAGAAGCAGCGCCCCGGGGAGCCCCCCTCGGTCGACGCCGCGAAGCAGCTCCTCGAGCAGCTGTTCTTCGATCCGAAGCGCTACGACCTCACCCGGGTCGGCCGCTACAAGCTCAATGCCCGGCTCGACCTCGACGTGGACCTGGACACCCGCGTCCTCACCCACGACGACATCATCGCCCTGATCAAGGAGCTGGTCACGATCCCGCGGCTGCTCGGAATACCGGAGCAGATCGATGAGGAGAACCCGATCAAGGACTACGCGGCCGAGGCCCAGTCCTACTCGTGGGACTCCGTGAAGGACCACCTCGACGAGTACGAGCATTTCGGCAACCGCCGCCTGCGAACGGTTGGCGAGCTGATCCAGGAGGCGTTCCGGATCGGGCTGTACCGCATGGAGCGGGTCGTGCGCGAGCGCCTCACCACCGAGGACGCGGATGCGATCACCCCGCAGACGATCATCAACATCCGCCCGGTGGTGGCGGCGCTGAAGGAGTTCTTCGGCTCCTCACAGCTGTCCCAGTTCATGGACCAGACAAACTCGCTCGCCGGCCTCACCCACCGCCGCCGGCTTTCGGCGCTCGGCGCAGGCGGGCTGACCCGCGAGCGCGCCCCGATCGAGGTCCGCGACGTTCACCCCACCCACTACGGGCGCATGTGCCCGATCGAGACTCCGGAGGGACCGAACATCGGCCTGATCGGGTCGCTGTCCTCGTATGCGCAGGTCTCCGAGCACGGCTTCGTGACCACTCCCTACCGGGTGGTCAAGGACGGCGTCGTCACCAACAAGATCGTCCACCTGGACGCCACCCAGGAGGAGGAGATGGTGATCGCGCAGGCCAACGCCGAGCTCGATCCGAAGACCAGCCGACTCAAGGGCCCGCGCGTCCTGTGCCGCTCGCGCGACGGCGCTGTCGTCGCCGTGGCGCCCAAGACCGTCGACCTGATGGACGTCTCCCCGACCCAGATCTGGTCTGTGGCGACGGCATTGATCCCGTTCCTGGAGCACGACGACGCCAACCGCGCCCTGATGGGCTCGAACATGCAGCGCCAGGCGGTCCCCCTGCTCAAGCCCGAGCCGCCGCTGATCGGCACCGGGATGGAGCGTCGTGCGGCAAGCGACACCGGCGACGTCGTCCTGGCCACCGCCGACGGTGAGGTCAGCTACGTCGACGCCGACCGCGTGACGGTGACGCGTGGGTCGCGCAAGGACGAGTACGACCTGCACAAGTACATGCGCTCGAACCAGGGCACGATCATCCACCAGAGCCCGATCGTGGCCGTGGGCGAAAGGGTCAAGGCCGGGGACATCCTCGCCGACGGCTCCTCGACCGCGGGCGGCGAGATCGCGCTCGGCAAGAACTGCCTCGTCGCCTTCATGTCCTGGGAGGGCTACAACTTCGAGGACGCGGTGATCATCTCCCAGCGCCTCGTCACGGACGACGAGCTGACCTCGATCCACATCGAGGAGTACGAGATCGACGCCCGCACCACGAAGCTGGGCGACGAGGAGATCACGCGCGACATCCCGAACCGCTCCGAGGAGTCGCTGCGCAACCTCGACGAGCGCGGGATCGTACGGGTCGGCGCCGAGGTCGTCTCGGGCGATCTGCTGGTCGGCAAGGTCACCCCGAAGGGCGAGACCGAGCTGACCGCCGAGGAGAAGCTGATCCGCGCGATCTTCAAGGAGAAGGCGCGCGAGGTCCGCGACACCTCGCTCAAGGTCCCGCACGGCGAGGGCGGCGTCGTGATCGACGTCCTTACTTTCAACCGCGACAGGGGCGACGACCTGCCGCCGGGCGTCAACGACCTGGTACGCGTCTACGTCGCGACGAAGCGCAAGATCGCCGAGGGCGACAAGCTCGCTGGCCGCCACGGCAACAAGGGCGTGATCGCGAAGATCGTGCCCGAGGAGGACATGCCCTTCCTCGAGGACGGCACGCCGGTCGACGTGATCCTCAACCCGCTCGGGGTCCCGAGCCGGATGAACATCGGCCAGATCCTCGAGACCCACCTCGGTTGGGTTGCGGCGAACGGCTGGTACGACGACGGCTCGAAGGCCTACAAGGACTCGAAGAACAACGGCGGCCGCGTCTACGTGGCGACGCCGGTGTTCGACGGCGCGAGGGTCGAGGACGTCGACAACGCGCTGGTCTCGTGGCAGGAGCAGAGCGCCGACCGCGTCGACCTCGGCATCGACAAGAAGGAGCGCCCGGGCAATCGCTGCAAGGGCGCCGTGAGGCTGTTCAGCGGCCGCACCGGCGAGCCCTACGAGAACAGGGTGACGGTCGGCTACATGTACATCCTCAAGCTGCTCCACCTCGTCGACGACAAGATCCACGCCCGTTCGACGGGTCCCTACTCGCTGGTCACCCAGCAGCCGCTGGGCGGGAAGGCGCAGTTCGGCGGCCAGCGGTTCGGCGAGATGGAGGTCTGGGCGCTCGAGGCATACGGCGCCGCATACACGCTTCAGGAGATGCTCACCGTCAAGTCCGACGACACGGTGGGCCGCGTCAAGGCCTACGAGTCGATCGTCAAGGCCGAGAACATCCCCGAGCCCTCGATTCCGGAGTCCTTCAAGGTGCTGCTGAAGGAGATCCAGAGCCTCGCGCTCGACGCGAACCTGGTCTCCGAAGAGGGGCCGGTGGCGATCGAGGAGGAAGAGGACGACCTGCTGCGCGCCGCCGAGGAGCTCGGCATCGACCTGTCCGGGGTGCGTGCCGGCGACGGCGGCGGCGCCGCGGACGAGCGCGAAGAGCAGATCGTCTCCGAGGGCGAGGGCGGGACCGGGAACGGCGCTGGCGCCGAGAAGGCCGCCGAGGAGAAGAAGTAGATGGACATCAACAACTTCGACGCAATCGAGATCGGGCTCGCCTCCTCCAAGAAGATCCGGGGCTGGAGCTCCGGCGAGGTAACGAAGCCCGAGACGATCAACTACCGCACGCTGAAGCCAGAGAAGGACGGGCTGTTCTGCGAGCGCATCTTCGGTCCCACCAAGGACTGGGAGTGCTACTGCGGCAAGTACAAGCGCGTCCGTTACAAGGGCATCGTCTGCGAGCGCTGCGGCGTCGAGGTCACGCGCTCCAAGGTCCGGCGCGAGCGCATGGGCCACGTCGACCTCGCGGCCCCCGTCTCCCACATCTGGTTCTTCAAGGGCGTTCCGAGCCGGATCGGCTACCTGATCGACATGGCTCCGAAGGAGCTCGAGAAGGTTCTCTACTTCGCTGCCTCGATCATTACCTGGGTCGACGAGGGCGCGCGCAACAAGGACCTGAAGAAGCTCCAGAAGGAGGTCGACAAGGTCCTCGACTCCTACGCGGGCGAGAAGGAGCAGCGCACCAAGGAGCTGTCGGAGTCGCTGGAGCGCCGTCTCGAGTACCTGAAGACCGGGGCCCAGGCCGACTTCTCCGATGACGACCACCTGTGGGCCGACGCGCTCGACGTAAACGTCAAGAAGCTCTCCGACGCCGACCGCGAGAAGCTCGAGAAGGAGGTTCGCAAGCAGGTCGAGGGCGAGATCGCCGATACCGAGGCGTACCTCGAGGACGCCGCCGAGCGCATGCGCGAGGTGTGGAAGACCTTCCAGGAGATGAAGGTCAAGGACGTGATCAACGACGAGGCGGCCTTCCGCGAGCTCAAGGACCGCTTCGGATCTCCGTTCGGCTGGGGCGAGTACTTCCGCGGCGGGATGGGCGCCGAGGCCGTCCGCGACCTGCTCGAGCAGGTCGATCTCGAGGCCGAGTGCGAGCAGCTCGAGGAGACGATCAACACCTCGAAGGGCCAGAAGCAGGCCCGCGCCGTCAAGCGCCTCAAGGTTGCGTCGGCGTTCCTGAACTCGCAGAACCGGCCCGAGTGGATGATCCTCGACGCGGTCCCGGTGATCCCCCCTGAGCTACGGCCGATGGTTCAGCTCGACGGCGGGCGCTTCGCGACCTCGGACCTCAACGATCTCTACCGGCGGGTTATCAACCGCAACAACCGCCTCAAGCGCCTGCTCGACCTCGGTGCGCCGGAGATCATCGTCAACAACGAAAAGCGGATGCTCCAGGAGGCCGTCGACGCACTGTTCGACAACGGTCGCCGCGGCCGTCCCGTCACCGGCCCCGGAAACCGGCCCCTGAAGTCGCTGTCCGACATGCTGAAGGGCAAGCAGGGCCGCTTCCGCCAGAACCTGCTGGGCAAGCGCGTCGACTACTCGGGACGGTCGGTGATCGTCTCGGGCCCGAGCCTGCGCCTGCACCAGTGCGGGCTCCCCAAGCTGATGGCGCTCGAGCTGTTCAAGCCCTTCATCATGGCGCGGCTCGTCGAGCGCAAGGCGGTCCAGAACATCAAGGCCGCCAAGAAGATGGTCGACTCGATGATCCCCGAGGTCTGGGACGTGCTCGAGGAGGTCATCCACGAGCACCCGGTGCTGCTCAACCGCGCCCCGACGCTGCATCGCCTCGGCATCCAGGCCTTCGAGCCGGTGCTCGTCGAGGGCAAGGCGATCCAGATCCATCCGCTGGTCTGTCACGCGTTCAACGCCGACTTCGACGGCGACCAGATGGCGGTCCACCTCCCGCTGTCGGCCGAAGCGCAGGCCGAGGCCCGGATCCTGATGCTGTCGTCGAACAACATCCTCTCCCCGGCGCATGGCGCGCCGCTCGCGACCCCGACCCAGGACATGGTGCTCGGGCTGTATTACCTGACCTACTCGGGCGAGGACGTGACCGAGCTCGACGCCGCCGGGCTCGATCCCACGCCGCACCCCTTCCGCACCGCCCAGGAGGCCGAGCTCGCGTACGAGAACGGGCTGGTGCGCCTGCACGACTACGCCGAGTACAGACGCCCAGGTCACGAGCACTTCCTGACGACGGTCGGCCGGATCATCTTCAACGACCGGGTCGAGAGGGCGCTCGCCGACGCGATGGGCGACGAGTACGACGCGGACCGCTACGAGTTCGTCAACCACTCGCTCAAGAAGCGCGACGTCAACCAGATGGTCTCCGACTTGGTCGAGACCTATGGCGCGCCGGCGATCTCGCTCGTCCTCGACGCTTTCAAGGACCTGGGGTTCCACTACGCGACCCAGGCCGGGCTGACGATCTCGAAGAACGACATCGTTCCGCCGCCCAACAAGGAGGAGATCCTCGAGCGCTACGAGAAGCCCGTGGCCGAGATCGAGGCCCAGTACGAGGACGGCTACATGACCGCCGAGGAACGCACCGAGGCGGTGATCTCACTGTGGAACAGGGCCACGGAGGAGGTCGGCCAGGCGATGGAGGACAACCTCGACGAGCTAAACCCGATCTACGCGATGGCCAACTCCGGCGCGCGGGGATCGTTCAAGCAGATCCGCCAGCTCGCCGGCATGCGCGGCCTGATGGCGAACCCGAAGGGCGAGATCATCGAGCGGCCGGTGAAGGCGAGCTTCATGGAGGGCCTCTCGGTGCTCGAGTACTTCATCTCGACCCACGGCGCGCGCAAGGGCCTCGCCGACACGGCGCTGCGCACCGCGGACTCCGGCTACCTGACCCGGCGCCTGGTCGACGTAGCCCAGGACGTGATCGTGCGGCTCGAGGACTGCAAGACCAAGGACTTCATCGAGATGCCGCTGCGCCGCGACGACGGCGAGCTCAACCCGAACCTGCTGGGACGCTTCGCGGCGAAGAAGTTCGCGACCAAGCGCGGCCGCGAGCTGCTGAAGCGAAACCAGGAGATCGACGTCCCCGAGGTCGAGGCGATCGCCGAGGCGTTCGGCGACGAGGAGGTCACGGTTCCGGTGCGCTCGGTGCTCAAGTGCGAGGCCGAGTCAGGCCTGTGCCGCGCCTGCTACGGGGTCGCGATGGCGACCGGAGCGATGGTCGAGCTCGGCGACGCGGTCGGGATCATCGCGGCGCAGTCGATCGGCGAGCCGGGCACCCAGCTCACCATGCGGACCTTCCACACCGGCGGCGTCGCCGGCCAGGACATCACCCAGGGCCTGCCGCGTGTGGTCGAGCTGTTCGAGGCTCGCAAGCCGAAGGGCCAGGCGAAGATGGCCGAGGTCCCGGGACGGGTTTCGATCGAGGAGTCCGAGAAGAGCCTCAAGGTGATCATCACCGACGAGAAGGGCGAGGACCACGCGTACAGCTTCCCGGCGCGCACGCGCCTCGAGGTCAAGAAGGGCGATCGCGTCGAGGCGGGCACCCAGCTGGTCGAGGGGTCGCTGTACCCCGCCGAGCTGCTGGCGGTCCGCGGCCGGACCGAGACCGAGCTCTACCTGGTGCGCGAGGTGCAGCACGTCTACCGCGCCCAGGGCGTCGACATCAACGACAAGCACATCGAGCTGATCGTGCGCCAGATGCTCAAGAAGGTCCGCATCGACTCGAAGGGCTCGACCACCCTGCTGCCGGGCCAGCTCGAGGACCGTCACAAGCTCAAGCGGCTCAACAAGCAGATCAAGGAAGAGGGCGGCAGCGCCGCCAAGGCCGAGGAGACGATCCTCGGGATCACCAAGGCGTCGCTCGCGACGGAGTCTTTCCTGTCCGCGGCCTCGTTCCAGGAGACCACCAAGGTGCTCACGGACGCGGCGCTGGAGGGCAAGCGCGACCGCCTCATGGGCCTGAAGGAGAACGTCATCATCGGCAAGCTGATCCCTGCGGCGACGGGGCTGCGGCGCTACCGAACGATCGAGATCGAGCCCGTCGAGCCCGCGCAGCGGCCCGAGGAGGCGCTGCTCGACGAGGAGGAGCTCGCCGCCGAGCTCGGACTGGCGGGCGACGGCGAGGAGGTAACCGAGCTCGAGGGCTTCGGCCCGTCGTTCGCCGAGGAGCTAGAGGAGCTGGCGTCGGAGATCGAGACCGGCGACGGCTCGGGCGACGGCTCGAGCGAGTAGCGCACCGGGCAGCGCTCGCGCGGTCGACCGGGCTCGAACCGCTTCCCTCGCGTTAGCCGCTGCGCTATCCTCCGCCACCGAATGTGGGGATGTGGGGGATCGGCTCGCAGGTTGAGCGTCGCACTCGGAGTTGCCGTGGTCGCCACCGCCGCGGTCACCGTCTCGCCTAGGACGGAAAGGGGAGCGAAGTGAGCCAAAGGCAGCGCAGGGCGAAGGCGAAGCGGCGCCGCCACGCGCAGCCGTCGGGCGCACGAGTGCTGCCGCCGCGCGCACGAATCGGTGCCGCGACCCTCTCCGGCGGCCTCGCCGCCACCGCGGCGGTCGGCCTCGCGGCCGGCCCCGACAGCGCGAGCGCGCAAACCTTCGACGCCGCTCAGGTGAAGGACATCGCGCCCGGTGCAGCTTCGGCCGATCCGCAGCTCTTCGCAAACGTCAACGGCACGCTGTTCTTCCGCGCCAACGACGGCACGAATGGCGCCGAGCTCTGGAAGTCCGACGGCACAACGGCCGGCACGACGCTGGTGAAGGACATAAGGAGCGGGGCGGGCAGCAGCTATCCGGACGCCCTCGCCAACTTCGGCGGCACCCTGTTCTTCCGCGCCAACGATGGCACGAACGGCAACGAGCTCTGGAAGTCGGATGGAACCACCGCGGGCACGACGCTCGTAAAGGACATACAGAGCGGAGCGACGGGCAGCAATCTCCAGTTCCTCACCAACGTAAGCGGAACCTTGTTTTTCAACGCCAACGACGGCACGAACGGCTACGAACTTTGGAAGTCCGACGGCACCACGGCGGGCACGACGCTCGTTAAGGACATCCAGAGCGGCGCCGGCAGCGGCTTCCCCCGCGTCCTCACGAACGTAAGCGGCACCCTCTTCTTCACCGCCAACGACGGCACGAATGGCTTCGAGCTGTGGAAGTCCGACGGCACGACAGCGGGCACGACGCTGGTCAAGGACATAAACAGCGGGGCGGGCAACAGCTATCCCTTCTACCTCACCGACGTCAACGGCACCCTGTTTTTCACCGCCAACGACGGCACGAACGGCTATGAGCTGTGGAAGTCCGACGGCACGACAGCGGGCACGACGTTGGTCAAGGACATAAACAGCGGGGCGGGCAACGGCTATCCCGGCTACCTCACGAACGTAAACGGCACCCTGTTCTTCCGCGCCAACGACGGTACGAACGGCTACGAGCTCTGGAAGTCCGACGGCACCACGGCCGGCACGACGTT
>WNFU01000427.1_pt1 | contig 64610 bp, 59 predicted proteins | sample 5400121 | NCBI WGS metagenome assembly WNFU01 (sample SAMN13153360, study PRJNA577476) | soil metagenome | isolation source: 100 cm soil or saprolite under grassland replicate 1 | place: USA:California | collected 2016-06-15 | reverse complement strand
CGAGATGCCCCTATGTTTGTCAAGCCGGTGAAGGCAAGCCGGTGGACGCGGTGATGATCTGGTAGACCTCGCGGGCGACGTAGCGTTTGAGGCAGCGGATGGCCTCGCGCTGGGTCTTGCCTTCGGCGAGGCGTCGTTGGACATAGGCGCGGGTGTCCGCGTCCCAACGCAGCCGGGTCAGGACGATGCGGTAGAGAGCAGCATTCGCCTGACGGTCGCCGCCTCGGTTGAGCCGGCGGCGTTTGGTCTTGCCGGAGGAGGCGTCGACGGGGCTGACGCCGCACAGGGCGGCGAAGGATCCTTCGCTGTTGAGCCGGTCGGGGTTGTCGCCGGCGGCGATGAGCATTGCCGCGGCGCTGTCTTGACCGATGCCGTGGCGTTCGAGCAGTTGAGGGTTGTGGGTGTTGACTGCGGCGGTAATGCGCTTTTCGAGGTCGCGGATCTCCTCGGTCAGGTGCAGGATTCGCTGGGCGAGGCGGCGAAGGGTGTAGACGGCGGCGCTAACAACGTCGTTGGGCGTTGCAGGGTCGAGGTCAGCGCAGCGGCGTACGAGAGTGCAGGGACCCAGCCCGGCCAGGGACTCCCTCAGTGCCGGGTCCGCGCAGACAAGGACCGCCTTCAACTGGTTGATTGCCTGGGTACGGGACTTGAGCGCCGATGCCTTGGCCAGCTTGAACATGCGGATCATCTCCACCGGCCCGTCACTGGCCTTGGCCGTGGCGCTGGCACGGCCGGACAGGACCGCCTGGGCGGCGGCTTCCGCGTCGATGGCGTCGGTCTTGCCGCGCCTGCGGCGCGTGGCCTTGTCCGGGAAGTTAACCTCGATCACCTTGATGCCGGCGCCTCGCAGATGGCGGGTCAGCGCGGCGCCGTAGGAGCCGCTGCCTTCCACACCGGCACGGCGCAGCGGGCCGAGGCTGCGGGCCCACGTCAGCAGCTGGCGGTAGCCAACGGCGGTGGCTGGGAACGCCTCACTTGCCACGAGCACGCCCAACGTGGTGATCACCGCGCCGACGTGGCTGTCCTTGTGCGTATCAACGCCCAGGATCACCTCATCAGCATCGCTGTCGTGGCCTAGTGGGGGGACTTCAGGCATGCTGGACATGGTCGTTCGTCTCCTGACGGCTCGGGAACGAGTGGCCGTCGCCGGGCCGGTCAGGCGACACGCCCATCCGGTCCGGCGGCAGCAAGCACCACCCGGGCCATCAGTCGACAGATCTCGACAAAGGCATTCCACCGGTTCGGCTACGGGTCAGGCTGTGCCCCGGGGCGGTGCGACACCATCCTCACAGTTCGGCTACGCCGGGTCGGGGGACAACCGGTCGGCGTTCCCGAAGGCGCGGGTGGTGGCGATCGCCGAGTGCGGTACCCGCGCGTTTGTCGCCGCCGAGGTCGACGCCTACGCCGTGGGTGAGAAGACCCTCGCGCAGCGGTTGTATCCGCGGCTGCGTGCCGAGGAACTGCTCACCGCCGACCGGGGGTTCTACTCCTGGACCGCGTGGGACACCGCGCAGGCCACGGGTGCGGCGCTGCTGTGGCGCGCCCCGACCCAACTTGACCTGCCCGTGGTGAAGATTCTGGCGGACGGGACCTACCTGACCGCGCTGATCAAGCCGACGATCCGCGGCAACCGGCGGGAGCGGTTGCTGGCCGCTGCCCGGGCCGGTGCGGATCTGCAGGACATCAACACCGTTCCCGACGCGTTCGACGAGCGCGGCCTACCGGTCGTGCACCTCGCCCGGGTGATCGAGTACGACATGCCCGACCGGGTCGGCAACGGCACCGGCGAACTGATCGTCCTGCTGACCACGATCGGCGACCGGCCGACGCCCGAGCCGATGAACTGGCCGCCGGCTACCATCAGCGGTGGGAGGAAGAAACCGGAAACGACCAGCTCAAGACCCACCTGCGCGGCCCCGGCCGGGTGCTTCGCTCGCGTCTGCCGGACTTGGTCCACCAGGAGATCTGGTCGTATCTGATCGTCCACCACGCGATCAGCGCGTTGACCGCGAAGGCGTCCGCCGCCGCCGACCTGGACCCCGACCGGATCTCCTTCACCAAGGCCCTACGCCTGATCCGCCGTACCGCCACCGGCACGGCGGACATTCCCCCCTCACGACTGGGCTGACCGGCTACCCACCCACCTGGCCGCCATCGCTGTCTTGCTGATCCCACCCCGCCGCGAACGCACCTGCCCACGCGCCGTCAAGCGAGCCCGGCACAACAGCTACCGCGTGAAGAAACCCAACGAACCAGCCAGCACCCGCCACCCAAGTCCGGCCACGATCCGCATCCACACACTTCAACCCCGCGCTGCATGATCAACGTACGCTACGCGGCATTGGGCCATGGGCCGCCCCCGTTTCGACGGTACCAAAGATGCTCGTCGCCACGCTAAGCACGCCGTCGGTGACGTGTCAACGCTTCGGGACAAATGATCTACCGCTCGACCAAGGTCTATGTCTGAATCACGTTGCCGTACGTGGCGTACCCGATGCTGAGCAGGCGCCCAAGCGCACGACGGATCGGCGTGGCGCCGCGCGCCGGTGTGCCGGCGTGGCGAGAGCTGTGTGGTGACTTTCGCCGGCGGGCTTCCATTGCCGTACCTCGGCAACAGAACGGGGCCCAAGTTGTCCGGCGCGCGCCCTTGGCTGCGCGCCCGCATCCGGTCACGCTGCCGGTATGAGCGAGAACGCCGTGGTCGAGGCCCAGGGCCTCACCAAGTTCTACGGCCCGCACCGGGGGCTGGAGGACCTGTCAATGACCGTGGAGGCCGGCGAAGTCTTCGGGTACCTCGGTCCGAACGGGGCCGGCAAGACCACCACGATCCGGCTGATGCTGGACTTCATCCGGCCCACCCGGGGGACCGTACGAGTCCTTGGCGCGCCGACGCGGGGCGCTGCCGGGGTCGAGGCGCGCCGGCGCATCGGGTACCTGCCGGGTGAGCTGTCCTTCGACGGCCGGGAGACGGCCGCGGAGCTGTTGCGCTTCTTCGCCGCCGCCCGTGGCGGCGTGGCGCAGCGCACGATCACCGAGCTGGCCGACCGGTTCGAGCTGGACCTGCGCCGCCGGCTGCCGGAGATGTCGCGGGGCAACAAGCAGAAGGTCGGCCTGGTCCAGGCGTTCATGCACGAGCCGGAGCTGCTCGTGCTGGACGAGCCGACCAGCGGCCTGGACCCACTGATGCAGCAGGAGTTCCTGGAGCTGGTACGCGAGTCCCGGGCGGCCGGGCAGACCATCTTCATGTCCTCGCACGTCCTGGCCGAGGTCCAGCACGCTGCCGACCGGGTGGGCATCGTCCGCGACGGGCACCTGGTCGCGGTGGAACGGGTCGAGTCACTCGGCAAGCGCGCCAAGCGGCACGTCGAGATCCACTTCAATGGGCCGGTGCCGCCGCGGGACTTCGAGGGCCTGGCGGGGGTGACCGAGCTGCAGGTCGAGGGGGCGACCCTGCGCTGCACCGTCGACGGCATGCTGGACCCGTTGATCAAGGCGGCGGCCCGGCACACCGTGGCGGACATGATCTCCACTGAGCCCGATCTGGAGGAGACCTTCCTCAGCTACTACTACACGCAAGAAGGTGAACACCGTGCTGCCTAGCCTCGTCAACAAGAGCCTGCTGGACTGGCGGCGCGCCGCGATCGGCTGGGGGATCGGTCTGACCGCGTTCACGCTGATCTACACCAGCTTCTGGGCGAGCGTGAAGAACAACCCCGACCTGGCCAAGCTCAAGACCGGGGGACTGCCCGAGGGCATGAAGAAGGCACTGGGCGTCAGCGACCTGACCACCGGGGTCGGCTACCTCCACGGCAGCATTTACGCACTGATCGGGCCGCTGTTGATGATTATGGCGGCCGCCATCCTGGGCGCTCGGGCGATCGCGGGGCCCGAAGACCGGCACGTCATGGACCTGTACCTGGCCAACCCGATCAGCCGCCGCGATTTCGTCGCCCAGCGCGCCGCCGCCCTGGTCGGCGTTCTGGTGGGGTTCGGCCTGATCGTGTGGATCATTCCGTTGGTCCTGTCGCAGGTGCTGGACATGGGCGTCAGCGCAGTCAACGTCAGCGCGGCGAGCGCCGGGCTGTTCCTGCTCGGCCTGCTGTCCGGCACGCTCGCCCTCGCCGTCGGGGCCGCCACCGGCCGCACCGGCACCGCGCTGGCCGTCACCGGGGTCGCCGCCGTGGCCGGGTACATCATCCGCGCCTTGGGCGACACCGTCTCCTGGATCCACCCCCTGCGCTGGATCTCGCCCTTCCATTACTACATCGGGTCCGATCCGCTGCTCAACGGCTTCAACTTCGGGTACCTGGCGGTGCTGCTGGGTGCCTCCGTTGTCCTGGTGGTCGTCGCCCTGGTCAGCTTCGACCGCCGCGACGTTCGTGTCTGACCGGCTCGCGCCCGACCGGCGGGCGTCACCCGAGCCGACCGATGATCCGCTCGCGGCGATCCTCGCCGAGGCCGCGCGTACCGGTCGCCAACCGCGGCGCGCCGAACTGGACCGCTGCCGCCAGGTCGGCGCGGACGCCGGCGCCCGCGGTGTTCCGATCCGGACCCTGGTCGCCGGCCACCTGGCGGCCGGCGAGCGGGTGTTCGCCGGCCTGCCCGGCATCGCGGACGCGGCCAGCGCCAGCGATGCCCGCGCGGCGACCCGGTCCATGCTCAGCGCGCTGCACCGCACCCTCGACGCCGTACTGGACGGGTACGAGGACTCGCAGCGGCTCGCCGTGCACGCCACGGTCGAGGCCCGGCGGGAGTTCCTCGACGACCTGCTCTACGGGCGCGGGGACCCGGTCCGGCTGGCCGAGCGGGCGGAGCGCTTCGGCGTGCTGCTCGCCGGCCGGCACGTGGTCGCGGTGGCTCGCGCCGAGCGGCCGTTCACCGCGGGCGACCCGGCGATCCGGCAGGTCGAGCAGGCCCTGGTACAGCGGTTCGGCCACCACAACGTCCTCGTCGCCGACCGGGAGGGGCTGCTGGTCTGCGTCCTGCCGAGCATGCTGCGCGGTGCGCCGGGCGAGCTGGCCCACCATCTCGTCGGCGTACTCGGTACCCAGGCGGGCTGGCAGATCGGCGTGGGCCGGCCACAGTCCGGGCCGGGCGGGGTGATGCGCTCGTTCGAGGAGGGGCGCAACGCCCTCCAGTTCGCCGACAAGCTCGGCTTCCGGGCCACCGTCCTGCACGCCGCCGACCTGCTCGTCTTCCCGGTTCTCCTGCGCGACCGGGCGGCCATCATCGACCTGGTACGCGTCGTGCTCGGTCCGCTGGCCGACGCCCGGGGCGGTGCCCAGCCCATGGTCGACACGCTCGCGGCGCTCTTCGACAGCCAGGGCAACACGACGGCCGCCGCGCGCAAGCTCAACGTCAGCGTGCGGGCGGTCAGCTACCGGCTCGACCGGATCAAGGCGCTGACCGGGTACGCGCCGACGGAGCCGACGCAGCGCTTCACCCTCGAAGCCGCCGTGCTCGGTGCCCGCCTGCTTGACTGGCCCGGCACGCCGCTGCCCGACACCGAATGAACGAACGGCTTGACGGTTCTTCAAGCGGGCTCTAAGCCCACCGCCCGCCCGCTCGATGGCGCCGATGGTGCCGATGAGGCCGTCGACGATCTGGATCGGCCGGTGCTCCCCGGAGGCGGCGTGGTGGCGCCCGGACGGCCAGCGGGGCCTCTTCGTCCACCACCGGCGGGCCTTGCGGGGCATACATGAAGCAGACGTTCTGGGCGACGTACCGCCGCGCGCCGGCCTCGGTCGGGCCGCGGTGACCACCTCGCGCAGCCGGGCCGCGTCGAACACGTCGCACACCACCGGCTCGGCGCCCATGGCCCGCAACGCGTCGATCCGGTCCGGACGGGCGGGTGATCGCGGACACCTCGTGGCCGTCCTGCCGCAGCCGCGGTACCAGTTGCCGCCACCGCTCCCGGCCGGCCGGTCAGCTCTGCCGTAGGGCAGGCATGGGTATCGGGACCTGGTACGCGGTCGCTCCGGCCCCGACGCCGCCCTCGCAGGTGTTGGGTGGGGTGGTGGTGACGCCACGGGTCGAGGGGCGCTCCGCCGCCCAGAACATGTACCCGAGCATGCCGGACGTGGTACCGGCGCCGTTGGGCAGGACGCCCTGCACATAAGTGCCGGTCGAGTTCTGCAGCGAGTTGGCGAAGTCGGTGCACTCCGGCCGGACCCGCTTCCCCTCGGCGATGAACAGCCCGCCGGTGAACTTGGCCGGCGCCAGCGGCGGGATCGGCGGTGAGTAGTTGGGCTTGCCGTCGATGTGCTCCTGCCAGTTCGCCTCGGCGTCGGCGGCGCTCGACGGCTGGCGGGCGGGGACCATGGCGTTGGCGTAGTCCAGCACCGGGCGGTCGGTGCGGAGCCAGTCGGCGGTGGCCTTGCGGTCCAGGGCGATCAGCCACCGGTCGCCGGCGGCGACGTCGATGGTCAGCCGGGCCGCCGGATTCCCGCCGGTGGCGTCGTAGGGCAGTTGGGAGCGGTACGCGTCGATGAATGCCTGCAGTCCGGTCAGGTTCGGGCTGCTGTTCTCCTCGTAGTCGATCTCGATGCCGACGCCGAGCGCCCGAGCCACCGCGGCGGCGTTGAGCCCGAGCTGGGTGGCGCCGGTCGCCAGAGCGGTGTTCCAGTCGTCGACGTAGGTGATGCCGCCGATCGACAGCATCACGCGGATGCCCTTGGCGGTGAAGTAGTTGACGATCGTCGCGGTCATGCCGCGCGGCACGCCGTCGAGAGTCTGCGCGTCGGTGGTCTTGTTCAACAGCCGGAGTGGATTGACGAAGCTCAGGATGACCAGATTGACCGACGGTCGGCCGTCGCCGCGGTCGATCAGCCAGTGGTTGTTGTAGTCGAAGTCGGCCAGATCGCGCGCGCTGCCCCACAGGCACGCGTCGTTGGAGCAGTGCCAGGCTCCGTACACCTGTGGCGGGGTCGGCGTCGCGGCCACCGCCGCCCGGGCCGGGCCAGCCACGGAGCCGAGCAGCGTGATGGCGGTGAGGAAAACCAGGATCCGGCGCATGCTGCCCTCCGATCTCCGCGGCCCGCCCCACCCGTACTCCGGGCCGTCAATGTGGATCCATTGTTGATGATCAATTAGGTGAAGAGCAACCGGCGGTCGTTGCCTACCCCGCGGGCTGGATGGATTGGCTGCTGTGATGGCAGCTGGGCCGGAGTCGGTAAGTGAGGTAGTCGCCGTCGGTGATCGCTGGCGGTCAATCTGCAGGACGGTAGAACGATGTCCGGCGGAACGGGTGCCTGCCAGGATGGCCTGAATGGTATGCGGGTGCCGAGACGAACCGGGCCAAGAGGCACGGGCATCATCCGGCGTCGTCGGCTGTCCACAAGGAGGTGGTTCGCGCATGTACTTCCGGAACATGTCCCCCCGGAGGTGGAAGTCCTATACGCGGTTGGGCATGGTGGCCGCGGCGGCTACCGCCACGCTGCTGATCGCCGCGCCGTCAGCCCAAGCGGCGAGTGTCAGTCTCACCGAGGTCATCGTCGACACGTTCACGAACGCGGACAGCCAGCACGCGACCTCGGTGGAGCCCGACACCTTCGCGTTCGGCAGCACGATCGTGGCCGCCGCACAGGTCGGCCGGTACTTCAACGGCGGGGCCTCCGACATCGGGTTCGCGACCTCGACCGACGCTGGGCTCACCTGGACCAGCGGAGTGCTGCCGGGCCTCACCAACAAGGTGGGCGGTGTGTATGACCGCACCACCGACCCGAGCGTCGCCTACGACGCCCGACACAACGTCTGGCTGATCTCGTCGCTGCCGCTGCTCAACACCCCTAGCGGTCCGCTCGGTGCCGCGGTGGTGGTCAACCGCTCCACCGATGGGCTCACCTGGGGCGGGCCGGTCAACGTCGCCGTCGCCGGCGCGGGCCAGGACTTCGACAAGAACTGGACGGTCTGCGACAACCACCCCACCAGCCCCTTCTACGGCGACTGCTACACCCAGTTCGACGACTTCGGTGCCAACGATCTGATCCTGATGAGCACGTCGCGCGATGGCGGGCTCACCTGGAGCGCCCCGCTGGCCACCGCCAACCGCGCGACCGGCCTGGGCGGGCAGCCCGTCGTCCAGCCGAACGGCACCGTCATCGTGCCGGCGGCGAGCGCGTTCGAGAACGCGATCATCGCGTTCCGCTCCACCGACGGGGGCGCGAGCTGGAGCCGGACCGTGACCGTGGCGCGGGTACGCGACCACGCCGAGGCCGGGAACCTGCGGTCCGGCCCGTTGCCCTCGGCCGAGGTCGACGCTGCCGGCAAGGTGTACGTCGTCTGGCAGGACTGCCGGTTCCGCAAGCGCTGCGCCAGCAACGACATCGTCATGAGCACCTCGACCGACGGCCTTGCCTGGTCGGCAATCGCACGGGTGCCGATCGACGCGACCGCGAGCACGGTCGACCACTTCATCCCGGGCATCGCGGTCGACCCGGGCTCGACCGGGCGCCTCGGCCTCACCTACTACTTCTACGCCAACAGCGCCTGCGGCTCGTCCTGCCAGCTGCAGGTCGGGTTCGTGCAGTCCGCCGACGGCGGTGCGATGTGGACCGCACCGCTCATGCTGGCCGACCCGTTCCCGGTCACCTGGGCCGCGGACACCAGCCAGGGGCGGATGGTCGGCGACTACATCTCGACCTCCTGGGTCGGGGGCCGGGCGATCGGCGCCTTCGCGGTAGCGAGAGCACCGGTCGGGTCGGTGTTCGACGAGGCGATCTACGTGCCGAAGGGCGGGGTACCTCCGGCGGCCGCGACCCGTACCGGACAGGGCGAGCAGCCGGTGACCGCCGGCTCCGACCACCCCGACCGCACTGCACCCGTCCGTACCAGATGAGCGCTTGACTGACCGTCATGCTGGTGGCCCGCCCTGACCCGGCGGGCCACCATCTGGTTACGGCTGGCTGGCGGGGCGCCGGCCCACGGCCCGGTCACCCCCGGCGTCCATCGGTCGATCGGGCGGTTGTCGCGGTGACCGGCGGTACAACGTCGGGCAAGCGGGCCACGGCGTCCGGAGCGGTCGCCGGGGCGGGGGAGCTGACGTATCGACACGGCGGACGGGTATCTGCACGGCCGGTCGCGCCACCTGTTCATCGGCGGCAGCCGCCGCCCGGTCCATGGAGGCAGCATGCCCACGTCCTACCGTGAAGGCGTCATCCTCGCGCCGAAGTCCGTACTGGAGCCGGGGGAGATCGAACGCCTCAACGCCATCCTCCACGACGCCGGGCTCGGACGTCCGTTGCAGCCGTCACCCATGGACCGTACGTACGAGACCGTGGTGCTGGCGCTGGCCGGCGCCGACCCGTTGGCGGTGCGGGACGCGCTGCGGCGGGAGAGCCCGAAGCACGCCGACAAGCCGCTCCCGGACCTGTCACCGATCTTCGAGTACGACGTTGGCACTCACGGTTACGCCACCTACGAGGCGAGCGGGAAGAAGATCGGGCACGGCGGCGCATGGCTGTCCGCGCCGGACTACGAGATGCCGCCGCGACCGCCATGGCGGCCGCTTCGCCGCCGGCCGGTGGTCGCGCCGCTGGACACCAAGCTAAAGCCGCATGACTGGCTACCCGAGCCGGTGGCCGGCCAGTCGTTCGCCGAAGAGGTCACCGATTGGCCGGTGCAGGTGCCGATCAGCCGGCCCGAACCGGTCAAGGGGGAGCGGGACCACCGGGGACACGGCACCTTCATCGCCGGGCTTCTCCGGCTGGCGGCCCCCGCCGCCCAGGTGCTCTCCATCCCGGTGATGGACACCGAGGGGAAGGTCTACGGGGTCTGGGTGCAGGAGTGGCGGGAAGGCGACGGGGTGGTCAGCCTCATGCCCGTGCTGCGGCAGGGGGACTTGTACTCCGGGTACGCGTGGTCGCGCGGCACCTCGTTCGCCGCGGCGCGGTACGCGGGTGAGCTGGCGGCGCGGATCCCGGTCGAGAAGGCGATTCCGGCCCCGGTCGCCAGGCCATAGCATGTTCACCGTGTCCATCGGCGCCAGTCAGGCCGAGGCCAGCCGCGGCGACCGCACCGCCCGGCTCGCCGCGTACCTGGAGCGGGCCCGAGGCGGCGAGCGCGCCGCGCTGGACGAGGTGGTACGGGAGCTCAACCCGCTGCTGTGGCACGTCGCGCGGGCGCAGGGTCTGGGTGCCGAGGAAGCTGCCGACGTCGTCCAGACCACGTGGTTGGTGCTGTTGCGGAACCTGTACGAGATCAAGTCTCCGCAGGCGCTGACCGCGTGGCTGGTGACCGCGACCCGTCGGGAGGCATGGCACGTCCGGAACCGTTCCCGCCGGCAGGCACCGGATGGCGAGTCGGTGTTGGACTCCATACCGGATCCGGGTCCGGAGCCGCACGAGCGCCTGCTGTCGGATGAACGCGACCAGGTGCTGTGGCGGCATTTTCACCTGCTGCCGGAGCGGTGCCGGACGCTGCTGCGCATCGTCGCCCAGGTCGACCGGCCCGACTACGAGGTGGTGGCCGAAGCGCTCGGCATGCCCCGCGGCAGCATCGGCCCGACCCGCGGCCGGTGCCTGGCCAAGCTGCGCGAGATGCTGTTGGCCGATCCATCCTGGAGCGCGCAATGACCGACCTCGCCGGCATGCCGCTGGACCGCGACGACCAGGCCATCCTTGACCAGCTGGCGGCGATCGACGCGCGGCTCGACCCGCCGCCCGCCGACCTCGACGAGCGGGTCCGGTTCGCGATCGCCCTCGGGCACCTCGACGCGGAGGTCGCCCGGCTCAGTGCCGATCTGCTCGTCGGGTCGGGGGCGCGGACCAGCGAGCGCACCCGCACGGTCACGTTCGACGCGCCCAGCCGAACCATCATGATCACTATCGTCGAACGCCCCGACGGCGGTGTCCGGCTGGACGGCTGGCTCGCACCCGCCGCGGCGCTTCGGGTCGAGCTGCGCCTGCCGGAGCCGGCGGGCTCGCGGTTCGTCACCTCCGACGGTACGGGACGCTTCGTGTTCGACGGCGTTCCGCACGGGTTGGCGCAGCTGCTGGTACACCCGCCCGAACCCGGGCTCGACGGCGACGACACGCCCCGCGTCGTGACGCCGTCCCTCGCCCTGTGACATGGCTGCGCAACCGCTGGTCGACCGGGCCGCCAAACCGTACGCGGCCGGCTGGCGCTGCGCCAGTTCGACGCGGCGGTGGATCTGCTGAGGCCCGGCGCCGGGTCGCGCGGCGAAGCCCGAGCCGAGCCCGGGGGCCAGGGCCCTGTTGGTGGCCGGACCCGGAAACACCCGGGGCCGCCGCCATGCCACCGGACGTCACCACCGGCTTCGTGTGCTTCGGCGCCGGCTGAGCCGGCCGGGGTATCTGTGGCCGTTGCCGGACCACCTGCACGGTATGGATCCGAAAGCCGACAGGCGGTATCTGGCGGGCCTCCGCCATCCCCAGCCCAGTAGTGAGGGCTACCACGGAGGTGCAACATGCCGGCCTATCCGGTAAACCAGCTCCCGGAAAGCGGCGCGGTCGACGAGGCGCTCGCCGCCGCACCGTTGTTGACCGAGTTCCGCACGCAGCTCGACCAGGTGTCAATGACCGCGGCCGAGCGCGACCTGGTGGCCCGCCAGGCCGCCGCGCTGATCGACGAGGTGTACGTCCACCTGTGGCAGAAGCGCGCGATGTACGGGATCGATCCCAGCCAGCGACTGCGCCTGCTGCGTCGCCGAATCGGCCAGGTGACCGACGCGGAGTTCCATGCCGAGCTGCAGGACATCTTCAACGACCTGCGCGACCTGCACACGCTGTACGTGCTGCCGCGTCCGTACCTTGGCCGGCTCGCGACGGTCGGCATGCTCATCGAGCAGTGCTGGGAGGGCGGCCAACCCCGCTGGCTGGTGTCGCACGCGCGTCCCGACCTGGTCGGCGACCCGAGGCTGGTACGGGGTGCGGAGATCACGCATTGGAACGGCTCGCCGATCGCGGTCGCCGTCGCGCGCCACGCCGAGAGCGAGGCCGGCAGCAACCCGGCCGCCCGCCGCGCCCGGGGCCGGGAACGCATGACTCAGCGCTCGCTGGCCCTGTCGCAGGTACCTGACGAGGACTGGATCGACGTCCGCTACCGGGTCGACGGTGAGGTGCGGGAGACCCGTGTCCCGTGGCGTGTGGTCAACGTCAACGAGAAGATCAACCCCACCGATGGCGAGGCCGGACCGGGAGAGGCGGTCGCCGAGGAGGTCGCCGGCGGCGCCGCTGGCCGACCGGCCCAGAACGCGGCCAACGTACTGGCCATGGACCTGCGCACCGAGCTGGTCCGGCAGGTGAAGAAGGCGCTGTTCGCGCCGGCCGACGACGTCGCCGCGGAGGAGCCTGGCCTCATCCCCAGCAGCCGCCCGGTCGGGGAGCTGAAGGCCCGGACGGTCACCACGGCCCACGGTACCTTCGGCCACCTGCGCATCTACACGTTCCACATGGCGGACGGCAAGTTCCTCGACTTCATCAACGAGGTGCGCCGTCTGCTGCCGCTGATGCCCCGCGACGGCCTCATTCTCGATGTGCGCGGCAACGGTGGCGGCTACGCGTACGCGGCGGAGTCGCTGCTGCAGCTCCTCACTCCCCGCATCGTGCAGGCCGAGCCTTTCCAGTTCGTCACCACCGAGTCGACCGCGAGGCTGTCCCGCGCGGTGTCCTGGTTGGCGCCCTGGACCGCGTCGATCGAGGAGTCGACCGAGACCGGCGCCCAGTACTCGACCGGCATCCCGTTCTTCGACCGCGACGAGGTCAACGACGTCGGCCAGCTCTACCACGGCCCGGTCGTGCTGGTCACCGACGCGCTGTGTTACAGCGCGACCGACATCTTCGCCGCCGGCTTCCAGGACAACGAGATCGGCCCGGTGCTCGGGGTCGACGACAACACCGGCGCCGGCGGTGCGACCGTGTGGGAGCTGGACGACCTGGTGACCCGGTGGCCGGACGGACCGTTCAAGCGGTTGGCCAATGGTGCGCGGCTGCGGGTCGCGCTGCTGCGCTCGCTGCGCGTCCGCGCGCATGCCGGCCAGCCGCTCGAGGACCTCGGCGTGCTGCCCGACGAGCGGCACCGCATGACCCGCCGGGACCTGTTGGAGGGCAACGTCGACCTGCTGGACGCGGCGGGTGCGTTGCTGGCCAAGCGGACACCGCGCCGGCTGGACGTCACCGTCCTCGCACAGGACGCGTCGACGACGCTCAGCGTGACCACCGGCAACCTGTCGAGCCTCGACTGCTACGTCAACGACCGGCCGGTGAGCTCGGTGAGGGTCACCGACGGCGAACACCGCATCACGTTGCCGGCCGGCAGGGACGTGCGCCTGGAAGGCTTCGACGGCGCCGTTCTCGCCGCCGCGCGGACGCTGAGGTTCACGTCCTGAACCGCTCGTGGCGCTCGGGTCGTCAAGCACGGCCCGGGCGCCACGTGGGGCGTCCCGGGTCAGGCCATTGCCAGCGCGCCGCGAACGGTCGTGCGCATACTTGCCGGGTGAAGGCTCGCACCGTCCTGACCACCGCTGTGCTGTCCGGACTGCTCGCCGGTGCCGGCTGCGAGAGCCCGCGCCGGGCCACGCCCTCGGGGCGCCCCGCCGAGCCGCGCCCGAGCGTGTCGGTCGTACCGGGGCTGGCGTGGCGGACCGTGGCGCCGATGACGTCGGCGCGTACCGAGGTCGCGGCGGCGGCGGCCGGCACCCTGATCTACGTGATGGGCGGCTACGTCGCCGACGGCGCGACCGTGGCCACGGTCGAGGTGTTGGATACCGCAACGGGTCGCTGGACGCGCCGCCCCGACCTGCCGGTGGCGGTCAATCACGCCATGGCCGCCACGGTCGAGGGCACCGTCTACGTCTTCGGCGGGTGGCGGGCGGACAAACAGGTGAGCGCGGCGGCCTTCCGGCTGGTCGGCAATGCCTGGCAACCCGTCGCCGCGCTGCCGCAGCCCCGTGCCGCGGGCACCTCGGTCGCGCTCGGCGGCCGGGTCTACGTGGCCGGCGGCGTGGACCCCGCGGGCCTGGCCCAGCAGATGCTCGTGTACGACGCCGCCGGCGACCGCTGGTCCGCGGCGGACGGCCCACCAACCCGCCGCGAGCACCTGGGCGGTGCCGGGTTCGGCGGCCGGGTGTACACCGTCGGCGGCCGTACCGGTGCCGGCAACCTCACCGCGGTCGAGGCGTACGACCCTGGCACCGGCCGGTGGACCGCGCTGCCGCGGCTGCCCACCGCGCGCGGCGGCCTCGCGGCCGCGGCGACCTGTGCCGGTCAGGTGGTGGCCGTCGGCGGGGAGATCCCGGCGACGTTCGCCGAGGCGGAGGCGTACGACGTGCGGACCGGTGCCTGGTCGGCCCTGCCGCCCATGCCGACGCCCCGGCACGGTCTGGGCGCCGTAACCGTCGGCACGGTGCTGTACACGTTGGCCGGCGGACCGCAACCGGGCCTGCACGTGGCGACCACCGTCGAGGCCATCGACCTGGCTCGGCTGGGCCCGTGCGCCTCGCCGTGAACAGCGACAGTCGAGCCGTCAGGGTACGAGGAGGACCAGCCGGCCGACGGTGTCCCCGCCGGCCAGCCGGGTCAGCCCTTCGGGCAGGTCGGCGAAGTTCAGCCGGGCGCTGACCAGCGGCGCGACCGTACCGGCCGCGGCCAGCGCGGTCAGCCGCTCGTGCGCCTCGTTGATCAGGTGGGGCGCGTGCTGCCGGTACAGCCCCCAGTGCAAGCCGACCACGGAGTAGTTCTTGACCAGCGGATGGTTCGCGCCGATCTGTGGGATCCGGCCGCTGGCGAACCCGACGACAAGTAGTCGCCCCTCGAATGCGATGCACTTGGCCGAGCGCTCGAACGCCTCGCCACCGACCGGGTCGTAGACGACGTCCGCGCCGCGCCCGCCGGTGACCTCCTTGACCACGGAGACGAAGTCCGTCGTCGCGCGGTCGACCACCACGTCGGCGCCGAGTTTCACCGCGACCTGCGCCTTGGCGGCCCCACCGACCACGCCGACGACCCGCGCGCCGGCCGCCTTACCCAGCTGCACCGCCGCGCTGCCAACCCCGCCGGCCGCGGCGTGCACCAGCAGCGTCTCGCCGGCGCGCAGCTGCGCCCGCCGGTGCAGACCGAACCAGCCGGTCTGGTACCCGATGTGCAATGCGGCCGCTTCCGCGTCGTCCAACGCGTCGGGCGCGGCGAACACGTCGGCCTCGTCCAGCACGGTGAACTCGGCGAACGCGCCATGCCCAGGGGCCGGGGTACCGATGATCCGCTGCCCGATCCGCCAGCCGCTGCCGGAAGAGCCGGCCTGGGCCGGTCCGCCGACCTCGACGACCTCTCCGCACAGCTCGACCCCGGGTACGAAGGGCAGCGGCGGCCGGACCTGGTACTGGCCGCGTGCCATCAGCACGTCCGGAAAGTTCAGCGCGGCCGCCCGGACCCGGACCAGCACCTGACCGGCGCCCGGTCGCGGTTGCGGCACCTCGTCGACGCGCAGCACGTCGCGTGGCTCGCCGTGCTCGTCAACCTGCCATGCCTTCATCCGACACCTCCACCGGGTTTGGCCAGTTACCGACCAGTCGGTATGTTACGGCCGCAGCCGCTCGTGGTCGACCGGTGTGGTGTCCAGCTCGACCGGCAGCGGACCGGGAGGCACCTGCTCCCGCCATGGGGGAGCGCCGCCCGCGCGCACCGCGCGCGGCGCGGGCAGCGCGGGGTCGATACTGGCCAGCAGCCGCCCGGCAAGCGCCATGATTTCGGCCGGAGTGCGGTAGCACACGGTCAACTCCGTTAGCCGCCACCAGTCGGCCACTGCTGCGGCCTCATCAAAGTCCGGTGCCGGCGCCCTGAACAGGGCGCCGGCACCGGTGTGTGGGATGTAGCGCTGGTACAGGTCCGTCAGGGAAGCCAGTAGTTCCCGCTGACGACGAGCATGACTTGCAGCTGCACGCTGGCGTTGTAGTAGTCGCTGCTGCCGAACGAGGTGTTCACCAGCTTCGTCCAGAGTGCGTCGAGCCAGGCCTGGCTGGCCGTGTCGGTCATCGCGGCCACGGCGAACGGCGCGAAGAAGCACGCCTCGCTCCCGGACGAGATGGCCGTGCCGCCCAACGAGTACCCCACCGCGATGTTGTTGGGGTTGCCGCCGGTCTTCGACTTGATCCAGGAGTTCATCTTCCGGGCCGACGCGAGCGCGGCGGAGTTGCCACTCGTCACCGCGTCCTCGCCGATGCGCCACGGGGTGCGGCACGAGTTCCACCAGTACTTGCCGTCGTTCGAGCTCTCCAGGACCTGACCGGGCGCGGGCCTCGGGGTGGTGTTGGTGTCCACGACGAAGTCGGGCAGCAGGCCGGTGCTGGGCGCGTACTGGTTTTGCAGGTTCGTGATGAGGTTCTGGTGCGCGGTGCGGATCGTGTCCCACGCGGTGTCACCGGTCGCCGCCCGGAACGCCCGCATGTGGTCGATCATGAAGTCGGACGGGCGGGTGGTCCAGTAGAGGCTGTCGCAGCAGCTGCTCCAGTCGCCCAGCTTCAACAGATGGGTCGTCGGGTTGACCTCGCTCGCCTTGATCGCGTTGATGTGCTTGATCGCGAGGTCGCGGTAGTTGTAGGTACCGGCGCTGCCCCACTGCTTGTCCGCGAGCAGCAGGCCGAGGGCCACGTCGAGGTCCCCGTCGGTCGCCGAGTCGGAGCCGTTGACGCTGCGGCACGAGCTGTCCTGCTCGGCGGCGAGCAGGTTCGCGTTGTTCACCGAGGGGTGGGCCAGCATGAACTTCACCATGCCGTCGAAGATGGTCTTCGCATTGGCGTCGGCGCCGGCCATCGTGGCGACGATCATCATCCCGTACCCTTGCCCTTCGGCGACGTACGGGTGGTCGGCGTCCGGCGAGATCACCTCGTACCAGCCGTTGCCGCAGTTCTGCCGGATGAACGCGGACTTCCAGCGGTTGTAGAAGTCGACCACGGCCTGGTCCAGTGTGGACTGGGTGCCGGTCGGCTTCAACGTGCCGGAAGCGTACGGGAACAGGTGGCTGCCGAACGGCACCGCCGGTCCGGTGCCGGTGCCGGTGGTGGCGGTGGCCGGGTTGGACGCGGGTGAGGTGTTGCCGGCCGCGTCGCGTGCCTTGACGGTAAAGGTGTAGCTGGTGGCGGGAGCCAGGCCGGTCACCGTGGTACTGGTGCCGGTGACGGTCTTGGTCAGGCTGGTACCGGTGTAGACGTCGTAGCCGGTGACGCCGACGTTGTCGGTGGACGCGTCCCACGCCAGCGACACGCTGGACGAGGTGACGCCGGTGGAGCGCAGGTTGCCCGGCGCGGTGGGCGGCTCGGTGTCGGTACCGGTGCTGGCAACGACGCGGAGCCGGTCGAGGTTGGGTCCGCCGCTGGCGGTCGTCGCGGTGGCCCGGACGGTGTTGCTGCCCGCGGTCAGCGTGGTGGTGATCGTGACGTCGGCCCAGGTGTCCCAGTTGGCCGTCGGGTTGAACGCCACCCCAGCGGCGGCCACGGTGCCGTTGACCGTGATGTCCATCGGCCGGTTGGCGGTGGACCCGTTGGCGTGACGGAACGTCAGGCTGGCCGGGCCGGTGGCCCCCGCCGTGACGCTGAACTCGACGTAGGAGCCGGTCACGTTGGTGTAGTCGACAAAGCCGGTACCGGTGTAGCCGAGGTGGTTGGTCGCCACCGTGCCCTGGGAGATGGTGGCGTCCTCGGCCTGGTAGTCGTTGCTCGGCGCGGCCACCTCGACGTCCAGGAAGTCCACGTTCGGGCCGCCGCTCGCCGTGGTGGCGGTCGCCCGCACCGCGTTGGTGCCGGCGTTCACCGCGGCGTTGACGGTCACCGTGGCCCAGGTGTCCCAGCTACCCGTGGGGTTGAACGCCACCCCGGCGGCCACCACGGTGCCGTTGACCGTGATGTCCATCGGCCGGTTGGCGGTGGACCCGTTGGCGTGACGCACCGACAGCTTCGCGGTCCCCGCGCTGGCGGCGCTGACCGTCCATTGCACGTACGAGCCCGTCAGGTTGTCGTAGTTGACGAACCCGGTACCGGAGAAGTTGAGGTGGTTGGACTCCACCACGCCCTGCGAGATGGTGGCGTTCTCCGCCTCGTACCTGGTCGCCGCCGCCGACGCCGACCAGGTCACCGCCATCAACCCCGCCGCGACCACCGCCGCGGCCACGGCGGCCACCGCGGCCGCCACCCGCCGTCGAACAGACCACCGCACCGGCATTCGCATGGCTCCTCCACCCGCTAACCGGGATCGACCTACAGCCGGGCGGCGGCGCGGCCGGGCAGGCAAGGTCCCTATGATGATTAGGCAGGGTCCCTAACCATTGCCATCCTGTCAATACTCCTCGGCGCAACGACGAATCTCCGACCGGCTGCATCACTTACCTGCTGCGGGTCAACGCTGCCGGCGGCGCGAGGCGTTACGGCGGACCTGATGCCCCCGCCACGCTCGCGCTGCCGCTGACCACGTCCGTGCGAGCGTCGAGCGAAGGCGACGCCTGCCCGTCCGTCGCGCGGTGTGGTCGCCCGACGTGAACCGACGGTCCGGCCCGCCCGAACGTGCCTCCGCCAGCCATCGATGCCACTCGTCCGTCCACAGGTAGACCTCCCGGTGCGCCAGGTGCCCCCACTTGTCGTTCCGCTGGTCCGACACATGATGATCATATCGAACATATGTTCGAACACCAACGCGGATGTCGGGTTGCCGTCGCACCAGGCACACTCGTCCGATGGCAGATCTCGCGGTACACCGGGTCGACTTCGGCTACTTCGTCCGGCCGGCGGAGGAAACCGGCACCGGTACCGCGCGGGTGGAGCCCTGCCTGGGCTACCTTGTCAGCCACCCGGCCGGGCTGCTGCTGGTCGATACCGGCATGGGCCGTCACCCCGAGGTCGACGCGCACTACCGTCCTCGCCGGCGCAACCTCGACGCCGCCCTCGCCGGAGCGGGGGAACGCGTGGACGGCATCAGGTTTCTGGTGAACTGCCACCTCCACTTCGACCACTGCGGCGGCAACCCCGCGCTTCCCGGCCGCCCGATCTTCACCCAGCGCGCCGAACTGGAAACCGCGCTCCACACACCGGACTACACGCTGCCCGGGCTCGTCGACGCCCCCGGTCTGCGGTACGAGCAGCTCGACGGCGAGGCCGAGATCCTGCCCGGCGTACTCGTCGTGCCAACGCCCGGGCACACCGCGGGCCATCAGTCCGTCGTCGTCCGCCGGCGCGACGGCACTGTCGTGGTGGCCGGACAGAGCCACGACACCGCCACCGCCTACGGCTCCGACGCCCTCGCTTGGCGGGCGGGCCAGGACCACCACTCCCCATCCCTGCCGATCACGCCCGCCTGGATCGACCGGATCCAGCGGCTGGACCCGGCACGGGTCGTCTTCGCCCATGACAACGCCGTGTGGGAACCAGCGGCACGAGAAGCCGGTGAGCCGGATGTGCCCAGCGCTTCCGTCTGATCGTTTCTTGTCCGCCGGTAGGGGCCCGCGCATCATGTACCCATGGGCAGGTATGGGCCGGCGGCGGCGGCGTTGCGCGAGGCCACCCTCACCGCGCCCGGTGAGACCGGCACGGAGGTCCGGCGGGCCGCATACGGCGGCGGAGACCTGGTCGACCCGATGGCAACATACGTCGACAAGGTCCGCGAGTCGTCCTACCGCATCACCGACAGCGACGTGGCGGGGCTCAAGGCGGCCGGATACTCCGAGGACGCCATTTTTGAAATGACGCTGGCGGCGGCCGTCGGTGCGGCGTCCGGCCGGCTGGAGGCGGGCCTGCGCGCCCTTGCCGAGACGGGCTGACGTGCGGCTGCATGTCCTCGAGCACGGCCACCGGCGACGAGCCCGGGTGGCGTTGCGGTTCATCGGGATGACGGCGCGGACCGCGCCCGATCCGGTGGCGAAGATGGTCCTGTACCGCCCCGAGCTCTTCGGGCGCCCCTTCATCCGGATGCTGCGTTCGGTGATGCGCGGGCGGTCGTACTGGACCGCGGCGGAGCGGGAACTCATCGCCGCGCACGTCTCGCGCCTCAACGCATGCCCGTTCTGCGCCGGCATCCACGGCGGAGTCGCCGCGGTGCTGGCCGGGCCGGCGCGGGCCGAGCGGCTCGACCGGTGGCGCGACGGCGAGTTCGGCGAACCGCTCACCGCGACGTTCACGCTCCTCGAAAAGGTCACCCTCAACCCGGGCGAGGTTGGCGCGTCGGACGTGGCGCGGGTGCGGGCGGCGGGTGTGCCGGACGACGCCATCGAAGACGCACTCTACGTCTGCTTCCTGTTCAACACGGTGAACCGGCTGGCGAACGCGTTCGACTTCGGGTGGGAGACCGACGCGGATCGGATGAAGCTCGCCGCCGGCCTCAAGCGTGGCGGGTACCGGGTCCCCGGCTACCTCGTGCGCTGACGGACGGAGGCGCCACCGCATCGCGCCGCGCCCACAGCGGGCCGTGGTGAAGTGGTGTCGGGCACCATGGCCGTACGCCGGCGCGGGCGCGAGTATGACCGGCACGGAGCAGAAACCGTCGAACACGACGACAAGGGTGACCCGTGGTCCGTCATCTCCGGCGCGCGCCCGCCGCCGTACTCATCGCCGCAACCGCCACCGCGACCCTGGCCGGCGTACCGGCCCACGCGGGCAGCCCGTCCCACCGCCTCGTCGTGCCCGGTGCCGAGCGCCAGGAAGTGGCCCGGCTGGCCGACCTCACCACCGCCGGCACGGTGGCCAGCGGACACACCGACCCGGCCGACTGGGCCGGGCTCCACGCGCCCGGTACCGCGAACCCGTCCGGAGTCGCCGGTACCCAGATCGACGGCTACTTCCCCGACACCTCGACGTTCAACAACGAGCACGGCTGGCACCACGACGCGCAGTTCGTCATCCGGCTGCCCGACCACTGGAACGGCGGCCTGGTCATCACCGGCGCGCCGGGGGTGCGCAAGCAGTACGCGAACGACTTCATCATCTCCGACTGGGTGCTCGCCCGCGGGTACGCGTTCGCCTCGACCGACAAGGGCAACAGCGGCGTCACGTTCTACCGCGACGGCCGGCGTCCCGGAGACGCGATCCGGGAGTGGCATCACCGCGTCACCGAGCTGGCGGTCGCGGCCAAGGTCGTGGTGCGCCAGCGCTACGGCACGCCGCCCCGGCGCACCCTGATGACCGGCGTCTCCAACGGGGGATACCTCACCCGCTGGCAGCTCGAACGGGTGCCGGGGCTCTACGACGGCGGCGTCGACTGGGAAGGCACCCTGTTCACCGCCGACGGGCCGAACCTGCTGACGTTCCTGCCCCCGGCGCTGCGCGCCTACCCGCGCTACGCCGCCGGCGACCCGGCCGCGCACGACGAGATGATCAGGGCCGGGTATGCGCCGGGCTCCGAGCCGACCTGGGACTTCCACTACCGCGTGTACTGGGACCTGACCCAACGCATCTACCGGGAGGAGTTCGATCCCGACTACGACGGCCCGCTGGAGGCCGGGACGCCGTTCTGCGCACCCGGCAGCGTCCCCGGCTGCGATGCCGACTACGACTACGCGAGCCGTCCGGCGCCGGTACACCGCGCGGTGGACCGGGTGTCGTTGACCGGGCGCATCCACCGGCCCATGCTCACGCTGCACGGCACGCTCGACTCGCTGCTGCCGATCCGGCTGGACTCCGACGTGTACACCGCCATGGTGCGCCAGCAGGGCCGTGGTGATCTGCTGCGGTACTACCGCATCGACGGTGGCACGCACGTCGACGGCCTGTACGCCCTCTACCCGACCCTGGTGCGCCCGATCCTGCCTTGCTACCGCGCGGCGTTCGTGGCAATGGAGAACTGGCTGGACGGCACGGCGCCACCGCCCGACGCCACCGTGCCGCGGCCGACCTCCGGCGACCCGGTGAACTCGTGCGCCCTCGCCGCCGGCTGAGGCGCCGGCTCAGCCGCCCGAAGGCTCGCGCCGGCCGATGCGGTGCAGCCGCAGTGCGAGCTGCAGGTCGAGCGCCCGCTCCGGCTGCTGCCAGTCGCCGCCCAGCAGGCTGCTGAGCCGCTCCAGGCGCTGGACCACGGTGTTGACGTGGACGTGCAGCACCCCGGCCGCCCGCGCCGGGCTGCCGCCGCAGCCGAAGTACGCCTCCAGCGTCTCCCGCAGGACGGTGCCCCGCCGGGCGTCGTAGTCGAGGACCGGCCCGAGCACGCCCCGCACGTACCCGTCGACGTCGCCTCGGCGGGAGCCGAGGAGCAGGCCGACGAAGCCGAGGTCGGCGGCGCTCGCGCCGTGGCCGGCCCGGCCGAGGGCCACCAGCGCCGAGGCGCACCGGTCCGCCTCGCGGTAGGCGCGGACCACCTCCTCGGGGCCGTGGATCGGGCCGGCCGCGCCGACGGTGACCGGTGCCCGGACGGCCGTACCGACCTCGCGGGCCAGCCGCGGCGCGACGGCGGCCGGGTCGGCCTCCGGCAGCAGCAGGACCGCGACACCGTCGCGGTAGGCGGCCAGGCCGCCGCGGTGCGCCGCATGGCCGGCCGCCCATGCCGTGATGCGCTGGCGTAGCTCGTCCGGCCCGCGCAGGACCAGCACGGCGTGCGGCTGGTCGAGGTCGACGCCGACGCGCCGGGCGCGCTCGCGGATCAGGTCGGGATCGTCGAGCGGGCGCGATATCAGGTCGTCGAGGAGCTCGCCGCGGACCCGGCTCTCCGCCTCGGCCATGCTGCGCCGCGACAGCAGCAGCAGCGCGGTGACCACCGCCGCGCGTTCCAGGATGCGCAGGTCGGTCTCCCCGGGTTCGGCGGGCGGGCGCAGCACCAGGACGCACACCGCCGCGCCGCCGGCGTTCACCGCGGTCGCCCACAGGTCGCCACGGCGGACGGTACGGCCCAGCGCCCGCGCCGCGGCGGCCGCCTCGCCCCGCGCCGGCGCGGGGCCGAAGTCGCCGACCGAGGCCAGCGGCCGCCCGTCGACGTCCAGGACCGCCACCCCGCCGCCGAGCAGCTCGGCCACCGTGCTCGCCAGGTCGACGACGTCGCCGCCGCGCAGCACCAGCTCGGCCATCCGGTCGTGGGCCTCGGCGGCCCGCTCGACGGCGTCGCTGTGCTCGCGGATGAGCCGGTTGGCGGTACTCAGCTCGGCGAGCGCCGCCCGGGTCTCGGCGAGCAGCCGGGCGTTGTCGATGGCGACGGCGGCGTGCGAGCCGAGCGAGCCGAGCAGGATGACCTCGTCCCGGGAGAACGGCCGCGCGCTGCGGTTGGCCGCGAACAGTACCCCGACGATCCGGCTGCCCAGGCGCATCGGTACCCCGAGGATGGCCACGATGCCCTCCTCGGCGACCGCGGTGTCGATCTCACCGGTGTGCCGGAATCGCATGTCGGCCGGGTAGTCCGGGGTCACGTACGGCGTGGCGGTCTGGGCCACCAGGCCGCCGAGGCCGGCCCCCGGCGGCAGGCGGAGCTGCTGGAACCGGGCCGACACCGACCCGTCGGTGACCCGCATGTACGTGTCGCCGCGCTCCTCGTCCTGCAACGTCATGTAGGTCACGTCGGCGCCGAGCAGCTTGCGGGCCCGGCGCACGATCGCCTCCAGGACCGCGTCCAGGTCGTGCAGCGTGGCGAGGTCGGCCAGGGTCTCGGCGAGCGCGGACAGCTCCGCCTCCCGGCGCCGCCGCCGCTCCAGCAGCGCGCGCACCCGCAGCGCCAGGGTGCGGGCCTGGTCCAGTTCGTCGAGTACCGCCGGCGCAGCGCCGCCCGCCCGCGCCGCCAGTACCGGGCCGTCGAACTCGACCGCCGCCGCCTCGCGGGCCAGCAGGTCGAGGAAGGCGACCGCCACCCGGGGCTCCTCGCCGTTCAGTGCGCGCTCCACCCGCCATCCATCATGATCGACTCGCCGGTGATGAACGATGCCTCCGGCGCACAAAGGTACGCCACCACCTCGGCGACCTCGGCCGGCTCGATGAGTCGCTTGATCGCCACCGGTGCCAGCATCACGCTGCCCATCACCTCGTCCTCCGAGATGCCGTGCGCCGCCGCCTGCGCGGCGATCTGGCGCTCCACCAGCGGGGTACGGACGTAGGCCGGGCACACGCAGTTGGAGGTGACCCCGTGCGCGGCGCCTTCCAGGGCGATCACCTTCGACATCCCCTCCAGCCCGTGCTTGGCGGCCACGTACGCCACCTTGTACGGCGAGGCCCGGTGCCCGTGGACCGACGAGATGTTGACGATGCGCCCCCACCCGCGCGCGTACATGCCGGGCAGGCACCGGCGGGCCAGCCGGAACGGTGCCTCCAGCATCAGCCGCACCATCATCGAGAAGGTCTGCGGCGGAAACTCCGGCACTGGCGCGACGTGCTGCAGGCCGGCGTTGTTCACGAGGACGTCGGCAGCCACGTCGAGCCGGTCCACCGCGTCGAGGTCGGTGAGGTCGACCACCAGCGCCCGCCCCCCGACCTCCGCGGACACCTGCTTGGCCCCGGCCTCGTCCCGGTCCGCGACCAGCACCTCCGCCCCGGCCGCCGCGAGGCGCACGGCGCAGGCCCGGCCGATGCCGCTCGCCCCGCCGGTCACCAGGGCGGTGCGGCCGCGCAGGTCCACGTCGGCACCCATCACACGCCCTTCCTGGCCAGGCCGAGGTCGTCGGCCGGCTGCCCGTGGGGCGGCGCCGGCGGTCCGCCGCGCGGTCGGCGGCGGCGCCACCCCCGGCCGCCCCGCCGCGCCGACAGCCACCACGCGGCGGTACCCCACATGCCGCGCCGGAACAGCAGCACGACGGCGACGAAGACGGCTCCGGTGACAATCCCGGGACCGTCGAAGCCGGCGGTGGCGAGGAAGTCCTCCAGCTGGACGACCAGCACGGCGCCGAGCGCCGCCCCCCACAGCGTGCCGATGCCGCCCAGCACGACGATCAGCACCACCTTGCCGGACGTCGTCCAGTGCACGTCCTGGAGCGAGGCGAGGCCGTGCCCGACGGCGTGCAGGCCGCCGGCGAGTCCGGCGAGGGCGGCCGACAGCACGAACGCCAGCAGCTTGTACCGCGCTACCGGGTAGCCGAGCGCCTCCGCGCGGGCCGGGTTGTCCCGGATGGCCACCAGCACCCGGCCGAACGGCGAGCGGACGATCCGCCAGGCGGCGAACGCGCCGGCGAGCACCAGCGGCAGTGCGGCGTAGTAGAAGTAGAACGGGTCGGACAGGTCCACCCCGAACAGGTCGCGCGGGATGCCCTGCAGGCCGTTCTCGCCACCGGTGAGGCTGCGCCACTGGTTGGCGATGAAGTACATCATCTGCGCGAAGGCGAGAGTCACCATGGCGAAGTAGATGCCGGTGCGCTTGACCGACAGGTACCCGATCGGCAGGGCCAGCACCGCCGCGGCGAGCGCGCCGGCGAGCACCACGACCGGGAACGGGGCTCCGGTGTGCAGCGCGACCAGCCCGGCGGCGTACGCGGAGGTACCCCAGAACGCGGCATGCCCGAACGACAGCAGCCCGGTGAAGCCGAGCAGCAGGTCGACCGCGATCGCGAACAGCGCCCACACCGCGATGTCCAGCGCCACCGGCGGGTAGACCAGCCAGGGCAGCGCGAGCGCCGCCACGACGCCGGCCGCGAGCAGGAGGTACCTCATATCCGGGCCTCCTCGCGGCCGAACAGGCCGGCGGGCCGCCAGAGCAGCACGGCGGCCATGAGGACGAACACCAGGGTCTGCGACAGCGCCGGCAGGTACAGGTTGCACAGGGCGGACGCGACGCCGATGCCGAACCCGGCGACCACCGAGCCGAAGATCGAGCCGAGCCCGCCGATGACGACGACCGCGAACACCGTGATGATGAGGTCGCCGCCCATCAACGGGTTGACCGCCCGCATCGGCGCGGCGAGGACGCCGGCCAGGCCGGCGAGGGCGACCCCGAAGCCGAACACCGGCGTCACCCACCGCCCGACGTTGATGCCCAGCGCCCGGGTCAGCTCGGAACGCTCGGTGGCGGCCCGGACCACCATCCCGACCCGCGTGCGGGTGAGCAGGTACCACACGGTCGCGCAGACCAGCGTCGAGGCGGCGAGGACGAACACCTGGTAGCCGGGGTAGCTGAACAGGCCCAGGTCCAGCGGCCGGTTGAGGGCCGCCGGCACCGGGTACGGCTGGGAGGCCACCCCGAACTCGCGCTTGACCAGATCCTGGAGCACGAGCGTGACGCCGAAGGTGAGCAGGAAGTTGTACAGCGGGTCGAGGGCCGTCAGCCGGTGGATGAACAGGCGCTCCAGCACCATGCCGGCGATCCCGAGGGCCACGGGCACGGCGAGCAGCGCCAGCCAGAAGTTGACCCCGGCGTCGGTCAGCAGGATGTACGCCCCGAACGCGCCGAGCATGTAGAACGCGCCGTGGGCGAAGTTGACCACGCCCAGCATGCCGAAGATGACCGACAGGCCGAGCGCCAGCAGCGCGAGGAACGCGCCGCTGACGAGGCCGTTGAAACCCTGCTGCAGGACGTTGACCACCGCGGGTTCACCCCAGCTTGCAGCCGGCGGCGGCGCTGGCCGACACCGGGCGGAACGCCTGCGCTGCCGGGATGGTCCGCAGGATCTTCTCGTAGTCCCAGGGCTGCGACACCGCGCTGGACGGCTTCACCTCGGCCAGGTAGGCGTCGTGCACCACCCGGTGGTCCTCGGCGCGGATGGTGGCGTTGCGCGCGAACAGGTCGTCGAACGCGTACCCTTCGAGCTTCTTGACCACGGCGTCCGAGTCGTCCGTACCGGCCCGCTGCACCGCTTCCAGGTACTGCAGGGCGGCCGAGTAGTTGCCGGCGTGCGCGAACGACGGGCGGATCCCGGTCCGCTGCTGGAACTTGTCCGCCCAGGCGCGGCTGCGCTCGTCCAGGTTCCAGTACCACGCGTCGGTGAAGGTGGTGCCGGCGAACGCGTCCGCGCCGAGGGAGTGGATGTCGGTGATGAACATCAGCCCCACCGACAGCTTGATGCCCTTGTCGCGCAGCTTGAACTCGTTGTACTGCTTCACCACGTTGACCAGGTCGCCGCCGGCCTGCATGGTGCCCAGCACGTCCGGCTTCGGGCTCAGGCTCGGCGCCTTGAGCAGGAAGGTCGAGAAGTTGTCGTTGGGGAACGGGGTCGGGTCCTTGGCGATGACCTTGCCGCCCGCGGACTCGATCGCCGCCGTGAAGGACTTCTGCATGTCCTGCCCGAAGGCGTAGTCGGGGTAGATCAGGTACCAGTTCCGGCCACCCTGGTTGGTCACCGTGGTCCCGGTGCCGTACGCGAGCATGTACGTGTCGTAGGCGTAGTGGAAGGTGTACTTGTTGCACGCCTTGCCGGTCAGGTCGGTGGTGGCGGCGGTGACGTTCAGGTACAGCTTCTTCTTCTGGTTGGCCACCGTGGCCACGGCGAGCGCGGCGGACGACGTCGGCACGTCCAGGATGGCGTCGGCGCTCTGCCGGTCGTACAGCTCCTGGGCCTTGGAGTTGGCCACCTCCGGCTTGTTCTGGTGGTCCGCGGTGACCACCTCGATGTTCTTGGTGATCGCCTTGTCGCCGTACTTGGCCGTGAAGTCCTCGGCCGCCATCCGCACCGCTTCGACCGAGTTCTTGCCGGACAGGTCGGAGTAGACGCCGGACTGGTCGTTGAGCACGGCGAGGACGATCTTGTCGCCGGACAGCTTGCCAGCGCCGCCACGCGGGCCACCGCCCCCGCAGCCGGCGAGGACGAGGAGTAACGCGGTGAGAACCACCGCACCGGCCTTACGCATCTCCCACTCCCTAAATCCCGAGATACTCGAGCAGTTCGTGCTCGCGTCGCTTGACCTCGGCGTTGTCGAAGGTCTCCACCACCCGGCCCTCGGCGAGCAGGTAGTGCCGGTCGGCCACGGTGGCCGCGAAGTGCAGGTTCTGTTCGATCAGCAGGACCGTCACGCCCTGCGCTTTGACCCCGCGCAGGATGTCGCCGATCTGCCCGACCAGGAGCGGGGACAGCCCTTCGGTCGGCTCGTCGCACAGCAGCAGCCGGGCCCCCGTGCGCAGCGCGCGAGCCAGCGCGAGCATCTGCTGCTCACCGCCGGACAGCCGGGTACCGGGGAACCGCCGCCGCTCCCTGAGCACCGGGAACGCGTCGTACACGGCGGCCAGGGACCACGGCGACGGGCCGGTGACCGGGGGCAGCGTGAGGTTCTCCTCGACGGTCAGGCTGGCGTACACGCCGCGGTCGTCGGGCACCCAGCCGATGCCGGCCGCGGCGCGCCGGTGCGGCGGCATGCCGGTGAGCCGGCCGGTGCCGGCCAGCTCGATGTCCCCGCGCTGGTCCCGGTGCAGTCCCATGATGCAGCGCAGCAGCGTGGTCTTGCCGGCGCCGTTGCGCCCAGCCAGGGTGACCACCTCACCGGCGGCCACGTCCACGGTGACCTCACGCAGCGCTTGCGCCTCGCCGTACCAGGCGGACAGGTCACGGATGCTGAGCATGGGCCTCTCCCAGGTACGCCGCGACGACCCGGGGATCGTCGCGGACCTCGGCGTATCCGCCCTCGACCAGGATCCGGCCCTGCTGGAGCACCGTCACCCGGTCGGCGAGACTGCCCACGACCGTCATGTTGTGCTCGATGAGCACGACGGTCCGCCCGCTGGCGGCGCGGCGTACCAGGTCGACGGTGCGGTCGATGTCCTCGGCACCCATACCGGCGGTCGGCTCGTCGAGAAGCAGGACCCGGGGCTCGAGCGCGAGCGCCACCGCCAGTTCCAGGGCCCGCTTGCGTCCGTAGGCCAGCACACCGGCCGGTGACTCGGCCAGCCCGCCCAGCCCGACCTGGTCGAGCAGGTCGGACGCCCGGTCCCGGAACCGCCGTAACTGCCGGTCCGAGCGCCAGAACCGCCACCCCAGACCGGTGCTGGCCTGCAGCGCCAGCTCGACGTGCTCGCGGACGGACAGGGCCGGGAAGAGGCTGGTGATCTGGAACGACCGGGCCACCCCGAGGCGGGCGACGCGGTGCGGCGGCAGTCCCGTGGCGTCCCGGCCGTCGATCTCCAGCCGGCCGGCGGTCGGCGTGAGAAAGCCGCAGAGCAGGTTGAACAGCGTGGTCTTGCCGGCACCGTTCGGTCCGACGAGGGCGTGTACCGTGCCCTCGGCGACCTGGAGGTCGATATCGTCGAGCGCGACGAAGCCGCGGAACTCCTTACGGAGACCCCTGGTGGAAACGATGGTCGGCACCGCACCTCCATCCCTGTGACCGGGACACTAGGTGCGCGGCCGACAGGTCGGCCATGTGCCGGGATGCCATATCGACGACCGGTTACCTGGTGTCGACAAACACATCGTGACGCCGAGGGAGTGCCGTCGACGCCGGACTCTCCGGCGGGGTGCTGACCTGGAGTCGGGAGGGCTCCGCCGCTCCGGCGTGCGGAAGATCATCGCGGCAATTCGGACACTCGGTGTTCATCGACGCATCCGAATATTGACGGATACCGCGAGAGATCCTATGTTCTTTCGAGGTCAGCCAATAAATCGGTGACCTTCGACCCTCCCGCCGGGCGAGCCAAGACCGCTGCGTACCCGCCTGGAAAGGGTGTCGGGAATGACCATCGCCAGGCCCGCCCGGCACGGTGACCGGCTGCTGCCCACAGTTCGCTTATACATCCGACGTCCGTGTCGTCCGGCCGCAGACCGGCACGGCTGCAAGCCGACGTGCCCATGAGGAGAGGCTACGTATGCATACCAGACGAAAGCTCGGCATCGTAGCGACCGTCGCGGCGGTTGCCGCGGCGATGTTCGCCATACCGCATTCGCCCGCGCGGGCCGAGGTGGCCAACCCCAGGCAGGACTGGCTGCGCAACTCAGTGTCCGGGCTGTTCCTGCATTGGGGCATGCGTACCTCGCCCAGCCACTCCTCGTGCAGCGGATGGGAGGACGCGGTCACCAGCGGCGGCTGGACCGCCGACTACTGGGTCCAGGAGACCAAGAAGCTGCACGCGAGGTACCTGGTCCTGGCCTCCTTCCACAGCCGCCTGGGGTACTCGCGGGCCTGGCCCTCGGCGATCCCGGGTAGCTGCAGCACCAAGCGGGACTTCCTCGGTGAGCTGATCAAAGCCGCGCACGCCGCCGACCTGAAGGTCATCCTCTACATGACCGACGACCCGCAGTGGCACAACGAGGGCGGGACCGAGTGGCTCAACTCGGCGGCGTACTCCCGGTACAAGGGTCGCAACGTCGACCTGCACAGCCGCAACGGCTTCGGTGAGTTCAGCTATGACAACTGGATCGAGGTCATGGACAAGTACCCGACCCTCGACGGGTTCTGGGTCGACAACGACAACGCCTACTGGGAGTCGCACCACCTGTACGAGCTCGTGCACCAGCGGCGGCCGCACATGCTGCTCAGCAACAACAACGAAGACACGCCGGAGATGGACACGGTCTCCAACGAGCAGAAGACCGGCATGCCGATCCGGTACGACATGGCCACCGCCATCGGCACCCCCTTCCCCCGGATGATCGAGGCGTGCTACAAGCTGCCCAGCAGCGGCCCCTGGTGGTTCGGCGGCTCCAACAGCACCGTCGACATCAAGCTCAACGTCGGGCGGCTGATCACCAACGCGGGCGGGTCGATCAAGTCGTTGATGGCCGAGACCGCGATGGTGAACGGCAAGTTCCCGTCGAACCAGGCCAACTACAACAACTTCCTCAACAGCCTGCTCACCCCCATCTGGGAGTCCCTGGACCGCGTCGAGGGCGGCGGGTACGGGTACGGCGGCTTCCCCGGCGGGCCCTTCGGCAACGGCGCGTACGGGGCCACGACGGTCAGCAAGACCAACCCGAACCTGTACTACGTCCACGTCATCGACAAGCCGACGTCGGGCAACTCAATCAGCTTCCAGGACAACGGGTACAAGGTGAGCCGGGTGACCGACCTGCGGACCGGTGCGACCCGCCCGTTCACTCAGGCGAACGGTACGGTCACGATCAGCGGCCAGACCAACTGGGACCAGTACGACACGGTCTTCCGGGTGGAGACCAGCGGCCGCTCCGGCATCTACCCGAGCAGCTCGCTGTCGGCCAGCGCCTCGGCGTCGGCCAACGGGCACCCGGCTTCGGCCGTGCTCGACGGCCGGTTCGACACCTACTGGGACAGCAACACGACGCTGCCGGTGAACGTCACGCTGGACCAGGGCAGCGCGCGGAAGGTCCAGTACCTGGGGATCAACCAGCGGGAGTGGTCGCCGACCCACCCGCGGGACGGCTTCGGCGGGGTGCAGGACTCTGCCCGGATCAAGGCCTACCAGGTCCAGACCAGTACCAACGGCTCGTCCTGGAGCACGGTGAAGTCCGGCACCCTGCCGAGCAAGCGCGGGGTCCAGATGATCGACCTGGGCGGCGTCACCACGCGGTACGTCCGGCTCGTCGTCACCAGTACCTGGTCGGGTTCGCAAGCCGGGAACTACGTCAAGAAGCTGCGCATCGACGAGCTGTTCCTAGGTTCGAGCTGGGCCGGCGGCGGCGTCGTCGAGCCGCCGCCACCGCCGCCGGGCGCGACCTACCAGGCGGAGGACGCCACCCTCAACCAGGCGACGGTGTCGGCCAACCACACCGGCTTCACCGGTACCGGCTTCGTCGACTACGCCAACGCGGCGGGCGGCTACGTCGAATGGACGGTGACCGTCGATGCCGCCCAGGCGGGCAGCGCCGGGCTCAGCATCCGGTACGCCAACGGCACCACCGCCAACCGGCCGATGGCGGTGAGCGTGAACGGTGCCGCGGCGGTGACGGTGAACTTCGGCGGTACCGGTGGCTGGGACACGTGGCAAGTCGCCAGCGTGAACGCGCAACTGAAGGCGGGCGCGAACACGGTACGGGCGACGGCGACCGGCGCCAGCGGCGGACCGAACGTGGACTGGCTCCAGGTCGCCACGGGCGGCTGACGAGTCAGGCAGGCGGCTGCGGGGTGGGCACGGGTTGCCCACCCCGCAGCCGTTGTCCCCCTGATGGCCAGGGCGGGCGGTCAGCGTATGCGCAGTGGTCCGACGGGGTTGGCGCCGGCGGTGAGCCAGTGCTCGACGCTGGTGGTGTAGGCGTCGACGAGCCGGGCTTCGGCGCGGTGCCGCGTGATGAGGGTCGTTGCCTGGTCGGGGCCGTGCCCGCGGAGGCGTAGCACGGCGTACGTGAGCATGATCGAGCGGCGGCGGCCTTGCTGGCAGTGGATGAGGACGCCGGCGGCCGGGTCGTCAGTGAGGACCTGGGCGGCGAAATGTGCGGCGGCCGACCACAGGTGGGGCGGTTGTGGCTGGCCGAAGTCCCACATCGGTGCGTGGACCACCCGGGAGGGACCGAGCAGGGCGCGTTCGACGGCGAGGTCCTGAGAGATCCACGTCTGCGTGGTCGAGCGGCAGTTGACGATATGGGTGACGCCGTTGCCGGGCAGCCTCGCCAGGGTCGCGGCGGTGGGCACGCTGCCGACGGCGATGCGCTGGTCACCGATCCAGCTCAGCCAGGTGGTGTACGGGCTGGGCCCGTAGACGCGGGTGCTGTAGCGGTGACACCGCTGTCGCCAACCACTCATGTCGTCCTCACCGGTGCAACGTCCGTGGTTTCCAGGATTGCACGGCGGCAGCCGCTGGTTACGCCGGCCGGCCCACCGCCTGGTGGGTCACGGGTCGCCGGGAGAACCGCAGCGTGCCGTCGTCGATCCGGCTGTGGCGCAGGTTCAGCAGGTCATGCGCGTAGCTCATGCCGAGCCGCCACGGGGCCCGCGAGCCGGCCTTGGGGAGCTCGTCGATGGAGCGCAGCACGTATCCGGCCTGGAAGTCCAGCAGCGGCCGCTCGGTGACGGTGGGGTCGTCGTTGGTCGGTACGCACTGGTCGTAGCCGTGGATGTCCAGATACCGCAGCAGCCGGACGACGTACTCGCTGACGAGGTCGGCCTTCAGCGTCCAGGACGCGTTGGTGTAGCCGATCGTGAAGGCGAAGTTCGGTACCCCGCTGAGCATCATGCCCTTGTACGCCATGGTTTCCGGCAGCTTGACCTCGCGGCCGTCGACGGCGAGCCCGATGCCGCCCAAGGCCAGAAGCTGCAGTCCGGTGGCGGTGACGATGATGTCCGCGTCCAGCTCGGCGCCGGATTCCAGGCGCAGTCCCGCCGCCGTGAACTCGGCGATCTGGTCGGTGACCACGGAGACCCGTCCCTGCCTGATCGCGATGAACAGGTCGCCGTCGGGGATGAGGCACAGCCGCTGGTCCCACGGTTGGTAGTACGGCTTGAAATGGGTGTCGACGTCGTAGCCGGGCGGCAGCCGACGGATCGCCGCCCGCCGGAGCATCGACTTGACGATGCGCGGACGGCGCCGGCTCAGCTGGTAGATCAGCGTGCCGATCAGGACGTTCTTCCACCGCACGATCGGGTACGCGCGGCGTGGCCCGAGCATGCGCCGCAGGCGGTTCGCGATCGGGTCCTCGGCCGGCACCGACAGGATGTAGGTGGGCGAGCGCTGCAGCATCGTCACGTGTGCGGCCCGATCGGCCAGCGCGGGTACGAGCGTCACGGCCGTCGCACCGCTGCCGATCACCACGACCTTCTTGCCGGCGTAGTCGAGGTTCTCCGGCCACTGCTGCGGGTGCACGACGGTGCCGCCGAACCGTTCGATCCCGGGGAGGTGCGGCGCATGGCCGGTGTCGTAACGGTAGTAGCCGGCACAGGTGTACAGGAAGTTGGTGGTCAGCCGGACCGGTTCGCCGTGGTGGACGGCTTCCACCGTCCAGCGCGCGTCAGGTGTGGACCACTCCGCGCGCACCACCCGGTGCCCGAAACGGATGCGCCGGTCGATGCCGGCCTCGGCGGCGGTCTCGCGGATGTAGCGGAGGATGGCCGGCCCGTCGGCGATGGCCTTGGCCTGCGTCCACGGCCGGAACCGGTAACCGAGGGTGTGCATGTCCGAGTCCGAGCGCACGCCGGGGTACCGGAACAGGTCCCACGTACCGCCGATCGTGTCGCGGGTCTCGAGGATGGCGTAGGTCCGGTCGGGGAAGGCCGACTGGAGGTGGTGTGCCGCCCCGATGCCGGACAGGCCGGCGCCGATGATCAGCACGTCGACGTGCTCGGTCGTCGTTGTCACACCGGCTCCTTCTGTCGGGCGCGCAGCCGGGACTGCAGGCGGGAGATGACGGCGTAGTAGTGGGTGGGTGCGATCCGGGACAGTGCGTCGAACAGGTAGGCGTCCGGTCCGACGAGAATCCGGGCCTTGCCGCGCTCCACGCCACGGTGGATGATCCGCGCCGCCTTGTCGGGGGAGGTCATCGTCAGGGCCTCGAACTCGGCCGCCATCTGCTCCTTGGTCCGCCCGAGGCCCTCGGGGTCGGTACGGATGCGCGCGTTGCGGGCGATGTTCGTGGTGATGCCGCCCGGATGCACGGCGACGGCCCGCACGCCGGTACCGCGCAGCTCCTGGCGCAGCGCGTCGGTGAAGCCGCGGACGGCGAACTTCGAGGCGCAGTAGGCGCTCTGGTACGGCATGCCGACCAACCCGAACACGCTGGAGGTGTTGACGATGGCGCCGTCGTCCTGTTCGAGGAGGATCGGCAGGAACGCCCGGGTCCCGTTCACCACCCCCCAGAAATTGATCTCGAACAGCCAGTCGTCGTCCTCCGGCACGGCGTCCCGGACGGTCGCGGTCACCGCGACGCCGGCGTTGTTGAACACCGCCGCGAGCGGTGCCGGGAGCCACTCGCGTACCTCGTCGGCGAACCGCAGCTGGTCGGCCGGGTCGCGGACGTCGAGGACCCGGCTGAGCACCGGACCGGACAGCGACGCCGCGGTCTTCGCAAGCCCGGGCTCGTCCACGTCGGCGATGGCCACCGGCGAGCCCAACGCGGACAGCCGCCGCGCCAGGCCGCGGCCGATGCCGGACGCGCCACCGGTGATCATCACGGGACGTCCGGTGATCCTAAAAGGTCGTTGTGGCATCGGTACTCCCGATCTGCTCGTCGGCCAGCGACATGCCGCGCCCGACGTCGGCCATCGGCTCGGTCATGCGCCCGCTCCGGTGGTGGCGGCCGCCGCGGGCGGCAGTGCGGCGGCGAATCGCCGGCGAATGATGGCGCGGCCGCCCTTGGCCGGAGCGTTGGCCACGCCACGCGAGTGCCAGCGCTCGTCCGGCTCGCTGGTCGGTGCCAGGGTGAGCTCGCGCAGCATGGTGCGCAGGACGACGTGCATCTCCATGTTCGCGAACGCGGCCCCGAGGCAGCGCCGGGTGCCGCCGCCGAACGGGATCCAGTGGTACAGGTCCGGTCGCGTGCCGAGGAAGCGGGTGGGGTCGAAGGCCTGCGCGTTCGGGAAGAGCGATTCGTCGTCATGGATGAGCGTGATGCTGACCAGGACCGCGTACCCCTTGGGCACGGTCCACCGTCCCATCTGGAACGTGTCGGCCTTCACCTGCCGTCCGACGAGGTCGATGACCGGACGGGTGCGCTGCACCTCGAGGATCGTCGCGTCGCGCAGCGCGCTGCCGCCGGCGTCCACCTCCTCGACGAGCGCGCGCAGGGCCGCCGGGTGGCGGCGCAGCCGCTCGACCGCCCAGGCGAGCGTCGTCGCCGTCGTCTCGTGCCCGGCGGCGAGCAGCGTGAGCAACTGGTCGGCGATGTCACCGCGGCTCATCCCCGAGCCGTCGTCGTAGCGGCTCTGCAGCATCAGGGCGAGGATGTCGTCGCGCTCGTCGAGGTGTGGGTCCCGCGCCGCCTTGGCGATCAGCCGGTCCACGATGGCGTCGTACTCGCGGCGGATCGCCCAGAACCGCCCCCACGGGCTCCACCCTCCCAGGTCGACCTTGGGAAGGGGTAGCACGGCCAACCGCGAGCCGATCGTGATCGCCCGCGGCAGCAGCTCGCGCAGCGCGGCGAACTCGGCGCCCTCGGCGCCGAACACCGTGCGCAGGATGATGTTGAGCGTGATGCGGGTCATCGACGGCAGCGTCGGAAAGGCCCGCCCCTGTGGCCACGACGCCAGCTCACGCATCGTCTCGTCTTCGACGATCTTCTCGTACGCGGCCAGCCGGCGGCCGTGGAACGGCGGGATGAGCAGCCGGCGTTGCTTGTGGTGCTCCTCGCCCCGGAGCGCGAACAACGAGCCGGGACCGAGTACCCGGCCGAGGTTGCGGTCGAGGTTGTCCGCGACGTCGGGACCGGCCATGAACAACTGCTTGATCTCGGCCGGATTGCTGATGACCACGGCGCGGCCGAAGATCGGGACATTGACGGTGAACGCGTCGCCGTAGCGGTCGCGCATCTGGCGCATCCCACGGCGGGCAACGGTGAGGGCATAGGCGCCCTGCACGAATCGAGGGGTCGACGGACCTGGCGGAAGCGTGACAGTCGTCATCGGGCGGCACCTTCCAGCGATGGTACGCCAGCGTACCAGCCACACGGTACGCTCACGTACCATTTCGTACAAGAGCTTCGCCCGAGAGAGGTATAGCGTGACCCCGGTGACGACCGTGCATCAGCAGCTCCGCGCCGTGCCGGCCGCGAACGACGAGCCCGACCCGTTCCGGCAGCGGCTGCTGGACGGCCTCGCCGCGTCGATCGTGGAGGACGGGTACCGGAACACCACGGTCGCCGAGATTGTGCGGCGCGCCCGGACGTCCCGGCGCACCTTCTACGAGTACTTCTCCGACAAGGAAGCCTGTTTCGTCGCGCTTCTCACCGACGCCAACGCGGAGATGATCCGCCAGATCTCCGCCGCCGTGGACCAGAACGCGCGATGGACGAGCCAGGTGCGCCAGGCTGTCGAGGCGTGGATCGCCTGCGCGGAGTCGCGGCCAGCGATCACCCTCAGCTGGATCCGCGAGGTGCCGTCGCTCGGCACCGCGGCCCGCCGGTTGCAGCGGGACACGATGGAGGCCTTCGTCACCATGATCCAGACGCTCTGCGACACCGACGCGTGGCGCGCCGTCCGGGCCAGCCCGGTGTCCCGGCAACTCGCGATCATGCTGCTCGGCGGGCTGCGTGAGCTGACGGCCACCACCGTCGAGGACGGCGGACGCGTCAGCGACATCACCGAACTGGCCGTCCAGGCTTCGATCGCCCTGCTCGGCCCCGCACCCGACATCCCCGGTCGTCGGCGATGAATCGGCGCCGGGGAGCTGGCCTAGACCGGGGAGACCGACGCGGCCGCGCGACGGCACGCATGGCGGCTGGCGAGCAGGAGGTGCACAGATGACCGACAGAGAGCCCGTCAAGGTGACCAACCTCGACCGGTACGGATCCCCGGCGTTGCCCTGGAGCAGGCCCCGCGACCTGCTCGCGGCCGACACCCCGACGCCCGGCATCACCTTCTTCCTGGGCACGTCCCGACCGGACGGCCGCCCGCACGCGGCGGGGATCGGGGCGGCCTGGATCGCCGGGGACCTCTACTTCACCAGCGGACCCGCGACCCGCAAGGCGCGCAACCTGGCGGCCAACCCGGCCTGCACGATCTCCGCCCGGCTGAACGGCATCGACGTGGTCCTGGAGGGTGAGGCGGCGAGGGTCACCGATCAGCCCACCCTGGAACAGGCCGCCGCGCGCTACGGCGAAGGCGGGTGGCCGGCCGAGGTGGAAGGCGACGCGTTCACCGCTCCGTTCAGCGCGCCCAGCGCCGGACCACCACCGTGGCACCTGTACCGCTTCACGTTCCACACCGCCATCGGGGTCGCCACCGCCGAGCCGTACGGCGCGACGCGCTGGCGCTTCACCCGGTGACGGATCCCGCCGTGCGCGACGAAGCGGCGGACCATCCCCGGACCGAGGCCGCGATCAGCAATGGCCGTTGGAGCGGCCGCAGGTGGCGAGGCTGCACCACTTGCGCATGCCGCTCTCGTCGAGGAACAACCAGCCACAGCGGGGGTTGGGGCAGACCCGCACGGTGAACCGGCGCGGATCGGCGAGCAGTTCGGATGCGCTCCGGGCGGCCGCGTGCACCGGTAACCGCAGGCCGGCATCCGGGGACAGCCGCCACCGCCCCAGCCCGTCCCCGTCCCGGCCGAACACCGAGACCCTGGCGGCGGCCTCGGCGAACCGGGCGACGACGCCGAAGGCAGCCAGGTCGTCCGGGTCGGTGAGGCACGAGTACAGATGCGTGCGCAGCTCCCGGGCCTGCGCCAACGCCTCCGCGGCAGCGCCGCGGTCGGCGCGCGCGAGCGCGATGAGGCGCGTGACGGTCGCGTCGTCGGCCAGGTCCATGTACCCGGTCCAGACCGCGAGGGTCTGGTAGCGGGACAGCCACTCCGACCCGGGCAACGGAGGATGGCCCCAGCCCGCGAACGTGTTGCAGAAGTCCAGTGCCGGATGCCCGCCCACGCTCCACGGCAGGCTCTCGCCGCGCACCATGACCAGGTACACCGGCCGGCTGCGCAGCTCCAGGCCGGGATCGCCGCGCAGCATCCGCTGGTGCAGGTCGCGCAGCTCGGGCCCGGGCTCCACGCCGAGGTCGCCCATGAGCGCCGCGCGGATGGACCGGTACAGCCGCAGGGCGTCGGCCCGGCGGGCGCAGCGGTACAGCGCGAGCATGAGACAGGCGACGAGGGGTTCCCGGGTCGGGTACTGCCGGACCAGGTCGGTCAGGTCGGCGACCACGCGGGTGGATTGACCGAGCGCGAGCTGGGCTTCGGCCCGCAGCTCGACGCTGGTGAGCCGGAGCTCGTCGAGGCGCGCGTCGAGCCGCCGGCGCAGCTCCTCGTCGGCCAGGTCCATGAGCAGGGGGCCGCGCCACAGGCCCAGGGCGCGGTCCACCAGCCGAATCCGTTCGGCCGGGTCAGCGACGCCGGCCGCCTGCTGCGCGAGGCGGACGAACTCCTCGACGTCGACGTGGTGCCCGTCGGCCTCGACGAGATAGCCGTCGCCCCGGGTGACGATGTGCACCGCGTAGGGGCCCAGCGCGGCACGGAGCCGGCCGATGTACGTGTGGACCGCACCCCGGGCCGCGTGCGGCGGGTTCCCGTCCCAGAGCAGGTCGATGAGCCGGTCGATGGGCACGACCCGGCCCACCTCGATGAGCAGGATGGCGAGGAGGCACCGCTCCTGGCGCCGGCTGCCGACCTCGAGGAGCCGATCGTCGTGGCGGGCCTCGAATGGCCCGAGGAGGCGGAACTCCATGGCATGTCGCAGCGTAACCGGCCGGGCAGGGCGCGTCGGCGCGCGGCAAGCCGGTGGTGAGATCACGCCTCCGGGCGGTGGTCCCGGCGGGCCGGATACGGGTGCCCGGCCGCGGCGGGCCGCCGCGGCGGTGAGGCCGTGGTCAGCGGGCTCGGCGATGCTCGGTCCACGACTGCTCACCGCGGAAAGGAATCATCGTGCGTCGAACACTCACGGCCGGACTCGGTATGGTCCTCGCCGTACTCCTCCTGGCCGCGGCGACTCCCGCATCGGCCGAGACCGTCGATGCCGCCGTCCCGGGCGGCTGGGTACCCGCGCCTCAGGAACCGTTCGACCGGGCCGCCGGCGCGCTGTGCGACTTCGCCATCCACGGCGAGCCTGTCGTGGACGAGGTCCGCAAGCTGACGCTGGACACCTACCCGGACGGCTCGCCCAGGCGGGAGCTGTACGCCGGCGACCTCATCGTCGAGGTGACCAACACCGAGACCGGGGCCACCACGCAGGTGGACGCGAGCGGTACTGCCATGATCGAGTACCGGACCGACGGCTCGATGATCTGGCGCGTGGTCGGCCCGGTTCTGCTGGGGTTCCGCGAGGGCGGCGGTAACCTGCCGCGCGGTCTGTGGGTCGTGGACGGGGTGTTCACCGTCGAGTTCAGCCCCACCTTCGTCAAGACCATCACGATGATCCATGGGACGGAGCACAACGTGTGCACCGACCTGGACTGAGGCCGTCAAGGACGATGCTGACCGCCCGGGGGACGAAGTCGTCCTCGATCGGCATCTGGCGGAACACGATGCGGAGCCAGACGGCGCCACCGAGAAGATCCATGAGCAGCGTTGGGTCGGTGTCGGCGGGTAGCTCGCCGCGGGCGACGGCACGCTCGAAGATCGGGCGCTCGCGGGCCAGCCGGTCGGCGAAGAAGGCTTGGGTATAGCCGGCCAGCTCCGGGCTGCGCGTCGCGGCACTCAGGGCGGCGACCGCGACGTCGGCGGTGGGCCGGGTCGTGAGCAGTGCCTGCACGCCCCGAACCAGAGCTTCCAGGTCGCCACGGAGGCTGCCGGTGTCGGGCATGTCGACGCCGAGCAGCGGCGCCTCGACCAGCGCGGCGCCCAGCAGGGCAGCCTTCGACGGCCACCATCGGTAGATCGTCGTCTTGTTGACGCCGGACCGCTCCGCGACTCCTTCGATGGTCAGCCCGTCATAGCCCTTGTCCGCCAGCAGTTCCAGCGTGGCCTCGAAGATCGCCTGCGCCCGGCGGGGGCCCTCACCGCGTCGCGTCCCCACCGTCGCGCTCTCCACCGTCATGCCACCACCGTAGCATGTAACACAACGCAACGTCGCGTTGCGTTTCGTGCTATCCTTGGCCCAGCACCCAAGGAGGCGTCTCATGATTCTCGTGACCGGGGCGACCGGGCAGACCGGCCGCCACCTCGTGGCCGAACTTCTCCGGCGCGGCGCGCCGGTACGCGCGTTCGCCAGGGACCTCACCGCGGCCCGCCGGATCCTCGGGCCGGAGGTGGAGATCGTCGAGGGAGACCTGGAGCGTCCCGAAACGCTGGATGCGGCGCTGAAGGGCACCGAACGCGTCTACCTGCTCCCCCCACCGTCACCGCGGCTCGCCCAGATGGAGACCAGCGTGATCGAGGCGGCATCCGACGCCGGGGTGCACCACGTGGTCAAGCTCTCCGCCGTCGACGCAAGCCCGCACGCCCGGTCAGCGGTCGCCCGCATGCACTTCGCGGGTGAACAGCGGCTGGCCGGATCGGGCATGGCCCACACGATCCTGCGCGGCAGCATGTTCATGCAGGACTTCCTCATGTTCGCCCCGACGATCGTCGGCCAGGGGTGGTTCGCGGTGCCGGCGGGCACCGGACGATGCGCCTACGTCGACTGCGCCGACATCGCCGCGGTCGCGGCGGCCGTGCTCACCCAGGACGGGCACGACGGCCGCACCTACCTGGTCACCGGGGCGCAGGCGCTGTCCATGGACGACGCCGCGACGTACCTGTCGGTCGCGTTCGGGCGGACAATCAGCTATCGCGACATCCCGGTCGAGGAGCTGCAGGCGATGATGCGCACCCAGGGCATGGACGACTGGATGGTCGAACAGATGGAGGGCTCGGTCGGAGCACTCGCCGCCGGGGAGGTGGCCGAGGTCACCGACGTCGTCGCCCGTCTCACCGGCCGCCCGCCGCGCACGTTCGCCCAGTTCGCGCAGGCGTTCGCCGAGCTCGCCCGCGGCTCCCTGACAATGTCATGATCGCCCGGGAAGGGACCGCGGGCCGTACCTGTGCCGGCCCGCTCGTCGTCGACCTGGCCGACCTCGACGTGCAGGCGATCGCGCTGGCGGGCGGCAAGGCAGCGAACCTGGGTGAGCTGATCGGGGCGGGGATGCCGGTACCGGCGGGGTTCTGCGTGACGACCGAGGCGTACCGGGAGCTGGCGGAGGTCGCGGACCTCGCTGAGATCCTCGACCGGCTGGCCGCCACCGCCCCGGGCGAGACCGCGGCGCTGGCCGGGCTTGCCGGGCAGGCGCGGGAACGGATCCTGGCCGCCGCCGTGCCGATCCCTGTCCGCGCGGCGGTCGCCGAGGCGTACCGGGCGCTGGGTGGCGACCCACCGGTGGCGGTGCGGTCCTCGGCCACCGCGGAGGATCTGCCGTTCGCCAGCTTCGCCGGGCAGCAGGACACGTACCTGAACGTCGTGGGCGTCGACGCGGTCGTGCGGGCGGTGCACCGTTGCTGGGCGTCGCTGTGGACCGACCGGGCCGTCGGGTACCGGGCGGCCAACGGCATCGACCACGGCGGGGTGCGCCTCGCCGTGGCGGTGCAGCGGATGGTGGACGCGGCGGTGGGCGGGGTGATGTTCACCGCCAACCCGGTCACCGGCCGGCGCGGTGAGACCGTCATCGACGCGAGCCCGGGGCTGGGCGAGGCGGTGGTCTCCGGCGCGGTCAACCCCGACCACTTCGTCGTCGACGCGGCGACCGGTGCGGTGGTGCAGCGGCGACTGGGCGACAAGCGGCTGGTCATCCGGGCGCAACCCGGCGGCGGTACCGTGTCGTCGACCGGGCCGGCCGTGGACACCGCCTGCGTAACCGACGAGCAGATCCGGGCACTTGTCACGCTGGGGGCCCGGGTCCAGGCCCATTACGGAGCGCCGCAGGACATCGAGTGGGCCGTCGACGCGGCCGGGACGGTGTGGCTTACCCAGGCCCGGCCGATCACCACGCTGTTCCCGGTACCGGCCGACCACGAGGACGGCGACCTGCGGGTGTACTTCTGCTTCAGCGTCGCTCAAGGGCTGTACCGTCCGCTGACGCCGATGGGGGTGTCCGCCATCCGGGCGGTGGCGGGCGGTGGGGCGCGCGCTCTCGGCCTGCGCGCGACCGACCCCATCGCGGGGCCACGAGCGTTCCGGGAGGCCGCGGGACGGCTGTTCGTCGACATCACCCCGGTCATGCGCAGTGCGCTCGGGCGCACGGCGGCGACGAAGCTGCTGGACGTCATGGAGGCTCGGTCGGCGGCCGTGCTGCGCGGGCTGTTCGACGACCCGCGGCTGTCGGTGGTGCACGAGTCGCGCTGGCGGCTGGGACTCGACGGCGCATGGGTGGGGCTGCGCATGGGGATCCCGGTGGTATTCCTGCGGGCGCTGCTGCGCCCGCGGACCGTCGCGCGCCGGCTGGCCCGCCTCGACGTCGAGGTGGCCCGGCGCACGACACCGCCGGACCCCGCCACCCCCGCCGAGCGGCTGGCGTTCGCCGTCGGGGTCCTCGGTGACTGCATCCCGATGGTCATCCCGCGGGTGCTGCCCTCGGCGGCCGCGGGCTTCGTGATGCTGGGGTTGGCCAGCAAGCTGCTCGGGTCCGACGCGCGGCCGGGGGAGCTGGAGACGGTGCTGCGCGGCCTGCCCCACAACGTGACCACCGAGATGGACCTGGAGCTGTGGCGCCTGGCCACCCGGGTACGCGCCGACGCTGAGGCGGCCGAGCTGATCCGGAATGCGGCGGCGACCGAACTGGCCGATCGGTACCGCGGCGGTACGCTGCCGCCGGTGGTCCAGCGGGAGCTGAGGCGGTTCCTCGACCGGTACGGTCACCGTGCGGTCGCCGAGATCGATGTCGGTCTGCCCCGCTGGGCCGAGGACCCGGCCCACATCTTCGGGGTGCTCGCCAACTACCTGCGGGTGGACGACCTGGACCGCGCCCCCGACGTGGTGTTCGCCCGCAGCGCCGCGCAGGCCGAGGAGATGATCGCGACGCTCACCGCCCGGGCGCGCCGCCGGGGCCGGCTGCGTGGACGCGTCGTGGGCCTCGCACTCAGCCGGGTGCGGCTGCTCGCCGGGCTTCGCGAGCTGCCCAAGTACTATTTCGTGACGGTGCTGGCCCGGGCCCGCCGGGACCTGGCGGCGGTCGGCTCCTGGCTGGCCGGAACGGGCCGCCTTGCCACCGCCGACGACGTGTTCTTTCTCGACCTGCGCGAGGCGGCGGATGCGGTGGACGGCCGGGACTTTCGTGATGTCGTGGCGGACCGGCGCGAGGCGTATGCGCGGGAGCTGCGCCGCCGTCACATCCCGCGCGTGCTGCTCAGCGACGGCACCGAACCGGAGGCGGGGACGGCGCCGGTGGTCGCGACCGACGGCGCCCTCGTCGGTACCCCTGCGTCCGCCGGCGTCGTGAGCGCCGCGGCGAGGGTGGTGCTCGACCCGGTCGGCGCCCACCTGGAGCCGGGGGAGATCCTCGTCGCGCCGTCCACCGATCCGGGGTGGACGCCGCTGTTCCTCACCGCCGGCGGGCTGGTGATGGAGATGGGTGGGGCCAACTCGCACGGTGCCGTGGTCGCCCGCGAGTACGGCATTCCGGCCGTCGTGGGGGTACCGGCCGCCACCAACCGGATCACCACGGGGCAGCGGTTGACGGTCGACGGCGCGACGGGAGTGGTCACGGCGGGGCGGTAGCGGGCGTCAACCAGGCCGCTCCCGGCCGGCCGCGGCCATCCACGCGCCCTCCCTCATCGGCGAGGCGTCGCTGACCCTGTGGCTCCTCGTGGCCGGCGCGACCCGATCGGACCGTCGGCGCGGGGCGTCAGGCGCTGCGGTGGTAGTCGGCGAGGACCTCGGCTACCGCGTGCCGGCCGATGGCGCCCAGGACCGGGTTGGTGACCCGGTAGACGTGCACGGCGCCGAGCCCGAGGTACAGCCCCCAGCCGCGCCCGCGCGCCCAGGTCGCGTCGTCGACCTCGGCGGCGGCGCGGAACAGCTCGCGGGTCTGGGCGGTCAGCAGAGTCCAGGCGGGCAGCATGTCGCAGGCGGGGTCGCCGACGCCCAGCCCGCCGAAGTCGATGACCGCGGTCAGCCGGCCGCGCCGGGCCAGCAGGTTCGCGGGGTGCAGGTCGGCATGGAGCCAGACCGGCGCGCCGTTCCACGCCGCAGCCGTGCGGGCCGTCTCCCATGCCGCGCTCACCACGTCCGCATCCACCGTGCCGTCCGCGCCCAGGTCCCGGATCACGCCGCGGATGTCGTCGTCGCGCGCGCTGATCGGCCCGCCCCGGAATGACCGCGGTCCGCCGGTGGCATCGCCCCGCCGGAGCGCGGCGGCGAACCGGCCGAGCTGCGCGGCCGCATCGGAGAGCTCGACGATCGGCTCGTCCACCGCATTGGCGCCGTCGAGCCAGCGGTACACCGACCAGGGATAGGGAAACCCGTCGTCCGGAACACCCCGGCCCAGCGGTACCGGCACGGCGAGCGGGAGCAGCGGGGAGAGCCGCGGTAGCCACCGTTGTTCCTTGTCCACGTCCGCGACGGCGCCGGGGACCCGGGGCAGGCGCACGGCCATGTCGTCCCCCAGCCGGTACATGGCGTTGTCGGTGCCGGCGGAGCAGACCCTGGTGAGGGGGAGGCCGGCCCATTGCGGGAACTGTCTCGCGATCAACCGGCCGACCAGCGACGCGTCGATGTCGATTTCGTCAGGACGCATCTTCGGCGATGGCATGAGCACCTTTCGAATCGACCTGCTCAGGGCTGCAAGAATCTGAGCATGCCCTGCGCGCCGGCCGGGGACATCTGGATTTCCCCGGATCTTCGCGGACTGCTGCGCGGCTGCACCGCGATGCCCTCCTCGAGGACGCCGGCGGGAAGTCGCCCAGCAGGTACTCGGCGACCAGCGGGGCGAGGAAGAACAGGGCGAACGCGGGGGCCACCCGACGCATGACCGGTTCCTTTCGATGACGGGCTTTCCGGGACAGCCCAATCCTTCGCCAACCGCCGGTTTCCGGTCAGATTCATCGATCCTCAGCTGACCGGTACAGATGTCCTACGCCCGTCACGTGGTGGCGAGCGCTTCGGTGGGGGACAGGCGGGCGGCGCGCCACGCCGGGTAGAGCCCGGCGGCGACGCCGATGACGACCGTCGCGGCGACACCACCGGCCGAGGCCCACGCGGGGACGACCGCCGGCCAGTGCTGGTACGCGGCGTACCCCGTGGTCACCGCGATGCCGAGCAGGACCCCACCCACACCGCCGAGTGCCGCCAGCAACAACGACTCCACCAGGAACTGCAGCCGGATCTGCCCCCGCGTGGCGCCCAGCGACCGGCGCAGCCCGATCTCGGTACGCCGTTCCAGCACCGAGATGACCATCGTGTTGGCCACCCCGACGCCGCCGACGAGCAGCGCCACCGCGCCGAGCCCGAGCAGCAGCGCGCGGAGCGTGGTGCTGGCGGCCTGCCGGGCGGCGAGCGCGTCGGAGGGCCGGGACACCTTGACCTCCTCCGGGTGCTCGGGGTTGGCGGTCGCCGCCAGTACCGCCTGCACGTCCGTGACGGCGTCGTCGCGGGCACGGGTGTAGATGATGGTCGGGTACCCGTTGAAGCCCAGCAGCGCGGTGGCCACCGGCCAGCCGACGAGCGCGGCGGTGTCCAGTTCCGGCGCCAGCGGTACCGGCGCCAGCACGCCGACCACGCTGAACCACTGCCCGCCCAACCACACCAGGACCGACCGGTCCGCGGTGGCCAGGCCGAGCCGGCGCGCGGCCTTGGCGCCGAGGACCACGGCCGGGTACCGGGCGGTCGCCGCGTTGAGCCAGGCACCGCTGACCACGCTGGCGCCGACGGTGCCGAGCAGGTCGGTGCGGGCGGCCAGGACCCCGATGCCGCCGGTCTCGCCGGACTGGATCCGGTCGGTGCGGTACACGTGGACGTCCGGCACGGTACCGGTGGCGGTGACCGCGGTGACCGGCGCGATGCGGCCGACCATCGCCACCGACTCCTCCGGCAGGTGCGAGTCCCTTGCCGAACAGCGTCTGGCCCGGGCCGACCCGCAGCAGGTTCGTGCCGAGCCGGGCGAGCTGGCGGTCGAGGTCGGCGTGGCTGGAGGTGGCGATGCCGACGACCGCCACCATCGCGGCGATGCCGATCGCGATGCCCAGCGCGGACAGCACCACCCGCAGGGGGCGCGTGCGCAGCCCGGCCGCCCCCACCCGGGCGACGTCGCCGGGGCGCAGCCGCGCCGGTCGCGGTACCCGGCCCGGGTTCACGCGACCACCTTCCCGTCCCGCATCTCGACCCGGCGCGGCAGGCTCGCCGCGATGTCCCGGTCGTGGGTGATGACCACGACGGTGGTACCGGCCGCGTGCAGCTCGCGCAGCAGGTCCAGCACGCCGGTACCGGACGCGGAGTCCAGGTTGCCGGTCGGCTCGTCGGCCAGGACCAGTGCCGGCTCGCCGACGACCGCGCGGGCGATCGCGACCCGCTGCTTCTCGCCTCCGGAGAGCTGGTGCGGCCGGTGGGTCAGCCGGTGCTCCAGGCCCACCCGGCACAGCGCCGCGACCGCCCGCCGGCGCCGCTCCCGTACCCGCACCCCGGCATACAGCAGGCCGTCGGCGACGTTGTCCATCGCCGGCAGTCCCGGCGCGAGGTGGAACTGCTGGAAGACGAACCCGACGGTACCGGCCCGGAGCGCGGCGAGCTGCCGGTCGGACAGGCGGGCGACGTCGTGCCCGGCGATCCGCACCCGGCCGGCCGAGGGCCGGTCCAGCGTGCCGATGACGTGGAGCATCGTGGACTTGCCCGAGCCAGACGGCCCGATGATGCCGACCAGCTCCCCGTACCCGATGCTCAGGGACACCCCGTCGAGCGCGGCCACCCCGCCCGGGTACCGCTTGGTCACCTCGGTCAACTCGACGATCATTTCGGGACCCCCACGACGGTACCGGCGGTGATGCCTTCGCCGGAGATCTCCACCCGGCCGTCGGCGAACATGCCGGTGCGCACCGCCACATAGCGGGTCGTCGAGCCGGTCACCACCTGGACGCCGTAGCCGCCTTCGGCGAGCGCGACGAGGGCGGCCACCGGGACGGTCAGCACGTTGTCGGCCTTCGCCGACACCAGCGCCACGCCGACCGGCGCCTGGTCCAGCGAGCCGAGCGCGGACTGGTCGGCCAGCTCGACGGTCACCTCGACGGTGGCCGGCTGGCCCTGGTTGCCGGCGGTGGCGACGGTACCCACGCCGGATACCTTGCCCGGCACGGCCGTGCCGTCGGGCAGCGTGACCGTCGCCGCGATCCCCGTCCGGACCAGGCTCTGCTTGGCCACGTCGAGCGCGATCGTGACCGCGCGGGTGGTGTTGGTGTAGGTCAGCAGCGGCCCGCCGGCCTGGTCGCCGAGCCCGGCCCGGAGCGTGGCGACCCGGATCGCGCCCGGGGTGAGCACCACCGCGGACGGATCGACCGCGCCGGTCTCGGCCATCCCCTGGGCCCTCTGCCACCGCTTCACCGCGCTCCCGGTCGCGGCGGTGTACTCGTCGTCGACGGTGAAGCCGGTGTACCCCAGCGCCGCCAGGTTCTGCTCCACCTCCTTGACGTCCGGGCCCTTCGCGGCACCCGGCCGCAAGGTCCGGTACAGCGGGAGCGTGCCGTACCACAACGGCACCGGCACGTTGTCCGCCCGGTACACCGGCTGGCCCCGCTCGACCGTCGTGCCGGCGGCCGGCAACCAGGTCACCGTGCCCCGGCCGCGTCCGGCGACCGTGACCTGGCTGCCGTACCCGAGCGTCCCGTCCACCCGTTCGGTGCGCGTCAGCGTCATCCGGGTCACCGGCGTGCTGGCCGGCGGCAGGTCGCTCGCGGTCGCCGGCGGGGTACCGGTACCCCCGAAGCCGGTCGCCGCCACCGTCACCGCGGCGCCCACCAGGACCACGCCGCTCACCACGCCGGTCGTCTTCAGCGCCCGCCGCCTCTTCACGGCCCGTCTCCCGTCGTCCGGCCGCCCGGGTCCTGGCCGCCGGCGCCGCCGGGACCGCCGCCCCGGAGGGCGCCGGGCAGCTTGTCCTTGCAGGCCTCCTCAGCGGCCTTGAAGGTGGGGTCGTCCGGCTTGGCCTGGATCCGAACCCCGCCGCCGCCGCCCGGATCCGGGTCCGGGATGTCGACGCCGTGCTCGCGCATGCACGTCGCCCACTGGCGCATCTGCTCCAGCTCCTCGGCGTCCGGGGTGCGCAGTGGCCCGCTGGGGGCGTACGCCTTGCACGCCTCCTGGGCCTTGTCCAGCTTCTCCGTGTCGCCCGGCCCGCCCGAGGCCCGGATGGTGACCCGACCGCCGTCCGGGTCGGGCATGTCCACGCCGTGCTCGCGCATGCACTTCGCGTACTGGCGGGCCTGCTCCTCAGGGTCGACCGAGGCGCTCGGGGAGGCGCCGGGGCCGTGCCCACCGTTGGCCGAGGCGATGCCCGTCCGGTGCGCCTTGCCGCATCCGGCCACCAGCCCCACGACGAGGGCGAGGAGGACGGTTCCTACCGCTGTTCGCATGTCTGCTCCGGTACTCGCGTTGCGCCGCCGGGGTCGGGACCCAGTACAGGAGAGGGGGCGTTAATCCGTCGTAACCGCCGGCGTTAACGCCGCCGATACCGGGTCGCGCGCGAGGATGGAAGGCGTGCGGGTACTGGTAGCCGAGGACGAACCGCTGATCGCGGACGCCGTCGCCGAGTGGCTGCGCCGCGACGCGCTCGCCGTCGACGTGGCCTACGACGGGGACGCCGCGCTGGAACGGTTGGGCGTCAACGAGTACGACGTGCTGATCCTGGACCGGGACCTGCCCGGGGTCAGCGGGGACGAGGTGTGCCAGGCGGTCGTGGAGTCCGGCGCGTTCACCCGGATCCTGATGCTCACCGCCGCGACGGCCGTCCGGGACCGGGTCGCCGGGCTGCGCCTGGGCGCCGACGACTACCTGACCAAGCCGTTCGCGTTCGCCGAGCTGTCCGCGCGGGTGCACGCGCTGCTGCGCCGGGCCCGCCCGCCCGACCCGCCGGTGCTGCACCGCGCCGGGCTCCGGCTGGACCCGGCCCGCCGCGAGGTGTACCGGGACGGGCGCGCGATCTCCTTGTCCCGCAAGGAGTTCGCGCTGCTGACCGAGCTGATGCGGGCGGCCGGCACCGTCGTGTCCGCCGAGGAGCTGCTGGAGCGGGCGTGGGACGAGAACATCGACCCGTTCACCAACGTGGCCCGGGTGACCGTGCTGAAGCTGCGCCGCAAGCTGGGCGAGCCACCGCTGATCGAGACCGTACCGGGAGTGGGGTACCGCATACCATGAGACGCGCCCTGACCATCCGGATGCGGCTGACCGTCCTGTACGGGGGATTGTTCCTGCTCGCCGGGATCATCCTGCTCGGCGTCACGTACCTCCTGGTCGCGCAGCGCCTCGACGCGGTCGGCCCGCCGACGGGCACGCTCATCAGCCTGCAGGCCCCGGGCAGCGGCGGGGGGCTGCCGGAGCAGCCGTCGACGTCCTCGGACCTGGTCGGCGGGACCGCGCGGTTCGCCGACGGCCGGACCCTACCGGCGGCCGACGCCGTCCGGGAGATCAACCAGCAGCAGGTCCGGCTGCGGACCGAGGCGCTCAACTCGCTGCTGACCCAGGGCGGGATCGCGCTGCTGGTCGTCGGCCTCGTCGCGATCGGGTTCGGCTGGCTCGTCGCGGAGCGGGCGTTGCGGCCGGTGCACCAGATCACCGCGACCGCGCGGCGGGTCGCGGCCGCGACCACCGCGCACCGGGGGCTGCACGAGCGCATCGCGCTGCCCGGGCCCCCGGACGAGGTCAAGGAGCTGGCCGACACGTTCGACGACATGCTCGAACGGCTGGACCGCTCGTTCGACGGGCAGCGCCGGTTCGTCGCCAACGCGTCGCACGAGCTGCGTACCCCGCTGGCCATCAACCGCGCCCTCGTCGAGGTGGCGGTCACCCGGCCCACCGCGAGCCCGGACGCCCGCCAGCTCGGGGAGACCCTGCTCGCCGTCAACGCCCGCCATGAACGGCTCATCGAGGGGCTGCTGACGCTGGCCGACAGCGAGAACGAGATCGCCGAACGGTCCCCGGTGGACCTGCGCGACGTGGCGGCGCACGTGCTCGACCAGACCGCGACCGGTGAGCTGACCGTGCGGCGCGAGCTGGTCCCGGCGCCGACCACCGGCGACCCGATCCTGCTGGAACGGCTGGCGCAGAACCTCGTCGACAACGCCGTGCGGCACAACCAACCCCGCGGCTGGCTCGCGGTCTCGACGGGCGTCGACGGCGGCGACGCCACGCTGACGGTGACCAACACCGGGCCGGCCGTCGCACCGTACGACATCGGCGCCATCTTCGAACCGTTCCGGCGGCTGGGCGGGGACCGGGTCGGCGCGGATCGCGGGTTCGGCCTCGGGTTGTCGATCGTCCGGGCGGTGGCCCGGGCGCACGGCGGCGACGTCACCGCGGTACCCCGGTCCGGCGGCGGGCTCACCGTGACGGTCCGGCTGCCCGGCGCCGCCGGCGCTCAGCCGGTGGGCACCGCGGCGTCGGGCAGGGCGCGGGGGTAGGCGCGGACGTCGTCGATCGCGCCGGCGAAGCGGCCGCCGGAGAACGACCGTCCAATGTGGAACGCGCCGGCCGACCGCCACGACACCACGCCAGTCACGGTCGCCTCCCGTACCCCGTTGACGTAGAGCCGGAGCTGGCCGGCCGCCGCGTCGTACGCGCCGGTCAGGTGGGTCCACACCCCGACCTTCGGCACCGACGTGGACCGGGCGGTGTACCAGGTGACCGGGGTACCCGAGTCGACCGACGGCACGATCATCGCCCATCGGTCGTAGCCCGGGTGGTACTCGAGGTAGAAGGCGCTGCGGGTGGTGCCGTCCTGGCTGGCCACGGTGCGGTAGCCGGCCTTGTCGGCGAGGCGGACCCACGCGGAGACCGTGTACGACCGGTCGGTGTAGACCACCGGGGCCGCCACGTCGACCGCGCCGGTGCCGTCGAGGGCGAGCGCGGCTCCCGGGGTACCGGCACGGTCGGCGGTCCACGAGAGGCCGGTCGCGGTGCCGGTACCGTCGTGGTGGAAGCTCGTGCTGTCGCCGGTGCCACCGTCCAGCCGCCAGCGGCCGACCAGGGGATCGGCCAGCGCACCGAGCTCCGCGGCGCCGAGCGCGCGGTCCCACGCCCGCAGGTCGCTGATAGCGCCGGCGAACCGCGCGCCGGAGTAGCCGCGCCCGATCCGGAAGCTGCCGGCGGCGTTCCACGCCGTCACGTCCGAGCGGGTGCCGGCGAGCGCGCCGTCGACGTAGAGCCGGAGCTGGTGCGCGCCGCCGTCGTAGACGCCGGTGAGGTGGGTCCAGACGCCGGTGGCCGCGGCCGTGGCGGAGCGCGCGACCTGCCAGGCTGCCGAGCCGTCGGGCCCTGACGGCATGGTGAACTCCCAGCGGTCGGTGCCGGGCTGGTACATGAGGTAGAAGCCGCTGCTGGTCAGGCCGTCCTGGCTGGCCACCACCCGGGCGGCGGCCTTGTCGGCCAGGTTGGCCCAGGCGGCGACGGTGAAGCTGGCGTCGGTGCGCACGATCGGGCCGGTGGTGGAGGCCTGCGAGTCGGTGCCGTTGCCGGCGAACGCACCGACGCCCGGTGCCCGGCCCGGGGCGCCGACCTGCGCGCCACCGCCCAGCGTGACCGGGTGTCCGCCGCCGGAGGCGTCGACGGCGGTCGGGCCCGGCGGGTCGTCCAGCGGCCACCAGCCGGCCGGGGTGCCGGGGGAGTGCTCCGGCACGGCCAGCGTGGCGTGCACCGCGTCGTACGCGGGCTTGGGGCGTAGCTGCTCGTCGAACAGGTCGGCGGCGCCCTGGCCGGGGAACGCCGCCGGGACCCATGAGTGTGCGTCGGTGAAGCCCCACGTGCTGACCGAGACGCAGCGCGGGACGGCGAGGCAGGCGGACACCGCCCGGCCGTACCCGAGGGCCTGCGTGGCGAGCCTGGTCGCGTCGGCGGGCAGCGGCATCCGCACGTCGAGCTCGGTCAGCGCGACGTCTACCCCGAGCGTGGCGAACCGGGTGAGCGTGACCGCCAGCCCGGTCAGCTCGCTGCTGAGCACCACGTGGGACTGGAAGCCCACCCCGTCGACCGGTACCCCCTGCGCGCGCAGGTCCCGGACGAGCGCGTAGAGCGCGGTGCTCTTGGCGTTGGTCCATTCGGCGCCGTAGTCGTTGAGGTACAGCTTCGCCGTCGGGTCGGCGGCGTGCGCCCAGCGGAACGCGTCGGCGATGTAGCCCGGCCCCAGCCGGTCGAGCCAGATGCTGTGGCGCAGCGTGCCGTCGTCGTTGACCGCCTCGTTGACCACGTCCCACACGCCGACGCGGCCGGCGTAGCGGCTCATCTCGGTCTGGATGTGCTGCTGCAGCAGCGCCCGCAGCTCGTCGGTGGTGAAGCTGCCCTGGGTGAGCCAGCCGGGCAGGGAACGGTGCCAGACCAGGGTGTGGCCGCGCACCGCCTGGCCGTGGCGGGTGGCGAAGCCGACGATCGCGTCGGCGGCCGCCCAGGTGAACTGCCCGCGCACCGGCTCGACGGCGGCCCACTTCATCGCGTCCTCGGGCGTGACGCTGCCGAACTCGGTACCCAGCACGGCGGCGTAGTCCGGCTCGTCGGCCAGTGCGGGCGCCGCGACGGCCGTGCCGATGCCGATGCCCCGGGCCGCGGCGAGCGTGCGCAAGGGGGTGGGGTCGGTGGTCGCCGACGCACGGGTACCGCCCCCGGCCGCCCACGCGACCGCAGCCGCCCCGAGTGCGGCCGCCACTACGAGTGGCAGTACTGCTCGCATCCGCATTCCGTGCCTCCCCCGTCCGGAGCCGGCCGAGACTAGCATCCGCGGCCGTCCGGCGAGGGCCCTCGTCGATCAGGGACCCAGCCGCGCCGCCCGCGCGGTGAGGTACCGCTGCTCCGGGATGCTCGTGGTACCCCGGGCGGCGGCCTGGTAGTGGGCGCGGGCTGCCTCGTGGTCGCCGGCCATCTCCAGCAGATGCGCGCGTACCGCGTGGAGCCGGTGATGCCGCGCCATCCGCTCGTCGGCGTCCAGCGGCTGGAGCAGGGCCAGCCCGGCCCGGGGCCCGTGCACCATGGCCGCGGCCACCGCCCGGTTGAGCGTCACCACGGGGTTGTCGGTCGTCCGGGCCAGCAGGCCGTACAGCGCGAGGATCTGCGGCCAGTCGGTGTCCTCGGCGCGCGCCGCCTCGCCGTGCACCGCGGCGATGGCCGCCTGGATCTGGTACGGGCCGAGCGGCGCGCGGGACATCGCGTCGGTCACCAGTGCGACGCCCTCGGCGATGGCCGACCGGTCCCACCGGCTGCGGGCCTGCTCGGCCATGGGGATCATCGACCCGTCCGGGCCGGTGCGCGCGGGGCGGCGGGCATCGGTGAGGAGCATGAGCGCGAGCAACCCCGCGACCTCACCGTCGTCGGGCAGCAGCCGGTGGAGCATACGGGCCAGCCGGATCGCCTCGGCGGACAGCTCGACGCGGTGCGGGCCCGGGCCGGACGTGCTCAGGTACCCCTCGTTGAAGATGAGATAGAGCACCTGGAGCACCACCGCGAGCCGGTCCGCCCGCTCGGCCGGCGGTGGCATCCCGAACGGGATGCCCGACGCCTTGATCCGCTGCTTGGCCCGGCCGATCCGCTGCGCCATCGTGGTCTGCGGGACCAGGAACGCCCGGGCGATCTCGGCCGTGGTCAGCCCGCCGACCGCGCGCAGGGTGAGGGCGGCCTGGGCCGGCGGGTTGAGCGCGGGATGGCAACACAGGAACAGCAGGACCAGCGAGTCGTCCTGCGGCACGGCGCCGGCCTCCGGACCGGGTACCACCAGCTCGACCGGAGCCGGAATGGCGGCGGCCTCCCGGTTACGGCGCGCCCGGTCGCTCCGGAGCTGGTCGATCATGCGGCGGGCGGCGACCCGGATCAGCCACGGTCGCGGATCGGCCGGGATCCCCTCGCCCGGCCACTGGAGCGCGGCGACCAGCAACGCCTCCTGGACCGCGTCCTCGGCGACGTCGAAGTGGCCGTACCGGCGCACGAGCGCGCCGAGGACCTGCGGCGCCAGCTCGCGCAGCAGGTCCTCGACACGGGTGTCGCCGGTCAACGCCTACCCTTCGGCGCCGGGCGGCCCTGCCATGATCGGTCGTACCTCGACGGTGTCGCCGATTGCGTCGACTACCCGCGCGGCGATCGCCATGGCCCGGTCGTGGCTGGCGCAGTCCACGATCGCGAAGCTGACCAGAACCTCCTTGGCCTCCGCGTACGGGCCGTCGGTGGCCACCGGCCCGCCGTCCCCCTTGCGCACGGTCCGGGTCAGCGAGGGGTCGGCCAGACCCTCGGTGAGCACCAGCTCGCCCGACTCGGTCAGCTCCTGGCCGAGGTTGGCGTAGAACTCGCACATCGCCTGGAACTCCGGGCTGGTCATGTCGACCGCGGCCCAGTCCGCCTGGTTGGTGTAGGCCAACAGTATGTACTTCATCGCGGTGCTCCTGTCCTGTTCGGGTGTCATGCTTCCAGTTCGGTCCGCAGCCCGAGCGCGATCAGCGAGGCCCAGCCCCAGCCAACCGCCCCGGCCAGCGCCAGGGCCAGGCTGAACCAGGCCCGGCCGAAGAGCAGGTCCGGCCCGAGCAGGGCCAGCCAGACCACCAGGCAGCCCCACATCCAGGCGCGCTGCCCGAGCGTGGCGAACCGCCGCGCGAACACCAGGCACGCCAGCGACAGCGCCAGGAACGCCACCGGTGGGCCGAAGCTGTGCAGCAGTCCGTGCCAGGTGAGGCGGTCGGGACCGGCGGTACCCGGTGGGAAACCGTGGTACGGGTCGGGCGGGAAGACCCCGGCCCAGATCATCGCCACGCCCATCGCCCCGATGAACCGGGGTCCCCAGGTACCGCCCCGGCTCCCCGCCAGCGCCCGCCGGATGCCGACGGCGCCGGCCACGTACAGCGACCCGGCGACGACGAAGTTGGCGCTCTGGACCCAGCCCCGCGTGCCGAGGCTGAGCAGGCTGATCGGATGCCACTTCAGGTCGAAGCCGGCCCGCGTGGCGGCCTGTGCGCACACCAGCGCCAGGAACAGCGGGCCGGCGACGGCGCCGCAGGCCAGCAGCGTCCGGGTCGATCGCGGCCCGGCCCGTACCGCCGTGCTCGTCTGACTCATGATCCTGTCCTCTCCGTGTGGACCCTCTGCGGGTACCTCGGAGCGGACGCGGCCGGCACGACACCCGGCCGCGGATTTCTTCCCGGCGCTACCGGCAGACCGCCCGCTCGGCGGTCGTGACGAGGGGGACCGGCGCCGTCGCCGTCCACGCCCTCGACCCGATGTCGGCGCGTGCCATGGGCATCCGGGACGGCGGGGCGCTGCTGGTTCGGACGGACGGCCGGCCAGCCAGCCGGTGGCCGGCCGGTGACGCGTGGCTTCGCTGCGCGGTCCGGCCCTGGTTGCGCACTAACTCGGTCGATTCCTGTCGTACCCTGCCGCCAGACTGTGGGGCATGTTCCGAGCCGCCCTGCCCGACAGCCCGGAGGCGCGCCGCATCCTGATCGGCACCGTCTTCTCGGCGATCGGCCGGGGCCTGACGCTGCCGTTCCTGTTCGTCTACCTCAACCAGGTGCGCGGCCTGCCCGCCGGCACCGTCGGTCTGCTGGTCGGCTGGATGGGTCTGGTCGGCCTCCTGCTCGCGCCGGTGGGCGGTACCCTGGTGGACCGCTACGGCGCGCGGCGGGTCGTGCTGCCGTTGTTCGTGGTGGAGGCGGCGGGGGCCGCGTCACTCGGGTTCGTGCACAACCTCGTCACCGCGTTCCTCGCGCTCACCGTGACGGCGGTGGGGACCGCGGCGTTGTGGTCGGGGCAGAACACGATCCTCGCCGCACTGGTCCCCGACGGGCAGCGGCAGCAGGTGTTCGGCCTGTCGTTCACCCTGCTCAACCTCGGCATCGGGATCGGCGGCATGGCCGCCGGAGCCCTGGTCGACCTGGCCCGGCCGGTCACGTTCCAGGCGATCTACCTCGCCGACGCGGTGAGCTACCTGGTGCCGGCGGGCATCCTGCTGAGCCTGCCGCACGTGGGCCGGCGGCTCGCCGCCGCGACGCCGTCCGGCCCACGGCCGGCCGCCCGCGCCGCGGGATACCGGGAGGTGTTGCGCGACAAGGCGTTCGTCCGGCTCGTCGTGTTCGGTCTGACGCTGACCACCTGCGGGTATGCGCAGATCGAGGTGGGCTTCACCGCGTTCTCCACGCACATCGCGCACGTCAGTCCGCGGATCATCGGCTGGGCGCTCGCCGGCAACACCCTGATGATCGTCGGTGCCCAGCTGTTCGTGCTGCGTTTCCTGCGCAACCGCAGCCGCACCTACGCCCTGGCCGGGGTCGGCGTGATCTTCGCCGGGTCCTGGCTCGTCCTCGCCGCCGGTGGGATGGCCGGCCAGCACGGCCGGGTGCTGCTCGCGGCGATCGGCGTCATCGGCTGCGCCGTGGTGTTCGCCGTCGGTGAGACGCTGCTCTCACCCGTCATGCCGGCGCTGACCAACGCGCTGGCCACCGACGAGCTGCGCGGCCGCTACAACGCCATGACGTCGATCATCTGGGGGATCAGCGGCATCGTCGGTCCGATCACCGCCGGCCCGCTGATCGGTGCCGGCCGGGCCGGGCTGTGGGTGACGGTCGTGGTGACCGGCTGCCTTATCGCATCCGCGCTCGCCGTCCGGCTGCGCGCCCGCCTCACGCCCGAGCAGGACGGCCGGGCGGCGCCGAGCGACCTGCGCCCGGCCGGTGGGGCTGAGCTGAGGGACCCCGGCGCGGGTGCGGAGACCGAACCGGTGCTCTCGGCCCGCCGGACCGACTGCTGAGCCTCGGCTTTTGGTGGCATTCCGGCGCGATCAACGGGTTTGCGGTGGGCGGACCCGGGTAGCGCGGGCGCATGGCCGACCCCAAGGCGCTGGACTCCACCGGCCGGCGCGCGATCTCCGTTCCTCCGCCGAGGGAGTACCGCAAGCCGGGGTACCCGCCCGAGGAGCACCGGGAGGAGACGCGCGACGGGGAGCATCCCGAGGTGCGCAACGCCACCGGTACCGCGACGCAGGAACTCGCGGCGCCGGCCCGGGTGGCGGTCGCGCCACGCCCGCGACCGGTCCAGCCCTACCCGGGCCCGCTGCACCGCGAGCCGCCCGGCAACGTGCTCACCCGGCTGCTGCGGACCACCGATGCCAAGCAGATCGGCCTGATGTACCTGGTCACCTCGTTCGGCTTCTTCTTCGTCGGCGGGTTCATGGCGCTGCTGATGCGCGGTGAGCTGGCCCGGCCGGGGATGCAGTTCCTGTCGCTGGAGCAGTACAACCAGCTCTTCACCCAGCACGGCACGATCATGCTGTTGCTGTTTGCGACGCCGATCGTGTTCGCGTTCGCCAACTACATCGTGCCGCTGCAGATCGGCGCGCCGGACGTGGCGTTCCCCCGGCTCAATGCGGCGGCGTACTGGCTGTACCTGTTCGGCGGCCTGATGGTCGTCGGCGGTTTCCTGACCCCGGGCGGCGGACCGGACTTCGGCTGGACCGGGTACCCGCCGCTCAGCGACTCGCAGCACAGCCCGGGGGCGGGCGCGAACATGTGGGTGGTGGGGCTGGTGATCTCCGGCCTGGGTACCATCCTCGGCGCGGTGAACATGATCACCACGATCATCACGCTGCGCGCGCCGGGCATGACCATGTTCCGGATGCCGATCTTCACCTGGAACATCCTCATCACCGGGCTTCTCGTGCTGCTGGTGTTCCCGCTGCTGGCCGCCGCCCTGCTCGCCCTGCTCGCCCAACGGGTCCTCGGCGCGCACGTCTACGACGCGAGCACCAGTGGGCCGCTGCTGTGGCAGCACCTGTTCTGGTTCTTCGGCCATCCCGAGGTCTACATCGTGGCGCTGCCGTTCTTCGGCATCGTGACCGAGGTCATCCCCGTCTTCGGCCGCAAGGCGCTGTTCGGCTACAAGGGCATGGTGGGCGCCACCATCGCGATCGCCGCGTACTCGATGACCGTCTGGGCGCACCACATGTACGCCACCGGACAGGTGCTGCTGCCGTTCTTCGCGTTCCTGACGTTCCTCATCGCGATACCGACCGGGATCAAGTTCTTCAACTGGATCGGCAGGCCTGTCGGGCGTTCTGCTGGCCAGCCCGCCGATCGACTGGCACGTGACCGACACCTACTTCGTCGTCGCGCACTTCCACTACGTGCTGTTCGGCACGATCGTGTTCGCGGTGTTCGCCGGGGTGTACTTCTGGTTCCCGAAGATGACCGGCCGGATGCTCGACGAGCGGCTGGGCAAGGTGCACTTCTGGCTCACGTTCATCGGGTTCCACACCACGTTCCTGGTGCAGCACTGGCTGGGCAACGCGGGCATGCCCCGCCGGTACGGCGACTACCAGGTCGGCGACAAGTTCACCACGCTCAACACGGTCTCCACCATCGGCGCGTTCATCCTCGGCGCCTCGACGCTGCCGTTCCTGTACAACGTCTGGAAGTCGTACCGGATCGGCGAGCTCGTCGAGGTCGATGACCCGTGGGGGTTCGGCAACTCGTTGGAGTGGGCCACCTCGTGCCCGCCGCCGCTGCGCAACTTCGAGCGCATGCCGCGTATCCGCTCCGAGCGGCCCGCCTTCGACGTCAAGTACGGCCGCCACCTCGCCGATCTGGGCCGCGACGTGCCTCAGCGGGAGGTGCGGGCCGCACAGGACCGCTAGGTCGGCAGCTCCCCGGTCTCGGCCAGGTGGCGGGCGACGTCGGCGAGCTTGCGGTTGAGCCCCTGCGACGCCCGGCGCAGCATGTCGAAGGCGTCGCCGGCGGACAGGTGCTGGCGTTCCATCAGGATGCCCTTGGCCTGGCCGATGACGTCGCGGGTGGTCAGGCCGCGATGCAGCGCGGCCTCCCGCCGGTCGACCTCGTCGCGCCGCTGGAAGGTGGCCACGGTCACCGACAGGTACGCGGTGAGGATGGTGGCGAACTCCCGCGCGGCGTCGCCGAACGCGGCCGGTGCCGCGCCGTACAGGGTGAACACCCCCAGCGGGATACCCTCGACCGGCCCGCTGATCACCAGCCGGTGGCACAACACGGTGCTGATCCCGACCCGCCGGGCGGCGGCGGACAGCGCCGGCCAGTCCCGCAGGGCCGTCAGGTCGGGCACGTAGACGGGGGGCCCGCCGCCCAGCGCGTCGAGTGCCGGCCCCTCCCGGCGGCGGAACTGCACGTCATCCAGCTCGGCCGCGACGGCGCCGCTGCTCGCGGTGCCCACGACGCGCCCGTCCCGGCAGAGCACGATCCCGCTGCACTGGCACCCCTCGACCGCGTCCACCGTGAAGCCGAGCACGTCCGCCAGCACCTTCCGCAGGTCGTCCACCGCGAACAGGTGCTGGGCGACCGCGGCGAAGCTGGCCACCAGCATCGGGCCGTAGGCCTGCGGGGCCCGGGCGGTACCCGGTGCCGGTGCGCTCGGCCCGACCCCGGCGCCACCAGCCGGTACTCGCTGTGGAGTGCCATCCCCGCCGGCCGCGACCGCGGTCGGTGACCCGCGGTCGAAGCGCCGCTGCCGTTCCAGCGCGGCCCGTTCCCGGTCGTCGGCCAGCCGCTCACGCAGATCGCCCACCTGGTCGCGCTGGTCGGCCAGCTCGGTCCGGGCGCGCGCGAGCCGCTCCCGTTCGACGGCGACGAAGTCCCGCCGGTCGGCCAGCCACGCCTGCTCGTCCAGGTCGACCGCCTGCTCCGCGGACAGCACGGCGGTCGCGCGTTCGGCGGCGCTGCTCCACTGGGCCTCCTGCGCCGCGATGCGCGCCTCGACCTGGCGGGCCCGGACCAGCCGGGCCTCCGCCCGGTGCAGCGCCGCTTCGGCGCGGTGGACCGCCGCCTGCGCCTGGGCGAGCTGGTCGGAGAGGTCGGCCGACCCGGATTCGCGGCCGCGGTCGGCTTCCCGGCGGTCCAGCTCGCGATCGTGCCGGTCGGCCAGCCACTCCCGCTCGTCGGCCAGCGCGTCGCGCTCGTCGGCCAGCCGTTCGCGTTCGTCGGCCAGCCGCTCCTGCTCGTCCGCGGCGGCATCCCAGAGATCAGCCTCGGCCAGGCGGTCCGTCAGCGGCGTGCCCCCGGCCCCGCCCGTCACCCGCTCCTCGTCCCACGTCATCCCCGCCACCTCCCCTGATGTCGTGCGCCGTCGGGTCGCCCAACAGCGGTGCCAACCCGAGGATGTCAAACAGCCGCGCCGGCATGTCCCGCAGCCCGGCCACCCTTAGCTGGCGGCCCTGTGCGGTCATCGTCCGCCACGCCGTCATGATGAGGCCGATGCTGTGCGCGTCGATCAGCCGGACGCCGGCGAAGTCGAGGACGACCTGGTCGGCGTGCTCGTCCCGGACCACGCGCTGGAGGAGCTCGCGCAGCTCGGCGGCGACGGAGAGGTCCAGGTCACCGGCGAGACGGACGACGACACCGCCCGCCTCCCGCGACTGCGAGAGCACGATGCTGTCCGACGGCGCGGGTTCGATCGTGGGGATTCCGGTCACCAGCCCACCTTGCGTTGCAGGTCGGCTGGGTCATCAACCACCTCGCATCCTACTCGCTCGGCCCGGTGCCGCAACCGCGCGTCGCGGGACCCGCGGCGCGCGGGTCGCGGGCACCGGCGGAAAATCCCGGGGGCTGGCGTTACGCTGGGTTGATCCGCAGGCGGAGGCGAGGTGATCCGGTGGGTGGGCAGCGCAGGAGCGCGGTCGCCGGGACCCGGCGGCGGGTTACGCCACCGCGGACGCTCGCGCCGTGAGCGGGCTGGTCTGCGAGGTGGAGGCCACCTCCCCCGTGGCACTCGTGCGGCTCGCCGGCCGGCTGGACCCCGCCGCCGGCGTCGACCTTCGGACGACGCTGCAAAAGGCGTTGGTCGAGCAGCCGTCGGGGATCGTGGTGGACGTGGCCGAGCTGACCTCCTGGGACGACCTGACCCTGACGGTCTTCAGCAGGTTCGCGAGTACCGCCGCGGAGCGGTCGGCCTGTCCGATGGTCGTGTGCGCGCCGTCCGCCCTGTTGCGGTCGGCGCTGAACCGGCTCGCGATCACCCAGACGGTACGCGTCTATCCGACCCGGGCGCAGGCGGTTGTCGCGGTCGAGGCCGCCGCCGCCCGCCGCGTCCGGCAGCGGCTGTCCGCGACACCGGCCGCCCCGGCGCTGGCCCGGCGGACGGTGGTCGAGGCGTGCCAGGCCTGGGGGCTGCCCGACCTGGTGGACGACGCCGAGGTCGTGGTCACCGAGCTGGTCGCCAACGCCGTCCGGCACGTCGGGGGCGACCTGCACCTCGACATCGCCCTCGGGCAGCGGTTCCTGCACCTGTCCCTGCGCGACGGCAGCCGGGTGGCGCCGGTGCGGAAACTGCCCGACCCGGACACCGGTCGCGGTGGCCGGGGGCTGATCCTGATCGACGCGCTGGCGGCCAGTTGGGGAAGCACCCTGACCCTGGAAGGCAAGGCGGTCTGGGCGACCCTGCGGCTGCCCGGGTAGCCACCGGCTCCGGCGCGCCGCGGCCGGCTAGGTGGACTGCCTCCCGGCCAGCAGCTTGTCGAGGGCGACGATCTCCAGTACCCGCAAGGGCCCTGGCGGGCAGTTGACCAGCGCGAAGACGATCCCCCGGGCCTCGGCCGCCCGGTACCCGGCGACCAGCGCGGAGATCCCGGCGGCGTCGAGGAAGGTGACCTCCGCGAAGTCGACCACCAGCCGGGTGATCTGGGGGTCGGCCAGCAGCGCCTCCATCACCACCCGGAGGCGGTCCGCCGTGGCGAGGTCGATCGCGCCGGCGACCAGCAACCGCGCCGCGCGGTCGTGGACCGGCGCCGGCGTCAACCGGAACGCGACGGGATCCGCTCGGCGAAAGTCGTCGACGCTCATCGCCGCCCTGCCTTCATCCGTGCTGGTTCCTTCCCTGGTGCTCGGCCGCCTGGGCCCTGACGGCCGGCACGCCCCACGCAGGTGGGACCCATCCCGGCGAGGCACGCTGACCTCGGATGTCGATGATACGGCGGTCGTGGCGTCCGCGTCCCTGGTTGGCGCACGCTGCTCCCCGGTCGAGACCATCCGCGGGACCCCGCGGGGTGGCCGATCACCGGATGGCCCGGCGGCTAGCGGAGGGCCTGTGCGGCGGCGTCCCAGTTGGCATGCAGATGGTCCACATAGGACTGCGCCACCGTGCCGGCCTTGGCGCCCTGGGCGAACGCCTTCATGCTGCCGGGCCCGGCGTTGTAGCCCAGGGCGAGGAGTTCGTCCTTGGTGTACCGGGCCGGCCAGTGCGCGGGGAGCTGGCGCGCCAGGTCGTGCAGGTACCAGGCGGCCGCCTTGATGGCGAGGTCCGGATCGTCGGGCAGCTCCGTCCAGTCCCGGTCGGCGAAGTCCCGGCCGCGCTTGGTGTCGTCGAAGGTGGCCTTGTGCATGTTGGCCACCCCGAACGCGGCGTCCGGGTCGACCTTCTGCCAGGCGCGTTCGAGATCCGGGTCGTGCGGCTTGTACGACTCGTTGTACAGGATCGCCATCAGCAGCTGCGCCCCGATCCCGGCCTGGCCGGCGTACCGCCGTACCTGCGGGGCGAAGCGGGCCGGGCTCCCGGACGCGTCGGGCGCGGCGGAGCCGGCCGGGGCGGTCGGTGCCGCACTGGCGACCGGCGCCCGGCTGGCGGCCGCCGTACGTGGCGGGCCGGCGGTGGGGGAGTCCGCGCATCCACCGGCCACCGCGACCACCAGTGCCGCCACGGCCAACCGGACTCCCATCGCCCCATTGTCCGACGGGCGTCCGCCAGGGGCGCGGGACCGGCCGGGTGGCGCCGGCCGGTCCCGCCGCGTTGACGGTGGTGAAGCCCAGGCTCTGGATGTACTGCTGGGTCTTCGTCCGCTACCGACGAACGGTCATTGCTGGTCCTCGAGCTCCGCTTTGAGGTCGGCCAGGGCCGCCGCGTGGCGCTCGGTGTACTTGTCGATCCACCGGTCATGGATCAGCCGGATCGGTACCGGATTGAGGAAGTGCAGCTTCTCCCGACCCGAGCGGCGGGTCACCACGAGGCCCGCGTCTTCGAGCACGCGCAGGTGTTTCATGACACCGAAGCGAGTCATCTCCAGCTCGGACTCCAGCTCCGTCAGCGTGCGGCCGTCACGCGCGAAGAGCAGGTCGAGCAGGAACCGCCGGGTCGGGTCGGCGAGTGCCTTGAACACGCGGTCGCCATCGAGCACGACCAACAATATGTGACCACGCAGTCACATGTCAACGGAGCCGCGGCGGTGGGCCCTAGACCTTCCTGGCCACACCGGCCCAGGAGCCGCCGCCACCGACGGTGTCGCTGTCCACCGTGTCGTCCGGCTCGGTCGGTTCCGGCCGCCACTCGCCGAGCCGGACGAGGCCCGGGTCGACCAGCTCAAGGCCGGTGAAGAAGCGCGCGACCTCGGCCTTGGTCCGGGACGTGCCCGGCGTGGTGGTGTGTTGCCGGTACACGTCGAGCTTGTCGGCCGACTGCGCGAACAGGTGGTCGAAGGCCTCGGACGCGGCGTGCGACAGGACCAGGTGGCTGCCGGGCGGGAGCGCGTCGACGAGCTGCGTCACGGCGGCGTACGCCTGCTCGTCGTCGGGTACGAAATGCAGCACGCTGACCAGCAGCAGACCGACCGGCTCGGTGAGGTCCAGCAGGCGCTGCACCGCGGGATGGCCGAGAATGCCCGCCGGGCTGCGCAGGTCGCCCTGCACCGCGGTGGCCAGTTCGTTGCCGGCGAGGATGTCCAGGCTCTCGGCCACCGCCATGGGGTCGATGTCGACGTAGACCACCCGGGCGTCGGGCGCCGTCTCCTGGGCGATCTCGTGGACGTTGCCGGCGGTCGGGATGCCCGAGCCGATGTCGAGGAACTGGCGGATCCCGAGGCCCACGAGGTGGCTGACGGCCCGCCGCAGGAACGCCCGATTGGCGCGCGCCACCGCGGGGATGCAGGGAAACTGCTGGATGAGGGTGCGTGCGGCCGCATGGTCGGCCGGGAAGTTGTGGATGCCGCCGAGGTAGTAGTCGTAGATCCGTGCAGCGGTCGCCGGCTTCTTCGTGGTGTCGTGCGCCGGTTGATCCATGCTGTCCCGCCTCTCGCCCGTCGTCTGGCCCCCGCGAGTGTCTTCTGGCTACTGGAAGTCTTCGATGGGTACCGCGTCCTTACGAATCAACTCAAAGATCCGCCGATACTCATCCACCTCCGCCGGATCCTCCAAATACAGCGCACCCACATGCGACTCCAGGTACACCACATCCGGATCCTCCGG
>WNFU01000339.1_pt1 | contig 64831 bp, 55 predicted proteins | sample 5400121 | NCBI WGS metagenome assembly WNFU01 (sample SAMN13153360, study PRJNA577476) | soil metagenome | isolation source: 100 cm soil or saprolite under grassland replicate 1 | place: USA:California | collected 2016-06-15 | reverse complement strand
GTACGCGTCCTCACCCCCTGGCCCCCTCTCCCTTCGGGAGACAAGTCCTCACCCCCTGGCCCCCTCTCCCTTCGGGAGAGGGGGAACGGGATCCCTCCCTCCGAGCCCCGCGAAGGCGCCAGCACTAGCGGCCGGGCAGCCGGAGCGCCATAGTCACGGCCCGGCGGACCACCAAGGAGACCACCATGCCCGACACGATTCGGAAGGTGAGCTACTACTACACGACTGCGCCCGACAAGCCGGGCGAAGGAGCACGGCTGCTCGCGGCCCTCAGGGACGCGGGTGTCAACCTGCTCGCGTTCCACGCCTTCCCGAGCGCCCGCAAGTCGCAGGCGGACTTCGTGCCGTCGGACGCAACAGCGTTCGTCGCGGCCGCGAAAGCCGCGAAGATCAAGCTGTCGAAGCCGAAGACGGCGTTTCTCGTCGACGGGGACGACCGCTCCGGAGCGCTCGCCTCCGTGATGGCAAAGCTCGGCGCGGCGAAGCTCAACGTGACGGCGGTGAGCGCCACGTGCGCCGGGATGGGCCGCTATGGGGCGATCTTCTGGGTGAAGCCGCGCGACGTTGCGAAGGCTGCCTCCGCTCTGGGAGCCATGTAAGAACGAAAGACATTATCTGAGTCCGGCGCGTCCCAGCGCGTCGGGGCCGAATCTCTCGCGCACCTCATCGATCAGGCGGGAGATCGCGCGGTCGCGCTCGGTCTCGAGGGGCCGCGCCTCATCCAGCAGGGAAAGCTGCGACCCTGCCTCTGCCCGCACGAACTGCGATACGGCGATGCCCAGCAACCGCGCGGGCACGCGTCGCGCCGTGCGGAGCTTCCGGAGCAACTCTCTCGCCACCTCGTAGACCGCGCGGTCGGACTGCACGGCATCGGGGAGCGTGCGGCTCGCCTGGCGGGTGGTGAAGTCCGCGTCCCGCAGCTTCACGGTGACCGTCCGGGCGAGCAGCCCGGACTCCCGCAAGTCCGCCGTCGCGCGGTCCACCAGCGCGAGTAGTTTTGCTGCCAGCCCTTCGTCGTCGGCGATGTCGGCGGCGAACGTCTCGTCGCGGCTGATCGACTTCGCCTCCCGGTCGGGCTCCACCTCACCGTGGTCGATCCCGCGGACCCGCTGGTACAGCCATTCGCCCGCGCGCTCGCCCAGCCAGCCGACGAGCGTGTCGCGCTCGTGGCGCAACACGTCCGGCACGGTGGAGAGGCCGAGCTTCGCGAGCCGCTCCTGGAACTTGGGGCCGACGAACGGAATCTCGGCGAGCGCGAACTGGCGCATGAACTCCGCTTCGCCTCCGGGCGTGACGACGTGCACGCCGTCCGCACCGGAGCCGGGGCGCGGCTTCGCGAGGCCAGCGGCGAGCTTGGCGACGAGCTTTGATGTCCCGCCCCCGACGGAAACGGTGAGCGCGGTCTCGTGGTAGACCCGCTCGCGGATGCGGCGTGCCGTCGCGGCTAGCGGCTCGCCGCGATACAGCTTCTCCGTGCCGCCCAAGTCGAGGTAGAACTCGTCGCTCGACGCCTGCTCCACCGCCGGCGTGAAGCGCCGCAGAACGTCCCGGATCTGGCCGCTCTTCCGGGCGCACGCCTCCCACGGGACGGGCACGACCATGGCGCCGGGGCAGAGCCGCATCGCGCGGGCCATCGGCATCGCGGAGTGCACGCCGTACGCGCGCGCCTCGTAGGACGCCGAGGTCACCACGCCGCGGCCCTCGGCCGACCCGCCGACGATCAGGAGGCGCGCTTTCCCGGCCCCCTCCGGGTCCGCCAGCCTGGCAACGGCAACGTAGAACGCGTCGGCGTCGGCGAGGAGGATACGGCGGTCGGGCGGAGTCCTCACCCCCTGACCCCCTCTCCCTTCGGGAGAGGGGGAACGTATCTCTCCCTCCGTGTGGCTACGGGCTCCCCTGGGGCGGGTGGTCTTTCGTCCGCGCCGCCCAGCACGCCGCCGTAGCGACCCGCCTCGGGCGTGATCGAGCGCTTGGACTTCTGCACCAGGCGCAGCTCGTCGAGCTGGCCGATTGTAAACACAAATGTCGAGTCGGCGTGCCGCACCACCAGGGTGTCGCCGGCCAGACGCACCAGATGCAGATCCCACAGGATTCTGCCGCTGTCGAGCGTGAGCTGCCAGCGGTCGCCCCGCTCGACCTGCGCGGCGCACGGCGCCGCGCAGAGCGCGCCGAGCCACACCCTGAGGATCCATCTCATGCCGGCTTCTCTTCCCCGTCGGTCGCGCCGCGGTTTGGGGAATCTCTCCGCTTCCTCCTCTCCTTTTCCTTCTTCCTGCTCCGGGCGTTGCCGTGGCTGCCGCGGCGGATCTTGCCCCGCCTGCTCTTGGAGTCGCCTTTGCCCATGACCGTCCTCCGTCGTGCGTCGTGCGTCGTGCGTCGTACCTCACCCCCCGTCCCCCTCTCCGCATGGCGGAGAGGGGGAGCGAAGGGGTGACGTCTCGCGCTCGTGTGCTTACTTCCCGCCGCCCATGCTCAGGAGGCGCTTGAACTGATCCGCCGACGCGGGAACCACCGACAGGCGGCCCATGCGCACCAGCCCCAGGTCGGCGAACGCCCGGTCCCTCTTAATCTCTGCGAGCGGCACCGGCTGCGGCAGCCTCCCCGCCGCCTTGAGCTCCACGACCGCGACCTTCTCGTCCGCCTGCTTCGGGTCGGGGTACGGCTCGCGGGCGACCTCGGCTAAGCCCACGACCGCTTTCTCGTCGCCGGTGTGGTACACGAGCACGCGGTCGCCCGGCTTCATCTGGCGCAGGTGCTTCAGCGCCAGGGCGTTGCGCACGCCGTCCCACACAGTCTTCTTGTCCCGCTCGAGCTGGTCGAAGCTGTACGCGGACGGCTCCGTTTTCACGATCCAGTAGCTCGGCATGTGGTCTCCGCGCCGCGCGGGCGGCCGGGCGCCCGCGGAGCGACTGCGTCGTTTTGTCGCGAAGCGGGCGCCCGGCCAGCCGCGCGCGAGTCCAGAGCCGCCGGGGGGTCTCCCGGAGCGACTGCGTCGTCTTGTCGCGGAGGGAGACCCCCGGCGGCGCATCACACGATCGCCGCTGTCCACTGCACAACGGCCTCGGCCAACTCGTCCATGACCTCCCCGTCGCTCCGGCCCGACTTCTTGAGCACGTGAAACGAGTGGTCCCCTCCCTCCACCAGGTGCAGCGTCGCCCGCTTGCCGAGCCGCTCGATCACCGGCCCGAGCAGCTTCAAGCCGGCGAATTCATCCCGGGTCCCCTGCAGGAAGAGCATCGGAACCTGCACCTGCGCCAGGTGCTCCGCCCGCTTGTCCCCCGGTCGTCCGGGAGGATGGAGCGGGAATCCGAGAAACACCAGTCCCCGCACGCCGGGCAGCGGCTCGTTCGCCTGCGCGGATGAGGTCATGCGCCCGCCGAACGACTTGCCCCCCGCGACGAGCGGCAGGCCGGGTGCGGCCCGCGCCGCTTCGGCGACGGCCGCCCGAACCGCCGCCTCGGCCACGGCGGGAGGATCCGGCCGGCGCGCCCGCTGCTCCATGTACGGGAACTGATACCGGAGCGTCCCGATCGCCCGCTCGGCCAGTCGCTGCGAGATGGTCTCGAGAAACGGATGCCGCATCCCGGCGCCGGCGCCGTGCGCCAACACGTAGAGTACCCGGGCGCCGGGCGGCAGGAGCAGCAGGCCCGACACCGGAGCGACGCGATCGCCGATCGTGAACGTCAACTCCGCGGCCGTCGCACCCATTCCGCGTGATTCCGATCCTTACGGGACAAGAAAGATGACGCTCGCATGAGCTCAGGCGCTATCCGGGTTCAGCGTCGGTGCGCGAGTGAACTCGCGGCTCGGCCTCTGGCCGGTAAACCGGCCGAGGTTGTTCACCCCCGCTTCAGCGGGGAGGGGCCGAGGCGCGGCTTCAGCCGTGAACAACGGGGAGCTTCAGCCTTCCCGGCTCTCTGGTTTCTTACCAGTGGGCTCGGCTCAGCCGAGTCGTTCCTGGAGCCGCGCCAGCGCGGCCACCAGGTCCGGCTTCAGCTCGAGCACCTCGCGCATCGGGTCGTCCTCCAGCTTTTTCATCCGAGCGGGCGCCGTCTCGATGGCGAATCTGCCGATGTCGAGCTTCGGGGTCACCTCGCTCCACTTGAGCGGCATCGACACGGGAGCGCCGGGCAGCGGGCGCACGCTGAACGGCGCGACGAGCAAGCGCCCGTGGCCGTTCTGCACGTAGTCGACATAGACGCGAGCCCCGCGCTTGCCGACCTGGCGCGTGATGGTCGCGATCTCGGGCAGCTCCGCCGCAACCACGCGCGCGAGCAGGCCGCCCAGCGTGCGTGCCTGCTCGTAGGTGCACTGGCGGCTGAGCGGCAGCAGCACGTGCAGCCCGGTGGAGCCGCTCGTCTTGATGAAGCTGGGGAGCTCGATGGCGTCGCACAGCTCCTTGGCCTTCCGCGCGACCGTCACCACGTGAGCGAACGGCGCTTCCTTCGGGTCGAGGTCCAGGATGCACCAGTCGGGCTGCTCGAGCGTGTCACCCCGGCTCCCCCACACGTGGAGCGGGATGGTGCCGAGGTTGATGATGTAGAGCAGCGACTCGACGTCGTCGCACACGAAGTAGTCGATCTCGCGCTGCGTGTCCTCGCTCCAGATCCGCTCGGTCCGTATCCACTCGGGGATGAAGCCCGGCGCATCCTTCTGGAAGAAGGACTTGCCCGCGATCCCGTCCGGGTAGCGCGTGAGGACGACGGGCCGGTCCTTGAGATAGGGCAGCAGCCAGGGGGAGATGGCCCGGTAGTATTCGATGAGGTCGCCCTTGGTGTAGCCGTCGGCGGGCCAGAAGACCTTGTCAAGGTTCGAGAACTTCACCTCTCGGGGAAGAGGCGATGGGGAAGAGGGAACGGGCAGCCCCGCGGGCTCGGCGTCTTCCTTTCCCCTCTGTCTGCTCCCCGGCACCACGCACTCTGAAAGCGGCTTGTCGTCCCGGAACCTGACGAACACCGGCTGTCGCAGCAGGCGGTCGTCGGTCCATTCCTTATATCGCACCTCCGCGACGAGCTCGGGCTCGACCCAGGTGTGCCCCTCGTCCGGCGGGGCCGGCCCCTCGAAGGGCGGCGTGGAGCGGACCTGCCGCTCGAGCGTGGTACTCACCTCCTTGAGCTGTGCCGCGGTGAACCCGCTCCCCACGCGGCCCGCATACACGAGCTTGCCGTCTTCGTATCCGCCCAGGTCGAGGGCGCCGAATCCGCCCCGGGAGCCCTTGGGCCGCGTGAATCCGACGACGACGAAGTCGCGGGTGCGATCCGCGCGGATCTTGAGCCAGTTCGGCGAGCGGCCCGCCCGATAGGGCGAGTCTGCCTGTTTCGCGACGATCCCCTCGAGTCCGAGCTGCACCACCTGGTCATACAGCTTTTCCCCGTCCTTCGCGAAGTGCTCGAGGTACTTGAGCGGGCCCGCGCGCGGGAGGATGCGCTCGAGGATCGCTTTGCGCTTGAGGAGCGGCAGCGGCCGCAGGTCGTAGCCCTCGAACGCCAGCAGGTCGAACACGTACAGCACAGCGGGCGCCTCGACGGCGGCGCGGCGGACGTCGAGCGCGCGCGTGACCTTGGCCCGGTTCTGGAGCCGCTGGAAGCTCGGATGGCCCGCCTCGTCCGGCACGACCAGCTCGCCGTCGAGGATGACTCCGCCGTACGGGAGGGCGGCGACGGCGCGCGCCAGCTCGGGAAACGTGGCGGCGAGGTCATGGCCGTTCCGCGTCACGAGTCGCGCCGCGCCGTCGTCGCGCGCTCCGCGGATGCGATACCCGTCCAGCTTGAGCTCGAACACCCAGCCGGGCTTCGTGAACGGCCGCTCCCTCGTCTCGGCGAGCATCGGCTCCGCTTCGTACAAGCTCACAACCCGCCGCGTGGCCTTCAAACGCGCCAGCTCCTTCGTGATCGGCGCCGCGCGGTCCTTCCCCTCTTTCAAGTCCTCGACGCTCAGCCCGGACAGCACCGATTCCGGCGGCAGCGCGCCGTCCGTCGAGACGTAGCCGTCCTTCTCCTTGATGAAGAGCCACTCCTTCTCGCCCTTCTTCAGCTTCACGAGCGTCCACTTCCCTCGCAGCTTGTAGCCGCGCAGCTCGAACAACAGCTTGCCCTTCTCGAGCCCCGCGTGCGGATCCTCGAGCGGAACCCACACGCCGCGGTCCCACACGATCACCGCGCCGGCGCCGTAGTTCCCTTCCGGAATGATCCCTTCGAAATCGCCGTACTCGAGCGGATGGTCCTCGACGTGGACGGCGAGCCGTTTGTCGGCTGGGTTCGGAGACGGTCCCTTCGGCACCGCCCAGGACCTGAGGACGCCGTCCATCTCCAGGCGCAGGTCCCAGTGGAGCCGGCGGGCCGCGTGCATGTGGACGACGAAGAGGCCACGGGGGTAGGCGGCAGGGGCGGCAGGGGCGGTAGGGGCGGCAAGGGCGGCAGCGGCCTCAGCGGCGCGCGCACCGGGTTCCGGCGTGCGGTCGAGAGAGCGCTTGGCACGATAGGTACTCAGGGGATCCGGTCGCTTGCTCTTTGCACCCATGACCTGCAATCTTATCATTCAATCATTATGAGCGCACATTCGATCGGGTCCGCGACCCTCTCCTTCGGCCTCGTCTCGCTGCCGGTGAAGATGTTCTCGACCGGCGAGCCTTCGGCCGCCATCTCCTTCAACTGGCTCCATAAGAAGGACGGCTCCCGGCTGAAGCAGCAGTACGTCTGCTCCAAGGACGGCGAGAAGGTCGAAAAGGACGACATGGTGAAGGGGTACGAATTCACCAAGGGCCAGTACGTCATCTTCACGCCCGAGGAGCTGAAGGCGCTCGAGGAGAAGGCGACCGGCGCCATCGAGATCACCGAGTTCGTGCCCGACAAGCACGTGGACCGCGTCTACCTCGAGAAGTCGTACTTCCTTGGCCCCGACAAGGGCGGTGAGCGGGCGTATGGGCTCTTGGCGGAGGCGTTGAAGCAGACGGGCCGGGTGGCGGTGGGCCAGTACGCGGCGCGCGGCAAGCAGTACGTCATCTCGGTCCGCGCGATGAACGGTGGGCTGGTGATGGAGCAGCTCCGCTACGCCAACGAGGTGCGCTCGATCGCCGAGGTGGAGATCCCCAAGGTGGACCTGAAGAAGCCCGAGCTGCAGCTCGCGATCCAGCTGGTGGAGCAGGCGTCGTCCGAGGCGTTCCGCCCGGACGCGTACGAGGACAACGTGCGCAAGCGGATCCTCGAGCAGATCCAGCGCAAGGTGGACGGCCAGGAGATCACCGAGGAGCCGACCGAGGCGCCGAAGACGCAGATCATCGACCTGATGGAGGCGCTCAAGGCCAGCCTGAAGGGCAAGGGCGGCGCCGGCGAGCGCAAGCCGGCGAAGCGGGTGGAAGGGAAGGCAGCGGCGAAGGCGGCGCCGGTCGCGAAGCGCAAGGTGGGAGGTGCTCGGGCGTAGGGCCTGGTGGCACTTAACCGACGATTCTCGTGAGCGCGGACGGAGGGACCGTCTGGGGCTCGACTCCCTACAACCGCCCCTCCACGCCCTCCGGAGTCGCCCTGCGACGGTCCCTCCGTCTGCGCGCCCGGCTAACGACATCCCAGTTCCCCAGCCCATTAGTACGGGATGAAGGGGTACACTTCCCCAGACGTCGCCAAGCTGTTGGGACTGACCGTCGCGCAGGTGCGAGGATTCGCGCGCGACGGTTTTTTGACGCCCGGCCGCGGCCGCCGCGGCGAGCTGCTGTTCTCCTTCCAGGACCTCGTCATCCTGCGCACCGCCAAGGGGCTGGTCGCGGCCCGCATCCCGACCCGCCGCATCCGGGGTGCGCTGCGCCGGCTCAGGGCCCAGCTCCCGCGCGGGCGCTCGCTCGCCGAGCTCCGCATCGCCGCCGAGGGCGACCGCATCGTCGTGAGCGACGGTGAGGCGACCTGGAGCCCCGAATCCGGCCAGATGCAGATCGACTTCGCCGTGTCCGAGCTCGCGAGCCGGGCGGCGCCGATGGCGCGCCGGGCCGCCAAGGCCGCGCGGCGCGTCGAGCAGGACCTCTCCGCCGAGGACTGGTACGAGCTGGGGCTCGAGCTCGAGGTCGCGGAGCCGACCGAGGCGCGGGACGCTTACCGGCGGGCGCTCGAGCTCGACGCCCATCACGCCGACGCGCGCGTAAACCTGGGGCGGCTGCTGCACGAGCAGGGCCTCGTCGAGGAGGCCGAGCGCCACTACCGGCTCGCCCTGCGGGAGAACCCTGAGCACGCCACGGCGGCCTACAACCTCGGGATCGCCCTCGAGGATCTGGGGCGCGCGGCGGACGCGATCGAGGCGTATCGGGCGGCGCTGGCCGCCGACCCGCGGCTCGCGGACGCGCATTACAACGTGGCGCGGCTGTACGAGAAGGCGGGGAAGAAGGCGGCGGCGCTGAGGCACCTGTCGAGCTACAAGCGGCTGACCGCCGAGCCGTAGGGGACCGCGCGCTCGCGCAGGCCGAGGGTGTGGGAGGAGCGCTCAGGCGATTCGCACGCTGCCCATGCCTCTCTTGAGGATGGTCGGGTCAACATGGAGGTCCCCGGTTGGCACCCTTTTCTTGAAGGGCTCTCGTCCTGTACCTCGGCGAAAGCAAGAAGAAGTTGGCAGAACCGCTCCCGGTCGGAGGCTCCGGTTCGCAGTAGGACCGATTAGATAAGGATGAGTTTCACGGGATTTGCGGCTTCGCACTACCGGACTCCAACCCGATCGGCCGAACAACACGGGTGGTTCTCAGATGAGACCAACGCGTTCTTGGGCGTGGTGATTCGCGACAACATTGACGACGACTGGGGTAATGTGGTCCTCGCGGGGATCAGCACTTCCGGTTTCGCGCCATAGAAATGGAGTCGAGCTTTTCCACGAGGGACCACGCGCGTATGGTACCGCGTTGGTCAGCAGACACTCTCGATTCGATTGATGAATCTCGGCCTGTTGGCTGGGATTCCGGAGGTTTGAGAGCTTTGTCTTGCTCTATGCTTCTCCGCCACCGCGGTGTAGGGGGGTGTACGCACGCACACTCGCCATCGGCATGCCAAGAAGCCCTCCTGGCATGATCTCCACGTCGGGAGGATAGACCGCATCGCCGAGCCCGACATCCACCTGGTAGCGCAGGCGAACCTGTCCGAGAGAGGCGTCGACCTTTGCCCGGTTCTCTATGACCTTGCGCGCCGCGCTCGGGAGCCGCCGTAGAGGTCCTCGAGCGACCACAGGAAGACGTCCTTGCGGCTCTTCCGCACTGTCCCGGCGAAGTCTCTCGCGAAACCGCCCGCCGCGACGTAGATGAGCGGCGCGGTCTTCGCTCTGGCGCCGTGCGCCCACTTGATCCCGCTGGCCGCCAGCCGCTCCAGCATCGCTACGTGTCGCTCGTGCAGATCCACTCCGACCGGTCGCCGATTCCACTTCACGGCGCCCGTCATCACCCGGCCATCCGCCAACTCGCACACGACGTCGATCTCGATCTGCTCGCCGGCCCGGTCCTTCCCTTCCCACCTGCCCCATTCCCCCACCAGGGGAAGACCGTGTCTGTCGCGCAGCCGGGTATAGGCCTGCTCGGCCATCCGTTCGAACACCCCTCCCATGTAGGTGTCGAGCGCGGACGCGACGCGCTCACGCCAGAATCGGGCAGCATCGCTGCGCTCCAGCGCCGCCTCGTGCGGAGCCACAAACTGGTAGTAGAAGCGAAACGCCGGGTCCGCGAGGTAGTAGCGGAACGGCGCGGTACGCTTGACCCCGAAGTTGCGCGTCGCGCGAACGTAGCCGAGCCCGATCAGCCGTTCGACCTTGTCCCGGAGGGAGGTGTCGAGCGGCAAGCCGGCCGCCTGAGCGATCGCATTCAACTCGGTGTGTCCTCCCGCGACCGCGCGCAGGATCCCGGCGTACTTCGGAATGTCCCGCAGCCCCTGCTCCTGCAACAGCGCGGTCTCGACCAGCTCGCGCACCTCGCCTCGCGGCGCCAGCATGAGCCGGGCGCCGTTCGCGGCCACCGACTGCGCCGGCCTCGCGGCGGCCAGGTAAGCCGGCGTGCCGCCGAACACCCCGTAGGCGTACGCGCGATCCCGCAGCTTCCGAAACGCCGCCAGCTGCCCGGCGTGCCAATAGTCGAAGGGCCGGAGCTCCGCCTTCCACGCGAACCGGCCGTGGAGGGGCGCCGCGCCCGCCGCGAGCGCCTCCATCGTCCGAACCGCGGAGCCGGCGAGAACGAACACGAGCGATCGCGCGCGCCGCCGCTCTTCCCACACCGCGTTGAGCTCGGAGGCGACGCCCGAGAGCGCGGCGGCATCGTCACCGAGGTACTGGAACTCGTCCACGACGATGGCCACCGGCTCCGGACTGCGGACGTCGAGCAGGAGCCGAAACACGGCGCGCCATGTTGGATAGTCCTCGGCACGCAGGTCCCGCCGGGTCCACCGGGCCAGATCGTCGATCAGTTGGCGACGGTTTTGCTCCGGCGTGGTCGCGGCGGCCGTGAAATGGAAGGTGCGCGCCGCGGGCCACGCGTGGGTCAGCAGGAACGTCTTGCCCACACGGCGGCGCCCGTAGAGGAGGACCAGCCTCGGGCGGCCCTCTTGCATCAGTTCGCGGAGCCGCGTGAGCTCCTGCTCGCGATCGATCAGCCGCTCGGCCAGAGTCGCTCCGTGCAAAGTATACCATCACGATAGTATACAACTAAGGTAGTATAGTACTACGCTGCGACAGTCTCGGCAACTCGCCTTGTCTTCCCATCACCGCGCCGAAGGGGGGGACCGCACCGCTCGGCTGGGTGGTCGATCCGGCGCGACAGCAGGCGCGGGTCCTATCGATGGGTCTTCTAAGGTCTCAGCCACGCCTCCGCGAGGCGGCGCTGCGCCTCGGTGGCGTTCGACAAGCGCTCGATCCGCACGGTCGGCCGCTCGAAGCCCGCCACCGTCACCACCGCCTCGAACGGTCCCGCCGGCCGCCGCACCTCCAGCCGGATGGTGTCCCCGATGCGCAGGCTCTGGAGGCGCGCGCGCAGCGCGGGCCAGGTCGCGACCCGCTCGCCATCCGCCCGCGCGAGCCGGTCGCCGCTGTGCAGGCCGGCCCTGCCCCAAATACTCGCCGGGTCTGTGATGATCAGGCGCACCCCGCTGTCACCCGGCGGCTCCCAGCCGAAGATGCGCAGATCGCGCTCCGCCTCGCCGTTCCAGACCACCGGTGCCGAGCGAACCGCTGTTTTCAGCCCGATCAGGCCGAGGTAGCGGTCGAAGTCGATGATGGCGGCGCCGCGCACGTAGGCATCGAAGAACGGCGTCACGTCGCAGCCGCACACGGTTTCCACCGCCCGCTCGATGCCGCGCCCGTCAACGCCGCGCTCGTCGTACGCGCGCTCGAACAGCAGCCGCATCACGTCGTCCATGGAGCGCCGGCCGCGGGTGGCGTCGCGTACGATGAGGTCCAGCATCGCGCCGATCAGCTCCCCCTGGAGGTGCGTGCTGGCGCTGTAGTCGCCCAGCGCGCCCGGCTCGGCATTGTAGGCGACGCGGCTCACCGCTTCGGCGGAAAAGCGCGCGTACGCGGGATTCGCGAGATAGCGGCCGATCAGCCGCTCGAGATGCGCCACACGCGTCGAGTCGCGGAGCTGCACGCCGGCCCGGCGCAGCAACAGGTCGGCGTAGAACAGCGTGAGTCCTTCGCTGAACCACAGGCTCGCGACGGGGGGCTGCGTCCGGTAGTCCACCTCGCGATACTCCACCGGCCGGATCTGCAGCAGGTTCCAGGTATGCACGAACTCGTGCGCCGTCTCCTGAAGTGCGGCGTTGGGATCGCGCGTAAGTTCCGCACTGGGGGCGCCGAGCGTGACGGAGCTGCGATGCTCGAGCGCGCCGTAGGCGCCGTCCTGAAAGAGGAACGTGTACGCCTGATACGGAGCCCGGCCGAACAGCGCGATCGCCTGCTGTACCATCGCATGAATTCCCGAGACGAATGCGACCGTGTCGAAGGGCGCCGCATCCGGGAGTGGCCAATACACGACGCGATGGCGTCGTCCGCCGGCGACAAAGCTCCATTGGCGCAAAGGCCCCGCGAGAATCGGCGCGTCCAGGAGCGCGGCGGCATTCGCCGCCGTAAACGTGCGTGGGTCGGCGGACGGGACGAGGCCCGTGGCGACCTCCCACGCGGCGGGCAGATCGAGCGTCACCTGCACCGGCGCGTGCTCGGCGCCGATCAGGTACATGAACGCATGGGGGCCGCCGACCAATCCGCCCCTCGATGTGAGGAACGGGCGCCACGAGGCGCGGGGCAAGGGCGCGGGCGCCGGTAGCGCGATCCGATATCGCACCACCACCGCTCCCGGCGGAGCGACGACCTGCCAGACGGCGCTGTCGACGCGTGTGAGCGTCGCCGTGCCGCCGCTCGATTCGACGGTGAAGGCCGTCACGTAGCGCCAGTAGCGATCGTCGTACTCGGGATGTGCCGCCATGGCGAGGCGAAAAGTGTCGGCGACGTTCGAGAGGCGGATCTCCACGTTCCAGCCGGAAAGGTCCGCGCTGTCCGCGCGCAGGGTGTACTGGATGGCCGGTTTCAACGCCGGCGGCGTACCGGCGGGCGCGCAGAGGGCGAGGAACAGCGCGAGGCGTGATTTCATCCCAAGCTCCGAGGAGACGGCGTCCCCCTTATGACGACGGCGAGGAGCAGATGGTTTGAATGACCGGGGACGCGCGGGACACTCCGCCATGGCGCAAGCCCTCGCGCGGGACTATTCTTTGCCCTCCGTGCCGCCTGAACCCGCCATCAGGCGCGACGTCGCTTGTGACTCGCGCCCGACGAGCGAACTTGCCCTACCACAACGTCGCGCAGCGCGGTGCTCCGGCGTGTGTCGAGAACGAGAGCTGCCAACAGGAGGTAACCAGCGTGAGAACGTCGATTGCAGCGGTCGTGCTGGCGTTGTGTACGGTGGCCTTGCTACCGCCGGCCGCGGAGGCCCAGGCTGCGAAGACCGTCACGGTGAGCATCACGTCCCCCCGGAACGGGGCCACGGTGACCGGGCCGGTGCTCATCAAGCTGGCGGCGACCGGAGTGCGGATCGTCCCGGCGACGGTCGAGCAGCCAGGCACGGGACACCATCACCTCTTCGTGGATCGCGACCTGACCTGGGTCAACGACACGATTCCGAAGGGTAGTCCGGGGATCCTGCACCTGGGACGGGGCCAGACCGAGTTCGCCCTGGATTCCCTCACGCCGGGCCGCCATCGGGTGATCGCCGTGATCGCGGATTGGAGGCACATTCCCTTGAACCCGCTCGTCGCCGATACCGTGACGTTCACGGTCAAGTAACGAACGATCCGGGCGGCCTGATGGCGAACCTCACGCGCAGAGAGCTCGTGACTGCGGGAGCGGGCGCGATTGCGGGCATCGCCGCCGCGACCGCCCTGCCCGTCGACCTCCCTGCCATGCCGGGCACCGGTCGACGCGCGCGGAACGCGGCACGCCTCCGCTTCGGCGTCGTCGGCATCAACCACGCGCACATCTACGGCCAGGTCGACGCCACGATCCGCGGGGGTGGCGAGCTCGTGTCCTGGTTCGCGACCGAGCCGGATCTGAGAGCGACGTTCGCCCGGAGATACCCGCAGGCGAAGCTCGCCGGCGACGAGCGGGAGATCCTCGAGGACCCGACGATCCAGCTCGTCCTCTCCGCGATCATCCCCGACCAGCGGGCGCCCCTCGGCATCCGCGTGATGCGCCACGGCAAGGACTACATGGCCGACAAGCCGGGCATCATCACGCTCGAGCAGCTCGCCCTAGTCCGACGCGTGCAGGCGGAGACGAAGCGGATCTACTCCATCATGTACAGCGAGCGCTTCGAGAATCCGGGGACGGTCAAGGCGGGCGAGCTGGTCAAGGCGGGCGCGATCGGGAACGTCGTCCAGACCATCGGCCTGGGGCCGCACCGCGTCAATCCGCCCACGCGGCCGGAATGGTTCTGGGAGCCGGCGCGCTACGGCGGGATCATTTGCGACATCGGCTCGCACCAGGTCGATCAGTTCCTGTTCTTCACCGGCTCCACGCGCGGCGAGGTCGTGGCCGCACAGGTGGGCAACCTCCACCACCCGGAGCACCCGGACTTCCAGGACTTCGGTGACGTGATGCTGCGCGGTGACGGTGGCACGGGTTACATCCGCGTCGACTGGTTCACGCCCGCCGGCCTGACGACGTGGGGCGACACACGGCTGACGATCCTCGGCACCGACGGCTACATCGAGGTGCGGAAAAACATCGACATCGCCGGGCGCGAGGGGGGCAATCACCTGTTTCTCGTCGATGCCAAGGGCGTCCGCTACATCGACTCGAAAGACACCGACCTGCCATATGGCAGGCAGCTCGTGGACGACGTTCTGAACCGCACGGAAACCGCGATGCCGCAAGCGCATTGCTTCCTGGCGACGGAGCTGGCGCTCTTGGCGCAACAGCAAGCAGCGAGGCTCCCCCCCCAGGGCAAGCCGGCGTAGCGCAGCTTGCCCCTAGCCGCGGCCAACCCGTTTGTCCTCGCCGGACGCGTGGCCGTCGTGACGGGTGGCTACGGCGTGCTGGGCGGCTGCCTGGCCTCAGGCCTGGCGGCAGCCCAGGCCAAAGTCGCCGTCCTCGGCCGCCGGCGTGACGCCGCCCTGGCCAAGGTGGAGGAGATCCGCCGGGACGGCGGAGCAGCGCTGGCGCTGGAAGCCGACGTGCTCGACGCCGGGCAAGTGCAGGCGGCCCGCGACGAGCTGATCCGAGCATGGGGCCGCGTCGATATCTTGGTCAACGCCGCCGGGGGCAACGTGACTCGGGCCCGCAACGACGACCGCAGCATCTTCGGGGTGCCGCTCGATGCCTTCGACGAGGTGCTCCGGCTGAACTTGCACGGGACCGTAATCCCGGCGCTGGCCTTCGGCGAGGCGATGGCCCGCCAGCGCTCGGGGTCCATCATCAACATTTCGTCGATGGCCGCGCTCCAGGCCCTGAGCGGCGTCCTGGGCTACTCGGTCGCGAAAGCGGGCATCGACATGTTCACCCGGTGGCTGGCCGCCGAGCTGGCGCGCAAGCATGGGGACGGGGTCCGGGTCAACGCCATCGCTCCGGGATTCTTCGTCACCACGCAGAATCGCGCGGTGCTGCTCGACCCGGACGGCAGCTACACGCCGCGGGCCCGCGCCATCATCGCCCGCACGCCGATGGGCCGCTTCGGTAGCCCCGAGGAGCTGGTCGGCGCCGTGCAGTGGCTGTGCAGCGACGCCGCGTCGTTCGTCACCGGCGCGGTCATCCCGGTGGACGGGGGGTTCAGCGTATTCAGCGGCGTGTGAGAATGCACGCCGGCACGCGCCGCCGCGCCCAGCGATGACCATCGGGTACCGGTGGACCATCCTGGCGCTCCTGTTCGCGGCGACCACCATCAACTATATCGACCGGCAAGTCCTCGGCGTGCTCGCGCCCACGCTGCAGCGCGAGCTGCACTGGAGCGAGACGGACTACGGTGTCATCGTGTCCTGGTTCAGCCTCGCGTACGGATTCGGCTTGTTGGGCATGGGCCGAGTGATGGATTGGATCGGAGCGCGCAAGGGCTTTTCGCTCGCCGTGGTGGCGTGGAGCGTCGCGGCCATGGCACACGCGCTCACCCGCACGGTCACGGGGTTCGCGGTGGCGCGCGCGCTGCTCGGCCTGGGCGAGTCGGGCAACTTTCCCGGGGCCGTGAAGACCGTGGCGGCGTGGTTCCCCAAGCGGGAGCGAGCGCTGGCCACGGGGATCTTCAACGCCGGGACCAATGTCGGCGCGGTGCTGGCCCCGCTCATCGTGCCGTGGATCGCCCTCACGTGGGGGTGGCCGTGGGCGTTTCTCGTCACGGGCGCGATGGGCTTTCTCTGGCTCGGCGCGTGGCTCACGTGGTACCGTGAGCCGGAGCACCACCCCAAGCTGTCGGCCGCCGAGCTGGCGCACATCCGCGAGGGTCCCGCGGATCCGGACGGGGCGCGGCGACTCGCCTGGCCCCGCCTGCTGCGTCACCGCCAGACGTGGGCGTTCGTGGTCGGGAAGGCTCTGACGGATCCGGTGTGGCTCTTCTATCTGTTCTGGTTGCCCAAGTTCCTGGACGCCAATTGGGGCGTGCGCCTGGCGGGCCTCGCGGCTCCGCTGGTCGTGATCTACGTGGTTGCGGATGTCGGGTCGGTGGCGGGCGGCTGGCTGTCGAGCGCGCTGATCGCTCGCGGCTGGAGCGTAAACCGCGGGCGTAAGACGGCGATGCTCGTGGCCGCGCTGCTCATCGTACCGACGATGTTCGCGCCAGCCGCCCGCAGCATGTGGATGGCCGTGGCGATCGTCAGCGTGGCAGCGGCCGCGCACCAATGGTGGTCGGCCAATCTGTTCACGACCGTGAGCGACATGTTTCCGCGCCAGGCGGTGGGGTCCGTGATCGGCATCGGCGGGTTTGGAGGCGCGATGGCCGCGATGCTGTTCCAGCGGGCCACGGGTTACCTACTCGATGCCACGGGCGGGAACTACACCCCCATCTTCGCCGCGTGCGGGCTGGCCTACGTCACCGCCCTGCTGCTCATCCATGGGTTGGCGCCGCGCCTCGTCCCCGCTGCTTGACGGGCCGTGGGGCTGGCCATAGGCTTGAGCGCTGATAAGGTCAGTTTATCACGTCGACCCGGAACGACATGAAAATAAGCGACATCCGGGCCACGCCCGTGACCGTCCCTCTCGCCGCCCCCCTGCGACATGCGAACGGCTGTCATTGGGGACGTTTCGTTCGGACGCTCGTCGAGGTCGAGACGGATGACGGGCTGATCGGGCTGGGGGAGATAGGGGGCGGTGGCGAGAGCGCCGTGGCCGCGTTCGCTGCCCTCAAGCCCTACCTCGTGGGGCACGACCCGACCCGGCTGGAGGAGCTGCGCTTCCGCATCGCCAATCCCACGGCTTCGCTCTACAACCCGCGCACCCAGATGCTCGCCGCCATCGAGTTCGCATGCCTCGACATCCTGGGGCAGCGCTGGGGCGTGCCGGTGTGCGACATCCTCGGCGGCCGGCTGCGCGACCGCGTGCCGTTCGCGTCCTACCTGTTCTTCCGTTACCCGAGCCCAAAGGACGGGTCGGGCGAAATCCGGACCGTGGACCAGCTCGTCTGCGAAGCGCGGGCGCTGAAGGAGCGGTACGGCTTCACCACTCACAAGCTCAAAGGCGGTGTCTTCGCCCCCGAGTACGAGCTGCAATGCTACCGTGCCCTGGCGGACGCCCTGCCGGGAGACAGCTTCCGGTTCGACCCCAACGGGGTGTGGTCCACCGAGCAGGCCATCTGGTTCGGGCAGGGCATCGAGGACTTGAAGAACGACTACCTCGAGGACCCGGTGTACGGACTGCACGGCATGCGCCGCACGCGGGCGAAGGTCCGCATGCCGCTGGCGACCAACACGGTGGTCGTGGGCTTCGAGCAGCTGGCCGCCAACGTGCTCGAGCCGGCGGTCGACGTGATCCTGCTCGACACGACCTTCTGGGGCGGGATCCGCGCGTGCATCAAGGCGGCCGGCCTGTGCGAGGCGTTCCAGTTCGGCGTGGCCGTCCATTCGTCGGGAGAGCTGGGCATCCAGCTCGCCACCATGCTGCACCTCGGCGCGGTGATTCCCAACCTCGGCTTCGCCGCCGATGCCCACTACCATCATCTGCTGGACGACGTGATCGAGGGCGGCAAGCTGCCGTACTGTCACGGGGCGATCGCGGTACCGACCGGGCCGGGGCTGGGCGTCACGCTGGACCGCGAGCGGGTGGCCGAGTACCATGAGCTGTTCCGGCGGCTGGGGAGCTATCCGTACGACCGGGACCCCCTGCGGCCGGGCTGGACTCCGCTCGTGCCGAACCAGTCCTGGGCCGATCCGCGCGACGCGCGCACCCCGGAAATCCCGAGCTGAATCGGCCCCACGAAGATGCGGCGGCCCGCCCCACCCGTTCCCCTGCCGGAGATGCTGCTTGCCTGCGTGGTCCTCGTGCTCGCGAGCTCGGCGCCGGCCCGCCGTGCTCCCGCTCTTCCCGGCGAGAACGGATACGACCTGTGGCTCCGCTATCGCCGGGTGAGCGATAGCGCCCGGTTACGAGAATACCGGAACGCCATTTCGCACCTGGTGATCGAGGGCGACTCGCCGGCGTTGCGAGCCGCCGGGCAGGAGCTCGCGACCGGCCTCGGCGGCCTGCTCGGCAGCAAGATCCCGCTCGCGCGGCGCGTGCAGGGAGACGGTGCCGTCGTCGCAGGCACGCCCGGAGGCTCGCGGCTCATCGCGTCGCTCCCGCTCGCGGGCGAGCTCGGGGCCGTGGGCGACGAGGGATTCTTGATCCGGGCCATGCCGGTGAGCGGCCGGCGCGCCATCGTGATCGCCGCCAACCGGGACGCCGGCGTGCTGTACGGCGCCTTCCGCCTGCTGCGGCAACTGCAGACCGACGGCTCGGTCCGGGACCTCTCCACCAGCGGCGCGCCGCGGATCAAGTACCGCTTGCTCGACCACTGGGACAACCTCGACCGCACCGTGGAGCGCGGGTACGCGGGATCCTCGCTGTGGGTGTGGAGCGACCTCCCGGACCGGCTGTCTCCCCGCTACCGCGACTACGCGCGCGCCAACGCGTCGCTCGGGATCAACGGCGCCGTGCTGACCAACGTCAATGCGAACGCGACCGTGCTGACCGGGCCATACCTGGCCAAAGTGGCGGCACTGGCAGGCGTGTTCCGGCCGTACGGCGTCCGCGTCTATCTCGCGGCGCGTTTCAGCGCGCCGATCGAGCTGGCGGGCCTCAAGACGGCGGACCCGCTGGATCCCGCCGTGCGGGACTGGTGGAAGGCGAAGGCGGACGAGATTTACCGGAGCATCCCCGATTTCGGCGGGCTGCTCGTGAAGGCGAACTCCGAAGGACAGCCGGGGCCGCAGGACTACGGGCGCTCGCACGCGGAGGGAGCCAACATGCTCGCCGATGCCCTGGCGCCGCACGGGGGCGTCGTGATGTGGCGGGCCTTCGTGTACTCGAACGAGCTGCCGGGAGACCGCGTGCGGCAAGCATACGACGAGTTCCGGCCGCTCGATGGAGCCTTCCGCGACAACGTGTTCGTGCAGGTGAAGAACGGGCCACTCGACTTTCAGCCGCGCGAGCCCTTCCACCCGCTGTTCGGCGCCATGCCGAAGACCCCGCTCATGATGGAGCTCCAGATCACCAAGGAATATCTGGGGATGGCCACGCACCTCGTCTACTTAGCGCCGCTGTTCAAGGAGGTGCTGGACGCCGATACCTACGCGGCCGGGAAGGGGTCGACCGTCGCAAAGGTCATCGAAGGGGGAGGCATCGCCGGCGTCGCGAACACCGGCACGGACTCCAACTGGACCGGGTCGCATTTCAACCAGGCGAACTGGTACGCGTTCGGCCGCCTCGCCTGGGACCACGCCCTGCCGGCGGCGGAGATCGCGGACGAGTGGATCCGGATGACCTTCTCGAACGATCCCGCCGTCATCGCTCCCGTCAAGGCGATGATGCTCGCTTCCCGGGAGGCGGCCGTGAACTACATGACGCCGCTCGGGCTGGCCCATCAGATGGCGCGCGGCCATCACTATGGTCCCGGCCCGTGGGTGAGCGGGGGTCGCGCCGACTGGACCTCGGTGTATTTTCACCGCGCGGACACCCTGGGGATCGGCTTCGATCGGACGGCCACCGGCAGCAACGCGGTCGCGCAGTATTTCCCGCCGGTGCGCGAGCGGTTCGCGAGCCGCGACTCCGTCCCCGATGCGTTGCTGTTGTGGTTTCATCACGTGGGCTGGAGCGAGCGGATGCGGTCGGGCGGGGGCGGGGGCCGGACGCTGTGGGAAGAGTTGGTGCACCACTATCAGGAAGGCGTCGACACGGTGCGCTGGATGCGGCGGACCTGGGATGCCCTCGAGGGCAAGGTGGATGAGGTGCGATTCCGGGACGTGCAGGCCGCCCTGGCCGCGCAGGAAAAGGAAGCCCGGTGGTGGCGCGACGCCTCGATCCTGTATTTCCAGACGTTTTCGCGCATGGCGATTCCCTCCGGATACGAGCCGCCGGCGCATGCCTTGGACTATTATCTGCGCCTCAAGTGTCCGGCGGATCCTCGCCGGCCATCGTGCGACGCGATTTAGAGAGCTCGGATGCCTCGCAGCGCGACCCCCGACGCCTACACGCCGCGGCCGGAGCACCACTTTACCTTCGGGTTGTGGACCGTGGGGAATCCCGGACGCGACCCCTTCGGTGAGCCCGTCCGCTCCCCCATCCCTCCCACCCGCATCGTCGAGCGGCTCGCCGCCCTGGGCGCTTACGGGGTGAACCTGCACGACAACGATCTCGTCCCGCCGGGCGCATCCGCGACCGAGCGCGACCGGATTGTGCGGGAGTTCAAGGCGGCGCTCCAGGCGACAGGGCTCCGCGTGCCGATGGCGACCACGAACCTCTTCTCCGATCCCGTCTTCCGGGACGGTGCGTTCACCAGCAGCGACGTGCGGGTGAGGGCGTACGCGTTGCAGAAGACTATGGCCGCCATCGACCTGGGCGTCGAGCTCGGCGCGACGATTTACGTCTGCTGGGGCGGGCGCGAAGGGACGGAGACCAACGCCGCCAAGGACCCGCGCGCCGCGCTGGCGTGGTATCGCCAGGCCCTCAATTTTCTGTGCGAGTACGTCCGGTCGCAGCGCTACGACCTGAAGCTCGCGCTCGAGGCCAAGCCCAACGAGCCGCGGGGAGACATCTTCCTCCCGACCACGGGCCACATGCTGGCGTTCATCTCGACGCTCGATCACCCCGACATGGTGGGTCTGAACCCCGAGGTCGCCCACGAGCAAATGGCGGGGCTCGACTTCTCGCACGGCGTGGCCCAGGCGCTCGACGCCGGCAAGCTGTTCCACATCGACTTGAACGGGCAAAAGGCCGGCCGCTTCGATCAGGATCTGCGGTTCGGCAGCGACGACCCCAAGGGAGCGTTCTTCCTGGTGAAGCTGCTCGAGGATGCGCGCTGGCCGGGGATGCGGCACTTCGACAGCCATGCCTACCGCACCGAGGACGAGGAGGGCGTCTGGGATTTCGCCGCGGGCAGCATGCGCTCGTACCTCATCCTCAAGGAAAAGGTGGCGCGGTTCAACGCCGATCCTGAGATCCAGCAGATTCTCGCGGCGCTCAAGAGCCGGGGAGGGGACGGCCGGACCGTGGATCCCGTGCCGTTCAGCGCCGAGCGGGCCCGGGCCCTCAAGACCGAGACGTTCGACCTGGCGACGATCCGGCGGCAGGGGTACGGGTACGAGCGGCTCGACCAGCTCACGATGGAGGTCCTCCTGGGCGTGAGATAAGGGTCGCGACCCTTCTTGACAGCCTCCCGGTCGCCGGTAGTATCGTGGTGACCTTATCACCTAACAACTTCGATGAACGATCCCCGCGTCTTCCTTCTTGTGGGCCTTGCCCTGACCACAGCCGGCCGTGCTCACGCCCAGGCCCTCGGGCAGATCCAAGGCATGGTGACCGCGGAGGCTGGTCAGCCGCTCGCGGGCGCCACGGTCACGGTCGTCGGTGCCGGTCTCACCGCGACGTCGGGCGCGGATGGGCGCTACACGATCAGCGCCGTGTCCGCCGGCACGTATCAGGTGCGCGCCAAGCTCATCGGGTATGCGCAGATCACGCAGCCGGTCACGCTCGGCGCCGATGCGGTGGCCACGGTCGATTTCCGGCTCCCCCCCGCCGCCGTCCAGCTCGAGGGCGTCGTCGTGGTGGCTTACGGCACGCAAGAGCGGCGCGACCTCACTGGATCGGTCTCGACCGTGAAGGCGGAGCAGATCCAGGAAGTCCCGACCAGCAACCCGATGCAGGCGATCCAGGCCAGGGTGCCGGGCGTGGACGTGGTGGCCGGGGGCGGCTACCGCCCCGGGACTCCGATGAACGTCCGCATCCGCGGCATCCGCTCGATGGTGGCGACCAACGAGCCCTTGTTCGTCGTGGACGGCGTGCCGCTCGCGGGAGGCATCGAGGACTTCAACCCGGCGATGATCGTCTCGATCGAGGTGCTCAAGGATGCGTCGGCCACGGCAGCGTACGGCAGCCGCGGGGCCAACGGTGTCATCCTCATCACAACGCGCCGTGGGGGCGCCGCCGGCGGCACCGGCACCCGCGTCACCTACGACGCGCAGTACGGCGCGCAGAGCGCCCTGCACCTCGTGGATATGATGGACGGCCCGGAGGCGATCGCGGAGAAGCGCGAGGCGTCCCGCGCGGCCGGCCGCGACACGTCGAACGCCAGCGTCTTCCCGGACGAGCTCCCCCAAGTCCTGTGCGCCACGGACGCCGCGTATCGCAGCGCGCATCCGGGGTGCTCCACGGAGACCAACTGGCAGAAGATCATCCTCCGCACCGGACGCCAGCAACGTCATCAGCTCGGCATCACGTCCGTCTCAGGTGACGCCCGGCTCTCCCTCACCGGCAGTTACTTCAACCAAGACGGCATCACCATCGGCCAGGGTTACGACCAGTATTCCGGCACCGTGAGCTTCGAGAACACCTACGGCCGGCTCCGGACTGGCGTGACGGCCACGGGCACGCGGTCAGTTGCGGACGTCGGCGCGGACGCCTTTCTGTGGAGTGCGGCGTTGATGAACAGCCCGCTGGGCCTGCCGTACGACAGCGCCGGCACGCCCTACGCCACGCCGTGCGGCACGTGCACGTTGAAGCAGGCGCCGTCGTCCGATCCGCTGGCGCGGAACCCGCTGCGCCAGGTTGAGGCCTTCATACGCCAGCAGACCCGCAACCGCCTGTTCGGGTCGGTGTTCGCCGACCTGCAGCTGGGCCGGGGGTTCTCGTACCGCGTGAACTTCGGCCCGGACCTCTCGTCCCGTATGGACGGCCAGTTCCAGGGCTCAAACACCCTGATTTTCACCCCAACGGGCCTCACGGTGGTCGGCAACGCCCAGGCGCAGCGTTTCGACGAGGAAGATTTTGCCTACACGCTGGACAACCTGCTGCTGTGGAACCGCACCGTCAGGAATCATCGATTCGACGCGACACTGCTCTACGGCATTCAGTACGATCGCTACACATCCACGACCGCAGCGGCGCAAAACCTGCCGTACGACTCGCAGCTCTGGTACAACCTGAACACCGCCGAGAACCCTCAGCCTCCCCAGAGCACGCTGCGCGTCTGGGCGCTGCGGTCCTACATGGGCCGCGTGAATTACGCCTTCGCCGACCGGTACATGCTGACGGTGACAGGCCGTTACGACGGCTCCAGCCGCCTCGCGTCGGGGCACAAGTGGTCGTTCTTCCCGTCGCTCGGCCTCGGCTGGCAGCTCGGCGACGAGCCATTCATGCGCCGGTTCGGCTTCATCTCCGCCCTGAAGCTGCGCGGCAGCGTCGGCACCACCGGGAACACGGGCATCAACCCGTACCAGACGTGGGGTGGCCTGGACCGCACCCGGTACAACTTCGGCAGCGGCAGCGCCGCGGGGTACCGCCCGGGCTCGATTCCGAATCCCGACCTGGTGTGGGAGCGCACCTCCCAGATCGACGTCGGCGTCGACTTCGGCCTGTTCCAGGACCGCATCAGCGGCACCTTCGACGCCTATCGGGAGCGCACCAGCGACCTGCTGATGCAGCGGCAACTCCCCCCGACGACCGGCTTCACGCAGACGCTTCAGAACATCGGCAAAACGGGAAACGGCGGCTGGGAGCTCAGCCTCACCACGGTCAACCGGACGGGCGCCGGCGGCGGCCCGCGGTGGACGACCGATCTGAACCTCACGCACAACCACAACTACATCATCAGCCTCGCCAGCGGTTTGCTGGCGGACGTCGGGAACCGGTGGTTCGTCGGCCAGCCGATCAACGTGGGCGGCAGCGACGTCAACCTCCAGGACCGCCTGCGGCAGGTCTTTTACGATTACGATTTCGTCGGAATCTGGCAGCTGGCCGACTCCGCCGCCGCCCGCAAGTACGGGCAGGCTCCGGGCCAGATCCGGGTGCGGGACTTGAACGGCGACAGCGCCATCACCGCCGCCGACCGCGTCATCCGGGGCAACACGTACCCGAAGCTGCTCGCCAGCGTATACAACCGGATGGCGTGGCGCGGGTTCGACCTGTCCTTCCTGATCCAGGGCCGCCTCGGCTACACGATGAACGACCAATTCGGCAGTGGCAACACCAGGCTGTTCGACCGCTTCAACAACCTCGACGTCGCGTACTGGACGCCCCAGAAGTGCGACGGCGGGCCCGACCCCGACGTCCTCGACGGCCCCGCAGGCATGACCGGGGCGGCCCAGGCCGCCATTCCAGGCTGCAACTCGTACCCGCAACCCAGCGCGGGTCGTGAAAACCCGGCCTACAACGACGCCCCGTTCGGTACCAACTCCGCTGCTCCCGCGTACCGGAGCGGAACGCATTGGCGGGTGCGCAACATCACCGTCGGCTACACGCTACCGGCGAGCCTGGTGAGTCGCTGGCGGTTCAGCTCCCTCCGGATCTACGCGCAGGCGCAGGACCCGTTCGTGTTCACGAACTATTACGGCTACGACCCCGAGGCCGGCAGCGCCGCGACGCCGCCGAACTATCGGACGCTGCTGGTCGGCGCAACCATGGGCTTCTAGGCGCGAACCCCGAACCGAGGCTGACCGAACATGAGACGGAAATACTCCCTGCTGAGTGGGCTCGCGCTCGTGACGGGGCTCGGGATGGCTTGTGTGGACCTGGACGAGGAGCTGGTCGGCGTGGTGACGACGACGTACTTCAGCACGCCCGCCGGTCTCGAGGCCGCGCTCAACGGCGCCTACGGCCAGTTGCCCCAGTTCTTTGGACGCGAGCAGTTCTTCGCGGTGACGGAGTTCGGAACGGACCTCTCGACGCACGGCGACCAGGGCGGCTATCAGTCCGAGAACACGTACGCCGCCGCGTTGAATCCCTCCGCGCCGCATTACGCCAACTCATGGAACCCCTTCTGGGCTCTCATCAACACGACCAACGCCGTCGTCGAGCGGGCTCCGGCCATCACCGGCATGGACCCGGCCACGAAGGCATCGCGCATCGCGGAAGCGAAGTTCCTCCGCGCGTTGGCGTACTACTGGTTGGTCGAGATGTTCGGCCCCGTGCCCGTCTCGACACATGAGAGCCAGGGCGCCAGCACGGTCGCGTTCCGTGCGCCGGCGGACTCCGTGTTTCTCCAGATCGTCAAGGATCTACGGGAGGCGATCCCGGACCTGCCCGCTACCCAGTCCCAGTTCGGCAGGGCCACCAAGGGCGCCGCCCGGCACCTGCTCGCGAAGGTACTGCTCACGCGGGCGTATCGTCCTCACTCCTACGAGGTGGCGCCGCTCTGGACCACGACCGGCGCACCGAATGGCTTCCTGCGTGAGCCGGGCGCGACCGCCGCGACGGATTTCGCCGCCGCGCGGGTGGCAGCCGATTCCGTGATCGCGGGCGGCTACTCGCTCCTGGCGAACTACGTGGACATCTTCTGCCAGCCGATGGGCACCAGAGGACCGGGCTCGTACTGCAACGTCCCCACCAACGAGAACAACGCGGAGATCATCTTCAGCGTCCAGTTTACGACGACGGCCGGCCAGTTTACGGTGGGCTTCGGCAACACGAACTTCGTACAGAATCTGTCGTTCTACGACGACCGCCAGGGCATGGCGCGCGACTGCAACAACGGCCGCGGCTTCCGCCGCGCCCGGCCCACGCTGCTCGCGCGCAACCTGTGGCAGCGCTGGACGGACTCGACCCACACGACGGTGCTGGACACGCGGTACGATGGCACGTTCCAGAGCGTGTGGTACGCCAACTGGAGCAACACGGGCGCCTGCACCCAGACTCAGGGTGCGTCCCGCGGAGCGGGGTATACGGCGGGCACGTGCGGAGGGGGAGGCCTTCCCACGTTCGGCACCAACTGCACAAACGGTGCGGCGTTCGCCATCGGGGACACGGCGATATGGCAGCCCGGATACCTGGTCGGGCCGGACACCGCGGCCCGCCGCGCGTTCCGTCAATCACGCAAGTACGCGATCTACGAGCCGTGTATCGCGGAACCTTGTCCCAATCAAACCACCACGGGCCAGTACGACATCTTCCGGTACCCGACGATGAAGAAGTGGCAGGACGAGGCGCGGCCGGATTTCAACAACCAGGACGGTGGCCGGGACCTCATTCTGATGCGCCTCGGCGAAACGTACCTCGTCGCCGCGGAGGCCGCCCTCGGCATGGGCGATCAGGCCGGCGCGAGGGGCTACCTCGTCACGCTGCGGCAGCGCGCCGCTCTTGATGCGGTCACCAAAGCGATGATCGTGGACGGCGCGCACATGCCGGGCACGATCGACCTCGAGTACATCCTGGACGAGCGCGGCCGCGAGTTGTACGGCGAGGGGATGCGCTGGCTGGACCTCGCCCGCACGGGCCTGTGGCACCGCATCGTGGACAACAACTGGCAGGCTTCGCCGTTGCACGGCGGTTTCTTCGACGAGACGAAGCACCGCCTGCGGCCGATTCCGCAGGCGCAGATCGACCTCGTGGCCGGCGGCTCACAGGCGTTCCCGCAGAATCCGGGCTACTGATGCCCGGCACCGGCCCTCGACCCCGGGGCACCGCCCCGGGGTCAGCCGCGCCTGACCGTCCCCCCTCGGCTGACCCCGGGCCGATGGCCCGGGGTTCAGGGACGGGGGGCCGCGCGTCGGCTTGTGCCGTGCTCGGCGTGGCCGTGTGGGTCGGGGTCGCATCAGCCCAGGTGCGCGGGGAGCACCCACCGTACCTCGATTCGGCTCTGCCGGTCGAGCGCCGGATCGATGACCTGCTCGCGCGCATGACGCTCGAGGAGAAGGTCGGCCAGATGCTGTGCCTGTGGCAGGGCAAGCGGGCCATCACCGACAGTCAGGGCCGGTTCGATCCGTCGCGCGCGCCCGAGTGGTTCCGGATCGGGGTGGGTCGCATCGAGCGACCGGGCGAGGGTCACGGTGCCCGCGCCGAGGCCGAGTACACCAACGCCATCCAACACTGGCTGAAGGACAGCACCCGCCTCGGCATTCCGGTCCTGTTCAACGAGGAAGCCCTGCACGGTCTCGAGGCGGAGCAGGCCACCAGCTTCCCGCAAGCGATCGCGCTCGCCAGTACCTGGAACCCGGACTTGGTGGAGCGCGTGTTTTCCGTGGCGGCGGCCGAGGCGCGGGCGCGTGGCGTGCACCAGGTGCTCGCGCCGGTGGTGGACGTGGCGCGCGACCCCCGGTGGGGCCGGATCGAGGAGACCTACGGGGAGGACCCGTATCTGGCGGCCCGAATGGGCGTGGCGGCCGTGCGCGGATTCCAGGGGACGGGTGCGGCCGTCGGGCACTCCAACGTGCTCGCCACGCTGAAACACATGACGGGGCACGGCCAGCCCGAGTCCGGCACGAATGTCGGTCCTGCGCCCTACGGAGAGCGCACGCTGCGAGACGTCTTCCTCTACCCCTTCGAAGTCGCGATCAAAGAAGCGGGAGCGCGCAGCGTGATGCCGTCCTACAACGAGGTCGACGGCATACCGTCCCACGCCAACCGCTGGCTGCTGCACGACGTGCTGCGCGGGGAGTGGGGGTTCGACGGCGTCGTTGTCTCGGACTGGTTCGCCATTCAGCAGCTGGTCGACCGGCATCGGGTCGCGGCCGATCCGCCGGAGGCGGCGCGCCGCGCCCTCGCCGCGACCGTGGATATCGAGTTGCCCGACCCCCAGGCGTATCCCACGCTCGTCGACCAGGTGCGCCAGGGCCGCGTCGCCGAGACCGCAGTCGACGACGCGGTGCGACGCCTGCTGCGGGCGAAGTTCGACCTCGGTCTGTTCGAGGACCCCTTCACCGACCCGGAGCGCGCCGACCGGATCTCGGGGGCGGAGGAGCAGCGAGCGCTGGCCCTCGAGGCGGCCCGCCAGGGGATCACCCTGCTCAAGAACGACGCCAACACCCTGCCGCTTCGGGTCGAGGGCCTCTCCCGGGTCGCGGTGATCGGCCCCCATGCGGCGGAGGTGCTGCTGGGCGGCTACTCGGGGGTCCCTCGTCACATGGTCAGCATCGTTGAGGGCATCCGCGCCCGGCTCGGTCGCCGCGCCACGGTGGAGTACGCCGAAGGCACCCGCATCACCGAGGACTCCAGCTTCACGCGCGAGCCCCAACCGCACCTCGGCGGCACGCGCTCGCACGCGCGCTGGGGGGCTGACCGGGTGGTAGCGGCCGACGCCCGGTCCAACGCGCGGCGGCGCGCCGCCGCCGTCGCGCTGGCGCGGCGCAGCCAGGTGGCGATCGTCGTGGTCGGCGACAACGAGATGACGAGTCGCGAGGCGTATGCGGAGAATCATCTCGGAGACCGGGCGGACTTGGGGCTCCCGGGCGAGCAACAGGCGCTGGTGCGCGCGGTGCTCACCACCGGCACGCCTACCGTGCTGGTCCTGATCCATGGCCGCCCGCTCTCGATCCCGGCCCTCGTGGAAGACGTTCCCGCCATTCTGGACGGATGGTACCTCGGGCAGGAAACCGGCACCGCGGTGGCCGAGGCGCTGTTCGGCGACGTGAACCCCGGCGGCAAGCTGCCCGTCACCGTGGCCCGCCACGTCGGTCAGCTGCCGGTGTTCTACAACCACAAGCCCTCCGCACGGCGCGGGTACCTGTTCGACACGACGAAGCCACTGTTCCCTTTCGGGTACGGCCTGTCCTACACGACGTTCGCTTACGCGAACCTGCACCTGGCGCGCGAGCGCATCGGGCTAGAGGAACGGACGACGGTCTCGGTCGACGTGACGAACACGGGGTCGCGCGCGGGAGACGAGGTTGTGCAGCTCTACATCCGGGACGTCGTGAGCGCGGCGACGCGGCCGGTGAAAGAGCTTCGAGGATTCCGGCGCGTGACGTTGCAGCCGGGAGAAACGCGAACGGTCACGTTCGAGCTCGGGCCGGAGCACCTGGCGTACCACGGCCTCGGCATGAAGCGCGTGGTCGAGCCGGGGCGGTTCGAGATCATGGTGGGCGGGAACTCCGTGGACGTCCGCTCGGTCGGCCTGGACGTCGTGGGAGGGCCGTAGTCATGGGGCCATGGCACGCGGCGCTGATTGCGATGACGGCTGTCCGCACAGAGGCACAGGGGCACAGAGGCACAGGGTGCCTCTACGCCTCTGTGCCCCTGTGCCTCTTTAGCCCGATGTTCCAGGATCACGCGGTGCTTCAGCGGGATCGGCCCATCCGGTTGTACGGGCGCGCCGCTCCGGGCGATGAGGTGACGCTGTCGCTGAGCGGGGAGGGCGCCACGGCGAGCGGGCGGGCCGACGAGCGTGGGCGGTGGAGCGCCACCCTCCCCCCGCAACATGCCGGCGGCCCCTACACGCTGACCGCACGCAGCTCCGCGGGAGCCACGCAGACCGTGACGGACGTACTCGTGGGGGACGTGTTCCTGTGCTCGGGCCAGTCGAACATGGTGCTCGAGGTCCGCCGCTCGCTCGATTCGCGCGCGGAGATCCAAAACTCGGCGAACGACGGGATTCGCATGCTGACCGTCGGTCTCGCAAGCGACCCGACGCCGCAGGACACGTTTGCGGCGCCGGTGGCGTGGCAGGTCGCCGCGCCCGCCACCGTGCCGGAATGGTCGGCCGCATGCTTCTATTTTGCGCGGGAGCTCCAGAAGACCGTCCCCGTGCCGGTCGGTCTCGTCAATGCCTCGTGGGGCGGATCGAACATCCGCGCGTGGATGAGCGAGGAAGCGATGCGGGCCGCGGGCGGCTACGAGGCCGGCCTCGACCTGCTGGCCGTGTACGCACGCGACCCGGCGGCGGCCGGGCGGCGGTGGGGTGAGGTGTGGGAAGCCTGGTGGCGCGGTAAGCCGTCGAGCGGCGCCGCGGGCGAGCCGTGGGGAGTGACGCCCACCCGCGAGAGCGAATGGCGCGTCGCGCCGGAATCCCTCGGGTTCTGGGAGCGCTGGGGCGTCCCGGAGCTGGCGGATTTCAACGGGATGGTCTGGTATCGCACGAGCGTTCGTCTGAGCCCGGAACAGGCCGCGCAGGCGGCGACCCTTTCGCTCGGCGCGATCGACGAGATTGACCAGACCTGGCTCAACGGCCGACCGGTGGGCTACACCTCCGGGCCGGGCACGCCGCGCAACTATCCGGTGGCCGCGGGCACGCTCCGCGCGGGCGAAAACGTCATCGTGGTCAACGCCCTCGATACCTACGGCACCGGCGGACTGTACGGACCCGCCGAGCGCCGCGTGCTGCGACTGGCGAGCGGCGAGGTCGTGCCCCTGACCTCGTGGCGCTATCGCGTCGTCCCCCCCGGTGTCGGCTCGCCGCCGCGTGCGCCATGGGAATCCACCGGCGGGCTGACGACCATCCGCAACGGCATGATCGCGCCCATCGGACCATACACGTTCCGGGGCGTCGTCTGGTATCAGGGCGAGTCCAACACGGGTGAAGCGGATGGCTACGAGCGTCTGCTGGCCGGCCTGATGGCCGACTGGCGAAGCACCTTCGGCGCCGGGCTGCCGTTCCTAGTCGTCCAGGTCGCGAACTACGGGGCGCCGCACACAGAGCCGGTGGAGTCCGGGTGGGCAGGCGTGCGCGAGGCCCAGCGCCAGGCGGTCCTCCATGACGAGCATGCGGGGCTCGCAGTCACTATCGACATCGGCGATCGGTACGACCTCCACCCGGCCAACAAGCAAGAGCTGGGACGCCGGCTCGCGCGCGCGGCGCGCCACGTCATCTACGGCGAAGCGATTGCACCGTCCGGGCCGGTGCCGCTCTCCGCGCGCCGCGCGGGCAGTGAGGTGATCATCACCTTTGGGGACGTGGAGCGCGAGCTCGTCGCCTACAGCGCGGATGGTCCGATCGGCTTCGAGTTGTGCGGCCGGGCGCGCGCGTCTTGCCGGTTCGTCTCCGCCCGCCTTGACGGCACGCGCGTCCACGTGCCGGCGGGTGAGGGGGAGGCGGCCCGGGTTCGGTTCTGCTGGGCCGACGCGCCGGTCTGCACTCTGTTCGACCGTGCCGGCTTGCCCGCCGGCCCCTTCGAGATACCGATCCGGTGACCAGGACACCAGAGTAGGAGGGTCCGCCATGAAAGACGCGCTGAGACCCGTGCCGAAGCAGACCCTGTCGGACAGACTGGCGCGGCGGATCAGGGCGCTGATCCAGACGGGCGACTATAAGCAGGGCGATCGGCTCCCCACCATCATGGAAATGGCCCGGCGGTTCGGCGTGGGGCATCCGACGGTGCGTGAGGCCCTGAAGAAGCTCGAAACGATAGGGATCGTCGAGATCCGCCACGGATCCGGCGTCTACGTGACCCGAGACGACGAAGTCCTGGTGGTCGCGAGCCCCGACTACGGGGGCACCGTGACCAAGCAGCTGCTGCTCGACCTCATCGGGGCGCGCATCCCGCTCGAGCTGCACTCCGTTGCGGAAGCGGCCGGTCGCGCGACCGCTGACCATTTGCAGGAGATGCGGCGGCTGCTGACGACGGCAGGGCAGAACCTCGAGAACGATGAGGTCTTGAACTCCGTCAACATGTCCTATCATCGGCAGATCGCCATCGCGTCGGGCAACGCCGTGGTGGTGCAGCTGCTCGACGTGCTGCGCGAGCTCTTCACGGAGGAGCAGCGGCTGATCCTGGACATCTTCGGGTCGCGCGAGCGGGACCACCAGGAGCACCTCGCCATCCTCGACGCGCTCGAGCAACGCAACGGGGCGCTCGCCGTGGAGCGGATGAAGACGCACCTGGAGGGAGTGCAGGATGCGGTGCAGCGGTGGGATCCGGACCATCATCCGGTTCGCTGAGCGCGGCGCGCTGCTCGGCGTCATCGGCGCGGGGACCTGTGGGGGGCCGTCGTCAGGCTCGCCCCCGCCTCCTCCGCCGCCGTCGAGCGACACGATTCCGCTCCGCACGCTGGCCGCCGCCCGGGGCCTGCGCATCGGCTGCGCGGTCGATCGCGGCTTTCGCTACGGCGGGTCGGATGGGGCGACCTTTCGCGCGAAGCTGGTGCGCGAGTTCAGCATGCTCACCCCCGAGAACGACATGAAGCATGCGCGCATCCACCCGGCGCGGGACACGTATCGATTCGAGCCGGCGGACTCGCTGGTCGCGCTCGCCGAAGCGAACGGGATGCAGGTGCGCGGCCATACGCTCGTCTGGCATCGGCAGCTCGCCGGTTGGCTCACCTCGGGAACCTGGACGCCGGACACGGCGCGGGCGTTGTTGCACGATCACATCGCCAGCGTGGTGGGACACTACCGCGGGCGGCTCGCGGCCTGGGACGTGGTCAACGAAGCCCTGGCCGGCGACGGATCGCCGCGGCCCGGCTTCTGGTACGACCACATCGGGCGCGACTATGTCGAGCTGGCGTTCCGCTGGGCGCACCAAGCGGACCCGAATGTCGCGTTGTTCTACAACGACTACGACATCGAAGGGATCAACGGGAAGTCGGATTCGGCGTATGCGCTGATACAGCGCCTGCTCGCCCGCGGCGTCCCGATCCATGGCATCGGTCTGCAGGCGCATGTTCGGCTGGGTGGCGTACCGACGACGCTGCGGGCGAACATCGCGCGGTTCGCGCAGCTGGGACTCGAGGTGCACATCACCGAGCTCGATGTGCGGATGCCGCTGCCGCCGACGGCGGCGCAGCTCCAGACGCAGGCGGACGACTACCGCGACGTACTGGGCGCCTGCCTGTCGAGCGCGCCGGCGTGCGACGCCCTGGTCATGTGGGGGTTCAGCGACCGGGAATCCTGGATCCCCGGCACGTTTCCGGGCTGGGGCGCGGCGCTGATCTTCGACGCCGCCTACCGGCCGAAACTCGCGTTCTTGGCGCTCTACGACTTGCTGAAGTAGCCGCCCCGTGCGGGTCCTGTGAGCATATGGCGCAAACTCACCGCCGCGTCGACACGAGGATCACGCCTTGCCCGTGGTCGAGGCCCCAGCGAGCCGCGGCGCTGACGCCGTCGTAGTGGCGGATGAACAAGACACCGGCCGTCGCGATCGACCGCAGGGTTTCGATGCCGCCGAGTCGGGTGTCATCGAAGTAGACCTGGACCTGCGTGGGCGTTCTGAAGCTGTCGGAGCCTCGGGTCTGCAACCAGCTGGAGTGAAGCGCCTCGACCGCCTCATAGGCGTTGCTGAACTGGTATTCGATGATTTGTTCTTGCGTGATCACGTTCCGATCGACGCGCGGCGAGTCCCTGGGCGACGTGTGGCCGGCGCAGGCGGGGGCGGGGGCCACCGCACAGAGAATCAGAATCGCCCGTCGGTTCACGGGCCGAGCAACTCCGCGAACTGTTGCGCCAGCTTCGGACCGACGCCCGATTCCTCGTGCTTGAAGAACACGTAGGTGTCCTGCCACTGCTTGCCGAGCTCCTTCACGGTGGCCGCCCACTGCGCCAGGTCTTCCGTCGTGTAGCCCTCGTCGCGCAGCCGGAAGTAGCCGAAGTCCGCGCTCGCAACGTGCGGCGTACTGCCGTCTTCGGTATCCGCCACGCACAGCGCGGCGTTGCCGGTGCGTAACACGTCGTACACGTCGTCGGAGAACCACGACTCGTGCCTGAACTCCCACGCGCACCGGATGTCGGGCGGAAATTGCGTCAGCAGGTCGCCGAGGCGGGCCAGATCCTTTTTGAAGTTGGGCGGTAGCTGGAACAGCACGGGCCCGAGCTTCTTGCCGAGCCTCCGGGCCGTCTCGAGGAAGTAGCGCAGCGGGTCGTCGATGTCCTTGAGCCGGGCGATGTGGGTGATGCGTTGCGGCGCCTTGAGGACGAACGTGAAGCTCGCCGGCGTCGCGGCGTCCCAACCGGCGACAGTCTTGGCGTTCGGCATGCGGTAGAACGTGTAGTTGACTTCCACCGTCGAGAGCCGCTGCGCGTAGTATTCGAGCATCTGCGCCTCGGGGAACTTCGCGGGATAGAACGTCCCCTTCCACTCGGGGAAGTTGTAGCCGGAGGTGCCAACGTGGACGTTCACGCCACCCACACCGTCTTGACGTTCACGAACTCCTTCAACCCGTACTCCGACAACTCGCGCCCGTAGCCGGATCGCTTCACCCCGCCGAACGGCAGGCGCGGATCGGACTTGACGAGCGCATTCACGAACACCGAGCCCACCTCGAGCTCGCGCGCGAGCCGCTCGCCGCGCGCGGGGTCCGCGGTCCATAGCGACGCGCCCAGGCCGTAGCGCGACGCGTTGGCGACCCGCACGGCCTCCGCTTCGTCGCGCACCCGGATCACCGCAGCGGCCGGCCCGAACACCTCCTCGTCGAACGCCGGCATTCCCTCGGCCACCGCGGCGAGGACGGTCGGGGGATAGAAGAATCCCGGGCCTTCCGGCGCCACGCCGCCCAGGAGCACACGCGCGCCGCGGCGCACCGACTCCTCGACCTGGCGGTGCAGATTCGCCCGGAGATCGAGCCGGGCCTGCGGGCCGATCTCGGTGTCGGGCTGCAGCGGGTCCCCGATCCGCCGCGACCGCATCGCGGACACGAACAGCTCGAGGAACCGGTCTGCCACGGGCTCCACCACGATGAACCGCTTCGCCGCGATGCAGCTCTGGCCGCTGTTCAAGAGTCGCGCCTCGGCGGCCACCCGCGCCGCCTGCTCCAGGTCGGCGTCCGCGAGCACGAGGAACGGATCGCTGCCGCCCAGCTCGAGCACCGACTTCTTGAGGTGCCGCCCCGCCTGCTCCGCCACCTGGCTGCCGGCGCGGTCCGACCCCGTGAGCGTCACCGCCCGCACCCGCGGATCGGCGATGACCGGGCCGACCGCGTCGTTCTGGAGGACGACGGTCCGGAACAGTCCGTCGGGGAAGCCGGCCTCCCGAAAGATCGCCTCGATCTCGAGTGCGCAACGCGTGACGTTGGGCGCGTGCTTCAAGAGCCCTGCGTTCCCCGCCATCAGCGCCGGCGCGGCGAACCGGAACACCTGCCAGAACGGGAAGTTCCAGGGCATGATGGCGAGCACCGGCCCGATCGGCTCGAAGCGCACGAAGCTCTTCGCGGCCTCGGTCCGGCGCGGCTCGTCCGCGAGCAGGCCCTCCGCGCGCTCCGCGTAGTACTCGCACGCCCAAGCGCACTTCTCGGCTTCGGCCTCGCCTTGCTTCAGGGGCTTTCCCATTTCGAGCGCCATGGTGCGCGCGTACGCGCTCCTGCGCGCGCGCAGCAGGCGCGCCGCCTCACGCATCGGGTGCGCACGCTGGGCGTACGAGCAGCGCCGCCAACTCTGATAGGCGGCGACCGCCTGGTCGAGGATGCGCTCGAGCGCCGCCGGCGCGGTTTCGTCGAACGTTTCAAGCGGTTCGCCGGTCCCGGGATTGATGGATGTGACGCTCAATCTTCCTTCCCTCCTGAAACAGGCTTCCTCAGCGCTTGCGCCACTGCTTCGCTTGCCACTTCGGGCCGATCGCGCTCGCGATCGACCGTGCAGAGAAACCCGAGTGGCTCGCCGCCCGTGGCCTGGAACTGGTGATACACCCCCGGCGACACGTACACGCAGTCGAACGGGGCGATCTCGCACGCGCGCTCGCCCAGGATCACGCGGCCCCGCCCGCGCAGCACCACCACGGCGTGCGGGTGCTCGTGCCGCTCGAGGGTGGAGTACCCGCCCGGCTGGACCTCGAAGTAGCGAGTGAGGAAGTTGAACGGCTCCTCGCCTCGCCCGTCGCCGAGCAGCGTTTGACGCGTCACGTCCTTGAACCGCGCGTCGGGGCCCTTGTACGGCCTCACGTCGACCGACTCCCAGCGAAACGCGCGACACTTCAGGACCTTCGATCGATCATTCATCGCAGTGTCGCCTCACCGCCTCGAGTAAACGCCGGGACGCCCCCGCCAGATCCTGCTGGGCGTACAGGCTGCCCCCGATCAGAAAGATGGTATCCACCCCGTAGCGGTCGATCCACTCCGGCACCCGCGCCACGTCGATCCCGCCGGCTGGCGCGGGAAAGGCGGGCTTGAGCGGGCCCAGCGGCCGGCGGAGGCTCGCGTTGATGGCCTCGCAGCTCGCGGCCGAGAGCGTAAAGCGGCCGCCGACGTTCGGATAGATAACGGCGTCGCTCCCCGCCACGCGGAACAGATCGCCCAGCAACACGCCGGCGGCGATGCCGTGGCCCTGGTTGAAGAACCCGCCCGCCAGCGCCGGATGGGCCATGACGGCGAGCCCCGACGAGCGGAGGTCGCGCACGGTGTCGAGCCCGACGAGCAGCGGGCTGACCAGCACGCCGCGGCACCCGCTCCGGCGCGCGAAGTCGGCACGCTCCCGCAGCGCCGCGACGGGGCCCGTGACGTGCGGAAAGTAGATGCTGCGCCCGCCGGTCTCCCGGTTCGCGCGCGCCACCGCGGCCTGGCAGCGCTCGACGCGCTCCCGAAACGGCGCGGTCTCCTGGTCGGCGAGGCCGTGGTCGTCCTTGACGACGTCGATCCCGCCGAGCGCGAATTGGAAGCAGATCTCCGCGAGCTCGCCGGCCGACAGGCCAAGCGGCTTGAGCGCGGCGCACAGCATGGGCCTGCGCTGCACGCCGGCGAGCGCGCGCAGTCCCTCGATGCCGAAGCCCGGACCGCCGAGCTGTGCGAGCAGGGTCTCCGGCCAGGCGATCTCGGAGAGCAGCACGCCCGTCTTCATCGAGATGTTCCCGAACAGCAGGTTCACGATCTGCCCGAGATCGTCGCCGGCGAGCCCGCGGTCGAACGAGACCACCGCCGTCCAGGAACCGTCGCCCGCCGGCTCGACCGCCTCTACGCGGCCGACGACCCGTGCGGCGACGTCGGGCGACACGCAGCCCGGCGGGAGCTCGACGGTCTGCTCGTACGCGATGTCCTCTGCTTTGGCCGCGGGATCTTCCCCGGCCCCGCACGTGACTCGGTAGGTGACTCGCAGACGCTCGGTCACTGGGCTGGGTCGCATTCGCCCTAAGCTCGCTCGCGACGTGACGCTCGTCACGGTGCAATTCGTCGTCATGGCGCCGCGGATTCGCGGTATGCAACCCGATCCCGCCACCGCACCGCGACGCTGCCGCGGCGCTATCCCTATGATAACCTGGTACTTGCCATGCCTCTGCGGCGGGGCACAACCTTTGCGGTCCTCGGGGGGTGTCGCCTCGCTGCGAGGCGGACTTTAGGAGCAGAGCTATGCGCGACCCATGGCTGCCCGAGGGTGAGCAGGGCGGCGACGAGCCGGACGAGTTGGAAGAGCTATTCGCGCCTAACCGCGAGGCCTGGCGGGGCGACGTCCACCCGGAGCGAGAGTCCTGGTGCGGCGAGCCGACCGACGAGTCCTGGCGTGACGAGCCGACTGACGAGCCCTGGCGTGGCGAGGAGCACCTCGCCGACTGGCCCGAGCACGCGGCGGGGCCCGAGTACTGGATGTTCAAGGCGGTAGCGGACCGCGCATAACTCCTGATGGGACCGCACACCGGCGACGCCCGGCTTCACCAGAATCGGTGAGGCCGGGCGTCGACTTTCACGAGGCTTGCGACCCGGGCCGCCAAGGGATATGGTGGCAGCCCCGATGCGGTCCGTCATCGCGCTCTGCCTTCTGCTGGCGCTCGGCGCGCCAGTCACCGCGACCGCCGCTGCGGCCGCGGGGGACACGGTTTCGGGCCGTGTCACCGAGCCGGACGGGCGCGCCGTCGCCGGCGCCTATGTGATCGTGTCCGAGCTGCACCGCGTCGCGCTCACCGGCGCGGACGGGACGTTCTCGCTCCCCGCCATCCCGCCGGGCCGCTACACGGTGATCGTGCGCCAGCTGGGCTTCAACCCGCAGGCCCGCGAGATCACCGTCGCCGGCGCGACCGCGCTCACGATCACGCTCGAGCGGACGTCCCTCACCATCGAGCCGCTCACCGTCACCGCCACCCGCGCGCCGATCGCCGCGCTCTCGTCCCCCCTTTCCACGGCGGCGCTGAGCGCGGACCGCCTGCGCCGTGACCAGAGCGTGTCGCTGGCGCACTCGCTCGCACAGCTCCCCGGCGTCCGCGCGCTCAGCACGGGCCAGCAGATCGGGAAGCCGGTGATCCGGGGCCTTTCCGGGGCGCGCGTGCTCGTGCTCGCCGACGGCAGCCGCCTCGAAGACTACTCCTGGAGCGACGAGGACGGCCCGTCGGTGGACGCGCGGCTCGCGCAGCGGGTCGAGGTGATCCGCGGTCCCGCCAGCGTGCTGTACGGGTCGGACGCGCTGGGCGGGGTGGTGAACGTCATTCCCGACGAGCTCCCGGACGCGAACGGCGGTCCGGGGCGCATCCGGAACGCCTTCGAGCTCTCGGGCGCGAGCAACAATGCCGAGCTGGACGCCGGCGCCCGGCTCGAGGGCGCGGGCGGCGCCTGGGGGTGGCGCGTCTTTGCCATCGGCCGCCGCGCGGCCAGCCTGCACACGCCGGCGGGCGAGCTCGACAACACGGGGTTCGGCGCGCTCAGCGGCGAGGCCGCGGTGGGCGTCCGCGGGGGGCGCGGCAACACGACCCTGCGCTACACGCGCTACGGCGGCGAGTTCAAGCTGCTCGAGGCGGAGGGGCCGCCCGCGGGGGGGGGCGCCGAGGAGGAGGGTCCCGAGCGCAAACTCTCGGACGACCGCGTCCAGCTCGCGGGCGACTACGTCATCGGCGCGCTGCGGCTCGAGACGAAGGCGCAGTGGCAGCGTCACTCGCTCATCGAGGTCGGCGACACGGGAACGGGCGCGGGCGGCGGGCCGCTCGAAGGCACCGCTTTCGACCTGCTGCTCAACACCACGTCGCTCGATCTCCTGGCACACCACACCTCGGGCACGTCGGTTCGCGGCACGGCCGGTCTCTCCGGGCTGTACCAGTCGAACGACACGCGCGGGCCGCTCGCCCTCGTACCCGATGCGCGGGTGCGCTCCGCGGCGGCGTTCGCATTCGAGCAGGTCACGCTCGGACGGTGGAGCCTGCTGTTAGGCGGTCGCGTCGATCTGCGGCGCCTCGCCGCCGACTCTACGCCCGCGCTCGGCCTGTCGCCCGAGGCGCGCGACTACACGGCCTGGTCGGGAGACGTCGGGCTCGTGTACCGGCCGCTCGAGACCCTGGCCGTCACGGCGAACCTCGGCCGGGCCTGGCGCGCGCCGACGCTGTTCGAGTTGTTCGCGAACGGCCCGCACCTGGGTGAGGCGCGCTACGAAGTCGGGCGCGCCGACCTCGTGCCGGAAGCGGGAACGAACGTCGACCTGAGCCTGCGCTGGCAGGGGCGCCGCGTCCGCGCGGAGCTGGCAGGCTACCGCACCGCGATCGCCGACTACATCTACATCGCGCCGACGGGCCAGTTCCGGGACTCGCTCCGCGAGTACCGCTACGAGCAGGCGGACGCTCTGCTCACGGGCGGCGAGGTGTCGCTGGCCGCCGACGTCACGGGAGCGGCGTCGGTGCATACGCGGTTCGACGCCGTGCGCGGAACCAACCAGAAGACCGGACGACCACTGCCGCTCGTCCCGCCCGCCCGCGCCACGCTGGGCGCGGAGCTGCACGGCGCCACCCGCTGGAGCGAGCGGGCGCGGATCGCGGTCGAGGGCGAGTTCGTGACTCGCCAGACCCGCCTGGACTCTCTCGACATCCCGACCGCCGGCTACGCGCTCCTCACGCTCGAAGCGGGCTTCGAGCGCCCGCTGTGGGGCCGCACGATCCAGGTCGACGTCGCCGTGCACAACGTCGCCAACACGTCGTACCGGAGCTTCCTCAGCCGCTACAAGGAGTTCGCGCTCGATCCGGGGCGGAACGTGGTCGTGCGCCTGTCGCTCGGGGAGTGAGTCGAGAGCGTGAGCAGACCATCGCCCGATCTCGAGCCGCGGGACTTCCGCGCCCTGCTGGACCGCGCGGCGGCCATCGCCACCCGTCACTGGGAACGGCTCCCCGACATGCGCGCCTTCACCCGCCCGCCGGACGACCTGGTGGCCGCCCTCCGCGCGGAGCCCCTGCCGGCGCAGGCGCAGCCCCTCGAGCACGTCCTCGACCGCATCGAGCGGGAGATCGTGCCCTACCCCATCGGCATCGGCCAGCGGCGGTGGTGGGGGTTCATCAATTCGTCGCCGCATCCCCTCGGCATCGCTGCCGAGCTGATCGCGACGACCCTGAACAACAACTGCGCCGGCACGAGCCAGATTGCGGTGCAGGTCGAGCTCCAGGTCATCGAGTGGCTCGCCCGGCTGCTCGACCTCCCGCAGGGCACCGGCGGACTGCTCGTCTCCGGCGGCTCGATGGCGAACCTCGTGGCGCTCGCCGCGATGCGCGAGGCGAAGGCTCCCGGCACCAGGACGCGCGGCCTCCGGGCGATCCTCAAGCCGCTCACGGTGTACGCCTCCGCCGAGGCGCATTCCTGCATCCGCCGCGCCGTGGAGCTGCTCGGCCTCGGCACGGACGGGCTGCGGCTGGTGCCGGTGGATCAGGACCGCCGGATGGACGTCGCGGCGCTCGAGCAGATGATCGCGGCGGACCGCGCGGCGGGGATGGAGCCCGTCTGCGTGGTCGCGACTGCCGGGACCGTGAACACCGGGATGGTGGATCCGATCGCGGCCGCCGCGGAGGTCGCCCGGTCGAACGGCTGCTGGTTTCACGTGGACGGGGCGTACGGTGCGGTGGGCGCCGCTTTGCCCGAGCTCGCCCCGCGCTACCGCGGGATCGAGCGTGCGGATTCGGTAGCCATGGACCCGCACAAGTGGCTGTACGTGCCGTACGAGGCTGGCGCGACGCTGGTGCGCGATCCCGCCACGCTGCGCGCCATGTTCGCCTTGCGCCCCGAGTACCTCGCCCTTGAGCAGGACTGGTATCTCGAGAGCCCGGTCTGGCCCGCCGACATGGGGCCTCAGCTGACGCGAGAATTCCGCGCGCTCAAGGCCTGGGCGGTGATGCAGGCGGTAGGGCTCGAGCGCTACCGCGAGCTGTGGCGCAACGACATCGCCGTGGCGCGGGAGATCGCGCGCCTGGCGCGCGCCGAGCCGCGCCTCGAGGTCGTCGCCTCCTCGGATCTCTCCTGCTTCTGCCTGCGGTACGTGCCCCGGCACGGCGACTCTAACGCCTTCAACCGCAGGTTGCTCGACCGCACGCACCGGGACGGACGGATGTTCATCTCTGGGACGGTGCTCGAGGGAAAGTTCGCCCTGCGCGGCTGCGTCACCAACTACCGTTCGGGGCTCGAGGACGCGAGAATTTGTGTGGAGACCATCCTCGAGCTCGGCGCCGAGCTCGAATCGAAGGGAGCGATGTCCGATGCGTGAGTTGCTTAGCAGCCCGTGGCCGTGGTACGTGACGGGCCCCCTCCTGGGGCTCGTCGCCGTCAGTCTGCTCGTGATCGGCAACAAGCAGTTCGCCGTGTCGAGCAGCCTGCGGCACATCTGCGCCGCCTCTGTTCCGCGGGACGTCGCGTTCTTCCAGTACGACTGGCGGCGGAGCGGTCTGTGGAACCTGCTCTTCGTCCTCGGCATCGTCGTGGGAGGATTCATCGGGGGCGTGCTGCTCGCGAGCCCCGACCCGGTGGCGATCTCGAGCCGCGCGCACGCCGATCTCGCGGCGCTGGGCATCCGCGACTTCTCGGGGCTCGTGCCGCAGGAGCTGTACCGCTGGAGCGCCCTGCTGTCCGTCAAGGGTTTCCTCACGATCGTGGGCGGCGGGTTCCTGATCGGGTTCGGCACGGCGTACGGCGGCGGCTGCACGGCGGGCCACGGCATCGCGGGCCTCGCCGACTTGCAGTTGCCATCGCTCGTCGCGGTGATCAGCTTCTTCGCCGCCGGGGCGATCGCGAGCCACGTTCTCCTGCCCGTGCTGCTGAGGTGACCGTGTGACGACCGCGACGCGGCCGGCCGCGCGGCCCGAGGCCGGAGAAGCCCGCGAGCGCCTGCTGCCCGCGTATCTGTTGACAGGCGTCGCGTTCGGCATTGTGCTGACGAAGGGCGAGCTCGCCTCCTGGTTCCGGATCCAAGAAGCGCTCCGGCTCGACGGAGCCTACTTGTACGAGGTGTTCGCGGCCGCGCTGGCGGTCGCGATCCCGGCGTTCGCGTACGTCAAGCGGCGCCGGCTGCGCTCGCTCGCGGGAGAGCCCGTCGCCATCCCGCCCAAGGCGATGGGACGCGGGGCTCGCTACGTACTCGGCGGGTCCGTCTTCGGACTGGGCTGGGGCATCACCGGCGTCTGCCCGGGCCCTCTGTTCGCCCTGCTGGGCGCGGGCGTGGGAGTGGTCGCCGCGATGATCCTCGGCGCCCTGGCGGGGACGTGGGTGTACGGCTACCTGCGGCCGAAGCTGCCGCACTGACCCGCGCGAGACTCGTCGCTGCGGCGGCCGTCCTGATCACCGCCGCCGCCCTTCTGTACTACGAGATCCCGCCCGTCCCCACGTGGTTCTACGTCTTCGCGTGGTACCCCACGCTCGTCATCCTCGACCAGGCGGTGGTCCTTGCGGGCGGCGAGACGCTGCTCGCGCGCCCGCGCGCGCTGGTCGCCATGCTGTGGTGGTCCGCCGTGATCTGGTTCCTGTTCGAGGCGATCAACTTCCGGCTGGCGGATTGGTACTACGTCTTCCTCCCCGACAACCTCCCGGAGCGGTGGCTGGGGATCACCGCATCGCTCGCCACGGTCGTCCCGGCCATTCTCCTGCCGGAGCGGCTGCTCGACCGGCTCGGCGTCTGGCACAACCTGCAGTCGCGTCCGATCAGCGTGCGCCCGTTTCACCTGCGCGTCGCGTTCTGGCTCGGCTGGGCGACGCTTGCCGCGACCCTCGCACAGCCGCAGTACCTCCATCCGCTCACCTGGGGCGCCGTGTGGCTGATCGCCGAGCCGCTGCTGTATCGCACGGACCCCGAGCGGTCCCTGTGCGCCGACGTCGCACGCGGCCGCTGGGGCCGAATCGCCCGGCTCATGGCCGCCGGGCTGTTCGCCGGCGCGCTGTGGGAATCCTTCAACTCCGTTGCGCGGGGACGATGGGTCTACACGGTCCCTTTCCTCGAGCACGTCAAGATCTTCGAGATGCCGCCGGTCGGGTTCCTCGGGTTTCCGTTCTTCGCGCTCGAGGTGTGGTCGCTCTATCACCTCCTGGCGCCGCGCACCCGCGCGAGCACCGTGGTCCCGTCGGTCGCGTGCGCCGTCCTGGTGCTCGTGGGGATGGACCATTGGACGGTGAGCTCCACGACACCGCGGCTCGCCGACCTGCCGGGGGTGAGCGCCGGGGTTCTCGCCCGCCTCCGCACGGCGGACTGGAGCGACGCGTTCCGGCTGTCGCGGGCTTCCCCGGCGGAGATCGCCTACCGCACGAACATCACGCCCGAGGACGCGCGCGCCGTGCACGAGGCCGCGCGGCTCAGCACACTGCGCGGGATCGGCACGCGGCATGCAGCCGCGCTGACCGCGGCCGGGATCACCACGGTGGAAGCGCTGGCGCGGGCCGACCCCGACTCCGTTTGGCGCATCGCCCGCCACAGCGCCCGGCCCACGCGGGCCGAGGCTCGCGTGTGGGTGCGGGCGGCGCAGAAGGCGGTGGGCGGTAAGCGGTAAGCTTACCGCTCACGCTGGAGTCGCAACGATGGACACACGTATCCGCTTGCTGCTCGAGGTAGTCGATCAGGCGTTCGCCGGGCCGTCGTGGCACGGCACGGCGCTCTGGGGATCGGTGCGCGGCGTCGCCGCCGGAGAGGCGCTGTGGCGTCCCGGTCGGGGCCGCCACAACATCTGGGAGCTCGTGCTGCACACCGCCTACTGGAAGTGCATGGTCCGGCGCCGCCTGCTGCGCGACCCGGAGATCGCGTTCCCGCGCCCCGGCAGCAACTGGCCCCGGCTCCCCCACCCGACCGACCCCGGGGCCTGGAAGCGGGATACCGCCGTACTCAAGGGCGAGCACGAGCTGTTGCGGCGCGCGATCGCGCGCTTCAGCCACACCGCCCTCGGGCGGCGCGGCTGGCGCTCCAAGTGGACCAACATCCAGCACATCTACGGCGCCGCATCGCACGATCTGTATCACGCCGGACAGATCCAGCTGCTGAAGCGGCTGTACCGAGCACGCATCGGGTGAGGGCATGGCCCCGGTCCGGGCCTTCGCGTCATTCGCGCCCTGAGAGGGCGCGCTCGGCCGGGGGTGCGCCCTTACAGGGCGCACACGGTCGCCGAGCCCGGGCTCTCAGCCCGGGGAATCCCGCAAACGACGAGGGCCTGCGATAAGCAGGCCCCCGGAGCGCGATCGCCTGCCGGTCAGGATCTCGTGACTGTGTACTGGCCGCAGGCGGTGAACTCGATGGTGACCGTGGAGGTGTTGGCATTCCGCGTGACCACCTGCGTCAGCGTGCCCGCGTCGAACTTGGGCGCCACCGCGCAGCTCGCGTCATAGTGCAGCACGGGGTCCGTGCTCGCCGTGAGCGAGTAGGACCTGTCGCCCTTCGTCCACGTGGAGCTGCCGGTGATGTTCCAGGTGCCCGAGGGCAGCCGGCCGCGCGTGATCGAGCCGGCGACGTCGGCGGTGAACGTCGACGACCAGTCCTTCACATGCGAGGCCGTCGCGCCGTCGGGAAAGATGACATCCGTCCGGAAATCGCTCTCCGTGTGCTGCAGCACGGACGAGGTGCGCAGGTACTCGCGGGCTCCGTTCTGCGTCACCGACATCGTGTTGCCGGAGATGAGACGCGTCTCGCTGCGTGTGAAGTCCGTGTAGACCGTCCTCGCCGCACGGTCGGAATCGGTGGGCGTCGGATCCAGGATGTCGATCGTGCCGCTGTACGTGATCGTGGCGCGCGGGGTCGACACGACGCAAGCCGAGAAGTCGAGCCGCACGGAATCGAGCACCGGGTCGGCGTCCGAGTTCGTCGGCGTGGCGGGGCTCCTGTCCGGCACGCACCGCTCGCCCGGGCGATCGCCGAGCTCGACCGGGGCCGACGGAAAGACCATGACGTCCGAGTTCTCAAACAGCGCACCCTGGACCACTCCGTCCAGGTCAGCCGTGACGACCTCGGCCAGTGATTCGGCCTGCGCCTGGCTGAGGGCCGGTTGCCCGGGCCCCGCAGCATCGTTGTTGCACGCCGCGACCCCCACGGCCAGGGCCGTACCGAGGGCGAGGGCTGTGAGCCTGCGTTCCATGTTGGGCATTGTACTGCGCTCCTGCATCGGGTGAGTAAGGCGGCTGAGAGACGCGGTGGTATGACGGGGAGAGCGCGAAATCGTTAATTAACAAACCAGCCGCAAGGCTCAAGCCGTAAGCCGCAAGCGGTTGTCAGTCGCAAGACGACAGTCTTGCCTGGTGGCGGCTGTTACTTCGCAAGCCGCACCCCAACCTCATCGAGATGCCGCCCCAGATCCGCCGGATCCTGATACACGCGATACGCGCCGGCGCTCTCGAGCTCATCTTCGCCGTACCCGCCCGAGAGGAGCCCGACGCCCAGCGCTCGCGCGCGGCGGGCCGCAAGGAGGTCCCACACGCTGTCTCCCACGACGACCGATTCGTCCACCGGCACGCCGAGCCGCTCGGCCGCCGCGAGGAACAGGTCGGGATCGGGCTTCGCGTGCTGGACCTGGTCCCGGGTGATCACGGGCACGCCGGGGCCGAGCTGGAGCATCTCCAGCATCGGCTGCGCGCTCTCCATCCGCCCGCTCGTCGCGATGGCCCAGGGCACCCGCGCTCGCGAGAGATACGCGAGCAGCTCCCGCGCGCCGGGGAGGGGCCGGACCTGCGACACCTGGCGCTTGAAGGCGGCAGCGTGCGCCCGCTGGAGGCTCGCCACGTCTTCCGGCGTCAGCCGGCGGCCGGTCTCCCGGGCCAGGGCGTCGAGGAAGAGGCCCCCGCTCATCCCGATACGCCGGTGGATGCGCCATACCGACAGCTCGATGCCTCCCTGCTCGAGCGCCTCGCGCCACGCCAGCACGTGCTGGTAGACGCTGTCCATCAGCGTCCCGTCGAGATCGAACAGGAACGCCGGTCCACCGCGCACCGCCGTCACCGCGCCTCCTGCGTCTCGGTCGCGCACGGCGCGCCCGGCCGCGCGGGTCCGGCGCCGGCGCCGGTTCGCGCGACGGCCGCGGCGACTTCGTCGAGCTCCTCCGCCGTGAGCCGCAGCGTCGCGCCGTCGATCCAGCCGTCCACCTGGGCGGGGGTACGCGCGCCGACGATCGCTCCGGTCACGCCGGGCCACGCAAGCGTCCAGGCCACCGCCAGCGCCGCCACGGTCGTGCCGCGGCGCTCGGCGATCGGGCGCAGCGCGTTCCGCAGCGCGAGGTTCCGGCCGAGGTTCGGCTGCCCGAACTCGGGCGAGCGCCGCCGCCAATCGTCCGCGGCCAGCTGGGTAGCCCGCTCCGCGGTGAATCCGTCCGTGAGCAGCCCCGATTGCATCGGGCTGTAGACGATGACGCCGGTCCCGTGCTCGGCGCACCACGGGATCTCCGCCGCTGCCGCCGCACGCCGGATGAGCGAGAACGGCGGCTGCAGGGACGCGACGTGCCGGACGTTCTCGATGCGGCGGAGCAGCTCGACGCCGAAGTTCGACACGCCCGCCGCGCCCACCTTCCCCTGCTCGACCAGCCGGACCATCTCCCCCCAGGAATCCTCGACGGGCGTGCCGGTCTCGTCGGGCCAGTGGAACTGGTAGAGGTCGATGCGCTCGACCCCGAGCCGGGAGAGCGACGCCTCGACCTCTTTGCGGATGGACGCGGGCCGCAGCACCCGCCTCGCCTCCGCCATCCGGTCGCGCTCGTCCCACACCAGGCCGCACTTGGTGAACACGAGCGGGCGGCCGCCGGGCGGCAGCTCGCGCAGCAGCCGGCCCACGACCTCTTCCGAGTGGCCGAGTCCGTAGACCGCCGCCGTGTCGATCCAGTTGATGCCGAGCGCGAGGGCGTGCCGCATGGCCGCGAGGGAGTCGCCGTCGTCCTGCGGCCCCCAGCCGAAGGCCCAGCCACCGCCGCCGATGGCCCAGGCGCCGAATCCGACGGTCGTGATCTCGAGTCCAGTCGCACCGAGCGTACGGATGGGCAATGGCATCGGTCACCATCTCCTTCGTGTCACAGTGTCACGGAATCAACAAGACCTTGCCCGTGGTCTGGCGTGCCTCGAGCCGCCGGTGCGCCTCCGCGGCTCCGGCAAGCGGGAGCTCCGCGCCGACCCGCAACGCGAGCGTCCCACTGCGGACCCATCCCAGGACCTCCGTCGCCCGCTCGAGCAGCTCGGCGCGCGTCGCGGTGTAGTGGGCCAGGCTCGGCCTCGTGAGGAAGAGCGAGCCCTTCTGGTTCAGCACCTGCGGGTCGAACGGCCCCACCGGCCCGCTCGATTGGCCGTACAGCACCATCATACCGCGGCGGGCGAGGCAGCTCAGCCCCTGCGCGAACGTCGTCTGGCCGACCGAGTCATACACCACGCGCAGCCCCGCACCGTTCGTCAGTCGCTTCACCGCGGCTGCGAGATCCTGCTCGGTGTAGAGGATCACCTCGTCCGCGCCCGCCCGGGCGGCGAGCGCCGCCTTCTCGCGGGTGGACACCGTCCCGATCACCCGCGCACCGCGGAGCTTCGCAATCTGGCAGAGCAGCAACCCGACGCCGCCCGCCGCCGCGTGCACCAGGCAGTCGTCACCCCGCTGCAGCGGATACGTTGCGCAGGCGAGGTAGTGCGCGGTCATTCCCTGCAGCATCGCCGCCGCGCCCTGCTTCGCGGTCACGCCGTCCGGCAGCGCCACGACCCGGTCGGCGGGCACGACCGCGTACTCGGCGTACGCGCCCAGCACGCCGGCGTACGCCACGCGGTCACCGATCTTCACGTCGTGCACGCCGGGGCCGAGCGCGGCCACGACGCCGGCCGCTTCCTGGCCGGCCGTGAAGGGCACCGGAACCTGGTATTGTCCGGTGCGCTGGTAGACGTCGATGAAGTTGACCCCGACCGCCTCGATCCTCACGAGGACCTCGCCGGCGCGGGGCGCGGGTTGCGGAACGTCCTCCTCGCGCAGCGCCTCGGCGCCGCCGGGAGCGTGCACGCGAATCGCCCTCATCGGGCCCTCGTCACGGACCGTGAACCGACCCGGCAGCCGACCGGTTCCGCGGGCCGTTCCTCGCTGCGACAAGCCACGTCGAACGGGTGGCGGCGGCCCACCCGAACGTGGGTAGACAGTGGTGCCGCCGACCCATTACCATGCGCCATGATCTCACGCTTCCGGAATTGCGCCATCGCCGCGCTCTGTTCCGGCCTTCCCAATTTGACCGAGCGCAATCGTTCGCGCGACCGGAGGCGTGGGAGAAAGATGTAGTCGGCACACCGGCTTCGGCTGGTTGCAAACGCCCCCGCGCTTCGGTCAGAAAACGCGGGGGCGTTCGCTTCGTGGCGATACGAACCATTGAACCAGGAGACCCCATGATGATCCGCCGCGCACCTGCTCGAGCTTCGTGTCTCGTCGCCGCCCTCGGCGTCGCGATCGTGTTGTCCGCCGCGCCGCGAGGCGCCGCGGCGCAGCGCGGCGAGCTGCAACCGCGGCGGCTGACGTTCAAGGACAGGTTCGCAGGCGTGTCCGCTGACGGCATCAGCAGCGTCTGGGAAGGCTCCATCGATGGAGCGGCCCGCGGCCGCATCAGGGTCGAGCTGCACCAGGTGGAGGGCCCCGCGGAGGCGGCGAGCCCGGTGTGGCACGTGGTCTCGCATTGGTCGGTGGACGATCCGTCGGGCGCCCGCTCGTTCGAGGCCGAGCTGGAGGGAATGGTGGACTGGAGGACGGGCGCGACGCGCTTGAGCGGCGTGATCACCCAGGGGTGGATGAAAGGCGCCTGGGTGCAGGAGCACGGTCGGTTCGTGAATGGGGACGCGAGCGGCACCCTGGCCATCGCACCGCAGGTGGCGCGGCCCTGAGGGGTTCGAGCCGTCTGCGGTCACCGTGCCCGAGCCGTTTGGTCACCCCCCCGCGATCGCTGGAATGACCGTGACCTCGTCGCCGTCCTGGACCGGCGCGCCGAAGCCGCCGCGGAAGCGCGCGTCCTCCTCGTTCAGGTAGAACACCACGAACGGATAGGGGTTGCCGTCCTGGTCGCGGAGCCGCGGCCCGAGCCCCGGATAGCGCGCGGCCACGTCCGCGACCGCCTCGCCGAGGGTCCGCCCGCTCGCCTGGATCGTGCGGATGCCGCCCGCGTGGGCGGCGAGCACCGAGGGAAGATTCATCGTGATGGACATGGCATGTCTCCTGAACTGAGCTCGTGACCTCGCGCCCCCTCACCCCGCTGCCCGCTCGACCAGGGCGGCCACCTCGCGCAGCCGGGGCGCGATGAGCGGCGCCTCGGGCAGCGCGCTCTTCGCCGCTTCCACCGTCTTGAGGCCGTGCCCCGTGATGCAGAGGACGACCTCGTCGTCCGGACGGAGCCGCCCGGCCCGCGCGAGCGCATGGGCCGCAGCAACCGTCACCCCGCCCGCGGTCTCCGCAAACACGCCCGTGTCTTCGGCGAGAGCGCGGATCCCCTGAACCAGCTCGTCGTCGCTCACGGCCGCCGCCCATCCGCCCGAGTCGCGGATCGCGCGGGCGGCCAAGACGCCGTCGGCGGGGTTCCCGATGGCGAGCGAGCGGCAGATGGTGTGCGGCACCTCGGGCTGGAGCTCGGTCCCGCCCCGCTCGACCAGCCGCACGATCGGCGCGCATCCGCTCGCCTGGGCGCCGAACAGGCGCGGCGGCGGTCCTCCGACGAGCCCGGCATCGAGAAACTCCCCGAACGCCGTGCGCAGCTTCGATACCACAGACCCGCCGGCCATCGGCGCCACCACGGCCGTCGGCACGCGCCAACCGAGCTGCTCGGCGATCTCATAGGCGAGCGTCTTGGAGCCCTGGCCGTAGTAGCTGCGCAGGTTGACGTTCACGATCCCCCAGCCGAACCGATCCGCGACCTGCGCGCACAGCCGGTTCACGTCGTCGTACGTGCCGCGCACCCGCACGAGGTTGGGACCGTACACGCTGGTGCCGATGATCTTCGGCGCTTCGAGCTCCTCCGGAACGAAGATCCACGCCTTGAGCCCCGCGCGCGCCGCGTGTGCGGCGACGGCGTTGGCGAGGTTTCCAGTCGAGGCACAGCCGATCGTGTCGATGCCGAACGACGCGGCGGCGTTGATCCCGGCCGCGACGACGCGGTCCTTGAACGAGAGCGAGGGGTGGCAGACGGTGTCGTTCTTCACCCAGGCGCGCGCCACGCCGAGCCGCCGCGCCAGCGCCGGCGCGTCGACCAGCGGCGTGAACCCGCTGTCGAGGGAGAGCGCGGGCTCCCCGTCGAACGGCAGCCACTCCCTGTACCGCCACAGAGAGGGAGCGCGCGCCGCGATCGTCTGCCGGTCGGGCAGTCGCCGCCCCGGATCGTACACGGGGTCGAGCGGCCCGAGGCACCGCTCGCAGATAGCCACGGGCGCCGCGTCCCGCTCGGCGCCGCAGTTGCGGCAGCGGAGCGGCCGCGCGGTGGGAGGGGCCGGAAGCGCCCCGAGGGTGGGGAGGACCGGGGCGCGCCGCGTCGCGGGCGTCACCGTCGAGGTCGTACCACCTGAACGCTCGGTCATGGGACCCCCAACAAAAAGGCCCGCGCAAGCAGTGCCGCGGGCAGTCGCTTTTTAGCGCCTTGTTTAACGTGGCGGCAATACGCGGCAAATCACCACGCAACGTCGATTGTGGCTCGGAAGATATCCAATGGCCTGACGACGTCAACCCTCAGGATGGGGCACGGCAGGGGTAGGGGCACGGCACTGCCGTGCCCCTACTGCCGTGCCCCTACCCCCGCGCGCCGACCCCGGCCACGCTCCCCACCCAGCTCCGGAGCCGCTGCAGCGCAAGGTCGAGCTGCGCCGGATCGGTGGCGTAGGAGAGCCGCAGGTGCCCCGCCCCGCCCGGTCCGAAGGCGGTCCCCGCCAGCACGGCCACGTGCGCCTCGGCGAGCAGGCGGTCGGCGAACGCTTCGCAGGTCATACCCGTGCGCTCGAGCAGGCCGCCGACGTCGGGGAAGCAGTAGAACGCCCCCGCCGGCGTGGCGCAGCGGACCCCGTCGAACGCGTTGAGCGCCCGGGTGAGGCGGTCGCGCTTGGCGTGGAGCCCCGACACCATCCGCGTGACCGCGTCCTGCGGCCCGGTGAGCGCCGCGATCCCGGCGTATTGGACGAACGTCGCGGTGCACGAAACGTTGTTGATGATGAGCGTCGTGACGGGGCCCGCGAGCCAGGCGGGCATCACACCGTAGCCCAGCCGCCATCCCGTCATCGAGTACGTCTTCGAGAAGCCGTCCACGATGAAGGTGCGATCGGCCATCCCGGGTAGCGCCGCGATGGTGTCGTACCCGCCGTCGTAGCGGATTCGCCCGTAGACCTCGTCCGCGACGACCCACAGGTCGTGTCGCTGCGCGAGCTCCGCCAGACGCGCCAGATCGGCGGCCGTCGCCACGCCGCCGGTGGGGTTGTGCGGCGGGTTGAGAATGATCGCGCGCGTCCGCGGCGTGATCCGTTCGGCGATGGCCTGAGTGTCGGGTGCGAACGCGCGCGACTCGTCGAGCGGGTAGTACACCGGGCGTCCGCCCGCGAACCGGACGACGGACTCGTAGATGGGGAACCCCGGATCGGGCGTGAGCACCTCGTCGCCCGGCTCGACCAGCGCGAGCGCCGCGCAGAACAGGATCGGCTTCGCGCCGGGAGCGACGACCACGTTCTCCGCCGCCGCGCGTAGGCCACGCGCCGCGAGGGATTGCGCGATCGCGTCCCGCAGCTCCGGGAGCCCCGCCGCGAGCGCGTACCGGGTGCGCCCCTCCCGCAGCGCCCGCACTCCCGCCTCGACCACGTGCGGCGGCGTCGGCATGTCGGGCTCGCCGATCTCGAGATGGACCACCTGGTGGCCCGCCGCTTCGAGCGCGCGCGCCGCGCCCAGGACCACGTACGCCTGTTCCGTGCCAAGCCTGTCGAGTCGTGCGGCGGAACGCATCGCTACTTCGCGCGCTCCAGATAAACGCCTTGCCGCGGATCCACCCGGACCTTCTCGCCCTCGTTGATGAAGTCCGGCACCTGGACGGTGACGCCGTTGGACAGCTTCGCCGGCTTGGAGCTCGCGTTCTTGGTGGCGCTCCGCATGACGGGCGACGTCTCCACCACGGTCAGCTCCACCACCGAGGGCAGCTCGATGCCGACGGGCCGCCCGTCGAGCCATTCGACCAGGATGTGCATCTCGGGCTGGAGCCACTCGGCGTGGTCGCCAATCGCCTCCGTGTCGAGCGTGTGCTGGTCGTAGCTGTTCGTGTCCATCACGTGCACGCCCCCCTGGTCGCGGTACAAGACCTGAAACTCCTTCGTCTCGAGCGGCGCTTCGTCCACGAAATCGGTCGCCGAGAGCCGGGTGTCGAACGTGTTTCCGGTCACCAGATTACGCAGCCGCACCTGCACGAAGGCGCGCAGGTTGCCGGGCGTGCGGTGCGTGAACTCCATGACACGGCACGGCTGTCCGTCGAGCATGATGACGTGGCCGCGTCGGATGTCGGTGGCCTTCATGGGACCTACTGAGCCTCGAACAAGGGGAACGGCGCACGGCAGGGTGCGGAAAATCAGCACGGTGCTTCGCTTCAGCGTGGGCGCGCGGCCAAAGTCGCCGCCGGAAGATAAGCCGGATGACACCGAGGTCAACGGGTCTGCAGCAGCTCGTCGGTCGCATCATGGTGCTGCCTCCGGTGCGCCTGCAGATTTGGCGACGCGCTTGCAACTTCTCCCCAGCCTAGAAGGAGCCGCACGATGACCATCCCGCGGCCGGGAAAAATCGTCGCCGTCGGACGGAACTACCGCGAGCACGCGGCGGAGCTCGGACACGTGGTTCCCAAGCAGCCGCTGGTCTTCCTCAAGCCGCCCACCGCCGTGATCGGCGACGGCGACGCCATCGTGCTGCCGCCCGAATCGGCCCGGGTCGATCACGAGGCCGAGATCGGCGTGGTGATCGGCCGCCGGATCCGGCGGGCGACCGAAGCCGAGGCGCTCGCCGCACTCGCGGGGGTCACCTGCGTGAACGACGTCACCGCCCGGGACATCCAGCGCGGCGAGGAGCAATGGACCCGCGCGAAGGGGTTCGACACCTTCTGCCCGGTCGGCCCGCGCGTCGTGAGCCTCGAGCCGGCCCGGCTCGGAGAGCTCGAGATCCGCTGCCGCGTGAACGGCGCCGAGCGCCAGCATGGATACGCGCGCGACATGGTGTTCGGATTCGCGGCGCTCGTCGCGTTCATCTCGCAAGTCATGACCCTCGAGCCCGGGGACCTGATCGCGACCGGAACGCCCGCGGGTGTCGGGCAGCTCACGGCCGGCGACGTGGTGGAGGTGGAGATCCCGGGGGTCGGGGTGCTGCGGAATCCGGTGGCGGCGGAGTCCCGGGGAGCGACAGCGCGCGCGTGAGATAGCCGGTGAACTCCCGCTGCCACCAGGCGCCGGTGCGGGAGCGCACGTCCGGCGTGCTGAAGCGGTAGCGGTAGGAGGCGAGCCGCACGTAGCGCGGTGGGGCGTCGCCGAACGGATTCCCGGCGAGCAGCGCCAGCACGTCCGGCGCTCCTTCGAGCAGGCGCTGCATGAGCGGGACGAGCCAGTGCTCCGCGCCCTCGGGATTGAGCGCCGCAAACCACATCTGCCAGTCGAGCCGGGGCTGGTGCGGCTGCACGAAGCGCGGCGTTCTGGTCACCGCCCCCGGCTTCCAGCGGAACTCGTAGGCCGTCCACCGGACGCCGTCCGGGCTCCCCTCGATCACGAGCTCCGGCCGCTCGGTCGTCATCACCCGGAACAGCCCGTACCCGTTGATCGAGCGAAATGGGGCGGCGGCTCGGAGCAGCGGGTTCTCAACCCGCCGGCGAGCCCCCGCCCCCGGCAGGGTCTCGGCGATCTCCGCCACGAACGCGAGCGCCGAGAGCAGCGCGACCACGGGCACGAACAGCCCGATCGTGACTCGCCTCCATCGGGGCTCGGGCGCGCCCACCGCCAGCCGCAGCGGCAGCACGCGCCGCAGCACGGCGTCGTCGAGGACGGGCACGCACAGCACGATCGCGAGCAGGTTGAAGAAGCCGTAGTTGCCGGTGCCCGCGATGCCGAGCTGGCCGAGCACGATCAGCGCGCATCCGGCGAGCCGCAGCTTTCGGAGGCGGGGCGGCGCGAGGATGAGCCACGGTGCGCCAAGCTCGATCGCGCACGTCCCGAGCGTCATCCCTGCGTGCATCCACGCGGGGAGCCGCTGCGCGTACCACGCCGTCCAGGGCGGGAGCGGCTGCGTCCAGAAGTGGTACTCGAGCGCCGTGAGGCCGCGCCAGGTCGGATCGCCGCTCGCGAGCTTCGTGATCCCGGAGAGGAGCACGAGCTTGGCGAGCAGCGCCGACACGAGCCACCGCATCGCGGTCGAGGGCGCGCGCTCCCGCTCCAGGCTGGGCAGCCACTGGGTGGGAGCGTAGAACACCGCGAGTAGGCCGGTCTCGAGCAGCAGCGCATCCCACTGGAACCACAGGAACGTCTGCCCGACGACGGCGACCGACAGGTAGAGCGTCCACAGGAGCGCGAGGACCGGCAGCTGCGCGACGCCCGCGACGAGCAGCGCGGCCAGCACCGCCCCGCCCCAACAGAGGAACCGGAGGGCGCCGTCGCCCGCACCCAGCCAGCACAGCGTGGGGAGCAGCCGGTAGGCCGCTCCTCCATACAGCGCGCGCGCCCGCTCGAGATAGGGCTGCGCGGGGAGAATCCCGTGCTCGCCGACCAGCCCCGTGATCTGAACGGCGAGGGACACGAAGGCGACCAGATACACGACGCCCAGGAGGCGGAGGAACAGCCAGCGCGCCAGGACGTGGGTGGAGCCGTCCGGCGGGCCTATGGCCAGAGCCTCGGTGACGACCATCCTTGTGCCCCGGTGACGACCATCCTTGTGCCCCCAAGATGGGCCGTGCAACGTGTGCAGGGAACACGCTCGCCCGCGGGCGCAACCGCGCCGCGCCTTGCGGGGTAGCAATCCCCGGGGTTGGTATTGGTTCCATGGCAGCGGCTGTCCACGCCCCGGCAGCCGTGTGAGCCGTGTCACGCAAGTCTAGGAGGTCAGGACATGATGCCCAAGAGCCGTCTGGTGACGAGGGTGGCGTGGCTCCCGCTCGCGCTGCTCGTCGCCGCCGCAGCGTGCAAGCAGGGACCCTCGCCCGAGACGTTGGCGAGGATGGACAGTCTCTCGCAGGCGTCCGCGGACAAGGAGCGCCTGGTGCAGGAGGTCGCGGAGAACACGCGCCTGGTGAGCGAAATCAGCCGTGAGCTCGCGCAGGTCGGCATTCCGGCCAAGCGCCTCAACGTGACGTCCGAGTCGCCGCTGCGGGCGTCGCGCGACACGTTGATCCAGAAGATCCGTTACATCACGGCCCGCGTGCGGGAGATCGAGCCGAAGCTGCAGCAGAGCGAGCTGCGGCTCCGCGAGCTGACGACCCTCTCGGACAGCCTGCGCAACGAGGTCGCGGCGACCATGCAGAACCTGCAGGGTGTCATCGACACCCAGAAGGAGACGATCGCCGCGCTCACCGACCAGGTGGAGAAGCTCTCGGCCGAGAATCTGGCGCTGAAGGACACCATCGACAACATGGCCACCGAGGCCAACACGGTCTATTACGTGATCGGGACCAAGGAAGAGCTGCAGCAGAAGGGCGTGGTCAAGGAGGAGGGCGGCGCCCGGTTCCTGTTCGTCCTGTGGAAGAGCGGGAAGACGCTGGTGCCGAACCGCTACCTCGACGCGAGCGTGTTCACGCCCGCCGACCGCCGGCACCTGGCGGAGCTGCCGCTGCCCGCCTCGAACCGGGAGTACCGTATCGTGTCGCGCCAGGACGTGACCGCGCTGGACGCGCCGCCGACGGATAAGGGCACGATCACCGGAAAGGTGAGGATTGCCGACTCGGCGCGGTTCTGGGCGAACTCCAAGTATTTGATCATCGTCGAGGGCTGAGCGAGGCGCAGGTCGGCCCCGTTCGAGTGAAGCCCCACACCACGACGCGTGGCGTGGGGCTTCTGGCATTCGGGATGTCTCCTTGACCGCGCCCGGCGCGGCCGCTACCCTCACCTCGTGATCCACCCGTGGCACGACCTCCCGGCGAGGCAGCCTCCGCCGGGCCGGCCGTTCGTGTGGCGGCGGGACCCCATTTCCGTGGCGGTTCTGTTGCGCGCCGGGCGTGCGCGCAACGTCCGGCGCCTGGGCCGCATCGCCGAACGCCAGGGTGCGGGACTTGCCCGGAAGGCTCATGGACAGGGGGGCTCATGCACGGAGTGATTCGCCGCTACCGAGTGAGGCTGGGGACGGTCGCCCAGGCGATCCGCTACGCCGAGAAGCAGCTCATTCCACTCGCCCGGCGGATCCCCGGTTTCGTGGCGTGCTATTTGCTTGATGCCGGGAACGACATCCTCGCGTCCATCGCGCTGTTCCGGACGCAACAAGGGGCCGAGGCAGCTATTCGGCTGCAGCGCGATTGGTTCCGCGACGAGTGGTCGTCGTTCCTGCCGCTGCCGCCGGAGGTGGTCGCAGGTGAAGTGCTGGCACAGGCGGTGGTCGAGCGGCAGGGCGCGAGCGACCGGCGCCGCGTGTCGGACCGACGGTCGGCGGTGCTGATGCCCCCTGGCGGTAGGACGGCGTCGGAGCGTCGCTCAGTGGAGCGGCGGGCCGGCACAGAGCGCCGGGGAGATTCGGCAGACCAGCCGGAGTGGCGGGCGGCAGGTGCTGCAGGGTGACAGATTCAGCCGCGCCTAGGCGCGGCGTGCTTGAGCATAATGCGGGGAGTTGGGCCTAAGTTGGCCATCGGAGGATTGCGTCCGGCCCGGTCGTGAGACTGAGCTTGCCGGACCCCCGGTGGAGGCTCGGCTCCCCGCTACTTTTATTTACAGGTATGTCGCTCGCCCGCCGGCTCCTGCTCCGCGCGTCGCGCAGCGCGTGGCTGGCCGATCAGCTGCGCCACCGGGCGTTCTTCCGGCGCGCAGTGCGGCGGTTCTTGCCGGGCGAGGATCTCGGCGCGGCGCTCGACGCGGCCGCCCAGCTCGCCGGCGCCGACATCGGCACCGTGCTCACGGAGCTGGGTGAGCAGGTAACCACGCGCTCCGCGGCCGCGGCGGTGCGGGATCACTACCTCGACGTCCTCCAGCGGGTCCGCGACCGCGGTCTCCCGGCACAGCTGTCCATCAAGCTCACGCACTTGGGGCTCGAGGTCGATCGCGCCGCGTGCGAGCAGGACCTGCTGGCGCTCGTGCTCCGGGCCGCCGAGGTGGGCTCCTTCGTGTGGATCGACATGGAGGAGTCGCGCTTCGTCGACGCCACGCTCGAAGTGTTCCACCGCGCGCGGGCGGCGCGCGACAACGTCGGCCTCTGCCTCCAGGCGTATCTCCGCCGCACGCCCGCGGACCTGGAGCGCCTGCTCCCGCTCGCCCCGGCGATCCGGCTCGTGAAAGGGGCCTACAGCGAGCCCCCGGACGCCGCCTTCCCGAAGAAGCGCGACGTGGACGCCGCCTATTTCGGGCTGGCGGAACGGCTGCTCGAGCATGCGGGGCGGGGCCAGGGCCTGCCGGTGTTCGGCACGCACGACCTGTCGCTCATCGCCCGCATCCGCGAGCGCGCCGCCGGGCTGGGCGTCTCCCCGGGCGGCTTCGAAGTTCACATGCTGTATGGGATCAGGGCCCCCGAGCAGCGCGCGCTCGCGGCCGACGGCTGCGCGGTCCGCGTATTGATCAGCTACGGCAGCGCGTGGTTCCCGTGGTACGTGCGGCGCCTCGCCGAGCGGCCGGCGAACGTGTGGTTCGTGGTGAAAAATCTCGTGCGGTCGTGAGGGGCGTCGCACGTCACGCGTCACGCGTCACACGTCACACGTCACACGTCACAGGTCACAGGTCACAGGTCACACGAGACTTCGTGGGACGTGCGACGTGCAACGTGTGACGTGTCAATGCTGCCCCCTACAACGGGCCCTCCTGATAGCCCCGGATTCCCCCGCTCACACGCGCGCTGCGTGCCTGGCTCAGCGCCGCGCCGGCATGCTCCAGCAGCGTCGCGGGCGGGACCGGTGCCTCGTGCAGGTCGGCCACGGCCTCGTACCCCGCGCGCACCCGCAACGGAGGCAGGCCCTCGGGTCTGGGCCGCGCGCTCTCGATCGTCAGCGCCAGGCGCCGGGCCAGCTTGACCGCGCTCGCGGCGTCGGTAGCGGGGGCGAGCACGGCGAACTCCGCCCGCCCCAGCCGGCCGATGGCGTCCGACGTGCGCCCGCGGGACTTGAGCAGCTGCGCCACGTAGTCCAGGGCGGCGGGCGTGAGGCCCGCCGCAGCCGGCCGCGCCTCCTCGGGCTCCACGTCGATCCCGAAGGCCACACAGGCGATCGCCGCGTGGCGGCGGACCCCGTCGGCGACCAGCTCGGTCGCCCGCCGCTCGAGCCCGCGCGCCGTGTAGAGCCCGCTCTCCAGGTCCACCGGGCTCTCCTCCCGCACCCGATCCAGCTCGAGCTTGACGCGCGCGTAGGTCTCGACCTTGAGCACCAGCTCCTCCGCATCGAGCGGCAGGCCGAGGTAGTCCCACGCTCCCGCCCGCAGCGCCGCGAGCCGCTGCTGCTTCGTGGCAGGAGCGGACGTGATCACGACGATGGGCATGCTCTGCGCGATGCCGGGACTCCGCCGCAGGGCTCGGCACGCCCGGATGCCGTCCCCGTCGGGTAAGAACGCGTTGACGAGCACCACGTCCGGCCCGACGGCCGGAGCGCGGTCGAGCAACTCAGCGCCGCTCGCCACGGACGCGACACGGAAGCCCTGCGGCTCGAGAATGCTCTCGAGCGCCTTATTCAGCCGGTCGTCCGCATTGGCGATGAGCGCGAGAGCAGCGCGGAAGAAAGGCGTGCGGTTGGCCAAGCTCGTCCCCACGGGTCGGTGGTTGTTCCCGCCGGCCACGTAGGGGGTGGTGTCGCTCGGAGTCAAGACTCCCGGAAAGTCGCTGCACCGACAGAGGGAGGGCCCGGGCGGCGGGGCAAGGACCCCGTAGATTTTCCCGCGTATGGCGTCTGCCATCACCGCCGAGCAGCTGAGCAAGACGTTCCACGTGAAGGTGCGGGATCCGGGGCTCTCGGGCGCGCTCCGGGCGCTCGTGCGCCCGCGCTACCGCGACGTGCAGGCCGTGCGCGGCGTGACGTTCCGGATCGAGCCCGGGGAGATCGTCGCGTTCCTCGGGCCGAACGGCGCCGGCAAGACCACGACGCTCAAGATGCTCGCCGGCCTCTTGTACCCGTCCAGCGGGCGCGTGCAGGTGGCGGGCTTCGAGCCATGGAGCGGCGGGTCCGACTTCAAACGGCGCATCGCGCTCGTGCTCGGCAACCGCCAGCAGCTCGTGTGGGACCTGCCGCCCGAGGAGACGTTCCAGCTCAACCGCGCGATCTACGACATCGCCGAGGCGGACTACACGGACCGCGTGGCGGAGCTCGTGGCCCTGCTGGCGCTGGGCGACGTGCTGGACAAGCCGGTGCGCCAGCTCTCGCTCGGCGAGCGCATGAAGTGCGAGCTCGCGGCCGCCCTGCTGCACCGTCCCCCGATCCTGTTTCTCGACGAGCCCACGCTCGGGCTCGACGTCACCGCCCAGGAGGCGATCCGCCGCTTCCTCACGGAGTACCGCGACCGCCACGGCGCGACCGTGCTGCTCACGTCGCACTACATGCAGGATGTGACGGCGCTCGCGTCGCGCGTCCTGATCATCAACCGCGGCCGCCTGCTCTACGACGGCGCCCTCGACGCGCTCGTCGCCCGCATCGCCCGCACCAAGCGCCTCGAGCTGGTGCTGGGCGACGGCGTGACCGCGGAGACGCTCGCCGCGTTCGGCGAGGTGCGGAGCTTCCGGTTCCCGAACGCCGTCCTCGAGGTGCCGCGGGAAGACGCCGCCGCGACCAGCGCGCGGCTCCTCGCCGCGGTTCCCGTCGCGGATCTCTCGATCGAGGACCCGCCCATCGAAGACGTGATCCGGCAGGCGTTCGCGGAGGGCGCCGCGGAGGACGATCGGTGAGCCGGATGGCGGCGGCGCGGGCCTGGGCGCGGCGCTACGCGGCTCTGGTCCGCAACGCCTGGCTGGTGGATCTCCAGTATCGCGCCGCGATCGCGCTGTGGCTCTTGTGGGGCGTCTCGGAGCCGGCCATCGCGCTCGGCATCTGGTGGACGATCGCGGGGGACGGCCAGGTCGCCGGCTACGCACGCGCCGACTTCGCGCGCTACTTCTTCGCCGTGATGCTCATCAACCAGCTCACCATCGCCTGGGACTCCTGGTACCTGGATCGCTGGATCCGCGAGGGCGAGCTCAACTTCCGCCTGGCGCGGCCGCTCGACCCGGTCCACGAGGCGGTGGCGGACAACATCGCGTACAAGACGAGAACCGCCGGGATGATCCTCGTGGTCTGGCTCGCCGTCGCCCTGGTGTGGCCCGCGGTGCGGCTGCCGGTAGAGCCCGGCCGCTGGGCGCTCACCGGCCTGGCGGTGCTGTGCGCCGCGGCCATGCGCTTCTTCATCAGCTTCACGACGGGGCTGCTCGCGTTCTGGACCACGCGCGCCACCGCGATCATGGAGCTGCACGCGGGGGTGTCGCTGTTTCTCGCGGGCCGGATCGCGCCGCTCGCGCTGCTGCCGCCCGCCGTAGCGGGCGTCGCCGGGGTGCTCTGGTTCCGCTACATGCTCGCCTTCCCAGTGGACCTCCTCACCGGCGCCGTCCACGGCGCGGACCAGCTGCTGCGCGGGTTCGCGGGGCAGGTCGTGTGGCTCGCATGCTGGTTCGGCGCGTACCGGCTCGCGTGGACCCGCGGGCTGCGGCGGTATGGAGCGGTGGGGGGATGATCCATTGCGGATTGCGGATTGCGGATTGGGGAATTGTAGTGGAGTGTCGAGCCGCAACGCACGCTCCGGGGCAGGAAACCCGCCATGACATTCCGCATTCCGCACTCCGCATTCCGCATTTTGGCGGCTCTGTGGCGGCTCAACCTCGCCGAAGAGCTTCAGTACCGCGCCAACCTCGTGGCGAGCGCACTCGGCACCCTGTTCTGGATCGGCACGGCGCTGCTCACGCTGGCGCTGTTCTTCCGCCACACCGCACGCCTAGGCGGCTGGGACTACTGGGAGGTCGTCGTGCTGCTGGGCGTCTTCAACGCGCTCAGCGGCCTGATCGAGGCCGTGCTGCGGCCCGGCATCGGCCGGCTCGCCGGCGAGGTACGGAGCGGGGATCTGGACCTGGTCCTCGCCAAGCCGGTGGACGCGCAGGGGTTCGTCTCGTTCCGCCGGCTCGACATCTGGCGTTTCACGGACGTCGTGCTCGGGCTCGCCCTCGCAGGCTACGCGCTTGCCCGCCTGGGCCGCGTGCCGTCGGTGGCTCAGCTTGCGGCTTTCGGTTTGGCGCTTGCGGCTGCCGCGGTCATGGTGTACGCCATCTGGGTCGTGCTGATGAGCCTGGCGTTCTGGCTCGTGTCGGTCGAGAACCTCTCGGTGCTGTTCGACGCGCTGTACGAGGCCGCGCGCTATCCCGTCTCGGCGTATCCCGGGGCGCTGCGGTTCCTGTTCGTGTACCTGATCCCGATCGCCTGGACCACGACCATCCCGGCCTCGGCGCTCACCGGCCGGCTCGGGCCGGGGATCGCGCCCGTCGCGGCCGCCGTCGCGGCCGTGGCGTTCATCGTCGCGCGGCTGCTGTGGCGGACGGCGCTGCGGCGCTACACGGGGGCGAGCGGTTGAAAGGGGCCGCCCTGCGGGCGACCAGGAGATCAGTTGCTGATCGTCACCGTGATCCCATCAGAAGCTGTGGTGTTGCCGCGGCTGTCTCGTGCAGTCGCCGCGAGCTGATACGTCCCGTTCAGGTGACTGCGCGAATCCCACCAGAGCGCAAACCTCGTGAGCGGTGATTCGGTCGTCACCTCCGGTCCGATGGGTTGTCCGTTCAGCAGGAACTGCACACCGGCCACATCCCGATCGTCCACGGCCGTCGCGATCAGCGTCACCGTTCCCGACACCGTCGCGCTATCGGGCGGAGCCAGCAGGGAGACGATCGGCGGACCGACGTCCGGCAACGCCGTCGGGTGATCGGCCTTCCACTGCGCCACGGCGTCGTTCCAGTATTCGAGGCCAGCAACACCGGTCAGGAGCGTGAAGCAGCTCGGCAACGTCTCCGGGAACGGACCCGACCCCAGCCAGATCATCACGTTGTCCGAGCAATCCTTCAGTTTGCCCGGTGGCGGGGCGAGGACGTCGTTCTCGATGGTGGGTCCATCGGTGAGGAACACGTTGGCGTACAAGGAAATCATGGGAGACGTCGGGCTCCACTTCCAGAACCCTCCATGCCCGGCCCGGAGGTACCCCTGATCCATGTGCTGGAGCCTGACGAGTGAATTCCTCACGACTACCAGGTTCCCGCTTCCGTCCGACGTGCTGGTGTACGGCCTCGCGCTGAACGCATCATAACACCCGTCGAACAGCGAACTCTCAATGGTACCGCTGTTCAGGAAGTCGTTCTCGACGCAGTCGTCGCGGATGTATTTGAAATGGACATCCCGGACGATCCAGTCCGCAGCGCTCTGCCGGTCCATGCTGGCGCCGTCCCCGTAGTCGAATACCCGGAGCTGCTCGAGCGTGAAGGCGCGGCCGCGAGCCACTAAGCCATAGGTATCGTGCAACCTGTTGAAGGATGTGGAAGGCGACAGCGCGCCTATCACCTCGCCGCCGCGCAGGCACACGCCACCGCCACCGCCGATGGATATCGGGATATCCGTCGAGGTCAGGAACTGCGCTGCGGAAGCATCGACCTTGGTGTTGGCGGCCAGGCTCGTATCGGCGAACCCGGACGTCTGCACCCCACGCACTATGATGGCCGGGCCGGTCCGGGCTAGACACGCGCGCTCGAGAGGGGGCGGGGGCGGCGCGTTGGACTCGTCGCCGCAGGCGGCGAGCAGCGCAGCCATCGTGCAGACCAGCAGCGGCAGCGACAGCGACGTCACACGCCCACTCCCCACACGAGACTTCGCGGGCCAGGGACCGCCCGCCCCTCCGCGACTACTACACCGTCCCGACCAGCAAGTCTCGCGTCGGGTAGTCGGTGTATCCCCGCTGGTCGCCGCCGTAGAACGTGCTCGGGTCGGGCTCGTTCAGCGAGGCGCCTTCCGCGAAGCGCTCCGGGAGGTCCGGGTTCGCGAGGAACAGCTTCCCGAACGACACCATATCAGCAGCGCCACGCGCCACCGCCGCTTCGGCCAGCGCCTGGGTGTAACCGCCGTTCACCATCAGCGGCCCGCCGAACCGTGCGCGCAAGAGCGGCGTCACCAGCGGCTCGGGCGCCTCGGGCGTCACGTGCTCGATCACGTGCAAGTACGCGAGGCCGAACTCGCTCAGCCGCTCCGCCGCGTGGCCGAAGGTGCGCACGGGGTCGCTGTCCGCCATGTCGTTGAAGGAGCGCACCGGCGAGAGCCGCACCCCGACCCGGTCGGAGCCCCAGACCTGGCAGACCGCCTCGGTGACCTCGAGCAGGAACCGCGCCCGGTTCTCGACCGAGCCGCCGTAACGGTCGGTGCGATGGTTGGTGCCGTCCCGCAGGAACTGGTCGATCAGGTAGCCGTTCGCCGCGTGGATCTCGACGCCGTCCAACCCAGCGTCCCGGGCGCGCCGCGCGCCGTCGGCGAACTGACGTACGACCCCCGGGATCTCCTCCGTCTCGAGCGCGTGCGGCGTGACGAACGGTCGCGGCCCGCGGGGTGTGAACACCTTCCCGCGCGGCTGGACCGCCGAAGGCGCCACCGGCAAAGCACCGCCCGGCTGGAACGACGGATGCGAGATGCGGCCCACGTGCCAGAGCTGCAGGAAGATCCGCCCGCCGTGCGCGTGGACCGCCGTGGTGACGCGCCGCCAGCCGACGACCTGCTCGTCCGTGTGAATGCCGGGCGTATCGGGATAGCCCACGCCCTGAGGCGACACCTGACTCGCCTCGGTCACGATGAGACCGGCCGAAGCGCGCTGCGCATAGTACGTCGCGTTGAGCGACGTGGGCACATTTCCGGGGCCCGCGCGGTTGCGGGTCATCGGAGCCATCATGACTCGGTTGGCCAGCTCGTGGGTGCCGAGCCGGATCGGAGACAACAGAGTGATGTCGGGTATGCTGCTCATGCTCACCGTGTAATCGTTGGGTTGTGGAGTTTGATGCCCGAGGAGTCGTCCCTCGGGAAACGTAATGTGTGAGAAACCCGGTCGCCCTCACGCAGGTTCCACCGCAGATCGGTCAGCGCGCGTGGCGCGCTTGCAACGCCTCACCCCCTGACCTCACCCCCTGACCCCCTCTCCACGTTGTGGAGAGGGGGAACGTGGGGTAAGACACTGGCGACGTCCCCGTCGCGCGTCGTATCGTCACCAGACGATGCCCTCCGCCGATCTCGTGATTACCGGCAAGCGCGTGGTCACCCCGGACGGGGTCGTCCCGGCGGCGGTCGCGATCGCCGGCGGGGTGATCACGGAGGTCCGGGAGCCCGGTGCCGCCCCCGACGCCGCCCGGCGGCTGGACGCCGGCGACGCCGTGGTGCTCCCCGGCCTGGTCGACGTCCACGTGCACGTGAACGAGCCGGGGCGCACGGAGTGGGAGGGGTTCGAGACGGCGACCCGGGCCGCCGCCGCCGGCGGGGTGACGACGATCGTCGACATGCCGCTCAACAGCGTCCCGGTCACGACGACGGTCGAGGCCTTGGAGCGGAAGGCCCGGGCGGCGGCCGGGCGCGCGACGGTCGACTACGCGTTCTGGGGCGGCGTCGTGCCGGGGAGCGACCGGCAGCTCGCGCCGCTCGCGCACGCGGGCGTGCGTGGCTTCAAGTGCTTCCTCGTTGCATCGGGGATCGACGAGTTCCCGCCGGTCTCGGAGACCGACCTGCGCCAAGCGATGACCCGACTCGCTGAGCTCGAGCTGCCGCTGCTCGTGCACGCCGAGCTCCCCGGCCCGATCGCGCGCGCCGCGGCC
>WNFU01001147.1_pt1 | contig 65053 bp, 60 predicted proteins | sample 5400121 | NCBI WGS metagenome assembly WNFU01 (sample SAMN13153360, study PRJNA577476) | soil metagenome | isolation source: 100 cm soil or saprolite under grassland replicate 1 | place: USA:California | collected 2016-06-15 | reverse complement strand
CCAGTCCGGCGTCCCTGCCGGGACGCAAAATCGGTTATGTCCAACTCCGGTGGTTACGCTCGCGCTCCACCACCGGCTAATATCCATCGTCCCTCCGGGACGAAAATGCATCGCTTGACTTGTGGGGAAACCAATGGCTTACGCTCCCCGTACCGTACCGGAGATCGCGCCACAGGCCCCTACTCGCATTTGCTAACCGCCATAAAATGTTTGCACGGTGAAGTCTTCCCCTTCCCAACGGTCTGCCTCGGGCCAATGGAAGGTGAACACTATCTGCTCGTCATGCGGCAGCGCTTCTGTGGGTAGATCGGTTATGTGCACGCCAAGGCCGGTGTCTAGCGAGTCGGTATCATGGGCCGTGCGCCAGCCGTCGGCGCTCCAGTGAATCACAGTTGAAGCCAGCGTCTCGATGCGCAAGGTCTTGCCCGCCGGCATCGTGTCGCATTTATTGTTGAAGCGCCACACGATGTAAGGCGAGCCGGTCTTCTCCACCAGGTAGCGCTGGACCGGCTGTGGTGGCAAGTCGAAGACGCGGCCGTCGCGCAACGAACGGCGCAATTTGATGTACTCCGCGTGCGCCCAAACCAGCGGCATGGCTGAACCAGTAGCTCCGCCGCGGAAGAGTTCAGCTTCAGGAATATCCTCCGCGTCCCAGACCTGTTCAGGGATCATCCCGCCCTCGTTCGCGAAGTCTTCCAAAGCCCTCGACAGCCTCTCTGCTTCCTCTCGTCTCCCTGCGGCCAATTCATAATGAGCGCGCTCACCTGTCAGCAGCGGCCAGGCGCGCCCAATCCCAAATCCGTCGAAAGGCGAGCCGTCCTGGCTCTCGCCGTACATATCTCCCACGTACCGGCGCCAGGCGGGGCCGTTGGGCGTCTCCACTTTGAGCAGCGCATCAATGGCTTGTACGGTGTTGACGATGCGCGGGTCGTCAGCCGCGCGCAGACCGAAGCGCACCAACGCCAGCGCGTCGGGACCGACGATGTAAGAAGCCGGCCCAACGAATTGTTCGGGCGGGCGGCCTTTGATCGGGACGAAGCCATGCCGCGGCGACGCCGCTTCGGCCTTCTCCGGCGGAGCGATGCGCACGTAGTGTCCTTCGATCCCGAGCGCGCGATCCAATTCGGCTCCGGTCACGTATGTCCACCGTTCGATGTTGGCGTTCCAGTAATCCGCCGTCTCCCTCAAGTAAGTCGCCACCCGCGGCTCATCGGCCTGGTCGGCGATGTCGGCGGCGGCCAGTAACGCCGCGACCTCCGCCGCCAGAGTGAACGGGGAGTAACCCGGGTCCATCTCCCACCGCTCCTGCATGGTCACGGGGCCGTTTCGCGCCAGATAGCCCGCGGCCTTCCTCACCATTGGCCAGAGGCGCGACAGATCTTCACTGTCCAGCGGCGGCAAGAGCGCGCCTTCGCGCCTAGCCTGATCTACCAGCAAGATCGGCAGCGCCGTCTCGTCCATCTGCACGCCGTTCCAGTAGGGCGTGCCGTCCATCCACATATTCTGCGGCCAATGACCGTCGGACTCCTGCGTCACCATCAAGTAATTAAGCACGCGGTTGACTTCGTCGCGCGCGCCGGCGGCCAGCAACGCCGAGGCCGCCTCCACCAGATCGCGCGGCCAGACCAGATGATAGCCGCCGAGGTCTTCGTCTCCTTTGACGAAGCCCCAGGGGATTGAAAGGCTGGCAATGATCCCGCCCAGGAATTTCTTGGCCTCGTGAGCGCGCAGCGTCGCCAGGCTGATGTAATAAAGACCGCAGTCGCCCGCTTCCGGCTTCATGGTCAGCGGCTGCCGCCACGCCTCCCACTCGCTGATGTACCGGGCCTGCGCCAGATCGAAGTCATATGTCACGGCGGCGAGCGCCGACTGGCCCGCTTCAGCGGCGCTTGCGCCGAAACCCAGCGCCAGAGTGAACTCGCCGCCGTGAGCCAGCAGATCAATCTCGCCCGTGAGCGCCACATTGCCGTTTTCCGCCCGCTCATAACTCCAGGTCATTTGTTTGTGCGCGCTCAAGTCCTGCCACCCGTCGGAGACGCCGACGAACCCCGCCGCGGTTTTCACCCACGGCGCGGAGCAGGCCAGCGCCAGCGCATACCCGTTCCGCTCGGCGAAGAGCATCGGCGCGCCCTTGTAGTCGCCAACCCAGGCGGTGTTGCCCCATCCGCGATTGCCAAGGTGCGGGGCCAGCAACGCATAAAGTCGATACTCGTCCAAGGCTCCCTTCAGAGGAATGAAACGGGTCCGCTGCAACGCAGCGTCGTATTGTGGAGAGGCTATGATAGTTTTTTCGATCCGGTAACGTCCTTGCAGGCAGGTATTGCTCAAATGGTAAGCGGGTACGCCTTCGGCGAGATATTTCACCTCGTGCCGGGCATGCCGTTTCTCTTCTGAAAAGAAGTCGCGCCCGTCGGTAACGATCAGGCCAAGATCGCGCGTGCATGCATGATCCAGGCGCGGGTAATAAATCTCATTGAAGATGCCATGGCTGAGCGTGAACCAGACGCGGCTCTCCGCGTTGAGCGCCGTGCCAACGCCGCTCTTGGCGCTCGAGGTCCATCTCGGGGCAATGCCCGGCCAGCCGGAAGCGTAAGATGCGTTTCCATCGAGGTGTTGCGTGTTATCTTGCATTAGCCGATTCCCTATTGATTTGAAGCGTGCAAATAAAACTACTTTGCAATCAACACATTGATCGGCGCAAACCTGGGTACGCATCGCTTCCAGCGTGCAGTCTCGGCAAGAGGCGCATTGAAAAGCAATTGCGCGAGTGTGCGAGACTGCACGCTGGAAGCGATGCGTACCCAGGCGTCTCCTGATTTATGCGCAGGATTCATAGTAAGTAGTTGATTGTATTCAGTTTTAATTTGCACAGCCTTCATTTATTTATAAAACCATCCGGAGTGATTGATGAGGAGAAACCGATCGCGTGAAGCGCCATTGAACGAGTTTGACCAGCTCACTATAGCTGCACGCCATCGCCCGATAGCTTGGCAAGACGCCGGTCAGGTTGGCGGCCGCATTCAGACTGCCGCATTCGACCAGAACAAGGACCACAGCGCGATCCGTTCTTTCTCGTACCGCCCTCAGCATATCGGACAATCGTTCCGGCTCCACATCTACAATAACCACTTCATAACTGGAATCAAGCGCGCGGATTATTTCCTCTGTTGACGCGCGCCATGTGATCTTCGCGCCCGCGTCGCCAAGGGCGGCCCGTAATCTCTGCATGCGTTCCGGGCAGGAGCCTACGACTATTAAGGAATGCTCCGGCGCCTCGCCCGCTTCGGCGGTTGGCGCCGGCTGCATCACGATAGGCCGGCTCGCTGAACCAGTTGGCGTTTGAGAAATCATCGGTCCTCACTCGAAAATCGTCAGAACTTGAGGCGAGCCGTCTTGACTGCTTGACGCCTGCTAACCGGCGTGGCCTCGGCCTGACCGGTAATATCGCCTGGCAACAGCGGCCGCTCCGGCAACTTGTACTTCACTTCCTGCGTCTTGCCCTCTCGAAAAATGGTCAGGCTCAGTTCACCGCCGACCTTCAACTCTTGAAGCGCGTTGATTACGGATTCGGGGCTGTCGAGCCTTTTGCCGTTCATTACGGTGATGATGTCGCCGCCGAGTAGAAAGTCATCCCCGGCAATCGTCATCTCCATGTCGCCGCCCTGAAGCTGCGCCTGCTCAGCAGGGCTGCCCGGTTCGACGGCTTCGATAAGCAAGCCTGTCCTGAGCGGCAGTCGCAGCAGTCTTTTCAGATTGTTGTCAACGAACTGCCCGTGGAAACCCAACCACGGGCGCGCGAGATGGCCATCCTTGAGTAGCCCCGGAAGAGCCGCTTTTGCCAGGTTGATCGGAATGACCAGCCCGATGTTCTGCGCGTCGGAGATGATCGCGGTGGTGATGCCGATGACTTCGCCGCAGCGGTTGAGCAGAGGCCCGCCCGAATTGCCGTGATTGATCGGCGTGTCCACCTGGATCAAAGGCTCCTGCAGCGAGAAGAAGGTCGCTGGGAGGACGCGATTGACCGCCGAGACGATGCCGCGCGTCAGGCTCTGATCGAGTCCCAGCGGATTGCCCAGCGCCAGCACGTCCTCGCCCACGCAGACGTGGTCGGAATCGCCGAGCGCGAGGACGGGCAGCTTTCCGCCCTCCGGCTTCGGGATTTGCAGCACGGCGATGTCGAGGATCGGGTCCGCGCCCAGCAGACGCGCCGGCAGCGTCGTGCCGTCATACAACCTGACCGTCAGGGATTGGCGTCCGAAAACGACGTGTGAATTGGTCAGCGCCAATCCCTCGCCGTTAATGATGAAACCGGAGCCGACGACGTGTTCGACGCGGTCGGCCACGCGGTAAGGGTTGATCGACGTGGCCGAGATGAAGACCACTGCGGGCGAGGCCGTTTGATAGATCGCCGCGGCCGATTGATCGCACTCTCCGTCGGCGGCTACGGCCGCAGGCGCGAGGGACAACGCTATCAGCAATGACAGCGACAGCCAGGCCGCGGCGCGCAAGAAACTTTCCTTCATAACAACCTTTCTTCCTCCGAAAGTAGTGGGTAGTGGGTAGTGGGCAGTGGACAGTGGGCAGTTTTGGTCCCCACACCGCCCACTGCCCACTACCCACTGCCCACTACCCACTTTATTGTTTCAGCGAGACGCTTATTCCAGGGGAAGCGCGATAGAGACTTCCTTTTCCCGGGCGGCCTTTTCTAGCCTCTTTTCCATCTTCGATTTCACAACCTCGGCCCCGTCCATCTCTCCCTGTTCGACGATCTCTGAGAGAAACGCCTTGTCGCCGTACTTGTGAAAGATCAGCTCGGACGGCGTTCGGGCGTCCTTCTCCTGTTTACCGATGGTCAGAAAAATGGCGGCCGATTTTCCATCGGCGCTGCGGATTTCCATCATGCCCGATCCCGGATTCAGCTCGGCGATGGTGTAGGCGCCGGCTGGCATCAGCCTATTCCGGACGTAGAAGCCGAAGGGAATATTGCTCTTGAGACGGCCGATGATCTGCGCCTGCGCGACGCTCGCGCCCGCGACGACCACCAGCCCCAATATCACGGCCATTGTATTCAGTTGTCTTTTCATAACCCTCTTCTCCTTGATTCGTGAAGGCGATTTATTCAATCGCTCTCGTTACTATCCACGCGCTGATCGCTCTGCAACGGCGGCGCCAGGAGCGCCACATGATCGTGGCGGACGCGTTAGCGGCCGGACGGGTCGCCAGATAGGCAGTCAAATCAACCGGAAGCGGAATGTCTTCGCCGTCTCAGCATCCACTCATCAATAGCGACTAACGATTTCCGGCGGGACAAAAAAGCTTCAGAGCAATCCTCGTCAGGCAAAACGCCACAAGCTCAGCGCCGAACAGCCCCGTTAAATAAAGCAATTCGCGTATCATCCGTCCGGCGTCGTACAGGCACACGCTTTGCCCCCTTCGCGGTTGTTTACATCAACAATCTACTTCATCAGGTCGAGTCAATAGACTTCATCAGTGAAGTGGAAAGGCAATCAAGCAGATTCGCAAAAGAGAAGGAGCAGGTATGAACGGCCCTATGCTCACAAAAATCACCTTCGGAGGATCACGTTATGCGCTTCTGATCAGCGATAACCAATCCGCCGAAGGACAATAACCCGCAGTCCCCTTGCAGACGAATCAGCCATCGCCGGCCACTCCGGGATGGCTGATTCAACCAGACCAGACAGAAACGACGATCAGAACCTGCCGAAGACCCAAATCGCCACAAACCAATATTTTCGGACTTTCTCACATTGCGTTGTAACTCTCCCGCGATTCAAGCGATTGGCGCGATCAACCCCTTCGCTATGAGGCGGCACGATGATTGCGCTTTCAGGTGAGCGTCATCAGCGCTTCATAATGGACGCTGATTCACAAAGGAGGAAGGTATGAAACGCATCGCAACAATGTCATTGGCGCTGGTCGCCCTGGTCGCAACGCTCGGCGCGGTCAGCCTGGCGGAAACAAAATCCGATTACGACCACCGCTACAGGCTCGCGCCGGGGAGCACTTGGGATTTTCGGACGCAGAGGAACGAGGCGAACGATTCGCTCGGGAAAAATGGTCTGTGGGACCGGCGCGTGCGCGACGACCTGACCAGACAGTTCGCGGCCGCAGGGCTAATGCAGGTCGGTAACGCCGCTCCGGACTTCCTGATCAGCTACCACCTGGGTACGCGGCAGGGTTATGAAACCGAATACCTCAACAATGGTTTCCCCGTCTACGGCCGCTTCGGTTACCGCAGGCATTGGGCCGGTTGGGGGTTCGGTTGGGGGACAACGACCGTAGTGAAAATCCCTTACCTGAAATCCACGCTGGTCATGGACGTGTATGACGCGCGCACGAATCAACTCGTCTGGCGCGGTTATGACACGAAGACGATCAATTACAACAAGGCCGACAAAACCATCAATGACGCAGTCGGACACCTGATGAAACGCTTCAGACACGATCTGAAGGTCCGCGAAAGCTAAGGCTGAGCGACGGCCGGTTGAAGTAGGGAGGCGTTACGCATATCACGTCGCGACGCCCTGAAACGATGAAAGCACACCACCACGTAGTAACGAATAATGATCTTTGAAAAATAAATCTGACAACCGCCTTCCCGGTCGCGGAGCGATCATGTGATCCTAGCCCGGCTTTTCAAAGCCAATTGCATTAAGTTAAGACCTAGGGAACACAAAAAGCGCAAAGGAAGAGACGCAAGCGGTCCGCGACGCTTTTGAACGAAGCCGTCTGTGTCGCTTCGGAAATTCCCAGGATCAGCCCCGTGTCCTGCGCGGGGAAGAACCCCTTCGGCGCGATGACGTAAAGCAGGATCGTCGCCGCCAGCGTCAAAGCCGCCACGAGCAGCGTCAGACTCTGATGGCGCAGCGCCCAGCCCAGCGTCACGCCGTAACGCCGGATCACCGAATCAAAAACCTTTTCCGACCAGCGATAAAATTTGCCCTGCTCGGCCGCCGGCGTATGCCGCAGAATCTTCGAGCACATCATCGGCGTAAGCGTCAGCGAGACGACGGCCGAAACGAGGATCGTCACGCTCAGCGTAATCGCAAATTCGCGGAAGAGCCGCCCGACGACATCTCCCATAAACAGCAGCGGAATAAGCACCGCGATCAGCGAGACGGTCAGCGAGATGATGGTGAAGCCGATCTGTTCGGCGCCTTTCAGCGCGGCCTGGAGCGGAGAATCGCCCTCTTCAATGTAGCGCGAAACGTTCTCGATCATGACAATGGCGTCATCCACGACGAAGCCGGTCGAGATGGTCAGCGCCATCAATGAAAGGTTGTCCAGACTGTAGCCGAGCAGGTACATCACGCCGAATGTGCCGACCAGCGAGAGCGGAACCGCGACGCTCGGTATGATCGTCGCCGAGAGCGTGCGCAGGAAGAGGAAGATGACCATCACCACCAGCGCGACCGTCAGCATCAACGTAAACTGCACGTCTTTGACAGAAGCCCGGATGGTTGTCGTGCGGTCGGTCAGCGACGCGACATTGACCGACGAAGGCAACGATGCCTTGAGCTGCGGCAAGAGCGCCTTGACTCGATCCACCACGCCGATGATGTTCGCGCCTGGCTGCCGCTGAATGTTCAGGATCACAGCCGGCGTGGCGTTCACCCACGCGGCCTGCTTGACGTTCTCCGCGTCGTCAATCACGTTGGCGACGTCGGAGAGCCGCACCGGCGCGCCGTCGCGGTAAGCGATGATCGTCGAGCGGTAGCTGTCGCTCGAAGTCTGCTGGTCGTTGGCGTTGATCGTATAAGCCTGTTTGGGTCCGTCAAAATTTCCCTTCGCCTGATTCACGTTCGACAGCGCGACGGCGTTCCGCAGGTCTTCCAGGCTCAGCCCGTACGCCGCCAGCGCAGTCGGATTGGCCTGAATCCGCACGGCGGGTTTCTGTCCTCCGCTGACGCTGACCAGCCCGACGCCGGGCAGTTGCGAAATCTTCTGCGCCAGCCGCGTGTCGGCCAGGTCTTCGACTTTCGAGAGCGGCAGCGTGTCCGACGTGAGCGCCAGCGTCAGGACGGGCGCGTCCGCCGGGTTGGTCTTGCTGTAGATCGGCGGGTTCGGCAGATCGCGCGGGAGAAACGTGGTTCCGGCGTTGATCGAGGCCTGGACTTCCTGTTCGGCCACGTCGAGGCTGAGGTCGAGATCGAATTGCAGCGTGATGAGCGAACAGCCGAACGAGCTGGTCGAAGTCATCTGGTTCAATCCGGGCATCTGCCCGAACTGCCGTTCGAGCGGGGCCGTGACCGACGACGCCATCACGTCCGGGCTGGCCCCCGGATAGAACGTGAGTACCTGAATCGTCGGATAGTCCACCTGCGGCAGAGCCGAAACCGGCAACTGAAAATAGGCCGCAGCCCCAGACAACAGGATCGCCGCCATTAACAGCGAAGTCGCCACCGGACGCTCGATGAAGATTCGTGAAGGACTCATATCAATTCAAGATCGAGGATCGAGGATCGAGGATCGAGGATCGAGGATCGAACGGAGGACGCGATCCTCAATCTTCTATCTTCCATCTTCGATCCTCGATCCTCGATCCTCGATCCTCGGTTTTCCGGCGATCTGAACTTTGCCGCCCGGTTGCAGTTTGTCCACGCCGTCAACCACAACCTGCTCATTGGTGGTGAGGCCTGATTCGATCGAAGCGTCGTCGCCCTCCATAACGCCTACTGCGACGTGGCGCGCTTCGACGGTCAGGTCCGGCCTCACCACATAAACGAACGTCCCCCGCGGCCCGCGCTGGATCGCCACGGCAGGGATCAGGATTTTGTCCTTTCGGGTCTCGACCAGCAGTCGAATGTTGACGAACTGATTTGGAAAGAGCGCGTTCCCTTTGTTCTCGAAGACCGCCTTCAGACGATTTGTTCCTGTGTTCGGATCGATCTGGTTATCCATCGTCAGTAACCTGCCCGTGACGAGCTTCGTCTGCCCGCTGCGGTCGTAGGCTTCCGCCGGCAGCGTCCCGCCCGACCGCAGTCTTCGCAAGACGGAATTGAGGCTGTCTTCTGGGATCGTGAAGAGCACGGCGATCGGCTGGACCTGAGTGATGACGGCCAACCCATTAGCGTCCGAGGCATGCGCGATGTTGCCCGGATCGACCAGCCGCAACCCGACGCGCCCGCCGATCGGCGCGGTGATGCGGCAGTAGGTCAATTGCAATTTGGCATTGGCGATCTGCGCTTCGTCCACCTTGATCACGGCATCGTCCTGGTTGACGACCGAGGCCTGGGTGTCGAGCTGTTGTTTCGGAATGACGCCTTTGTCGGCCAGATACTGGTAGCGCGCCAAATCGGTCTTCGCGTTACCGAGTTGCGCCTGATCGCGGGCGAGTTGGGCTTGCGCCTGAGCGAGTTGCACTTCGTAGGGGCGCGGATCGATCTCCGCCAGCAGATCGCCCTGGCGGACGAACTGTCCCTCTTTGAACGCGACGCGCGTCAACTGGCCGTCCAGGCGGGTTTTCACGGTGATCGTATTGAGCGGCGTGACCGAGCCGAGCCCGCTCAGGTAGACCGGGATATTCCCCACGCGCGCCGAAGCCACGGCGACCGGGACGCTCGGCGCGGCGCTTCTAGCCTGCTGCCTGACGGCGTCGGCTCGCCTGGCCTGCGACTGCTCGTACATCCAACCCCCCCCGCCGGCGCCCGCCGCCAGCAACAACAGCCACAACCGCGTTCGACCTCTATGCGAGGTTCGTGATGGCCGCCGCTCCTGCTCCCGCGGAGGCTCGTTAGTCTCGATGATGTCTTGTATGTTTGCGCTCATTTCCTCTCTCTCCCGACAGGCTCGTCCTTGCCGGATCGGATCTCGACACTGTTATCGGTCAGCGTCGTCGAGATGGCGCTTTGCAGCGCGGCGATCGCTTTGTTGTAATCCGTCAGCGTCTGCGCCTCGGCTCCGCGCGCCTGCGAGAGATCATTCTGGCGGGTCAGAACCAAGAAGGTGGTCGAAAGGCCGACGGAAAACTTCTCCTGCTCTCCGGCCAGTTGTTGTTCCGCGTATTCGCGCGCGGCGCGCGCCGCGCCGTAGCGCAGCCCGGCGGCCTCGACCGCGTGATATGCGGCGCGCACGTCGGCTTCGATGGTTTGAAACTGTTTGCGCGATTGGGCGTCGAGCTGGCGGCCTGTTTCGAGGGCGCCGCCCAGATTGGCCTGCGCCGTACGATTGCGCAGGGGCAACGAGATGTTCACTCCCACGCGCCAGGTCGGGAACGAGTTGTCGAATAGATTGCGGAGCGCCGTACCGTATCCGCCGATGAAAGCGGAGGCGAGCGTCGTCAATCCGCACGCGAGAATTAACCCCGCCAAAGTATGTGTGAAAGCTCTTTGCCAATCCGTATCCATGATTTTTGACGCTCCTAGAGTGGTTTTCACGTCGGTGTACGGGCTAATAGAACGCGGATGACGCGGATCCAGCAGATCGGCGCGGATAATAATCGAAAAAAATAAGCGTCAATCCGCTGAATCCGCGTCATCCGCGTTCTATTGACATGCCCTTTGCTTTGAACATCAATATTCGGGTCCCGCGGCCTCTTCATCTCTATCTCCGGCGACTGAACAGCAGCAAAATCGCGCCAAGCGCGATCGCGATTGACGAGAGCCTTACGCACAAGCCGACAAAGCTCATGGCGAAGAAGGCTCGTTCGATCATCGAAAGTAGCAGCACCGCCGCGCCCAGTGTCAGACAAAAGACGCCCAGGGTCAGGAATATGAATCTGGCGTTTTCATTCAATCGCATGATCACTTCTTCATCTCCCTGTCGTCGCTTCGCGTTCATCCGTAACGCGAAAAATTTACTCCTCGCCGTTGTGGTTAGTAATTTGCGTGCCACAACCTGCGGAAGAGAAAGTGAGGGGAGATTGGCGCAAACCATTAAGAAAACGAAGATCGCGAAGAACGGTTTAGAGTCTATATTTTCCGGTTTTCTTCTTGGTTCTTCGTTTCTACGTGGTTTGGACATCAGGCGCCGACCGTATATGCGAGCTAAGGCTTGTGGCGATTTGGGCCGGCGTGGCGGATCGGTAGCAATTCAGCCACAAACCCGTTTTATGAAAGGAGATTGATGCTCTTACCGATTGGAAGGGCCGAAGAAAGAGCGCGCGTGACTTCAATCGTCGTCTACGCGCTCATCATCGCCAATGTTCTCGCCTTCCTGATGGAACTCGCCGGCGGAGACAGCTTTATCTCCGGCTACGCGGTCGTGCCCTGGGAAATCACGCATGGCGCCGACCTCACGCTCCCTGTTTTCATGCGCGGCGGCGGAATCATTCCGCAAGCGCCAGGCCCGACCCCGATCTACCTCACACTCATCACGGCGATGTTTATGCACAGCGGCTGGCTGCACATCGGAGGATTCCTGACGGGATTGGCGCTCTCGTTCTTCTGGCGGCGGAAAGAGGACATAGAAACAGGAGACATGGATTACTATAGGTCCAAATGAACCCTCTCAGGTTACACACGAAGACGACATTGCTCGCCCTGGCGATCACGCTGGCGATGCTGCTGGCGGTGTTGTTAGTCGTGAGCGTGCGAATGGTCAACCTGGTGCGCGAGAACGAAAAGGAACTGACGCGGCTGCAGGCGCTCAGCCTGGCCGAGCAGATCAGCCTCATGCCCACGCCGCGCGAACAGGACGACCTCGACCGCGCGGTTTCGCAGGCGCGAGGCGCGCGTCCCAATATGATCGCCATACGCGTGTGGGAACAGTCCGGCGACGCGCTGATTGAACGCGCCGCTTCCACCGACGGTTCCCCGGCCGAAGAGATTCCGGAAGAAGTGAGGGCCATGTTGCGCGGCGCCGCCGGCTCCGGAAGGGTCAGCGCGTTTCGTGACTACACTCTTCAGGAACAAACCGGGATTCATTATCACGTCTTCGCGCCGATCACGGAGCGAGGCCGCCTATACGGCGTGGCGGGGGTGACCGAACGCCTGGACAACATTCCGTCCATCGTCACGCGTTTCGCGCAAACGGCGTCGCTGCTGGCGCTCGTCGCTATCACTTTGACTACGGTGGCGATCTACGCGCTGTTTCGGCGCCTGGTCTACCGCCCGATGAGCGCATTGCTGAAGGCGATGTCGCGCGCCGAGACCGGTTCGCTTGACGTCGCTGTCCCGGCGCCGGCGCAGGACGAGTTCGGGCGCCTGGCGACGGGCTTCAACCGGATGATCGAACGTATCCGCGAACTGACCAGAGAGCGCGAGTTGCGGTCCCAACGGCTCGAATCTCTGGGCGCGCTCACCAGCGGCATCGCACATGATCTCAACAACATCCTCTCTCCGCTCTCGATTTCGACCTTTTTGCTGCGCTCGAAAGCCTCCGACCCGAGCGCGCAGGAGACGCTCGACACGATGGAAGAGGTCATCGAGCGGGGCGGCCAACTGGTAAAACAGGTGCTCTCCTTCGCCAGAGGCGTGGAAGGCGACCGCGTCCAGGTTGATCTCAAACGAGTGTTGCGCGATGTGATCGGCATCTTGAAGGAGACGCTTCCGAAATCGATCGAGATCAAATACGTCGTGGCCGAGTCGGTCGGCGCGGCGCTCGTCAACCCGACGCAATTGAGCCAGGTGTTGATGAACCTCTGCGTCAACGCGCGCGACGCCATGCCTCAAGGGGGGCGGCTGGAGATATCTGTTGAAAGCGAGCGACTCGACGAATATTACGCGCAACTCGAGCCGGAGGCGAAACCGGGGCGGTACGTGATGATCTCGGTCAGAGACACCGGGGCGGGCATTCCGCAGCAAATTATTGATAGAATCTTCGACCCGTTCTTCACGACGAAAGAGCAAGGCAAAGGCACGGGGCTGGGGTTGTCGACGAGCCTGGGCATCGTGCGCAGTCACGGCGGCTTCATCAACGTCTACAGCGAACCAGGAGCCGGGGCGCTCTTTAAGGTCTACCTGCCCGCGCTCGACGACGGGCCCGAGGCGACGGAGTTGGAAGAACAACCCGAACCGCCCGCGGGCGCCGGCGAATTGATCCTTGTGGTGGACGACGAAGAGCCGATCCGCCGCGTCACGCGCGGCATGCTCGAAGCGTTCGGCTACCGTGTGGTCACGGCTTCCGACGGCGGCGAAGCGTGCGCGGTTTATCGTCAGAAGCGTGACGAGATCAGCGCCGTGCTGACCGATATGATGATGCCGGTGATGGACGGCGCCGCGTTGATCGCCGAACTGCGCCGCCTTAACCCGCTTCTGCCGATCGTCGCCAGTAGCGGCCTGACGGAAGCCGGCAAGGAGGAACAGGCGCGAGGTCTGGGCGCGCGGAATTTTTTGTCGAAGCCGTACACGTCGGCGAGTCTGTTGTGGGCGCTGCGCGAGTCGCTGCGGGGATGAATAGCCACAGAGCACACAGAGCACACAGAGGGCACAGAGAACATAATCATTTCTCTGTGTTCTCTGTGACCTCTGTGGCTAACAATCTTCATCCATTTGAAAATCGGTATTCTTACGAAAGGAGCGGCGATTTCTCTCCGCCTAAGCCTGAAGGGCATGGGCGGAGTATCTTCGCCGAAGGAGATGAAACGCATTTTGGTAATTGACGACGACCGGGCGTCACTCGGCCTTTTGCGAGAGTTGTTCAAATCGCAGGGCTGGCATGCCGAAACGGCGCAGACGCCGGAGCGGGCGCTGGAGCTGACGTCGCGCGAAAAGTTCGACCTGCTGTTGACCGACATCAATCTGGAAGCGGAAATGACGGGTATCGATATATTGCGGCGATTACGGGACTCCTGCCCTGTGATTTTGATAACGGGGTACGGCGCGCTCGACACCGCGGTCACCGCCGCGCGCGAAGGCGCGTGGGACATCGTTTCCAAACCGTTCAAGCCGCAGGAGCTGATCTCGCTGGTGCGGCGCGCGCTCGAGAGCAAATCGCCGGAGGCCGAGGAAAGCTCCGAACCGCCTGACGATTGCGCGGGAATGGTCGGTCGCTCGCCCGCGATGCTCGAACTCTATAAACAGATCGCGCGCGTCGCGCCGTCGCGTTCGACTGTGCTGATCGTCGGAGAATCGGGCACGGGCAAGGAGCTCGTCGCGCGCTCGATTCACCAGCACAGCGCCCGCCCGAAAGGCCCGTTCGTTCCCGTCAACTGCGGGGCGCTGACCGAATCCTTGCTCGAAGCCGAACTATTCGGCTACGTGAAGGGCTCGTTTACGGGGGCGGTCGCGGACCGCAAGGGGTTGTGGGAAGAGGCCGAAAACGGAACCCTCTTTCTCGACGAGGTCGGGGAGACCTCTCCGGCGATGCAGGTCAAACTGTTGCGCGCCTTGCAGGAGAAAGAAATTCGCCGCGTCGGCGCGACCAAAAACATCAAAGTCAACGCCCGTGTGGTCGCGGCCACCAACCGCGACCTCGAGAAAGAGGTCGAGGCGAAACGCTTCCGCGAAGATTTGTTCTATCGCCTGAGCGTCGTCACCTTGCGCGCGCCCGCCTTGCGCGAGCGTCGAAGCGACATCCCGCTGCTGGCCGAGAGGTTTTTGCGCGGAGCGGCGGAGAACGCCGGGCGCGGGCCGCTGAAATTCTCCGAAGAGACGGTCAAGACGCTGGTCGCCTATGACTGGCCCGGCAACGTGCGCGAACTGGAATCGTCCGTCGAACACGCCGCCTTGTACTCGCGCGGGGCGGAGATCGAGCCGGAGGATTTGCCGCCGAAACTGCAATCAGTCGAAGTGCGCGAGGCGGCGGGGCGTTCGCCGCTCGCGGCCTTGTTCGACGATCTGCCGACGCTCGATGAACTCGAACGCCGTTACTTATTGCACGTCCTGACGGTGGTAGGCGGCAATCGAACGAACGCCGCTTCAGTAATGGCGATTGACCGGCGCACGCTTTACCGAATGACCGAGCGGTTCGGAATCCGGTAATAGTGTCAAAACATACGAGAAAATAATGAACCCTCTTTGTTCCGAACAAAATCAGGACAACCAGGATTGGTACATCCAACCGCAGAGGTCGCAGAGGTACGCAGAGAAAGACCTGTCTTTCTCGCCCTCTGCGCGCCTTTGCGTCCTCCGCGGTTGGCGCGGTTGGACTATTTGTACTAATGTTACGTGGTCTGATTTAGAAAGCATTCGCAAAGTTATTAACCTATATGTTCTTTTGCGCAAGATCGGTCTGGTATGCGCGCTGTTCTTTGCGTCTCCCACAGTTCACGCCCAAGACGGCGATTGGCCACAGTTCCGCGGGCCGAACTCGAACCCCGTTGGAGCCCATACGCGGCTGGCCGAACGCTGGTCGAAGACCGAGAATGTGGAGTGGTCGCAAGAAATCCCGGGGCGCGGGTGGTCGTCGCCTATAGTGACCGGCGGTAGGGTGTACGTGACCACCGTAACGACGGAGGGTAAATCGAAGCCGCCACAGATCGGGACGGAATATAGCAACGAGTACGCCGCGGAGTTGCTAAAACAGGGACTCCCGATGGAGCAGGTGCTGGAGCGTGTGACGGAGCGGGACATCGAACTGCCGAAAGAGGTGATGCTCCACTACTTTCTCTATTGCATGAATCTGAAGAGCGGCAAGGTGGAGTGGCAGAAAGAGTTTTACACGGGGCGGCCGTCGGGCGGGCGTCACCGCAAGAACAGCTTCGCCTCGGAGAGTCCTGTGACCGATGGAAAGTTCGTTTACGTTTATGTGGCGAATCTGGGGTTATGGGCGTTTGACGTGAAGGGGAAGCAGGTGTGGACGACGCCGCTCGAAGCGAACCCGATTTACCTCGACTTCGGGACGGGGAGTTCGCCGGCGCTGGCGGGAAATCTGCTGGTGATCGTGAACGATAACGAGAAGCAGCAGTACATCGCGGCGTTCGACAAGCAAACGGGCAAGCCGGCCTGGCGCACAAATCGAGACATCGGCGGCAAGGGGCAACCAGCGCAGCGGTCCGGCTGGGCGACTCCTTTTGTTTGGCGGCACACGCTGCGCGCCGAGATCGTGGCGGTGGGACCGGGAGAGGTCGTGAGTTACGACCTGGCTGGGAAAGAATTGTGGCGCATGTCAGGAATGGCGGCGACGCCGATTCCCATGCCCTTCGCTTACGACGGACTGCTGTATATTGACGGCGGGCGAGGACGGCCATTGTTCGCGCTCCGTCCCGGCGCGGCGGGTGACATTTCGCTTAAAACAGATGAGACCTCGAACGAGTATGTGGTTTGGTCGCAGACGCGCGGCGGAACTTATCTGCCGTCGCCTGTGGCCTACGAGGGAGCGGTATATGCGCTGACCGAGACTGGCATCTTGAGTCGCTATGAAGCCAAGACCGGAAAGCTGACTTACCGGACGCGGATTGACACGGCGGCGACGGCTTTCACGACCTCGCCCTGGGCCTATAACGGCAAGCTGTTCTGCCTGAGCGAGGAGGGCCAGACGTTCGTGATCGCAACGGGCGAGCGGTTCCAGTTATTGCACGTGAATGAACTGGATGACATGGCGCAGGCGTCGCCGGCGCTGGTGGGAGAGCGCCTGTTGATACGGACGGAGCGTCGGGTGTATTCGATCCGCCGCGGAAGATAAGCGTGCGATAGGAAGCGGCGCGGCGTGTGGCGCAATTCAGGGTTACGACCCAAGTAACCATCGATTGTGATCTTATCCAACCTATGAATTGAGCAGGTGGACGGATGGAAGAAACTGAAGGCGGCGCCGAGGCGTCGAGTGAGGTTGATTATTGCTGTTCATTGAGCCCGCCGGCGCGCTAGCCTAGATATTCTAAGGAAGGCTTTGCGCTAGTTAATATCACGATTCTGCTTACTAATATTGCCTCAAATGGCCATTTTTAGCGCCTAAAATAGTCAAGCCAACTTTCTCTCCCCTTGACATTCGAAGTGAACCCAGCCAAACTCCGCTCCGACGTTTATCCGTCAGACTTTCATCAAAAGGACATCGTAATATGACCAAGGTCGACATACTCCAGGGGACGCTCGATATGCTAGTCCTTAAGACGCTCAGTAATGACCCGATGCACGGCTTCGCCATCGCCCTGCGCATCCGCCAGCTCACCGACGAGGTGATTCAGATCGGCGAGGGATCACTCTACCCAGCGCTCTACAGGATGGAGCTGAAGGGGTGGATCAAGGCCGAATGGGGAGTGACGGAGAACAACCGGCGGGCCAAGTACTACAAACTGACGAGGACGGGGCGCAAACAGTTGGAGGGCGAAGTCTCCTCCTATAACCGGCTGACTGAGGCCATCGCCAAGGTGCTGCAAACCGCTTAGCCGAAAAGTGAGGCCGCGCGTGATGAACAGACTTTTGCAATATCTTTTCCAATTTGTTTCGCAACTCTGGCGCCGACTGCTTTCGCTGCTGCGCCGGGGAAGATACGAGCGCGAGATGGAGGAGGAGATGCGCTTCCATCTCGAAATGCAGATCGAGCAGAACCTGGCGTCCGGGATGGCGGCGGAAGAAGCGCATTATGCCGCCCGGCGACAATTCGGCAATCAAACCTGGCTGAAGGAGGTGAGCCGCGAGATGTGGAGTTTGAGGTTTATCGAGACGCTGATTCAGGACCTGCGCTACGGCGCGCGAACGTTGGTGAAGAATCCCGGCTTCACTTTGCTTGCCGTGCTGACCCTGGCGTTGGGCATCGGCTCGACCACCACCATCTTCAGCGCGATCCAGAACATTTTGCTGGACCCGTTCCCCTACAAGGATGCGCATCAAGTGGTCACCATCCAGATTCACGATACGAGCAGCAGCCGTCCGGGCGGACGCAGTTGGTTCCAGTCGCCGGAATTCCTCGATTACCAGGAGCAGAGCCACGTGTTCGAAGAAGTCATCGGAGTCACCCTCGACGACGTTCTCTACGACAGTGGCGCCGGGATGGAGCAGTTCATTGGCGGCTATGTCACGCCCAACGCGTTCAGCTTCCTCGGTATGCCGGCGCAACTCGGTCGCGGCATAACGCCGGACGACGCCAGGCCGGGCGCGCCGCCGGTCTTCGTGATGGCCCACACACTGTGGGTCAAGCGATTCAACCAAGACCCGAGCATTCTGGGCAAGACTTTCACGCTCAACGGGACGCCGACGACGCTGGTCGGGATCATGCCGCCGCGCTTCATCTTTTATGCCGCAGACGTCTGGATCGTCCGGGCGATGGAGCGCGGCGACCCGCGCGCCAATCGCGATTACTGGATTTTCTTGGCGAAGCTGAAGCGCGGCGGCTCCGCCCACCAAGCGCAAACCGATATAGAGTTGATCGCGCGGCGGCTGGCGCAGGTCTATCCCGACAACTATCCCAAGAACTTTAGCGTTCAGATCGTCAGTTGGTTTGATAGCCTGTTCGGCCAGTTTCGCAAGGCGCTCTACACGATCGCCGCCGCCGTCGGCCTGTTGCTGCTGATCGCGTGCAGTAATGTGGCCAACATGCTGCTGGCGCGCGCGACGGCGCGGGAGAAAGAGATGGCGATTCGCTCCGCGGTGGGCGCCAGCAGGATGCGATTGGTCGGCCAATTGCTGACCGAGAGTTTGCTGCTTGCGTTCGGTGGAGCGGTCGTGGGATGTCTCTTCTCTTACGCCGGCATCAAGGGCCTGGAGCTGATGAGGTATGATAACTTCATCCCGGGTGAATCGCAGATTCGGTTAAACCTCGCCGCCCTACTATTCAGTTTGGGGACGGCGGTGATCACTGCCGCGCTTTTCGGCCTGGCGCCGGCGCTGCAAACGGTCAGAAAAGACCTGGTCGAGCCGCTGAAAGGCGCAGGCCCTGGCGCCGGCGGCGGCTTCAGGCGGGGGCGCATGCGGAGCGCGCTGGTGGTGTTCGAGGTGGCATTGTCGCTGATGTTGCTGTCGGGCGCGGGGTTGCTGGTACGCAGTTTCGTCAAATTGCAACAGATGGACCTGGGCTTCAATCCGGAAAACATCCTGTTTGCGCGCCTGCCGTTCCCTCGCGGCCAATACATCACGGCCGCCGAAAAACAGCGGTTTTACGAGCAACTGTTGCCACGGTTGCGCGCGCTGCCAGGTGTGGTGGCGGCGACCGAGACGATCACGATCCCGCCTTATGGCGGCATCGACAGCGACATAGACATCGTCGGGAAGACGCACACCGAGAAATGGCGGGGGATGTTCCAACTCTGTAGCGAAGGCTATTTCTCGACGCTGCAGTTGCGGACAATACTCGGCCGCACGCTCTCGGAAACAGAAGTACACGGCGCGCGCAAAGTCGCCGTCGTGAACCAGACGTTCGTGAACAAATTCCTCGGCAATGAATACCCGATCGGGCAAATGGTCAAAATCGATATGCTGGAGAGCATTCCCGATTCTCCGGTCAAAGACCCGGTCTTCGAAGTAATCGGCGTGATCTCGGACGCCAGGAATCAGGGCATCCAGGAGCCGCCGATGCCGGAAATGTTCGTGCCGTATACGATCACCGGCGCGTTTGACCGGGGAATTATGGTCAGGACTTCGGCGCCGCCGCTTTCGCTGCTCAACGACGTGCGGCGGGAAATCCGGGCTGTGGATCGCAGTGTCGCATTGACGCTAACCGGCAGTCTGGAAGATTTCCTGAAGCGGTACAGCTACGCCGAGCCGCGTTTCAGTCTGGTTCTGATGAGCGTCTTTGCGAGTGTCGGACTGGCGCTGGTGGCGCTGGGAGTATTCAGCGTGATCGCCTACACGGTCGCTCGGCAGACACACGAGATCGGCATTCGGATGGCGCTGGGCGCAGGCCGCGCGGACGTGGTGTGGATGGTTCTGCGTAGGGGATTGCAGTTGGTCGGGTTGGGCGTGGGCGTGGGATTGCTGGCGAGCTTCGCCGTGACGCGTGTAATTGCCAATCAGCTTTGGGGAGTGTCGCCGCGCGATCCGGTGACGCTGGGCGCGGCGGTGACCGTGGTGGCGCTGGCCGGCTTGGCGGCGTGTTATTTCCCGGCGCGGCGGGCGACAAAAGTGGATCCACTGGTAGCGCTTCGAGTCGAGTGAGGTCGCCAATGATGAACATTATTCTGCAACTCTGGCGCCGGCTGTTTTCGCTGCTGCGCCGGGGAAAATACGAGCGCGAGATGGAAGAGGAGATGCGCTTCCATCTCGACGCAACGTGACCTTCGCCACCCGCAGCCCACGCGCCGGCACGGAAGACTTGATGAACGAGATTCTGACAAAACCACAAACATGGCGATTAAACAAAAAGCCCCACACCGTACACGCAATTGCGAACAGCTCTAGTCGTTTTGCGATGGGAAAACAATTGGACTTTCCGTATCTGTGAACCTATTGTTTCCGGCATTCTCGTTCCCATGCATCAATTAAGCGCGCGGATCGTGACATGATCCGTGCACGCCGGCTACCCCGGAAATTGAGATAGGGCCTCGTTTTTTAAGAGTAAAACTTCCGGTTCTTCCTTTTTTGGGAAATTCGCCCCTTCATTTGGCAAGCTCAAATAATGTCCGCCAAGAACGACTCGATCAAATAGACCTCAGCGCGCTCCGTAATCGAGTTGAGTGAAATGGGGCCCGTCATCGATTTACTGTTTCACATGCTGCACAAATGTGCTATAAAAGCAACGACATAATAAGCAAATACTGGGAGATTGATGCTAGCTCTTGATTACATAGAAAAATGCGGTAAACAGTGGAACTTATAACCACATATTTCAACCAGCTCTCAATAATGATCAAGGCTCATAAAATCAGGCTCAATCCGACATCGGTACAGAAAACATATTTCTATCGCGCCTCCGGCGTCGCCCGCTTCGCCTGGAACTGGGCCTTGGATGAGTACAAGCGACGTAAAGCCGCCGGGCAGGAGATCGCTTGGAACGAGATCAAAATAGAGTTCCGGGCGAGGATCAAGACTGAATTTCCTTTTGTTCGAGAAGTCACGAAATGCGCCGCTGAAGTGGCGATCGCAGATCTTCGTCAGGCTATCAATACCTATTACAAGACAAGCGGACTGTGAAGCAGGAACTTTCCACGTTTTTCACGAGAAAGGTAGCAGGTTTATTTGTATGCGAGTAGTGACTAAGCGCTCAACTCTGACCGAGTTAGATACCGAGCTGGATCAAGAGAAGATGTCGAAATCGTTTTTTGCCGAACGAAGAGGATTCGTTGGAGGCAAGGCGCGAACGGCTGCTGCTCCAGTCGTCGCAATCACCCCTCGAGACACAAAGAGGGCGCGCCCGGAGGACGGAATTATAGACGACGACGATCCTCCTGATAGGCGCATGCAATTTAGAATGGGAGGCGAGGCTAAGCAATTAGCCAATCAGTCGATAAATTCCTCCGCCTTCGTAATAGCGACTCTCATCCCGACCGCATGGTTGGTTTCGGCCAACTTGTTGCGATTCGTGTTGAGCAGCGAACTATCCTTTGGCCCCTACCGCCTGGCGGCGATAGCGACAGGGATAGTGGGGGGCTGTATTGTCGCCTGGGCTACGAATGTGCCCCAGGTCTTATATTTTTATAGACCGGGCGGCAGGAATAAGAAGCAACGACGCTTGTTTGTGGCGAGCGCGGTAGGACTCTTTGTATCGGCTTCCTCGCTGGTGATTTTGGGCGTGGCGCAAGTATCTCCGATCGAAGACGACCCGGTTTTGACGTTCATAGTGGCGTCGCTGGTAATTATAGGGCTAATACCTATGACCCTGGGCTGCGCAAGGTCCTGGCGGTACATTTACTTCACTGACCCACGAGGGGTATACGTCGCGTACACAGGCCAAGTGCTGCAACCGAACACTCTTTACCGAACGGGATTGAGTTGGAAGACGCCGGCGCTGGAACATTATCTGGAATCCGAAGAGGACAAAATTTCCAAGCTTCGCTTTAAAGATGGCGCGTTTGAACTCCGCTACAGCGCTACTGTGAGCTTTCCTGAGACGCCTGTAGTCCCTGAGGAGTATAAAGTGGATCCACTTGCGCATCTCAACGCCGCTTCCGAGTTCCTTCTGGAGCAACTTCAGAAGCAATGCGCCAAGTTTACGGGTATGCAATGCATGAAAATGCTGCAGGGCATGAAGCCGGTGGATGATTACGTCTATATTCCTGCGCTCGAACCAAAGGGTTATGAGATTCCGATTCGCATGCGCTGGTCAGGAAGGTTCACGCTCTCGGACGTTTGACACTCGGCGCCTAAACGCCCAAAGCCGCGTAGTAGGCGCCGAGAAGGCTCGCAGTAGATTGAAAAAGCTCCTGATTAAACGAGGAACAGATCTCTTACCCTGTATTTAGCAGCGGACGGCCCTTTAGGATCCGGTGAAGTATTTCGTTACCCGTTCAAACATCGTCGGCTTGGAAGGGGGGCTAAGTTCGATTCCAAAATTGGGCGTGGTCAAGACCCACCACAAGTGCTTTCTCACCGATTCCTGGAAGACCGGCCGCTTTTCAAGCGGTGGATTTGATTCATAGGCGCCTATCCCCTCCATCAGCTTGCGCTCATTGTAGGCCCGTAGGATCGCCAGATACACGGCAAATCGGGCCACGTAAATACGCGGCGGCGGGTTCTCGCCGACTGCGCCGGCTTGGGTGACGATACGGATGGAGCGCTCCGCAGTGCTGTTAAGCAGGGACGGGCCATTTAAATATTGTGCGATGATGAGGGGAACTTTGATGTCCTGCAACTCTTGCGCGCCCGGCGCTAGATCAACATGATGAGCGTTATTGAGCCAGTGAGCCAACATCCCGGCGATGTGCTTTCTCAACTCCAGGTTTTCTACGCCACCTAATTTATCGAAACAATCATTGTATTGTTGTTGCCAGTAGTTGGCCGGCTTTTCGAAGCGTTCCTGGGCTCCGCCCGGAGGCTTGGGATTGACCAGTTGCCAGAGTCCACTGGCCGAACTCAGGGGGTTGTGGGCGGTTCTGAAAGAGGTTTCGACCGCAGCCAGCGCCACGGCGGCGTCGGCTGGAAGCACTCGCTCGGCTCCCCCCCAAGTGGTTGTGATGGCATCCCAGGCGCCTCTGAAACCCTTCAGACCCGGCTTCAAATGGAGGGTATCATTGTGTAAGAGCTCCAACCCTCTCAGAATGATTTGGATCTTCCCCGTCAGTTCATCCATCCCGCCCATTTCGTGTCCAACGGAATCCAGGAGCGGGCCTATGCGCTCCAGCGCCTCTAGTTCCTCTGAACTCGTGTTGACGGGAAGCCGGCGATGGCGAGGAGGACAGCCAAAAGCCACTGCTTTCTCCCGCGTGACCTCGTAGGAGGGGGCTTCGCGCCACGACGCTCATCGCGCAGAGGCCTCGTCTTGATTTGCGGTTTGGAAGTTTGTTGTTTCGCCATCAGTGGATTTCCGTTCCAAACTGTATTCGGTTCGCCGGAACCTGTCCAGCTTAACCAGCGGGCCCTGCTCGGCGCCCGAAGCGCCAACTCACGGCTCAAGGCCGGCGCGGCGCATCAATCTGGCGAAGCGGGGGTCTGCGCGCAGGGCGTCAAACAACGGATCGGTCTTCAGCCCGCGGAGCGATGGGGCGCACTCCTCGTCACACTTCTCCAGCACTTTGAACGCCAGGTCTCTCTCGCCAAGCCCGACGTAGATGGTGGCGTAACTTAACGGCGGCACGTAGCGGCGCTTGGCCACTTCGTTCAATTCCTCCAGGCGTCGTTGCGCCTGATCGCGTCGCCCCGCCACCGCGTTTGTGTAGCCGAGCAGCGCGATGAAATCCGGGACGTTCGGCGCAATCGCCAACGCTTTCTCGAACTCTGCCGCCGCCTCGTGGCGCCTCTCCTGCATCAGATAACAAAGGCCGAGATAGTAATGCGCAGGCGCGAAATTCGGCTCCAGGTCGAGCGGCTTCCGCAGAGCCGCTATCGCCTGGTCGTAGCGGCGGGCTCGGTAGAGCACATTGCCTACCTGTGTGCCGGTAACCGGTGAGAAATAATCCAGCTCCAATGCGCGATTGGCTTCGCCGACGGCCTCATCAAACCGGCCCAGACGCGCGAGGAGAGTTGAATACCAGTGATGCGAGTTCGGGTAATTGGGTTTCAAATCTATAGCCCGCTGGAACTCCCTTTCGGCCTGCGCCCAATCCCCGTAATAATCGGTGAGAATTTTGCCCATCGAGGCATGAGCTTCGGCGAGGCCTTCATCTATGCCCAGAGCCTTCGCGGCAGCCTCTCTGGCAAGGGGCAGCACATCACGGGACTGCATGACATGGTAACTGCCGAGCGTCGCGTAGGCGTCGGCCAGCCCGACGTAAGCCAGCGCAAAGTCGCTGTCTTTGTCGATGGCCTGCTTATAGGACTCGACGCTCTTCCGCATGCCTTCGCTAGTGCGCTTGTTCCAGTGGTAACGCCCTTCCAGGTAAAGCTGATAGGCTTCGTTATTCTGCGTATAGCGTTTGGCCAGTTGGCGCTGCTCGTCGCCGCTCAAACGCAGACGCAGCGCCTCGGCGATCTCGCGGGCGATCTCCTCTTGCACGGTCAGCAAGTCGGCGAACGGGCGTTGATAGCGTTCGCCCCAGAGCTGCGCGCCGGTGGCGGCGTCCACCAACTCAACGTGGATGACCAGCCGTTCGCCCAGGCGTTGCACGCGGCCGGTGACTATCGCGCGTACCTGCAGCGCCTGGCCCACCTGACGCGGATCGACTTCGCGCCCTTTGTAGGTAAAGACGACGCTGCGCGACATCACTCGGCGCAAAGAGGGCAGTTGCGTCAGGCTGTTGATCAGATTCTCGGTGATGCCGTCCGGCAAGTACTCCATCTGTGGATCGGCGCCCACGTTGGTAAAGGGCAACACCGCGACCGAATCGATCGCAGCGTGGCGCGGCGCGAGCCACTGCCTCCAAGGCGCCGCCGCGATAAGCGCCAGCGCCAGCGCCGCCAACGCCAGGCCTTTGCCGTAACGCAGCCGCAACCCGCGCAAGACAGTCAACCGCGAGGTCGCCGGCGCGACGACTGGGCGCGTCACCACCGTCGTCTGGTCGGCGGCGGCGGTCGCCGACCCAACCGTCATTCTGAGGATGTCGTCCGGGCTCCCCGTGCGGCCTTTCAGCTTGGCCGCGAATTCCAGCTCCTCTTTCAACCGCTTCAGGTCGTCGCCGAACTCCCGCGCAGTCTGGTAGCGCTCCTCGACCGGCTTAGCCAGCGCTCGGGCGCCGATCTCCTGCAATGCCTCGGGCAGCTTCGACACGTAACTCGCCAGCGGCCGAGGTTCGGTACTGAGTAGCGCGACCAATACATCGCTCGTCGTCTTGCCTTCGAACGGCGCGCGCCCGGTGAGCAATTCGTACATCACCACCCCCAGGCTGAACAGATCGCTCCGTTCGTCCACCTCCAACCCGCGGGCCTGTTCGGGCGACATGTAACTGACCGTCCCCATCACCGCGCCGGGCTGGGTGGTCGCGCGCGCGAAACTGTCGCTGTGCGGGAGCGCATCCTGTTCGGTCAATTTGGCCAGGCCGAAATCGAGCGCCTTCACGAGGCCGTCCTTCCTCAGCATGATGTTTTCCGGTTTGATGTCGCGGTGGACGATGCCCGCTTCGTGCGCGGCCGAAAGCGCGCCGGCCACCTGGATCAATATGTCGAGCGCCACGCCCAAAGTCAGCCCGGCGCGCTGAAACAATTCGCGCAGCGTTTGTCCATCTACAAATTCGGCGGCGATGAAGTGCCCGTCGCCGGCTGTCGAATCGGCCTGGCCGACTTCGTAGATGGTGAGGATGTTCGGATGACTAAGAGCCGAGGCGGCGCGCGCTTCCCGCCGGAAGCGTCGCACGCGCTCAGGGTCCTGCGTCAGGTCGGGCCGCAACAGCTTGAGCGCGGCGGGTCGCCCCAATCGCGTGTCGTGCGCCAGATAAACCACGCCCATGCCTCCTGCGCCCAACTGCCGCTCGATCTGATAATGCCCGACCATCTGCCCGGCGCGCGGATCCTTCGCCGCCGGCCAATCGGCGGCAACATCGGTGGTGTTCTGCGAAGAGGGAGTCATCAAGCAGCTCCTTTGCGGGAATAGGTCGGAATGAAGACGCGCGAATTATAAACGCAATCGCGCCTCCCGACGATGGCCACAGGCGAACATAAAAAATTTAGCGGCGATTTTAGTTTCGACAATCCAACGCCCCCTTCCCTGATGAGCGGTGATAACCACAACCAATCGAACCACAGGCGATTGGCAGGGTCATCGCTGATTGCGTTGGCCATAGCGCGGGGTTATACTCCCCGCCGTCTCAGGCTCAAATAGTAATCAATCAGTCGCGGTTTTTCCTCCGGCAGTCAGGAGTGACTCTTATGCAAGCTCGGTTGCTATTGGCTCTCAGTACATCGTTAACTAAATTTTTTGGCGCTTATTTAAATGAAGACTGTGCAAATTAAAGTTGAATGCAATCAACCACTTGAATCCTGCGCACAAATCAGGAGACGCCTGGGTACGCATCGCTTCCAGCGTGCAGGCGTGGATCGTAGTACATTGGGAAGACCAGAGCGTTCGGAGCCGATTCGTATTTCTGTGCGTCTGATTCCAATCAATGCGCCTCCTGCCGAGACTGCACGCTGGAAGCGATGCGTACCCAGGCTTGCGCTAATCAATGTATGGATTTCAAAGGGCTTTTATTTGCACAGTCTTCATTTAAATCAGAACAGTCGAGATTGGTACTGTACCGGCGTCCCAATGTTGCATGTTTCGATTTAGGAGTAACGCCAAACAACTTAGCTCAGTCAGAAATGCGCAAAGAAGTTTCTCGAACGTTAAAGGATGCTTTTGCATGAAACGGATTCTCGTAATCGGCGCCACCGGAAATGTCGGGCGACAGGTTGCCTCGCAACTGTTGGCGACGAACGTCGGTGTCCGCGCGCTGACGCGAAACCCAGACACTGCTGACTTGCCGTCTGAAGTGGAGGTTGTGAGGGGCGATCTTGCGATCCCTGAAACGCTTCATGAATGTTTGGAAGGTGTTGATGCGATCTTTCTCGTATGGACTGCTCCGGCGGCAACCGCCCCTGTTGTTATAAATCGCTTGGCGCGGCATGTCCCGCGCATTGTATTCCTTTCTGCTCCGCATCAGACGCCACATCCGTTATTTCAGCAGCCCAACCCGCTGGCGGCGATGCACGCGGGAATTGAGGAGACAATCAAGGATACGGGAGTTTCCCGGACCTTCTTGCGGCCTGGAATGTTTTCCGCCAATGCGTTGTCCTGGTGGGTTCCGCAGATTCGCGCCGGCGCGGTCGTTCGTTGGCCTTATGCCGATGTCCCGACGGCGCCGATTGCGGATATCACTGGAACTCCGGCGCGGACATACCGTGACTGGGTGACCGATCACGTGGCTGAATTTCGCGCCTGATCGCCGATATCGTTCCGGCGAAGACATGCCGGCGCCAGTCATTCCGCCAACGCTCTCAGGGCAAGCCCGCGCGCCACGGTCGTCAATTCTTCTCCGCCCCGCAGACGGTCTGCGCCGAATTTTCGTTTGAAGATTCTTCTGACGGCAGGGACTAAGGCGGAACCGCCCGTCAAGAAGACGCTATCGACGGCGCCGGGCTTGACATCGCATCTCTCAAGCAGTCTCTCGACACAGTTTTCGATTCTGCTGATCGCAGGTTGAATCCAGGTCTCGAAATCGAGCCGGCGAACTTTCTCCCTGATCTCGACAGGCGAGTCTTTAAAGAAAAAGAGGCTCATCCCATAGTTCGAGAGTTCCACTTTGGCCCGCTCTGTCGACCGGTAGAGTTTGTATCCGAGATCGTTCCAGATGATATGCAACAGGGCATCGATCTTCTCCGGCTCCAGAGACTGTGGTCTGATTTGAGTCAGCAGGCTGGTGGTCTGATGATCTTTCAGAAACGACACGTGATGCCAACTGCTCAGTTTTTGATAGAGCCACGAGGGCATGGGCAGGAGCTTCCCAATCGATCTGTAGTGCGAGCCCAATCCCAATCTGGGCGCCACAACCGCCAACACTATTTCGGCGTCCAACGCGTCACCCGCGATGCCGACTCCGTCATTACCTAAAATATTGCCGCGCTTATCCCGCTCCCGCCTGGCCGCGGGCCCCAACCTGATGAGTGAAAAGTCGCTGGTTCCACCGCCGAAATCTCCGATCAGCACCAACTCATCGTGGTCCAGACTCTGTTCGTACTGGTACGCTGCGGCTACCGGTTCGAATTCGAAGCGGACCTCTTCAAAGCCCGCCTTTTCAGCGGCTAATTTGAGACGGTTGAGAGCAAAATCGTCGTCGTCTCCATCCTTGGCGCCCACAAAATGGACCGGCCTTCCAATCACCACTTTTCTGCCGAACTCTCCCAAATTCTTCTCCGCGGCCTCTCTCAACTTTCTGAGGATAATGGTGATTAAATCGTCCAGGGTATAGTTGCGTCCAAAGATCGTGGTGTGAGTGAAGGAACGGCTGGACAGGTGCGACTTCATCGATTGCATCAGCCGCCCCTTACCATCAGCTTCGAGATATTTTCTGATGGCGTCCGGCCCGGACACGACCAGGGGGCGCCTGTCGACGCCACGTTCCTCGGCGCTGAAATACAGTATCGATCTGAAGGTCGTTAGCGCTGATTCCTCTTCGCTTTGAAATGTGGCGAGCCTGGATGAACCGTTCTGATCCGCGACAGCCAGGGCGCTATTTGTCGTGCCGAAATCTATTCCTACCGCTTCTCTCATACTCTAAACAGATTTCATGCGAATGAATAGCCACAGAGCACACAGAGAGCACAGAGGATATAATCTTTTCTCTGTGTTCTCTGTGCCCTCTGTGGCTAACATTCTTCATACATTTGAAAACCGGTGTAAGATCATTATTTAAACCGGGAGAGATCGATCGCCTCGCTCATCGCTTTTTCGCCCGAATCGTTCGGATGCAGATGATCACCGCTGTCATATTCGGGTTTCAGTCGCGCCGGATGAGCCGGGTCTTGCAACGCCTCGTCAAAATCGAAGTAGCCATCGAATTCTCTGGCGCTGCGAATCCACTGGTTGACTGCCTGCCGCGTGACTTCCTTTTCGGGCGTGTAGTAGCCAGGAAGAACGGTCCCCTCAAACGGAGCCAGCGTCGCGCCGTAAATCACGAGGCCATGCTCGCGCGCCCGTGCGATGACCTGCCGCATTCCCGCGATGACCTGGGCGGGCGTTACGGGCGGGCTAGGGGCGCCGAAGGCGCCGGGCAGTCCGATGTCGTTGATGCCTTCGTAGAGAATCAGGTACTTCACGTTCGGTTGACCGAACACATCGCGCTCCAGCCGCGCCAGCGCATTGACGCCGAAGATCGAGCTGAAATCATCTTCACCTTGTCCCAGTATTCGATTCCCTGCGATGCCCTGATTCAGCACGCCGTAGTTTTTCTTCTGCGTCAAGAGGCGCGCCGCCAACAACGCCGGCCAGCGCAGGCTGCCGCCGTCCGTGATCGAATCACCAATCGCCACGATGGTTCCGCGATTCGCCGCGCCGGACACATCGAGGCCTACAAGGAAATAAGCCCACTTCGCCGATCTGGCGCTCTCGAGTCTCGCCTGTCCCGTCGCATCACCCGGAACAGTGTAAGAGTCTTCGACCGCGTTGAAATGGACAGTTCTTTTTTCCGGCGCCGCCTCAGGAAAAAATAGGCTCACTGCGATGTCGGTGTTTGGCGGAATGCTGAGGGCAACCGGATCGCTCAGCGCGATTGCGCCCGGCGAGACGGCGATGGAGGGCTGTCCGCTGAATGTCAGTGCGCGATCTGTTCCGGACTTGATCCCGGAGCCGGCCTCTCGCAACGCGATATGCGCGGCGCCGATCTGCAGCGGCGTCTTCGCGTAAAAGTTCGAGACGCGAATCCGAACCTTGTCGCCCCCCGCTGTTCCGCGCACGATCATGCGAACCGTGGCGTTGGCGACCGGCGGCGGTATCGTGAACAGGCTGTCCCCCTCCGGCGGTTTCATCCCCGGTGGAAGCGGCGGCGCCTGAGTCAGGGGCGGCACGGGACTGCATGACCAGCTACCGACCCACAGATCGGCGTTCGGACTTTGTGTGAATACTCTTCCTTCGTCGGTGGCCGTGACTTTGGCTCCCGGGAAGATCGCGCCACGTTGATTTTTGAGGCGGCCTGCAACCTGCGCCGCCCGACCGAAACCGATCACGGCCTGTTGTGCGACGATGGAAGTAAGCAGAACTACAGATACGCCGGCGATTAGTAATGCCCTCGCAGGGAAATTCTTCTGAGCAATCATCTGAATCGTTCCTTTCATATTTTTGGGGAGTATTTTTGTAACAGCCCCGCCCCGTCGTCGATCAGGAGAATGCCGCTTCGATCAAACCGAACGCGCCGAAATCGGCGCGGATTTGATCCCCCGGCGCGATTTGCATCGGAGTTATACAGGTACCTGTTGTCACAACTTCGCCTGCCAGCAATCCGTCGCCAAACGCGCTCAACTCGTTGGCCATCCAGGTCAGGGCAATGCGGGGATCACCCAGCACATTCGCGCCGTTGCCCTCGGCCGTTAGCATTCCGTTGCGGTAGGCCATAACTTTGCGCTTCATGAGATCCTCTCCACGCCAGTTTGCGCGAGTCGCCGCCCCTAACACAAACCAGCAGGCGCAGGCGTTATCGGCGATCAACTGAGGCGCGCCAACGCTGGCAAAATCGTGATAGCGCGAGTCGGGAATCTCGATCGCAGGATGCAGCGATTCGACTGCCTCAAGGACTTCCTCAACGCCATATGGCCAGTCTCGTTTGGGTAAGGACTTGCCGAAGCGGAAAGCGAATTCCGCTTCCGCGACCCTCATAAGATTGCCGGCGAGGGAAATATTGGCGCCGCCCTCCAGAACTCGTCGGGACAGCAATCGTCCCGCAAGCGGCCCGTCCACGCCGATGTGCGCCTGCCCCGCCAGACTGGTCGCGGCGATCTTCCAACCGACGGCGGCTTGCCCGGACAGCCTGGCCAGTTCTGCCTGAATCGCATAGGCCTCGGCGCGATCGTTGGGTCGGCAATGCTCTGGCAGTTCGTCAATGCGCGTGGATTGGATCCAGTTCTGCCATAAGGCAGCGGCGGCAGTGTGGAGATCTTGTAGCTTCATTTAGATTCCGCAATTTATATTGTTTCGTCATCCTTTCGCATGCCCGGCGTCGAGTCATTCATTTCAAATGGCGTCATTACCAGGACGAAATCATGCCTCTTTGCATACGCTGGTAACAGAACAGACTATCACTCATTGCGGCGCACATTATTTTAGCGCTCCGACAGCTTTCGATTTTTCAGCGATCTTTTGTTGACTAGCGAGCCGAGGGCGCGTCGACCTCGGGCCATTGGCGTTCTTCAAAGCTAAAACGCCGGATCGCGGCAGAGACGGAGTTATGCTGAAGGTGGGCGAGACACGGCGGCTTCAATCACTTCACGCATTCTTGTTATGTCGGTCGGCTTGTCTATCGCATCGGTCGCCCCCGCCGCCCGCGCCTGTTTCAGAAGCTCCTCCCCGAAAGACGTAATCGCCACGACCGGCAAGTCTGCAAACTCGTCAGTCGACCTGACAGCCACGATTAAATCCAAGCCGCTGAGAACCGGCATTGCGATGTCGGTTACAATCAGATCTGGACGATTTACCTGTATTTCGGCGAATGCTTCGAGACCGTTCCGAACAGCGTTCACTTTGTAGCCCGCCACCGCCAGCATGTAGCTGTAAAGCAAGCGAGCGCCCTCGTCGTCTTCTACTAAAAGAACGTTCAATCTTCGCATAGATAATCCTGATGCAAGTGGGTGAACAAGATGGGGGAGAGTGTGCGATGTTGACATTTTATTTGCGGAAAGCAAAGTTCGCAAAGGCGCCGTCCGACGGCGGAGAGACAATGAGGGTGACGGGAAGGGCCTCCTATCCCCGTCACCCTCTGGGGAGGGGGGAGGTGGGTACGGGGCAAACCGACATTGCCTTATGCGGCGCCGTTCAGGTCAGCAACCGAATTGACTTTGGGGGATGAAAATGGGAACGCCAAACATCGCAGCAAACTAGGCGCCAAGCGCTACCTAAACCGGCGCCCTCTTAAGTCTGGAGGATTGGAACGGCTCCGTATTTCCTTATACGGTGTCGGCAGAGGCGTCAACTCAAACTTGATATAGAAAGGAAGTACGCCAATCGTCCCCGCAAAACAGGCGCCGGACGCTCGCCTTCCGCGAAACTCCTGATTCCGTAAGAAGAGGGGCGCTCAATGAATTCGGACGGCGGCGCGAGACGTGACAATTTGTCACTGCGTTAATGGGAAAGGCGTGTCAGCTTAGTTGGTAATGGGCGGTTCGATTTGCGCGGAGAATGATTTGCGCTCACTATTGACTGAGCCATACATAAGGGGCGACGATATGGAAACATCGCACACGCCCGAACATCAGCCAAGTGTATAGCAAGATTGACATCGGTTCGATTCTTTGTTTAGTGTCCCCATTTGTTAATCGCTCACGCCTTCAATCGGAAGAGAGGCGAACACTCGGAGGAGAGGCAAACACAATGAAAGAAAAACTCAAATTTGGACAGCGGTTTCACAACTGGCTCGATGAGCCTGAAGGCCAGATTTTCGCGCACGGCAAATGGCGTTTTTGGTTCCCGATGCTGCTCATATTTTCTGTGTTGAATCCCGTTTTAACTGCGTCAATCTTCGGAAGCGCAGGTAAGCTACAAGGCTACATCGGCGCGATTATGTTGAGCGTGGGCGCGTTACTCGCTTGGCTATGCGTGGGCACGTTGCATTACAGCGATTCGAGGGATGCGCGACTCTCGCGCGGCGTTTCCCTTCTCGATTCGGTCACTCTCTGCTTTGTTATTGGTCACTTCTGCTTTTTGCTGTGGGCGCAAGGTCACTTGCTAACGCTTCAATCGCAAGAGGCCAAATACGAGGCGAGCGTGATCACGTATAACGAAGGCGCCGAGCGGATTTCAAGCGATAACGTCCGCATAGCGGAGGCGATCTCGAAGGCTGAGCGCTTGCGAAACGATACTGCGTATCAGCTTCGACGCGCGGCGGAGACTGGAAACCTGAAGCGGGCGCGGGGCGGTCGAGGCGTTCTCGATCAATCCTCTTCCCTCTCGACCAGTCCGATTGAGCTTGCAAAGCCTGTGAAAGCTGTAGAATCATCGGCGGCGTTTCTAACGCGATGGGACGCGTGGATTCGAGCGGCGAATTTTGGCGAATTGATTCTCGCCGCGGTCACTCTGATTTACATCCGTAACAGGTCTGCGAAGTTCAACCACACTGCGAGCGTGAAGGCCGCCGCCCACGGAGTTCAGATGACCGAGGCCGGCGAGCGTGCGTTTCGAGTCTTGCCCGACGGCGAGCGAGAGACAATCGAGTCCACTGAGGCTCCTGCCGAGGCGGATAAGATCGTCGAACAGGATGACATCTTCCCGTCGGAACTCGACGCGTCAGAACGCGAAGCGCAGCGCAATCCGGCTTTTCGGCATGAGCGACAAGCCGACACAAAAATTGCGACAACCGTAGCTACAAGCGCGGCAGACGAGAGATTGCCGGCGTTGAACGCTCTCCGTCATCACTTGCGAGTGATTGCATTTCATTATCCCAACCGATGGTTTAAATGTGATTTGATTGATGGCGGGGTGTGGATTCGGATGTGTGAGAGACACGCAGGCCGGGAGGTCACGATTGCAAAGACAAAGCAGTCCAACAAACTCTTCGCCGCGATCAATCGGCAGGACTTTCGCGCAAGGCTTGTTGACGAATTGATCCGTCAAGGGTTCCCGATTGAGAAAGAGAAGAAGACAATGTGAAGAGGCCGGCAGCCACTTGCTAAAAGTCGTCCCGCATACGTATCGCTTGAGCTAAAAACAAAGCGGACTGGGCGTCACTGTCTCTTTCAAGCGTCGCCTGAACTTCAGCCATTCTGTCCGCAAGTCTGGCGCACTCCTCGCGCTCTTCTTCGACCGCGAGCCTGATTTGCTCCAAGAGTAAGGAGAGCGATACTCAACCGATTCAGACGGCAAACGCAAGACGTGACATTTTGTCGCCACGATAACGGGAAGGGCGTGTAAGCGGGGCCGGTGAGTTTACAGGCCGTCACAGAACCGTGGGGCGTTTCGGGCCACGCCTGCACACCGAATCTGCGTGGCGTTTCGGGACATTTCCCCACGCCCAGGCCACCGCCCCCTATATTCTACACCGTCATTTCGGCGCCGGAGTTGCTTTTAATGCGATTGCCCTGTACAGGAACCGGGAGAAATAGCGAAGATCACCGATGCCCGGTTGACGCCGAGCGATGCCAGATCCACCAGTAGATCGCGAGATTGACGCCCATGACCAGAAGCCCAAGGACGACGTGTAAACTACGAGAAAACGGCGCCGGGTAAATCAAGGGAAGAAGATAACGCTCGACAAATCCGGTCTGATAGCCGGCCTCCCCTCCCTGGCGTCGGAGCCAATTTTCAAGCGGCGTGAGTGGACAAACCCATCCTACCAATTCGATGAGCGCCGCCCACAGCGCGGCCGGTATGTGGAACCATGCGACGCGCCTCCACTTGAACACCAGAACGCCCCCGAGCGCAGCGAACAGCACGAAAGCCATATGGAGCAATAACACGAAGTCGGCAAGCGTCCGATAAACCATCCTCTGTTTCTCCAACCAGCCGTTTTCCAAAATAGAGTGTCGGAAACAGCGATCCTATAGCCATCTCCCTCGCATGGTCGGTCCGCCTGCGCTCACAACCGGCGGAAACAGGCCCATCGTGCGAAGGCGTACGGACGAGCCTAATCACCCGTTCGACCCGGCTGCGCCGGCTGAGTCGGCCGACGTGCCCATGATCATCTCGACGACGCTGGAAGATGCGGCTTTGAGTTTGACCAACTTCAATCTCGATGAGGCCGGGTTGAAGCGGTCCAGCAAACCGACGATGTTCGCCACGAGCGATCCGGCCATCAGGTTTTGCCCGAAGCTGATCAGGCCGCTGATTAACAGAATGAACGAAATCCCGGCCAGCAGGATTCCGAGGCCGACATAGATGACGTCTTCAGCCGTGGTGAAGACGCGCGCGACCCAGGCGCGCGCGGGTTGCGGCGATTCGAGCAAGTCCACAAGTAAACCCTCCGGGTGATCCGCTTAGGCGTATGCCGATCCGCATACCGCCGCTACAGTGTGTCAGTGTGAGTGAGATTGACCGTGGTAATACTCGCGCGTCTCGGAGATTCCGCTGAATTCCGGCCTGCGGCAATCGCTCTCTGGATCATCGCATTCGTGTTTCAATCATGGGGATCTCATTTTTGTGAAAACGCAATGGTGGGCAAATGCGAGAATCAATTATACGACGACGAATACCCGACAAACTTCCAAACAGGCTTTAGCAGATGCGCGGCAACTGCTCGCCGACGAGCATGTCCACGATTCGCGTCCCCCCGAAGGATGTGTTCATCACGACAATGCCGGGCGGTTGGGCGCGCGCCTCGCCGATAATACGCGCCTCGCGCCCTGACGGATGTTCACGCATTCGCGCAACGAGCAGGTCGGCGGATTCGGCCGGCGCGATAGCGATCAGTTTGCCTTCATTGGCCATGTAGAGCGGATCGAGGCCGAGAATTTCACATGCGCCTTTGACCTCTTCGCGCACCGGCAAACATTCTTCGTCGAGCTGGAAACAGACATTCGAGTTGTGGGCGATTTCGTTGAGCGTCGTCGCCACGCCGCCGCGGGTCGGATCGCGCAGCGCGTGAATCTCGGTTGTCGCCCCCAACATCGCTTCGACCAGCGGCCAGAGTGGCGCGACGTCGCTCGCTATTTCGGTCTCAAGATCGAGATCGCCGCGCGCGACCAGGATCGTCGTTCCGTGATCCCCCATCGCGCCGCTCAGGATGATCTTGTCGCCCGGGCGGGCGTTCGCGGCCGAGATACGCGCGTCATGTTCGATCAAGCCGACGCCTGAGGTATTGATGAAGAGTTTGTCCGCGCCGCCGCGTTGCACGACCTTGGTGTCGCCGGTGACAATCTGCGCGCCGACTTCTTCCGCCGCGTCACGCATTGATTGCAGAACGCGTTTGAGGTCGGCGACCGCGAAGCCTTCTTCGATGATGAAACCGGCTGAGAGATAGAGCGGGCGAGCGCCGCTCATAGCCAGATCGTTGACCGTGCCGCAGACCGCCAGACGGCCAATATCTCCGCCCGGAAAGAAGAGCGGCGTGACGACGTATGAATCCGTCGTAAAAGCGAGACGCTGGGCGCGGCCACCGCCCGCGATTTCAAAGACCGCCTGGTCTTCGAGCGCTTCGAGCAAGGGGTTGCGGAAGTAATCAAGAAATAATCCTTCGACCAGCTCATGCATGGCCTTGCCGCCGCTGCCGTGCGCGAGCGTGATGAATTCGTCTTTGACTCTCGGTTTTCTTCGCCGCGCGCGTTCGACACGTTCAAAGAGCGGCGAGGCGCCGAATTCCATATCTGACGTAATCCTTTGCATGTTCAACCTCAAGCCTTCGCCGCAGCCGAACGTTCGGCGATTTTCGACAATCGTCCGAAGTTGTAATAGGCGGCGCATGCGCCTTCGGACGAAACCATGCAGGAGCCGATTGGCGTTTCCGGCGTGCAGGCCGTGCCGAAGACCTTGCACTCCCACGGCTTCTTTACGCCTTTCAATATCTCCCCGCACTGGCAAGCCTTCGGGTCAGCGATGCGCAGCCCGGGCACGGCGAAACGCAGTTCGGCGTCGAACCGGCTGTAACCCTCCTTGAATTTCAGACCGCTATGCGCAATCGAGCCGAGGCCGCGCCACTCGAAATAATCGCGGGCCTCGAAGATCTCGCAGATCGCCGCCTGGGCGTTCGCGTTTCCGTCACGTGAGACGAAGCGCGTATACTGGTTTTCGACTTCGGCCCTGCCTTCGACTATCTGTTTGATAATCATCGCCACTGACTGCAACACGTCGAGCGGCTCGAAGCCCGAAACGACCATCGGCTTGCCGTATTCGCGCGGAACGAATTCGTAAACGCGCGCGCCGATCACCGTACTGACGTGGCCTGGCCCGACGAAGCCGTCCAGCTTCAAGTCGGGCGAATCGAGCAACGCCTTCAACGCCGGCACGATCATGATGTGGTTGCAGAAGACGCTGAAATTCTCGACCCCTTCTTTCGCGGCGGCCATTACGGTCAGCGCGGTCGAGGGCGCCGTCGTTTCAAAGCCGAGCGCGAGGAAGACTACTTCGCGATCAGGATTCCGCTTGGCGAGTTTCAGGGCGTCGAGCGGCGAATAAACCATCCGCACGTCGGCGCCTTCGGCCTTCGTTTGCAGCAGGCTCGTCTTCGATCCCGGCACGCGCATCATGTCACCGAAGGTAGTGAAGATGACGCCTTCATGCCTGGCGATGGCTAGCGCATCATCCACGCGGCCGAGCGGAATGACGCATACCGGGCAGCCCGGCCCGTGAATCATCTGAATGTTCGGCGGGAGCAGGTCTTCGATGCCATACTTGAAGATCGTGTGCGTATGTCCGCCACAGACCTCCATCAATTTGAGCTGCGGATCGCCTATCCGCGCCGAGAGTCGCACGATCTCTTGGGCCAGCCGTTTGGCGATTTCGCCCTTACGGTATTCGTCAAGATATTTCATAACCTTCTCTCTTCAGGCTAATGGTATTGAGTCATTGATCCGAACATAAACAACTAAACAGACTCGCCGCACTCCAAATGCTCCGCGCTTTATCAATACTCTTTACTTCAACCGGCGAGCAACGAACGATGCCCCAGGAGTTCGTGAACCAGATCCCACATGACGTGATAGAGCGTGACCTGCGTCTCCTGCACGCGATGGACGCTGGCGGTCGGAACTGTCAGGCAGTAATCCAACGCGCCGCACGCGATCATCCTGCCGCCGTCGCCGCCCGCATAACCGATTGTGATCAATCCCATCCGCTTCGCGGTCTCGAACGCGCGCAGCAAGTTTTCGGAATTGCCGCTGGTCGAAACGCCCAGCAACACGTCTCCGGGCTTGCCGAGCGCGATGATTTGCCGCGAGAAGACGTCGGCGAAGCTGACGTCATTGGCCACCGCCGTCATCGTCGCCGTGTCGTTCGTGAGCGAGAGCGCGGGCAGCGCGCGGCGCCCGACGGTGATCGGGTGCATGAACTCGGTAGCGACATGCTCGGCGTCGGTCGCGCTCCCCCCGTTGCCACAGACGAGCAGCTTGCATCCACGATGGAACGCGCGGGCCATCGCCAGCGAAGCTTGCAGAATGGCCTCCTTGTTCTCTTCAAAGAAATGAGTCTTGACCTCGGCGCTCTCGCGGGCTTTCGCCGCGAGCGCCTGACTCAACTCAGCTATAAAACTATCGGGCAAACCATCGCCGCCTCCGCGGCGCTTTTCATCGTCGTGCAGAAACGGATAAAAGGTTTTCGAGAAATCCTCGGCAGTCTTGCTCATAATTTTAGATCGGTTTTCAAATGTATGAAGACTGTTAGCCACAGAGGTCACAGAGAACACAGAGAAATCATTATGCCCTCTGTGCCCTCTGTGTGCTCTGTGGCTATTCATTCACATGAAAGCCGCGTCGCCTAACGCGTAGGGCCGGTCATCGAGCCACTTGATTCTCGGGAGTCACATCAGCGAGCTTTTGAACTGATCGAATTCGTCCTGGTATGACCCGAGTTCTTCGAGCAGGCGCAACGTCGTAACGGCTTCATGTTCGTCGACCTTGCTCAACGCGAAGCCGACGTGGATCAATACGTAATCGCCCACGCGAACGGCGTCAAGCAACGCGACATTGACATTGCGGCGGACGCCGCCCACCTCCACTTTGGCGATGCCGCCGGCTTCATCCACTATCTCGACAACCCTGCCCGGAATCGCAAGACACATAGCTTAAAACCTCCCTTCATGAACCGGCCCCGCCCAATTCGCTTTGATCATAGCGTCGCTCACCACCGCCTGACCGAGCGCGATGCCGCCGTCATTGGGCGGCACGCGGCTGTGAGTGAAGACTTCAAAGCCGGCGGCTTCGAGCAGTCTCGTCGTTCGCTTCAATAACAGACGGTTTTGAAAGACGCCGCCCGAGAGGGCCACACGATGAAGCCCTCGCTCGGCTCTGATCCGGCGCGCGACCTGGAAGATCAGACTGGCGACCGCGTTGTGAAACTTCGCCGCGATCACCGTCGCGGGAACGCGGCGAACGAGGTCGGCGACGATATCGCGAATCACTGGCGCAGGCTCGATGATCTCGCCGGAATAGTCGAACTCATAGCCCCCTCCCTGACTCTCGTCCGCCATCATCTCCAGTTCAATCGCGGCCTGGCCTTCGTAATGCGCCACATCACGCATGCCGGTGAGACTCGCCACGGCGTCAAAGAGTCGTCCCATGCTCGACGTTTCGGGGCTGTTCATGCCTCGCTCAATTATCCGGCGCAGCCTCGCCCACATGCGCCGATCCCGCCGCCTCACAAAATCGAGATCCAAATCGAGGACTTCGTCCCCCAACGCCCGATGCAGATAGCTCATCGCCATCCGCCACGGCTCGCGGATCGCCTTCGTCCCGCCGGGCATCGGCGTGTATTCAAGATGCGCGACGCGCTCTGCCCGCGCGAAATCAGCCACTAAAAATTCGCCGCCCCACAATCGGCCGTCCGTCCCAAAGCCGAGCCCGTCCATCGCCACGCCGATCACTTCGCCGTCAACGCAGTTGTCGGCCATGCAGCTGGCGATGTGCGCGTGATGGTGTTGCACGCCGACTTTGACTAACCCATCGTCGAGCGCCATCGCATATTTGGTCGAGATATATTCGGGGTGCAAATCGTGAGCGATGACTTCCGGCCGCAGGTTGAAGAGCCGTTTGAAATGATCGATCCCATGCTCGAACGAGCGTAACGTCTCCAGGTTTTCCAGATCGCCTATGTGATGACTCATGAAGGCATGATCGCCGCGCCCCAGGCAGAAAGTGTTTTTGAGTTCCGCGCCGCAGGCCAGAACCTCACGCGCGAATCTGAAAGATGTCTTCAAGGCGCGGGGCGCGTAGCCGCGCGCGCGGCGCAGGATCATCTCTTTGTTCCTGCGCGCGCAAACCACCGAATCATCCGCGCGGACGTGAATGCGCCGATTGTGAAGCAGAAAGTAATCCGCGATGGCGCCCAATCGTTCCAGCGCGTCTCGATTTTCGTAACAAATCGGCTCGTCGGAGACGTTCCCGCTCGTCATCACCAATGGGCGGTCCATATTTTCCAACAGCAGATAATGCACCGGCGCGTAGGGTAGCATGAAACCGAGCGAATTCAGACCGGGAGCCGCCGCCCGCGGCCAGTCCGAGAGGACCGGCTCGGGCTTGCGGGCGAGCAGCGCAATCGGGCGTTGTGTTGAGAGCAACAAATCCCGCTCGAATGTCGAGACGGAACAATATTCTTCAATCATCTCAATTGAACCGGCCATCAGCGCGAACGGTTTGTCTTCACGATATTTTCTCCGCCTCAATCGCTCGACCGCCTCGGCGTTTGTCGCGTCGCAGGCGAGGTGGAATCCGCCAACGCCCTTAATGGCGAGAATCTGTCCCTGCAAAAGCAGCCCGCGCGCATGGCTGATCGCGTCGTCCCCATTTTCAAGCCGGCGCCCGTTCTCGTCAGTCAGATAGAGCTGCGGGCCGCAAGCGGCGCAGGCCGTCGGTTCGGCGTGAAATCTGCGGTCACATGGGTTTTCGTATTCGGCCTGGCACGCGGCGCACATCGTGAACTCACGCATCGTCGTCTTCGCGCGGTCATAAGGCGTGTCCTCGATGATCGTGAAACGCGGCCCGCAGTTGACGCAATTGATAAACGGGTAGCGGTAGCGCCGGTCTCGCGGGTCGAACAGTTCTCTCAGGCAATCGGCGCAAGTGGCGATGTCAGCCGAGAGGGGAACGAACTTCCTCCCGGCGGCCTCGCTCTCGACGATGCGGAATTCGAGGTAGTTGGCGAGAGGCAGGTCGTCGCGGCGTTCGATAGATTCAATCTGCGACAGCGGCGGCGGGTTGAACTCGATCTCGTTGATGAACTGCTCAATGGCGCTCTTTTCTCCCTCGACATCAATCAAAACGCCTGTCGCGTTATTGAGAACCTGACCGCGCAGGTCGCGCCGCCGGGCGAGCGAAAAGATGTAAGGGCGGAACCCCACCCCCTGCACAACGCCTCGCACCAGAATTTGCACTCGTGTCGCCATTTACGTAATTGCGGATTGCGGATCGCGGAGATTAGCCACAGAGACACCGCAGACACAGAGAAAATCGACAGAGGATGGCTTTCATCTTTCCATGCTCGTCTCTGTGGCTCTGTGGCTCTGTGGCTGGACTCTATCGCGATCCAAAATCCGCGATTGAAGAAGTCCCATCCACTCTTCCATCCCCTCTCCAGTCTTCGCCGAAACTTCGATGATTTGCATACCGGGCCGTACTCGTTGAATGTTGTCGCGCGCGGCGGCCAGGTCGAATTCGGCTGCGCCGGCCAGATCAATCTTGGTGATCACGGCCACGTCAGCCGTGTTGAAGATCGTCGGGTATTTGAGAGGCTTGTCTTCGCCCTCGGTCACTGAAAGCAATACCAGCCGCAACTCTTCGCCGAGGTCGTAGCTCGCCGGGCAGACCAGGTTGCCCACGTTTTCGATGAACAGCAGGTCGAGTTCATCCAGGTTCCATCCCTCAAGCGCCCGCTCGATCATCGCGGCGTCGAGGTGGCAAACCGTGCCGGTGATGATCTGTTTGACGGGCGCTTCGGCGCGGGCGAGCCGCGCCGCGTCGTTCTCTGTCGCAAGATCGCCGACGAGCGCCGCCACGCGCCATTGCCGCCGCAAACTCGTCAGCGTCTTTTCCAGCAACGTGGTCTTCCCCGCGCCGGGGCTTGAAACCACACTGAAGACGCGTACGCCGGCCTTACGAAAACGATCGCGCAACGCGCGAGCCAGGGTGTCATTCTGCTTGAGCGCGTTCCGTCTGACCTCGACCAGCCGTGGCGTTGTGTTCATGTGGCGATCTCCAAAGCGACCAGCTCGATTTCCCTGCCCTGCGCGACTTGAGGGGTCGGCGCTCCGCAAACCGGGCAACACATCCTTTGAATCGAAGTAAGCGCGCGCTCAACTTCGCAGTTCGGACAAAAGACTGTGGCCGGAACCTCTTCGATGACCAGACGCGAACCTTCCAGCGCAGCGCCCTCGCATGCCAATTCGTAAGAGAAGAGCAACGCGTCTTTGGACACACCCGAAAGCAGCCCAAGCTTAAGATGCACGGCGTTGACCTTGACGGCGCCATGGCGCGCCGCCTCTTCCTTGGCGCCTTCGATAATGCTCATTGCGATGGAAAGCTCGTGCATCGTTCCTTCGGTAGAGGTTTATTCAGTGACCGCCCGGCCCTCTTCGTTCCGTAGGGATGGTTGATTTTGGGCAGGTCGTAATGGTCTTTGATTATTAAATACAACAACGACGTAGGGGCGGGTTTTCCCCGCCCGGATGCCTCGATCACGGACGCGGGCGGGGAAAACCCGCCCCTACGTCGGATTGCGTGATTGCATCTAATAATCAAGGACCATAACGTCACGCCTAAAATAAAATGCCGCTACGAGGCTGGGCGGTTACCTTATTCAACGCCGAACGGCTCTCATTCGCTGGACGCGCGAGCCAGGATGTCGAACGAGAGTTTGACTTCATCCTTGAGTTTGAGCAGGCCGCCGGCGACGGAAATTGGGCGGATGTTGAAATCGGTCAGCCGCAGCGTGAATCCGCCTTGCGCGCGCAGTTCATCAGCCTCTACTAGCGCCACCGCATCAATCTCGAATTCGCGCGTCACTCCGTGCAGCGACAGATCTCCGGCGACTGGCGCCTGGTATCGGCCTTCAGCCACTTGACGCGCCGCGACGCTCGCGCCTTGAAATACGATCTCGGGATAACGGGCCGCTTCGAGTAACTCTTCGCGCGTCACCCGTTCGATCTCACGCCGATCCCTCTCGCTCATGTCGTCAATCACGACGAGCGAATCGGCCCGCGCCTTCATCCACACCGAGGCGGCGTTAGGCGCGGCGTGGTCGAATTCCGCCTCCCCTTCAAAGCCGCGGATGGCGAGCCTCGGATTGTGTCCGAAGGCCGAGAGCAGCCCCTTGGCGAAAGCCTGCGCGATGAATCTGCTCCGGCTCGCATCAACGCGATAACGCATGCGCCTTACCTCAGTCCAGAGCGCGCCGTACCTCGCGTCGCACAATCTCGGTCGTCAACCCGTAAACGAGGTGCGAGGCGATGGAGACAGCGCCTGGAATTGATTCATCACCCAGGAGGCCACCAATCCCCCGGCGGCGCCAGCAATCATCCCCTTCAACGGATCACTGCTTTTCCGTCTGATTATTCGCATACGCCCTACTCACATCGTGCTGATGCGGATGTACCGCTTGATGTCAGGAAGCATTTTGATCACTCCGGCCCCGGCGACAGCCAGCGCCGCGCCGCCGATAATCTTCCACAGCAACCGATCGGACTTCTTCCTGCGGCCAATGCCGAAGGGGTACACATTTATGTTGAATCTCATCATTACCAGCCTCCCTTCAGAAAAACCTGGGAGCGCAGGCATCCATGCCTGCTTGCCTCTGCCAGTCGGCTATTGCCGGAATCACGCAGGCATGGATGCCTGCGCTCCCAGATGATCTCCTAGTATTTCCGCTACGAGCGATTCGACCATCTCAACTGCTCCCTGCACGGCCGCCTCCACCGTCTCATCGCTCAGCCACCACGCAACCGAAGCCGTCGTCACCCAGGAAAATATTCCCGATACCGGCGATTAGAATCTTCCGCGGCGTCATCGCGCCTCCTGCGGAAAATCCCTGGGTACGCATCGCTTCCAGCGTGCAGTCTCGGCTAGAGACCTATTGATCGGAATCAGTCGCCCCCAAACCTGAGGCGAAGCGTACCCAGGTCTGGTTCCTATAAATTCGTCTTTCGCCGAGACTGCACGCTGGAAGCGATGCGTACCCAGGGCGCTTTCATTGTTTCATGGCGTCGCAACGCCACATGAAGGCTCCACGTCAATCCCGCCGGGCAGCAGCGGCTCGATCTCTTCCGGCGAAAAAAAGAAGCGATGGCCAGGCTGCCGGAGCATCCCGAGATCTTTGCCGGGGTCGTCGTCCACAATCGCCGCGAAGTGAATCCGGCCCTCGTAATCCTGCTCGATGGCTTCGACTGTAGCGGCGCGCCCGGCAAGCGCAATGTCAAAGATATCGGCGCCGGCTCGCGGCCTCAGGCGGACGCGGTCGCCCGGCCTGAGATCGATCCCACCGACGTTGACCGATTCCAGCGGCATTCGGTCTTCAAGTAATCGCCATTCCCATTCGTTCATCGGACGCCGCCCTCGACCTTTCGCAAATCGCGCGCCGCCCCGTGCAGCTTCATCAGTTGCTCGGCGGGCATCGCTTCAGTCCGTTCTAGAATCCGCCGCGCGCGTTCGTCTCCGTCGCGCATCTCACGTTTCTCCTCGTCCGTCAGCGTCAGGATGCGCAGCGTCAACATTTCGTCAATCTCCGTCCCGTCGAAGAGATCGCCCGCGCTTTCAGGCGCGATCTGCGGGTAGTCGTAAAGGATGATCGGCGCCGAGAGTATCGTGTCGCGCTCTCCTTCGGCGCCGACCAGCACCGGGTAAGTCCCGATGTTGCGGCACGATCCGGCCACATCGCGCAACGATTCAGGCGGATCGATCAGTGAAATGAACTCGCCGCCGCGCGCGCTCAAGATGGTGTGAGTCGAAACCAGCGAGCGCTTTAAAGCCTCATCACGGCTCACTCCCGTTGCGTCCGCCAGCGGCGTCAGGTTCAGGATGCGCGTCGTGATCTTGAATACCCGCTCCGCGACCTGGAGCCCGGCGATTTCAATATTCCCATTGATCGGTTCCTGCTCCCCCCGCTTCCCCCGAGTCCCATGACTCCATGGATCATACAAGGCGCCGCTCGATCGCTTCGTCGGAAATGCGAAAGGCGCCTGCAGCGGCGCGACGAGCAGATCATCCATTCTGAGCGCGGGCGCGATCACTTCACGCTCGACCGCCTCCTGCCAGCCTCCGCGCGCCGTCAATTGTAGGAACCGCACGCGTACGTCAAGCGCCATCCGCCAATTACTCGCCGCCAGACATTCGGTCTGCACACAGAAAAGTTCATCGTGCGCCAGGCCGTAATCCTGCGGATAGACTACGCCGAAGTTGAACCGCAGCCGGTTCTTGATCGCCGAGTGTCGGTACGGATAGAGCAGATAACCTTCATAGAGCACGGCGTCGGCGATTCTATCCACGAGTTTGAGGTCCATTAGTGAATCGTCTCCTTCGAGTTCGGCTCTTCGAGTTCAGGTTCCTTCATCTCCGCGGGCGCCTCCGGGATTACTCTCTCCAACACCTGCTCGAAGGTCGGAATGCCACGGCGCGTTTTGTATCTGTACAACCGGTCAAAGACGTCACGCCGCAAACACAGCCAGGCGCTGTTGGGATAGTACATGTCCATCATCTCGCGCCACATTCGCACGGGCAGCCGATAACGCGCCTCCTTCTCCCAAGGAATCTGCGTCACCTGCAACGCGCCGGTTTCCGCCATATAAAAGATCGTCCCGCTGAAGAGCAGCAGGAGCGGGACTTCGCCTTCTTCCATACCGGCGAAATACTTCGTGGCCGCCACGTTGAAATCGAACGTGCAATGGACTGTCAAATCAACGGTCGTGACGCCGGTGAAGGCGGGAACCACGACGCTTGTATTCGTCCACAGCATGTTGCGCAGCGTGCGGTCCCACTGCTCCGGCTCGCCGAATAGATCGAGAAACCGCCCCCGCTCTTCATCGTTGTAAGAACGGCGCGCCACTTCGAGCATGATCTGGCAGCGCAAAATGACCGAATGCACCGGCTCGCCAGTCGCGTTTCCGACGCGCAGTTTGAAGTTCAGCAATGGCGCCGCCGCGTAAGGCTGCGGCGCTACGCTTTCAATCTCGAAGTTCAGGTCAGGCAAGCGGCGCCTCCATGACTTCATTTGACCGCGTTTTCAAATCGGCGAAGAACCGCCCGATCTCTTTCCAAACCTCCTCGCCGCCGGACAGCCCCCGCCAGTTCGCGCGAATCAGCCCCGCCAGCTTGAAGCATTCGTCAATCGGCGCGATGAAGTAATCAGGCGCGCCGCCGGCGCGCGCAGAACGGTTAATGAGCAGCCCCTCCACATCCGGCGACATACGCTTCAACGCAGGATTGTCTTGCGCGACCTCATCCCACATCGCAAGATCGAGCGACGATTCAGTCGGCCCGGCGGGACTGGGATATAACGCTATGACTCTGCCCGCCGCGCTGCTATGAAAAAAGAAGGCCAATTGAATCGGGATCAACAATCCATCCCACTGCGCGTCCGTCATCCGAAAGTCCGGTAAGTAGCGGATTCGCCGCGGCACACGCCGGTATGCGGTCTCGCCCTGACTGCCGAACAGGATCGCGCACGCCCCGCAGACACAGACCAATCGCCGCCGCTCCGGTTCAATCAGGTGCTGGTGGAGTTCGCCCAATTCGGCGCCGCAGAAATCGCAGCGCTCAATCACCGGCCGCGCGCGAGCGAAACGGCGGAGCGCGGCGAATGAGCCGTTCGGCGACGTTCTTTCAGTCATGCGCATCTGGCTTCAAGCCGGAGGGATGTAGACCATCCTCGGATCAATCGGCTTCATTTTTTCCGGGTTGATGCCGGTGGCGTCGCGCGGCGTGGTTTCAGCGCGCGTGCGCCGATGTATCCGATGAACGTCTCTTCCCGTGGGCATACTGATCTCTTTCTCTCGCTCGGCTTCCGAATGAGGCATCGGCCTTTCCGGCGCCCGGCGCGGTTTAGCCATGAGTCTCTCCTTTCATTGTGGAACGCGGATTGTTTAGTCTCGCGGCGCCCACGCTCACGCATTCGTCGTACTTGTGGCCGCCTGACAACCCGCTCAACTGCACGAGGCCATTCGCCGGCGCCGATTCCTCCCGAACGATTTGGCCCCCAGTTATGATTTCCGTCACATCGGGCGCAGCTTCATAGATCGCATGCTCGATGGCCAGTTTGAGCGTCATAGTTGACGAAGGGCAGCTACGACAGCTCCCCGCCAGCCGCAATCTGACCACTCCTTCGGCCACACCCAACAGCTCAACGTCGCCGCCGTGCGAACGCATTAACGGGCGCGCCTTATCCAGCGCCTTCCTGACCCGCGTTTCCAGGTCGTGTGGATGGAGCCCGTAAAGCAACAACATGCCCGCCACCAGATCGTCGCCGGCGAAATCGTCCATCAGGGCATAACCCGAGGCGCCGGCCTGCGCCACAATCTCCATCAGACGATCCAGCGCCGCTCCGTGCAATTCCATCAATGATCGCGTCAATTCCAACGCGTCGGCCCGCACGCTCGGATCGGGCGCCGCTTCGATCCTGGCGATCAGCCCTTCAATGCGCTGACTCAGTCGCTGGAATGCTTTCTCTTCGCTCATCTTTTGAATCCCCCCAACGGCAGTTGGGGGATCGTTAAAGTCCGGCCTACGCAAGAGGCGGAATTCTCTTTGAATCCCCCCAACGGCAGTTGGGGGATCGTTAAAACCCAGCCCTTCTGGCTCCGGACATCTATTGCGCCAAAATCTGGAGGCTGTACTTTAAGTATCCCCCAACTGCCGTTGGGGGGATTACAGGAGTTTGCGGCTCGCTGTAGGTAGGGCGAACTTTAATGATCCCCCAACTGCCGTTGGGGGGATTTGAAAATCGCCGATGAATATCACTTTGCATAACTCAAAAGATTTGGGTAATGACAAGCCTCACGGTCGGGCTACTGACACGCGGATTATTTAATGAACCCGAACATCGGCGAATGGCGCGTCTCCAGTGTCCTGCCGGCGCCGAGATACATATGCACGCCGCAGGGCAGGCACGGGTCGAAGCTGCGCACGGTTCGCATGATGTCTATGCCTTTGAAATTGTCCGGCCCGTTCTCTTCAAAAATCGGCGTGCCCTGCACCGAGTCCTCATAAGGCCCCGGCGTGCCGAAGATGTCGCGCGGGCTGGCGTTCCATGGGGTCGGCGGATACGGGTGATAATTGGCGATCTTACCGTCGCGGATCACGACGTGGTGCGAGAGCACTCCGCGCACCGCTTCGTGGAAGCCGCAGCCGATGGCCTCCTCCGGAACTTTGAAATCGGACCAGGTCTTGTTGTGCCCCGCCCGCACTTCGCCCAGCGCCTGCTCGCAGAAATAGAGCGCGCAGGCCGCCGCGTAGGCCTGGAAGTAGGTTCGCGCGCGGTCGCGTTCAATGGCGTTCGACCATTTCGGAATCTTCCACTCGAACGAGACTTCGGGCAGCGTCGCGGTCTTCGGCAGGTTGACGACCACGCTATTGCCGGTGGCTTTGACGTAGCCGATGTCCACGAGTCCGTTGGCCGCTGTCGCCCACAATCGCGGCAACGGCCCGCCGCCGGTGTCGAGCGCCAGGTAATCGCCCGTCCGTTCGTCGTACCAGCGCGGCGACATCACCCACGTGTACTTCCCCTCGAAGTCACGCTTCTGCGGCTTGGGAATCGTGGTCTGGTTCCAGGGATGGCGTTTGTCCACGGGATTGCCGAGCGGGTCGCGGCTGACGAAGGTCTCGCCATTCTCCCAATCCTCATAATAGGAGCTTCCGAGCAGGACGCGGATGCCGAGGTTGATCTTGACCAGGTCGTTGGTGACGACCTGGTTGTCAACGATGACGCTCGGCGTGACATACATCGCGCGCCCCCACTCGGACATGTTCCGGTAGGTGTAATCGCAGACGTAAGGATCGTTGAACGACCCCCAGCATCCCAGCAGCACGCGCCGCTCGCCGACCTTCTCGTAACCGGGCAGCGCCTCGTAGAAGAAGTCGAAGAGGTCGTCGTGCAGCGGCACGACCTTCTTCATAAATTCGACGTACTTCATCAGCCGCACGAGGTAATCGGTGAAGACCTGCACCGTGCCCGCCGTTCCCACGCCGCCTGGATAGAGCGTCGAAGGATGGACGTGGCGGCCTTCCATCAGGCAGAACATCTCGCGCGTCAGCCGGCTCATTTGCAGAGTCTCGCGATAAAACTCGCCGCTGAACGGATTAAGCGCCGTCATGATGTCGGCGATGGTTCGGTAACCGTGCAGCTTGGCGTTCGGCGCTTCTTTCCGCTGCGCCTTCTCCCAGACCCCGGGGTTGGTCTCCCTGACCATCTGCTCACAGAAATCCACGCCGACCAGGTTATCCTGATAGAGGTTGTGGTCGAACATGTACTCCGCCGCCTCGCCGAGGTTGATGATCCACTCGCCCAAGTTCGGCGGCTTCACGCCGAAGGCCATGTTCTGGGCGTAGACGGCGCACGTGGCGTGGTTGTCGCCGCAGATACCACAAATTCGGCTGGTGATGAAATGGGCGTCGCGCGGGTCTTTGCCCTTCATGAAGACGCTATAGCCGCGAAAGATCGAAGAAGTGCTGTAACACTCTTTAACCTCTCTGTTCTTAAAATCAATCTTGGTGAAGATGCCGAGGCTGCCGACGATGCGGGTGATCGGATCCCAGTTCATCTCCACCAGCCCCTCGGTCTTGGGCAGAACCGATTTCATCGGTTTAGTCGCAGTAGCCATAATCCTTCTTCTCCGAAGATGTGGGGCGGACTTTAGTCTGCCCGGCTCATGGGCAGACTAAAGTCCGCCCCACACTTAATATGTTAGTGGCCGATAGCCGGTGGTGAGACGCGGCCCCGGATGCCGCCAACTCGGTTCCTTGTTGACGGTATTGTTGGTGATGCTGCGCAGCCTGCGGATTAGCCCTCCGTAGACGCCGACCGCGCCGGCCGAAAACGTCGCGCCCGGCGGTTCGTCCATAAACGGCATGAACTTATCCGGGAACCCGGGCATGGTGCAGGCGATGCAAATACCGCCGACGTTCGGGCAACCGCCGACGCCACGCATCCAGCCGCGTTTGGTCACGTTGCAGTTGACCACCGGCCCCCAGCAGCCGATCTTGACCAGGCACTTGGGCGAGCCGTACTCATGGGCGAAATCGCTCTGTTCGTAATAGCCCGCTCGGTCGCAGCCTTCATGCACCGTCTTGCCGAAGAGCCACGTCGGACGCAGTCTTTCGTCGAGCGGAATCATCGGCGACAGTCCCGCCGCTTGATAAAGCAGGTAGAGCGCGGTCTCCATAAAGTTGTCCGGCTGCACCGGACATCCCGGCACGTTGACAATCGGGATATCGGCGACTGAACGAAAGTCCCAACCAAGATAGTCGGCCAGTCCCATGCAGCCCGTCGGATTGCCTTCCATCGCGTGAATGCCGCCGTAAGTGGCGCAAGTGCCGGCGGCGACCACCGCCCACGCCTTTGGGGCCAAGCGGTCAATCCACTCACAGGTCGTGATCGGCTGTCCCGTCTCCGGGTCAGTGCCTTGCGCCGCCCAATAGCCCTCGCGTTTGATCGTCTCGTTCGGAATCGAGCCCTCGACGACGAAGATGAAAGGATCAAGCTCTCCGCGCTCGGCGCGGTAGAAGTACTCCATGAACTCATTGCCGACTTCTTTGGCCAGCACCGGGTTGTGTAGATGCACTTTCGGTAATCCGGGAATCGCGCCCAGGATCACGTCTTCGATGCTGGGCTGCTCGGCGTTGGTCACAGAAATCGTATCGCCGTCACAACCAAGACCGGCTGTGATCCACACAATATGGACCTCTTTGACATCCGGCGGACGCCCGCTCAATGTTGATGCCATTGTCGCCATTTTCGACTCTCCTCACTGTCAATCGTTGACCAATGCGCTTTTGACGCCCTACGCCGCGACCTTCACATAGCAAACTGTCGATCACGGCCCAGACTTATTGCGGATTCATGCTAGAGCAAGTTTTAGTCAGGCCACAGTTCTTCTATCCAAGCAATCCTATCCCCGAATTTCTCACTTGGTCGGTACATTACCGCACCCTATTCGCGAAAAAACTCAACAGACAGACATCTTCTCCGTCGCCCCAAGAGCAAGCGGGGCGTCCCGGGCGCAGTCTATGGCCGTTGACAAAATCCCCGCATGGCCCCGGATTCATTGCCACCCTCGCGTCAGGTAATCGCTCATCGTCAGCGCAATCAATATGCCCAGCCAGAACAGCCCTGCCGCCGCCACGACCCGCATCAAGCGGCGGCTGTAGCGCAAATGCATGAAGATTAAAGCGACCAGCGACGCCTTGGCGAAAGCGATCACCACCGCAACCACGGCGTTCATCTTCCCCATGTCAATGAACGACACCCCGCAGGTCGTGGCGGTTAAAACCAGCAGCGTGATCAGGACAATCGCGTAGGTTTTGATAGGAACGATATGCTCCGGCATAGCTTCAATCCCTCATTCCAGGTGCCGCCCGATCAGGTAGAGCAGCGGGTAAAGGAAAATCCAGATGATGTCCACGAAGTGCCAGTAGAGGCCCGAGATCTCCACAGGGCTGTGATATTCCGGCGTGAAGCGCCCGCGCCAGGCCATCACGATCAGAACGGTCAGCAGCCCGCATCCGACTATCATGTGCGCCGCATGCAATCCGGTCATCGCGAAATAGAGCGTGAAATACATCTTCGCCGGTTGCGTGTAAGGCGCAGGGAACGCGAACGACGGGCCGGGGATGTGATGCTCGACGTACTTCTGGTAATACTCGTAAACCTTGATGGCGAGGAAGACGATCCCCAGCGCGATGGTCAGCGCCAACCCGCCGACGAGCATGCGCCGGCGCCCCGTCTGCGATCCGAAGACCGCGACCACCATCGTGAAGCTGCTCACCAACAGTACTGCCGTGTTGAGCGTGCCGAGCGTGATGTCCAGCGCCTGGCTGGCCACCGCGAACGCCATCGGGTACAGCGCGCGATAGACGACGTAGGACGCGAACAGCCCGCCGAAGAACATGATCTCGGTGACCAGAAAGACCCACATCCCCATCGTCGACGCGTCGCTCTGCTGCCCGGCGTCGTCGAACTGATGCGCGCGCGCCGCGCCGTGTGTGTGTCGATCCGCGATTGAAGTTTCAGCCACTATTATTCTCCCTATAGCAATTTCGGAATGGGTCAAGGCGAAAACGCTATAGATTACTTTTCATCAGGCGCTCCATACACATAATCGAAATCTGTTCTAGGCGCCTGTCGCGGGCGGATCGAGGCCCAGTTCCTCGCGCTTTCTGGCGCCCGCTCGCAGCGCGGCTTCGTACATGCGGTCTTCCTCATTCAATCTGGCGACAAGCTCCGGCTGGGCGGACATGTCGTATGCGTCCCACGTCACGACTGGCGGCTCTAAAAAATTCTCCGGCGGCGGCGGCGAAGGCGTATGCCATTCCAGACCCGTCGCTGGCCACGGGTTCGCGCCGGCTTTCTCGCCGTAGCGCAGCGACCACGCCAGGTAGATCATCGGCAGGACGTAACCGACACCCAATATCGACGCGCCCGCCGACGACATCACGTTCAACACCTGGAACTCGGCGGGGTAGGCGTGGTAACGGCGCGGCATCCCTAGATAACCCAGCACGAATTGCGGGAAGAAAGTCAGGTTGAATCCGACGAAGACGATCAGCGCCGCCAGCTTGCCCCAGATCTCCGGGTACATCCGGCCCGAAATCTTCGGCCACCAGTAATGAATGCCGCCCAGATAGCCCATCACCGCGCCGCCCACCATAATGTAGTGGAAGTGCGCGATGACGAAGTAGGTGTCAGTCACATGAATGTCCAAGCCCAGCGCCGCGACGAACAATCCAGTCAACCCGCCGATCGTGAACAGCCCGATGAATCCGAAGGCATAGAGCATCGGCGTCTGGAGCGAGACCGATGATTTGTATAACGTCGCCGTCCAGTTGAAGACCTTGACCGCCGAAGGGATCGCCACCGCGTAGCTCAGGAGCGAGAAGATCAGCCCGGCGAAAATTGACTGGCCACTCACGAACATGTGATGTCCCCAGACCAGGAAGCCGAAGACCGCGATGGCTACGCTCGCCGCCGCCACGAACCTGTATCCGTAAATCTCTTTGCGCGTAAAGGTGGCCACCAGCTCGCTGACCACGCCCATCGCCGGCAGGATCATGATGTAGACCGCCGGGTGCGAGTAGAACCAGAAGAGGTGCTGGAAGAGAATCGGGTCGCCGCCGTACGCCGGGTCGAAGACGCCCAGATGCAGTAGCCGCTCGCCCGCCACCAGCGCCAGCGTGATCGCCACTATGGGCGTGCCAAGGATCTGGATCAGGCTCGTCGCGTAAAGCGACCAGATGAAGAGCGGCAATCGGAACCAGGTCATTCCGGCGGCGCGCATCGTATGGATCGTGATGACGAAGTTCAGCCCCGTCAGGATAGACGAAAACCCGACGATGAAGATCGCGGTCACGGTCATCGCGACGTTCGTGTTCGAGAAGTTGGCGCTGTAGGGCGGATAGAACGTCCACCCCGTGTCCACGCCGCCGTTGACCACGGCGTAGAGCATGCACAACCCGCCGAGGTTGAACAGGTACCAGCTCAGCAGGTTCAATCGCGGGAAGGCCACGTCGCGCGCGCCGACCATCATCGGCACGAAAAAATTTCCGAGCACGGTGGGGATCGAAGGGATCAGAAAGAAGAAGACCATGATGATCCCGTGCATCGAAAACATCTTGTTGTAAGTCTCGGACGAGACCAGGTCGCCCGGCGGCGTCATCAGGTCCAACCGGATGAGCAGCGCGAAGAAGCCGCCCAGGAAAAAGAAGAGCGTGATCGAGACCAGATAGAGCAGCCCGATGCGCTTGTGGTCGGTGGTAAACAGCCACGACTTCCAGCCGTAATCGATGTTCAAATAGTCTTCGTAAGTTTCAACCTCTGTCGTCACCGCGTTCATATAACTTCTCGCTGAAAGAGCATGGAGTTCAGGCTTTAGCCCAATGAGGTTAAGTTAGCGATTAGTGGCGCGGACTTTAGTCCGCGCTGATGGCTGGCGCCCGGACTAAAGTCCGCGCCACTAATCGCTAACTTAATACCATTGGCCTAAAGGCTGAACTCCGCGCTGTTTTCATTATTTCCCTCCTCCTGATTGGGCCGCCGCGCCCTGTTGTGGCCCGCCAATCGATTTAATGTAGGCGATGAGTTGCGCTATTTGCTCCTCGCTCACTAGCCCCGTGAAGTTGGGCATGATCGGCTCATAGCCCGCCGCGACCTTCGCCTTCGGATCGAGGATCGATTCGCGGATGTAGTCCTCGTCGACGGTCACGGTTCGCCCGTCCTGCAATTGAACCTGTTTGCCGAAAAGCCCTTCGAGCACGGGGCAGCGTCCCGTTCCGTCGGTCTTGTGGCACGAAGCGCAAGGCAGTTGCTGAAACAGTTTCTGCCCTGACGAAGCCATCGAGCCTTCGGCGCCGCCGGCGTCGAGCCATGTCTGAAACTCCTGGGGCCGCATCACCTCGACCCAGCCGATCATCCCCGAATGGTTCATCCCGCAATATTCGGCGCAGAAGAGGTGATAGCGTCCAAGTTTGGTCGGCTCGAACCAGACGACCCGGTAACGCCCCTGGCCCGGCAGCACATCGGCTTTCACCCGGAACGCGGGCACGAAGAAGCTGTGGATGACGTCCTCGCTCGTCATCGTCAGCTTGACGCGCCTCCCGAGCGGCACGTGCAGTTCGTTGATCTCGCGCTGGCCGCCCAGGTGCTGGAACCGCCACATCCATTGCTTGGCCGTGACGTAAATCTCCATCGTCCCTTTCGGCGCGCTGTACATGGTGAAATAGAGGCTCGCGCCCCAAACGAAGATCACCAGGCAGATCAGGAACGGGATGGCGATCCAGGCCGTTTCGAGCGCGTAAGACGTGGCGGTCTTCGGCGGAATCTCTCCCGGCGAGCGGCGGCGGTATTTGACCGCGAAATAGACTTCCAGCCCGGCGATCAGCGCGGCGAAGAACACCGAGACGCCGACCAGCGTGAAGTAGAGGGCGTCGACACCGCCCGCGAAATTCGACGCGTTTTCGGGCAGGAACGGAATGAGCAGCGCGCCGAACGGCCCTCCGAACGAGAGGAGGCAGTAATTCGCTGGCTTCATGCTCCGCCTCCCGTTTTTCGCCTTGCGGTTCAACGCGAACAACAAGGCGACGACGCCGATCACTGTCACGACGCCGCCCAGCCGCAGCGACTTCATCACCGCCGCGCTGTATTTGCCCGTCTTCGGATCGTACTGGTAACAGAGCAGCAGGACCTGGTCGACCGGCGTCCCGATTCTCTCCTCGGCCGCCTCGATCAATCCGAAGCGCAGGTCGCGCGGCGCGTACTCGATGCCGTAAAAGTACCGCGCGACTCTCCCCTTAGGCGTCAGGATGACGACGCCCGAAGCGTGCGCGTATTGATTGAGCATCGGGTCGTAGGCGTAACGGAAACCGACCGACCGCGTCAGCGCGTCAATCGGCTTCGGATCGCCGGTCAGGAAATGCCAGCCCGCGGCGCCAGCGCGCCCATAGCTCTCTTTCTTGGCCGCGGCCAGTTCCGATGTCTCGCGCGGATTGAAGCTGACTACGACGACCTCGAACTCTTTGCCCGCGACAAAAGAGAGCGCCTTCAAACTGCCGGCCAGCCCGTTCAACACCTGGTTGCAAAGCATCGGGCACTGGTAATAGACGAGCGCGAGGATGACCGGTTTGCGATTGAAGTAATCGCCGAGCCTGACCGTCTCTCCCGTCTCATCGCGGAAGGCAAGATCGAGCGGGACCTGTTCATCCAGCCGCTGATCGAACCCGATGTCGCTCGGCTTGATGGGGCGCGCGGGCTGCGCCGCGGCCGCGGCCGCGAGCAGCGCCAGACAGACGATTGTATTGATAACTGAAGGTCTCATCTCTTCTTCTCCGCGCCCGGAGCCGCGGCGCCCCGCGAAGCGCTCGGCGGCGTGGTAAGCGCCCCTTTTTGCTCGATCAACTTCTTCGCCTGTTCGATCGGGATGCGAATGATTCCGTTCTGTTGATCAATCCATCCGTAACTGTTGAGCGTCTGATCCTCCTGCTCGCGGAACCGCCTGATGTCTTCCGCCGGGGATTTGACGCTGCCGGGCGCGCCCTGCAATCGCGGTTCTGGCGGTACCCTGACTCCCGGCGCGAGTGGCGACGGAGGCGGCGCCTCTTGCGCCTTGCGTTTATCGAAGTAGTGAAGCAATCCCCACATCAACAGCGCCACGACCATCACCGCCACGGACAACCAGACGAGAAATTTCACGACGCCGGGAATGTTGACGGTGTTCGGCTCGTGAAGAGCTTCAGCGCCGTCAGCGTCGTGACTGTCGGTCATTTCGTTTCGATCATTGTGAATAACGGCGTCGCTCATAACTTGTATCGGAAGATTGCATCAGCCACTCTGCCGCATGCCTGTCAGTTCCTTTTAACGCACGGTAGGCGGCGCGATACGGCTCCCCGTCGCGTCAGCGACGGTTGAATCCCGTCTCAATTGGCGGGCGTCCTGGTGGATTCAATCGTCGCTGACGCGACGGGAAGCCGTTTTCACTCTTCCCCGTGCGTTGAAACGCACGGCTAAATTCACCGGGCCGCTACGCGGCGGATGGTCTCGCGATTGAATCACTCCATGTGATCAATCGAATACTGCTCGCCCGCGCTCAGCGCGTCGGCCAGATGCGGGTCGCGCAGCGGCAGCATCGGTCTCGCTTTCAATTCCCGGATGAACAGCGCCAGCCACACCCCACAAAGCCCGACGACCGTGACCGGATCGAACCAGTCAATCGTCAGGCCCTGGCGGTGGAACTCCGGCGCGACCAGCCAGAAGAGGTCTATCACCCTCATCACGATCACCAATCCCGCGACCGCCGCCAGCATCTCCGCGCGCCGCTTCAAATCGCTTGAGAGCAGCAGCGCGAACGGCAGAGCGAAATGCAATACGATCAACAGCGCGCCGATCCACCGCCAACTGCTCTGCATCCGCGGCGTGAAGAACGCAATCTCTTGCGGCAGATTCCCCGCCCAGACGATCAGCAGTTGCGAGAACGAGAGGTAGGCCCAGATCATCACGAACGCGAGCAACAACTTTCCGAGGTCGTGGAAATGCCTCGCCTGGAAGACGCGCGCCATCGGCTCGCGTTTTGCGAGTAGCGCAGCGACGAGGATCACGAAGGCCATTGCCGAGAGCGCCTGGCCGCCGATGATCAGCAGCCCGAAGATTGTCGAGAACCATTCCGGGTTAAGCGACATCACCCAATCGTACGCCGCGAATGTGATCGTCACGGCATAGATCACCAGCCCCGGCCCGCTCAATCGCCGCAGCCGCTTCAACCATTCCAGGGCGTCGCCGCGGTCCTGCTCCCGCGACCATCGGTCGAGCTTGTGAGCCATCGCAAGCCAGACCGCGAAATAGAGAATCGCGCGGGCGATGAAGAACGGCACGTTCAAATATTCCGTTCGATAATCCAGCCCCTCGGCGGCCGCCTGCGCGGGGCGCGCCCACACGTAGAGAGAGCGCATGCCCAGCGCGATGGGCAGAAACCCTATCGCCAGCCAGGGCAGCGTCCGCATCGCCGCTTCGAGGATGCGCCGGGTCACCACACCCCAATCGCCGTCCGTCAGATACTGCAACATCAAAATCGCCATGCTCCCGAGCGCCAGACCGAGAGTGAACAAATAGGCGAACAGGTACGATTGCAAAAATTGCGCCGGGCGAAAGATCGCTCCCACAACGCACAGTATCAGTCCCACGGCGCCGATCATCAGCGCGCGTTGTTGAATACGCCCCACTGCAGTCGGCGCGATGTAGAGCTGTCGCGCGTCAATCACTGCTTTTGCCCTCCCGATTGAAGTTTGGCGCGCTCTTCCGGCGGCGCGTCGTTGATCGTCGCGTGCTGGCTCAATTGCAGCGCGCGGATGTAAGCGGCGACGGCCCACCGGTCGTCCGGCGCGACTTTGTCGGCGTAACTCGGCATGGCTCCGAAGCCGTTGGTCATCACGTCGTAAAAATGACCGACCGGCGCCTGGCGCAAACGATCGCTGTGGTATGACGGCGGAGCGCGAAACCCGCGCTGCACGACCATTCCGTTGCCGTAACCCAATCGCCCGTGGCACGGCGAGCAGTAGATGTTGAACCGTTCCTGGCCGCGATCCATCACCTGCGGCGTGAGCGCGAACGGCAGTGTCGTCATCTTCGACAGATCAGCCATCGGCGGAGTCGCTTTGCCCTCGGGACTGTACGGCGCGGTCCCTTCAACGAGCTGTCGCGCCGATTTCCTGTCGCTGAAGAAACGGCTCGGCGCCAGCGGCTTATATTTCGGCTGATCCTGCATGTCCTGGCGGCAGGAGGCGCAGAGAAGCGTAAAGATCGTCAGGCAGAAGAGAACGCGGAACACGCGGACCCGACTTTGTCCATTCTGAGGATTGTTCCTCAATCCCCCCAACGGCAGTTGGGGGATGGTTAAAGTCCGACCTACAACGAAGGCCGCTCTTTTGAATCCCCCCAACGGCAGTTGGGGGATGGTTAAAGTCCGACCTACATCGGCTGCTTTTTCTCTTTCTCGAATCCCCCCAACGGCAGTTCGGGGATGGTTAAGGTTCAGTCTTCCAGACTTCGTGAGCAGGCGTCTCCCGCAGCCGGAAGGTCGGACTTTAACCATCCCCCAACTGCCGTTGGGGGGATTCGAGAAGAACTTGCGCTTGTGTAGGCTAGGCTTTAACCATCCCCCAACTGCCGTTGGGGGGATTCCAAGCCCAACAATAAATGTGTTCCGTGCTCTTTCTGCCGTTCTATTAAAACTCGACATCGCTCACCTCCTGCGGCGCCAGACTCTCCAGAAAATACCGCGTCGCCGCGCGGTCGAATCGCGGGTCGCTCGCCTCGATGCAGAGGAAGAAACGGTCTTGCGACGCCAGCGCGAAACGCGGGACGTTGAAGACCGGGTGGTAAGGGTGAGGTAGTCCGTTCAGCGCCAGCATTCCCAACACCGCGGACAACGCCGCCACCAGCACCGTCAATTCAAATGTCACAGGGATGAACATTGGCCAACTGTTGAGCGGACGCCCGCCGACGTTGACCGGCCAGTAGATGGCCATGATCCAGTACTGCAAGAAATATCCGCCCAGGCATCCGGTCAGGCCTCCCAGCAGCACGATCAACGGAACCCGCGTGCGATGAAAATGCAGCTCTTCGGCCAAGCCTTCGACCGGGAACGGCGTGTAGGTATCCATTCGCCGGTAGCCTTCCGCGTAAGCGCGCCTCGCCGCCGCGACAATCTCCGTCGGGGTGTCGAACTCGGCCATCAGGCCGTAATAACGCGGTCTGCGCCTCTTCACGACAGTACCTCCTCCTTGACCTCGGCCTGCGGCAACAAAGTGCGCACCTCGAAGATAGAGATCGCCGGCAGGAAACGAACGAACAGAAACAGCAGCGCGACGAAGAAGCCGATCGTTCCCGTGAAGACCGCGTAATCCCACTTCGTCGCCGCATACCGCCCCCACGCCGAGGGCATAAAATCGCGGCTCAGGCTGGTGATCACTATCATGTAGCGTTCGAGCCACATCCCCGTGTTGATCGCCAGCGAGACCACAAACAAAGCCCCCGGGCTACGCCTGACGCGCCGCGACCAGAGAAGTTGCGGGATGACGACGTTGCACAGCATCACGCCCCAGAAGACCATCCAGTAAGGCCCGAACATCCGGTTAATCGTCATAAACCAGTCGAACTTGTCCTTGCTGTACCAGGAGAGAAAAATCTCGGCCATATAGCCGTAGGCGACGATCAGTCCCGTCGCGAGCATCACCTTGCCGGAGTTGTCCAGGTGGCGCAGTGTGATGAAATCTTCGAGGCCGTAAAACTTGCGCAGCGGAATGGCGATTGTCAGCACCATCGCGAAGCCCGAGAAGATCGCGCCCGCGACGAAGTAGGGCGGAAATATGGTCGAGCGCCAGCCGGGCAGAATCGAGATCGTGAAATCGAAGCTGACCACCGTGTGCACCGAAACCACGAGCGGCGTCGACAATCCGGCCAGCAGCAGGTAAGCCATCTCGTAACTCTTCCAATGTCGCGCCGAACCGCGCCAGCCCATCGCCAGCATTCCGTAAATGAAGCGCCCCGCGCGCGAATGCGCCCGGTCGCGCAGCGTCGCCAGATCGGGAATCAATCCGACGAACCAGAAGAGCAGCGAAACCGTGAAGTAGGTCGAAACCGCGAAGACGTCCCAGACCAGCGGGCTGCGGAATTGCGGCTGCACGTTCATGATGTTCGGATAAGGAAAGAGCCAGTAAAACAGCCACGGCCGGCCCAGGTGCAGCAGCGGGAACATCGCCGCGCAGGCCACGGCGAAAAGCGTCATTGCCTCGGCGAAGCGGTTGATCGAGGTGCGCCACTTCTGATTGAGCAACAACAGAATCGCCGAGATCAGCGTGCCCGCGCCTCTGATCAGCAGATAGCCGACGGCGAAGCCGAGCAACATCACGAACAGGAACGAGATCGCGAAGCCCGCGAACCAGCCGGGCGGCGTGCGGCGCGTCAAAACAATCGAGCTGATCTTGTCGGTGACCGACCTGAAGGTATGACCGGGGCCGATCACCGGCGGAAGGTCCGGCTCGCGCTCGACGACTCTGGGCGGCAATTGATCCACGGCCATCGGCTTCGGTCTCCTTCTCCTCGGAAAATCCCTGGGTACGCATCGCTTCCAGCGTGCAGTCTCGGCTAGAGACCTATTGATCGGAATCAGTCCCCCCAAACCTGAGGCGATGTTCTGCTTCCGATAATTACGTCTTTCGCCGAGACTGCACGCTGGAAGCGATGCGTACCCAGGGGCGCTTTTCATTCTTTCAGGGCGTCACTCGCGACATGAACGACTCCTCAAAACATCAACCGCGAAGAAACGAAGAGCGCGAAGGTCGTTTACCATCTATCTTCGTGTTCTTCGTTTCTTCGCGGTTGATGTTCATTCTTTTCTTGGCGTCGCCTGCTGCGACATGATCGACTTCTCTGATTCGATCTCAGGGTTCGGGTTGCGCACCGCCGCCAGATAGGTCGTGCGCGGGCGCGTGTTGAGTTCGGCGAGCATTGCGTAATTGCGGGGCTCGCGTTTGAGCTTCGCCACGTGGCTCGACGGGTCGTTGATGTCGCCGAAGACGATGGCCTCGGCGGGACAGGCCTGCTGGCAGGCCGTCTTGATCTCGCCGTCGCGCACCTTTCGCTCTTCCTTCTCGGCCGTGATCTTCGCCTCCTGGATGCGTTGCACGCAGTAGGTGCATTTCTCCATCACGCCGCGCGAACGCACCGTCACGTCCGGGTTGCGCTGCATCTTCAATTGCGGCGTCGTCCAATCCTGGTAGAGGTAGAAGTTGAAGCGGCGCACCTTGTACGGGCAGTTGTTCGAGCAATAGCGCGTGCCGACGCAGCGGTTGTAGACCTGATCGTTCAAGCCCTCGGAGCTGTGCACCGTCGCCACCACCGGGCAAACCAATTCGCACGGCGCTTTCTCGCATTGCATGCAGGGGACGGGTTGAAAGTATGTTTCGGGGCGATCAATCCCGCCCGTATAGTATCGATCAATGCGCAGCCAGTGCATCTCGCGCCCATGCATCACCTCTTGCTTGCCGACGACCGGAATGTTGTTTTCGGACTGGCACGCGACGACGCAGGCGTTGCAGCCGACGCAGGCGTTCAAATCAATAGCCATGCCCCAGGCATGGCCGGTGTACGGCCATTGGGGATAGAGCGATTTATCCGGCGGCGGTTCTTCTCCGCGCGCGAAGTTCGGATTTTGGCGGAATTCGTCGAGCGTTGCCGAACGCGCCAGATCGCGCCCTTCCATGGAGTGATGAAGTTGTGTCGAGGCCAGCGGCTGGCGTCCGCCCGTCTTGCGGATCGTCAAGCCCTCGCCGAACCACGGCGCGTCGGAAGTGCGAATCGCGTAGGCGTTGAATCCCAGCCCCGAGCCGACGCTGCCGCCGCGCGAGCGACCGTAACCGAGATGAACCGTCGCGCAACCGTCGGCATGACCGGGCGTGATCCAGACTGGCGCGAGCAGCTTGCGCCCCTTGTATTGCAGCTCGACGACGTCAAACAGCGCCTGGCCGTGCTCGCCGCCGCGCCACGCAATCTTATAACTCAGGCCGAATCGTTCCGCCGTCGCGGGGCTGACCTCGATTGCGTTGCCCCAGGTGAGTTTCGTCAGCGGCTTGGGCAGTTCCTGCAGCCAGCCGTTGTGCGCGAAGCGCCCGTCGTAAATCGACGGGTCGGGGCGGAAGATGATTTCGAGCGCGTTCGGGTCCTCAGGCAGGCTGGATGTGGTCGGCGCGACGCCCTGAACCGATCTCGCCGAAACCTGTTTCGGCTGGAACGCAGTGTCCGGCGCGACGCCCGTGCGCAATACCCCTTGCCACCACTGGTCGAAGGCCGTCGGTTGAGGTCTCGCCTGGAGTTGCGTTATGACCTGAGCAGCCTCTTGTTCATTTTGCGCCCGGGCCGGTATCGGCGGCGGCGTCTGCGTGGGTTGCGCCTTCGCGCCCCGTTGCGCCATCCAGTAGGCGCGCACGATCTCGTAGTCCGATTGTTGAGGCCGCCCTGACAGGGCCGCCATCAGTTCATGCGCCGACCTGCTTTCGTATAGCGGCGCGATCAGCGGCTGGATGATCGTCACCGTGCCGTCGTAAGCGCGCGTGTCGCTCCACGTCTCCAGGTAGTGCGATTCGGGAATATGCCAGTGACAGAGCTCCGACGTCTCGTCGTGAAACAGGCTGAGGTGAACTCGCGTCTTGACCTTCGACATGCGCTCGGCGAATTTCAGGTCGGCGGGCGCGTCGTAGACCGGGTTGCCGCCGGCGATCACCAGCAGATCGACCTGACCGGCATCCATGTCGCGCGCCAGTTCGGTGAGCGATTGGGTCTGATCAACCTGATCGTATTCGACCGGCGCGGCGTAAACGACCGTGGCGCCCGCATTGCCGAGCGCATGGTTCATCACGTGTACGAGCGCATGGACGGCGGGCGGCTGCGAATCGCCTGCGATGACCAGGCTTCTGCCGCGATGCCCTTGGAGGTCGCGCGCGAGCGGCTCGACCCAACTCCGCCACTTCGTTTCAACACTGCCCGATTGCCCTCCGGCTTGCCCTCCAGCCTGTATGCCGATCCTGGCGGCGACTTCTCGCGCGAAGCTCTCGATCTCGCTCGGCCGCAGCGGGAAGCGGTGGTCGGCGACCGCGCCGGTATTGGTCATCGAACCCTCGACGACGTAGAGCCGGTTCATTTCTCGATCGCCGTCGAGAAGGCGGCGCCGGTTGGCGAAGTCGCGCGCGTAGCGAACGCTAGCCGGCCCGCAGGCCAGGAAATCGGCGTCGAGCGCGAGAATCACGTCGGCGTTCTCGAGCCGGTAGATCGCATTGACCGGTTCGCCGAACGCCATCCGCGCGCCAGCCATCGCGTTGTCGCGATTGACCGGCTCGTATTGATGCCACTTCGCCGCCGGGAGTCCGGCGCCCAGCGTTTTGATCTGATCGAAGAGCGTCGGCGAAGAGATGGTACCGGTCAGGATGCGCAATCCGGCGCCTCGGCTGGCGCTCTTTTCCGCGAGCAACCGTTGAAGCTCTGCGGTGAACGCGCCCCAGGGGCGAATCTCTCCGACATTGGTGACCGTGCGCGCGCGGTCGGGGTTGTAGAGCGTTAATACTGACGCCTGGGCGAACAGACTGGTCGCGCCGAGGCTGGCCGGGTGGTTCGGATTGCCCTCGATCTTGGTCGGACGCCCTTCATGGCTTTCGACCAGCAAACCTTCCGCCGCGCCGCCCATCGGCATCGCCGTAGCGAAAAAGAGTGGCTCGCCAAGCGTGATCCCTAAGGCCGGGTGGACGTAGGGCACGATGGTTTCCGTCGGCTGGCGCGTGCAGGCTGTCAGTCCGGCGAGCGCCAGCGACGCGCCCATCAGGCGCAGAAAATTACGGCGGCCGGCGACGTCGCTCCATTCCGACGCGCCGTTCGGAAATTCGCGGCGCAGCGATTCCTGAAAAGCCTCCGACCCGGCCAACTCTTCCAGGCTGCGCCAATACTCTTTGCCCGTTGTCTTCGCGAGCCGCGCGCGAATCGCCTCAAAATTAATACTCACATTCATCCGCCAATCGTCATGGGCCGTCGAGCCTCACCGGTGACAAGTCGAACAGTTGGTGATCGCCTCCACGGAGTCGATGTCGTATTGCTTCATCAGCCTCTTCCCTTCCGCCGCCTGGTCGTAGCCCGGCGGCGGCCAATCCATATTGAAGACCTGCTCGCGCGGCCTGATGCGCTTGGCCGGGTCGCGATGACATTCCAGACACCATTCCATGTGCAGCGACGCGACGTTCCACATCAGCGGCATCTGATCCACGCGACCGTGGCAGGTCGAACAGCCGACGCCTTTGTTGACGTGAATACTGTGGTTGAAATAGACGAAGTCGGGCAGGTCGTGGACGCGCGTCCATACGATCGGCTTGTCGGTCCTGAAGCTCTCGCGCACAGGCTCCAGAAGCGGGCTGTTGGCGAAAAGCTGCGAGTGGCAATTCATACAGGTCGCGGTCGGCGGGAGGCCGGCGAACGAAGAAGTCTCGACCGTCGTGTGGCAGTACCGGCAGTCTATCCCGTCGTCGCCCGCGTGGTGCTTGTGCGAGAACGGCACGGGCTGCGCTCGCGGGACGAAAGCACGTGTGTTGTAAGGCGAGCGCTGGATTTCGGCGAGCGCCCAGGCGACGCCGGCGAGAATGATGATCGCGCCGAAAACGCTCAACTTGGAGACAGTGTTCGCGCTGCGATGAAAAATTTGAGGCATACCCGCCCCTCAACCCGTTCGCGCCCTCGGTAGAGAGTTGGAGCTGTCAGCGATGAAATGCGATGAGCGATGAACCGCCCAGTCAAGATCGGCTTCCCCGGTAACCCGGAGAGCGAGGGGAGGTTTTGGACCATATCACGGAGAAGGCGCGCTGTTCGGCGCCATTCCGTACTGAATCGCCAAAATAAATGGAGTAGTGGTCGCTCGCGCGCCGGAGGCGTCAATCCGCCTTCGGCCAGCGGGTCTTCGTGCGGTCCGAGCATCAGCGTGTGCGGCGTGCGGAACTCATGTGAGACCTTCGAGAAAAAGGCGGCCTTGGCGCGGTCAATTTCGGCCAGGGCTTCGGCCCCGTTCGCTTAGCGGCGCTAACCATTCGGACCGTTCCATAAAATGATGACAAATACGCCATCATCTTATCGCGACCGATTTTGTTGATTTGCCGGTCGCAGTTTCGTTCTTTGATTGACGTGACGACCTGGTTTCAGGCGCTTTGTCACGTTCTAAAGTCTGCCCCGG